>Ga0197143_1001119_pt1 | contig 23910 bp, 23 predicted proteins | sample GBS70_MetaG_FD_148603 | JGI IMG/M metagenome (GOLD analysis project Ga0197143, IMG submission 148603) | Sediment microbial communities from Great Boiling Springs, Gerlach, Nevada, United States - GBS 70_MetaG | ecosystem: Environmental > Aquatic > Thermal springs > Hot (42-90C) > Sediment...
ATCAGCGTCTCGGTTTTCGTTCAATATTATACCGATGATGGGCGCATCTGTTTTCAAGTCGTTATCGGAATCTGAGGTATCAAAGTCGCTAATTAGGATGATGGCGTCGGGGGATAGATTTTCTTGGTCAATTAATTTCTGGGTGGATTTGAAAATTTCGGTTCCGCCCCGCCCTTTCATTTTTGAGAGAAAATCGTCCAAAAATTCAGTAACAAGCCGAGATGTCCAGACCTGTTGGAGGTTGGCATCCATTAAAGCCACATAGATTTCTACTGTCGGGTAGATGGAGAATAAAGTGGTGACGATATAGTTCGTTATGGCGGCGCAGGCTCTCAATCCTTGTTGGGAAATAGAGCCCGATGTGTCCACGCCGATAATGATTTGCTTAGGATAAAGTGGTAAAGTCACTTCCGCATATTTGTGTTGCCACAGGAAGAGGAAATCATATTCTGGTTGGCTAAATCCCCGCCTTTTGAGAAGAACGGCGTCCAATACATTTTTGAGTTTGAACCTGACTGGCTTAACTGATGGGACGGAAATCGTTTCAACGATACTACCTGCCTGATGCCCTGCGGTCGTTTGAGTTGTTAGGAAGGGCAATTTATTTCTCAGAAGTTGTTGACTTTGTTCTAAAATGTCGTTTATTTGTTCTGGGCTTAACATGCGGGAGGCGATGGATTGTTTTATTGCGTCTCTCACATCCATGAGAAGTTCCTTCCAAAATTCGTGGTTATCACCCATTTTGGTTTTGCCGTTATCGCTGTCCAAGCTCAACATTTTGATAAAAATCTCTTCGGCGCTCAGCCCCATCCATTTTTTCTTGATGGGTTTCACATTTGTGATGTTAAGGTTGTAGAGAAGGTGGTTGGCTTCCAAGTCGCAGGCATAATCCCAAGCGGGGTGTCCGATTAGGTGTTGGTTTCTCCTGAAATGGAGAAGGATTAGGTGAGCTGACATATGGCAGAGGTGAATTTTAATTTGCGACGGGGTATTATTTTGAAGCCAAGTTTCGCCGACTTCCCCCACGAAAAAAGTTGTTGTTTTCTATCTTTAGGGACGGGGGACTGGTTGGCTTATCGGACAGAACCCATGTGGCGGGCAGAAAAAGGGCGAGGATAGGGTATTCCTCCAAAATTTCCAGCAGGATGTTGTAAAGCTTATTCACTCTAATGCCCTCCTTCCCTCAGGCGTTTAATCCGTTCTAAAACGACCCTCCGAAGTCGGTGTGGGTGCCGTAGATATTTTACCGCTTGTTTCGTAAATTTTCTTGAGGGCGCTCCTTAACAGCCGAGATGTAGTCATCTAACTTTTCTTTCCAAGCGAGCGCTTTCCGCCAGAGGGAAGGTCGGACTTGGCGAATTCTCTCGTCGTAGATAATAGCTTCAAGCCCGTCAATGGTCTTGTGGAGGGTGGTCATAACTTCTTTAGGGACGGCGACGGGAATTGCTTTACCGCATTCATCGCACCACAACGGCGTGGGGCTAATGTCTTCATCTTCAAGAGTAGCGGCGAAGGTAGCTTTTGCTAAGATTTTTGCTTCGTGGGCTTTTGCACATTCGGGGCAGTAAACTTTGCGCTCAGACTTAAAGAAGACGATAGCCCCTTTCTTGACTTCAAGGGGTTTGGCGCCGCACTTAGCGCACTCAACCCCCCTCACAGACGCCAACTTGACGGGCTTTGCCTCCTTTGCTTTACTGGCGCAAGTCTCACATAAAATTTGGCTGCCAGCGACAAACCAGTCCATCGAACTCACCTTTTCCAACGGAATACCTTCATCTTCAAACCTAATATTTTCTCTGTCGTATTTGACATCAAATGGCTTCTCTTCTACCCAATAAATGTAGCCCTTTCCGCAGTCGCAATGATACCCTTTCGTTTTGTCTCCTTCTTGAAGAATTCTTTTGGGAATTTTATAACGGCATCTATGGTCTTTCACCCAAGGCATTTCGTTCCCACCACAATTGATTTTAAGAATTTCTTGCCTTCGTTTTAAGATTTTATTCCCACGATGTTAGTGGTTGGTGGGAATTTTCTGCCAGGTCTCCAAACTCCCGTTGCAGACCCTCCGTCCAGTCTAATGGCATCCGTGAAACCTAATTTATTCAAATAAATTCCAACTTCACGGAGCGACGAGCCGAGAGAAACACCCAGAGCGATTTCTTTTTTCTTTTCGTTCCATGCCACGAAGGAAAACGACTTACTGTTGATGACATCGGCGGGGATACCTTCCTTTCTCATCTCCTTATATGTCGCTAATCTTCCTTTCCGCAAGAAATAAGAACATCCACCTATAGCGAGTTTTATTTCGCTTTCTTTGATTTCTTTGTTTCCGATGAACAACTTGCTACCGTTGGAGCGAACTAAACCCATGTAGACGGAGTCATCGGAGAAGATAATCAGACTCCCCCGCTCTAAACTGTCCCACCAAGGGAAAGGGTATAAAGTTTTTCCGTCACGGACGACCCAGTTGGCGAGGGTTCGCCGTTTCGTGCAAAAGAAAGTTCCATTTACCGCCACTTTGATGTCTTTTAAGCTTTCCCCTTTTAGTCGGATTGTCACTTTTTCGGGCTTAGCGGTTGCGACTATGTGAATGGAAGCGATTGCTTGGTTACAAATTATGCATACGGCAAATAGTGTCACTAATAACAAAATCAAGGTAATTTCATGGGAGCATCTCAAACATACCTTGCAATGCCCCCATTAAGGATTTTAACTGGCAGCTGAGTTACAATTTATGTCGGAGGTGACCCAAATTGATTAAAGAACAGGACAAATTTAAGCGCTGCTTGAAATTCGTTCTCAAGTGGGAAGGCGGGTTAAGTGACGACCCAGATGACCCCGGTGGTAGGACTTACCGAGGTGTGACCCAAGCCCGTTATAACCAATACCGCAAGGAGAAAGGATTACCGCCTCAGGATGTCGCCAAGATGTCTGATGCGGAGATGGAGGAAATTTATCATATGTATTACTGGCAGCCCGTTAAGGCAGACGAATTTCCATATCCCTTAGCATTGGCGGTTTTTGATGCTGCGGTGAATATGGGTGTTGTTACCGCTGCTAAACTTCTCCAGCGGGCAATTAACGATTTGCTTCCTTCCTCTCAGTGGATTAAAGTTGACGGGATAATAGGCCCGCAGACTTTGGGTAAGGCGAAATCTTTAGACCCCAAGCGGTTGGCTTTGAAGTTATGTGACCGCCGAGTTGAGCGCTATCATGCTATTGTCCGTGCTCGCCCCCGACTTCGCAAGTTCCTCAAGGGTTGGCTCAACCGAGTTAATAGCTTGCGCAAGGAAATTCAGAAATCCTAATTTTAATCGCAGCGGGTATAGGCGCAAGAGGTGCATGCTGAGCAACCGCCGAGCCTAACCAAAATTCCGCCACAGATAGGACAGGTCATCCCATCTATTTCAGGTTTTCCTTTTGTTTCTTCTGTCGGTAGGACGAAATTGTTGCCGTTATCTTCTTCCCCGCAGGCTTTGGCGAGGGCTCTGCCAACGGCATCGGGAACCGAGAACACAATAGTCCCGTCAGGTTGTCTTTCCCAGCTGCCGCTTCGGATTAATCTCAATTGTTGAATTAATTCTTGTGGCGGGACATCGTGTTGCAGGCTAATGCTCAAAATCCTACCTAACGCTTCGCCCAGTGAGGCAGTTGTTGAACCGCTCTTTCCGATATGGATGAAGACTTCCCTCGGTTTGCCTTCGTTGTCTTTGGAGATGGTAATGTAGACATTTCCCGCTTCTGTGCGATACTTGAAGACTTCGGCTTGCAGAGACAGCGGTCGAACAAATCTTGTCTTTTTAGGTTCTTTTTCTTTCCGCAAGATGTCCTCTCGGCTACCTTCTCGGTAGACGGTAATTCCTTTACACCCTCGCCTCCACGCTTCAAAGAAAATATCCTCTATGGCTCGGTAGGTAATATTGTGGGGCAAGTTAATTGTGCTGCTGATAGCGTTATCCACGAACGCTTGGATAGTCGCTTGCATTTCAACTCTCAGGATTGGGTCAATTTCGTGTGCAGTTACGAAGTGTGGCGGCAATTCTTTCTGCCCCGTAATCTTGAAGAAATCGCTTACTGTCGGGTGATAAACTTCAAATTCCTTTTTGCTGAGGCTTTCTGACCGACGGAAGTATTTGGCTTGGAAGATGGGTTCAATTCCTGTGGAGACCCCTGCCATCGTTCCTATTGAGCCCGTCGGGGCGACCGTTAACAAAGTTACATTTCTGATACCGTGTTTTTTAGTTCTCTCTTTGAGTTGCTTAGGCAGTCTTTTCACGAATTCGGACTGGCTATAGCCTTCCCAATCGAAGGCGGGGAACGGTCCTTTTTCTATTGCCAAGTTGATGCTTTCATCGTAGGCAGTATCACGGATGACGGAGAAGACTTTCTCGGCGAAATCTATTGCTTCTTCGCTGTCATATTTGAGCCCCAAAGCGAAGAACATGTCGGCTAAGCCCATGATACCAAGCCCCAGTCGCCTTTCTCGGTTGACCGTTTCTCGTTGTTCGTTGAGAGGGTATTTATCGTAGGCGTTGGCGTAATCGATGACGGCATCCAAGAACCGAACACCCAGCCGCACGGCTTTCTTAAGGGCATCAAAATCAAGTGAAGCGTGCTCGGTGAAAGGGTCTCGGACGAACTTATAGAGGTTTATGGCGCCGAGGTTACAAGCCCCATATGGCGGCAAACCGATTTCCGAACACGGATTAGTGCCCATTAGCGGCAGGAAATATTCACTATTGCTATTTCTCTTCATTGTAGACCAGAAGATGGTGCCAGGTTCAGCCCAGCCGTGAGCCGATTTTACGATTTCATCGAAAAGTTCTTTAGCGTCAATCTTCTTTTCTACCTTGACCCTTTCATTTTCATAGTGCAATATCCATTTTCTGCCACGCCTCACTGCTTCCATGAATTCGTCGGTTACTTTGACGGAGATATTAGCGAACCTTACTGCCTCTAAATTGCGTTTTACTTTAATGAATTCAAATACATCGGGGTGCCAATCTTCAATGGTAATCATTAGAGCGCCACGCCTAAAGTGTTGCCCGATAATTCCTGTTGTGAGGGAGAGAAGTTCCATGAAGGAAACGCTACCTGTGGATGTCCGTGCTGTGTTTCTGACGGGGGCACCTGCAGGTCTCAGAGTTGATATATCCACTCCGACCCCGCCACCGTAACTATATGTTCGTGCCATTTCCTTGGCGCAATCGTAAATTGCTTCTATACTATCGTCCTTGATGGGGATAAAGAAGCAATTGAAGACGGTGCATCTTTGGAATTCGTTACCGACGGCATGTAGAATTCTTCCGCCCGGCACAAACCGAAAATCTGAGAGAAGCCACCAAAAATCGGGGTTATCATTCAGCCCCATCGCCTTCAGAATTCGCTTCCACATATCTTCGGGGGTCTCTTCCAGCACTTCTCCCTTCTCATTTCGCAGGGCATACTTCTCATAAAAAATTCTCGCCCTCAGTTCATCGCCACTGAAGAAATCCAACGCTCGCTTCATTTGTTCCAACCTCCTTTGTGGGGGGATGATTACCGTAACCGCTCTATATTTTATCCCTTCATGCTGACTGCCCTTGGTGGTAAAATTTATGATGACACGACCATTAAACTGAAAGGAGGTATTCAAGATGTTGTGGAGGAAATTTATGTGTGCGTTGGTTGTTCTGTCGGGAATTACATTATTGCAAAATCCAGGCTTCGGGCAGCAAGGAAGTAGTGGCTTGCTTCTCGCACCCCCTCTACCTCCTCAACCCATTCCTATTATTGTGCCTAAAATAGTTATTGCTCGTTGGTGGGTAAGGAGCCACGAGCCTGCGCATGAGAAAATTTTGAAGAGAGCTCTGTCAGAGGCTTCTCAACTTTCCATTTGGTTATCTCACCCCACATATCGTCAGATTCCTACAAGGGCTTTTCAATCCCTGTTATTGATGGGAGGTGGAGTTGGTTCCCACATGTCGTCTCAAGGACAATTTGTCTCTTCTTTTCCATTTTTACCTTCGTTTGGTGCAGGGAATATTGTCTATGTCACGCCATACGGCGGTAAGTTTCATAGGGCGGATTGCCCTCACCTGAGGAGGAGTGGTAATGCTAAGGCAGTCTCTTTGTTGGAAGCATTGCGGAATGGTCTGTCCGCTTGTAAAACCTGTAACCCCTAAAGGAGGGATGTAAAATGAATAAAGGTTGTTTGTGGTTGTTGCTCGGATGGCTTTTCAATTGGAGCATTAAGGGGTTACCTCGGCGAGAGCGCAAAACAGCCCGCCGAGCGTGGCATGCTTTCAGATTTGTTACTACCAAAAGGAGAAGTAGTAAATTATATCACTTCTTCAAGATGTTCGACTGAAAATGGAGGGAAGGAAAATGCAAGAACAATCTATCGGGACGCTCTCAAAATTACTGAAGGTTATAGATTGGCTTAGAAAGTCAACGGAGGAAGGATATGCGAAGTGGGAAATGAAATCCGATGGCTTCTTTGAAGTATCAGAGTTTGGTTTTACTTTTCGCCTCTTGGTGACGGAAGTGGAAGTTCCAGAGGGGCGGAAAATTGAAGTGCCAGGTTTGGAAGGAGGTAGAACCTTCTCCATCCGCAAAGTCATTCAATTGTTTATTTTGAGGGACAGTAACTTGGTAGTTCATCTCCCCAGTTTCCTTCATCCCGCTTTAGAGCGGGAATTATCAACCCTTGCTGATGAGGTAATCAAATATGTGACGGCTCGGAACCGAAAGTGGCTTGATGAGTTATTCGAGGCAATGGGAATTTCTTGAGAACTTCTAAGTATTGGCGGGCTCTATTCTCCCATGACAGCATCTGCTTTTCTTCGGGAGAGGGAAATTGGGGTTCAAGTTTGGGGCGGCGCAGCAATTCTTCAATCCCCTTGCAGAGTTCATCTAAGACAATCCCCTGTCGGTAAAGGATATTAGGTCGTTCCCCCAAGCATGACCACACATTGGTTGCCACGACATACATTCCGAGTGCCCAGTATTCATAGACTTTGATGGGGTCAGCGTAAAATGCCGCCGTGTTGAGGGGGTTAAATGGCACAATGCCGATGGCGGGGTATCTGAGAACAGATTTTATTTGAATAAATTCTATTCCCAGCGGATGGACTTTAACTTCAAGGTTAGGATGTATCTCTGGAAAAAGCATTTCAGGTAACAAATCGCTGGCGAGGAAATAATGGAATTGACATTCAGGAAATCTTCGTGGGAGTTCAATGAGGGCAGGGATATCTGTCCAAGTTTGTCTGCTAAAGTGGCTGCCCCAGTAATATACATGGACTTTATCGTCCGTGATTATGTTTGTTGGTGGGGTCAATGCCTCTTCCCTAATCCCGTTTCCGATAACATATATAGGCTTACCGAATTGGACATATTGGCACGCTATTTGCCAGTTGACTGCCACGAGAACCTGACATTTCTGGACGATGTAATCGTCTGCTTCCCTCAAATCTATTCCCTTTATCAGTTCATTTCCTTTCCAGTAGTCACATAAATCGTAGATGATGGGAACAAGGGGATGCTCCCCGAATGCTTTAAGGAAGTGCTTGCCTAACTGGGGGTAGCCGACGATGATGACATTTAGGGGTTCATTTGTCCAACGGTAAGGAGGCGGAGTTGCCCCATCAACCCACGAATAGAATTTCACATCTATTTCAGGCGCCACTTTTCTCAAATTTTCTGCCAAAGCTTGGTATCTTTGGTTTCCTGCTGTAGCTCCCCACGGAGCCCCTGAGATGAAAAGGACACGCATTTTGCACCTAACCCCTCTTTCCATTTTAGCATGACCCACTTTCTTAAAATTAGTGCTGGAGGTGCTGTAACGATGGTTACCGCTGCGGAAAAGAAGCTTGAAAAGATTATGAATGACATGCTCGCTCTTGCTCAAGAAAAGATGGAATATAGGCGTAACTTCACGAAATCTTGTGAGCAGGTTATCTCAGCGTTAGCTCAGCAGGACAAGGAGAGGTTAGCTAAGGCGGTTAAGGATTTTGTCTCTTTGGTGGGTGAAGGCGATGCGGATGAATTTATTGAGGCTCTCTCGGAAATACCCGTTTCTGACGAAAAGGTAGCCAAATCCGTCTGGGCGGCATTTCTTGAGCGGGCAGGTCTTGCGGACAGAGTGAGTGAGAACTTTGCTAAGAAGGAGGAGGCAATTTACAAGGAGATTGTCCAATTTGTGCTTAGTCATTTCTTCGGTGGGGTTTCTACGAAGGAAGACGAGGAAGTAGCGAAGGAACGGCTTGCGGCTGCTATTAAGTCTGCTACAGATGTGAAGGAAGTTATTGATGCTTGCAGGACTTACTTGCTGGTGAAGGCTAATCGGTTGGTGCAAGAAATGGGGCGGAAGCAGTTTGACCCTGAGGTTTTGGAGGCTGTGAAGAAGGAAATGGAGCGGGCTTTCAAAGTTGCTTATGAGAAGGAATTGCGCAAGGAGATTAGGGCTCGGCTGAAGAAGGGAAGGGTTGATGATGTCGTGACGAAGGAACTCTTTGTCCTTTGGATGAAGTCTCACGAAGTTCCTGCGGAAGAGGCGGAGAAGGTATATCCAGTTTTGGCGAAAACACGGGATTTTGAACTGGTGCAGTCTATTGTCCGACGCCTGAGGGGGGCTAAGTAAAGTTGACTTTTGCGGAATTAGCTGAGGCATTGATGAAGAAAGACGAGCGGGTTTTGAAGGAGGCAGCGGATAAGGCGGTGCAAGTGCTCCAACTCTTTGATAATGATTGGTTTAATTGGGAGATACTGGGTTGGGCACTTGCCCGCCTTTTGGGAATACCTGAAGAAGAAATAGAGGAGAACCCAGAAATTGGCTGGGCGGTTAAGGGATTGGTCGGGCATGCGCTCAGCCGTTCTGACAAAAAGAAGTGGCAATTAATTGGGGAGACATTGTTGGATTTGACGGAGTTACCGCCGCAGCCAATTCTGGTCAAATTCGGGCGGAAAGAATTTTTGCCAGCGTTAATTGCTCATTATCGTCTTAGCTGGAATTTCCCCGATATTCATAATGAGTATCGGAAGGTAATCCGCAAGTTGATGGGAGGCGCAATATAATGAGCTGGTATGTTCTCTCAGGTCGTCATTTAGGGTTTAGAGTTGGCAAATGGGATGTTGCTAACCTCCCTTCGGTCGTTCAGGATGTCCTTTATGGGCTGAGCAACCCTGCTGATTTGCCTACGGGGGTTACCGTAGTTGATAATCCTTGTTTCCTGAATGATGTGGGATTTGATTTATCAGCAGGCATTACACCTATCGTGGCAATTGGTGTTGAGAACATTGCTGCGTTGCAAGAAATTATCGTTCGTGCCCAAAACATTCGGACACGGTTTACTATTCAATCTCAAGCGAGGGGTGCTTCATCTGGGCCGATAGATTTCATTCATGAGATTATGAGGGGTTCTACGAGGTTGGGTGTTGAGCCAGGTAGGGGCATTTACCATTTACCCCCTTATTTCTTGGATTTCTTTGTGATTTCACCGCCTATTGGCGGAGGCACGACGCCGCAGAAAGTATGGCGTGTTTGTGCTCCATTTGCCTTCGTTCGGAACCTTCGGTGGACGCAACGACCTGAGGAAGCCGCTCAGCTGGAAATTACTTGGTTTGTCCCTTATATTTCCTTTGATGATATCGGCACTAACCTCCCCGTCTTAACGGGATACAATCCCGATGCTGGCGTATTTATCTCCCGTGAATTAGTTTTCAATGCTGATGTGGAGACGGCGGGCGACACGGATAATGTATTGGATATTTCTGTTCTTAATAACCGGCGAATTGTTACTGACTTTACTTTTGAAATTAACAACGACTTGCGAGAAGTCTTCACGGCATCGTTACCTTCTGATATGGCAAGTGGCACAGAAGGCACGAAGATTCGCCGATTGCTCCGTGTCTTCAATGCAATCTTTGAGGGTAGGTCAACGATTACATCCAACTTTACAGTCATTTATCCCGGTGCCTTGAAAGGTTCACTTAACTTGGCATTGCCACAAGCCTTAAAGAAAATTTCCTTCACTTACTATGAGGCTGCGGGGGCAGGTGCTTATGGCGACACACCGACGCCTATTTATCGCATTACTTTGAGGCAGGCTAAGGTTTTGGATGGTAGGATTACCTTTGCACAGGAACAGATGATTACTGTTGCGGCGACGGTTCAAGCATTGGATATTGAAGCTGAGTTGCGACCAGCTGCTTAAGGTAGGGGTTAGGTTATGGGTTGGTATACAATTTCTGGTCGTCAGGTTGGCTGGGCGGCGGGGTTACTTCTTTCCCAGCCGCCCGAACATTTTATTTTCCCCGATTATCCTGTGGAAGTCTCTTGGTTTTCGGTAATTCCTTTCCTTCAGAACATTCGCCTTCAATTTCCTGCTGGGATTAACCCTTTAACCTTAATAGGATACAGGCATATAGCGGGGACGACGGAAACAGTAGTTCCTTCTGTTTCTTTCACTTTGGACTTTTTCGTTCAGCAAGGTGAACCACTGAGTTTCGTTGATGCGCTTATCAACAATGCCCTTTGGGAGAAATGGGATGAAACTGAGGGGCGTCCCGTTCCGCAATTACCTTTACCGTTTACTTTTGTTTTTACTGTCCGCCAAGCCCCCAGCTCGGAAGTTCTCCGCCAATTTGCTTGTCCTTACGCTTACATTAGCCGATTGCGGGGGTATATTGATGGAGACAGCCGAGCCCTAAAACTTCAGGTTGACTTCACGGCGCCGCTAATACAATTTAGTCAAATAAATTCTATTGCTGTGGTCTCAAACTATGACCCCGACATGCCCTTTCCGTTGATTAGGGAGATAGTGACTGAAGACTGGGGGACGAGGCAGGTAGTAGATTTGAGTTGGGAGGTTACCAATCAAATTGAGTTTGTTTATTCGTCGTGGCGAGACGGGCAACCCCTGCAGTATATTAGGACGGCTAACCGCATTGTTTATCAGGGTAGCCAAATACAGGTGAACCTTCAAGTTCTTCATCCATACTTTAGCAGCAACGAATTCGCCAGAGACTGGTCTATGTCTCCATTTGATTTTCAATTCATTATTGCCTACCGATATGATAATCCGAATTTTGAAAAAAGGCTTCTAAAATTCTTTGGTGGCAGGGTCACATCAATGGAAACGACATTTTCTTTTGACATGCCAATAACCGAGCAAGTTCAACTAACCGCAAGGTATATGAAATGGGAGGAAGTCACTTAGATTGAGGAAGACCAAATCGGCGCCGTTGAAGGGTCTTATCAAATCCAAAAAGGACTTATTCAATTTTGCTAAGAAGGCGTTTGGTCTTCATTTTGCCCGTCGTCCTGTTTGTGAGCACCATCAAGCGCCGTTGGATGCCGTGTGGGATATCTATAGTCAATCTGTTCGCAATGCAGTCATCATTGGGTCACGGATGAGTGGCAAAACTTCTTTAATTGCTTTCCTTCAGGTTGCTTTCGCCCTTTCTTACGATGGTTGTGAAAGTGTTTCCGTAGCTGCTCGGATTGACCAAGCCAAGTTATGTTACGATTATATCCGACGGATGTTATACCGCCACGAAATATTTGCCAGATATACCCCCCCTCCCCAATCGCCCAACCATAGTAGTGAACGCCTCATTTTGCATAACGGCTCAATTATTCGCATCTTGCCCGCCACGGAGAAGGGTCTCAACGCACCGCATCCCCACAAAGTTTTCTTTGACGAAGTTGATTTAATTGATTGGACTATTCTTCAGCAGGGTTTGAGTATGGCTAAAGGTGATGAAAGTCGGGGGTTATTGGGGCAACAAATCTTTGCGTCTTCATGGAAAAAGAGTTTCGGCCCGATGGCAAGGTTAAGTAAGGCTCTCCTTTCTGGCGGATTAATTGAAGGTGGGGGCAACCTCATTGGTGGTAGGATTTATCGTTGGTGTGTTTTTGATGTCATGAAGCGTTGTTCTTCAGCTGCTGAATGTGAGCAGTGCAAGTTAATTCGTAAGCCCCTTTCTTCCGGTGGTGAAATTTCCTTTTACGACATTTGTCAAGGTCGGTGTCTCAAATCCGATGGTTTCCTTCCGAGAGAGGAAGCGTGGGAGCGGTTTATCCAGATGGATGAAGCGGTCTTCAAAAGTGAATGGCTTTCTGACGAGCCTACACCGCTTTATGCTGTATTCAGTATCCCGCCGACTTCTTATTTGCGTGATTGGGATGTCAGTCAGATTGTGGGCAGGATAGTGGTGGGGGTAGATGTTGGCACCTCGGCGCCGACAGTTTTCTTGTTACTTCATATTCTACCGTCAGGGATAGTTGTGGTTTTTGACGAAATTCGCCGTTACGGGTCAAGTATCAAATCTATTGTTGAGGAAGCCCATCGCATCCAAGTCAGATATAATCCTGAGGTTTTTGTGGTTGACCCTCGTTCTACAATGGTCGTCCGAGAACTTCAAGATGCAAAAATTAGGGCAGTGCCAGCTCCTTTCCTTTTTGCCAATACCGCAGCTAAGTTACAAGAGAAGCTCAACAGAATTCGTCTCGTCCAGAATGCTTTAGACATTTCCAGTTGGGGCTTTCCGAGGCTTTATTTCGTGAAGGAGCATTGCGAACTGTTGCTCAAGGAAATGAAGGATTATTCTTTTGAAGTTGATGCGGAAGGCAATCCGACCGACAAGTTACCTGATGGTAATGATGACGGTATAGATGCTCTCGCTTATGCTTTCTCCTACCTTGAAGTCAATGGGTTATTGCCCAGAGTTGTCCCTGCGGAAGTAGTTCGCAATGACTGGGAAGTTATCAAACAATTTGTTTTAGATGAAAGGGAAGTTGCCAAAATCAATGAAGTTTCCGAGCCTCTTATCCAGACCGATGTTTTGGAGGAAGAGATAGTGCGCAGAATGAGAGCGGTTTTGGCGGAGCAGATGAAGTCCGCCCAGCCCATGACTAATACCTTTTTGCCTTCTCCTGAAGCATTGGATGAGAAAATGGTTAGAAAACTCCACCAGATTGAAGAATTGAGGAAGATGGCGCAGAATCCCGATTTGCCCGTTGAAGAAAGGGATAAAATCAAGAAAATCTTGCGGGAAATGCAGGAAGATTTGGAGAAGGCGTGGGTAGCGGCGGAAATTCAATCTGTTGTTTCCTCTCAAGGTCAAGGAGGGGAAGCCCCCTTGTTCTTCTTGGATTTGCTTTTCCGTCCCGGCAATTGGTGAAGGAGATTGTCTGCGGTTAACAAGAAAGTTGTGGCGAGCCACCAAGCTAATTCCTTATGATTTGACCCCCTAATTTCCAAGAAGGTCATTTTATCGGCAGAGTGTATCCACGAAAGTCTCCGCTGGATAGTAAAGTAAGAAACATCGTCCTCATTTCTCACTAAAGCGACCATAGTAATCCCGTCTATGGCTTTCAATTTACTTTCCTCTGGGTTGGACAGGGTTACTTGTTTGATTTCTATCCCATTTCCTTTCACAATTTTCCAAGTTTGAGCAGTGAGAAAGGCTAATGTCAGCGGGAACGGGTGACACCAATCAAATTTCTTTTCAAATTTAGCCCAGTCTTCTTTACACCATGAAGCTATTCTTTCCGCCCACATACAGGCTGCGAGTTGGAACCGTCTCCAACTGTTGCTAACGGAATAAAAATACGGAAAGTAAAAGGAAATTGTCACGCCGTAATGGGTATTATTGAGATAGAGAACCCAGTGGGGGTTGGGGGCGTTGTTGTTGGGGCGTGGGATATCTAAATCCTCATCGTCTGCACTTAGCAGTAGGTAGTAGATAGTTCTGATATCGCATCCGCCCCCAACCCCGCAAGAATTGAGCAAGCAAAAGAGGTCAAATTTCCTCAGTTTTTTCTCCAGAGCCATTTTCCTCATCTGTCACTTCACCTGCTTCGGATGTTTTGAGCAAGTCTTCAAGGAGTTTTGACAAGGTTGTGCAGATTAGTTCTTTGGGGAAGGTGATTGTGGCAATCATGGGCAGTCGCCTTCTCATTTCTTTAGCGACATCCCAAAAGAACTCCCATTGCTTTATCCCCAGTGCTTCCAGCAGATAGGTGACGAATTCATGTTGGTATCTGCTGTAAGCGTCGGCGGCTTGGATAGCTACATCGGTCAATCTCTTTCGTTTCTCTTCTTCTTGGACTTGCTCACGGAAGCTTACTTCTTGTCGTAGGTCTACTTCGGGTTCAACTTCCTTCACAGGCTTGGGCTCAGGTTCAGGTTCAAGTTCTTTTACGAGAGCTGGGGGTCGCCCTCGCTGTTTCTTTTCGGTGGTAGCGGCTTCTGTTTGGTTTATTAATTTCTGGCTTCTCAATTGGCTGAGCCTGTAGCGAAGTTCTTTGACGCTCCAAGCATTAATTTCGGCTTCTTTGGCTGCTTGAACGATTTCATCCCAATCCAAGTAGGCGGTTGCATAGGCGAGTTGGACATGAGCGGTAAAGGAGAGGGCAGGGAAGCGACTGGAGACATCGCCGAACACGGCAGCGACTTTTTTGGACTGGGAAATTTGTGACCTCTCAAAATTGAGAGCCATTTCCAACCCCGCTTCAAGCTGAGGGAGAAGGTGAGGTTTGTATGTCTGGAAGTAGTAGATAACATCAACGACAGCCCACAAAGAAAGTTGGTAGGCTACTTGGATGCCGTCCAGAAGTTGTAACGCTTCCTCCACATTTTCAATTTGCCAAATTCGCTCCCGCAGGCTTACATAGTCGGCATCGTCAAAGATTGTCAACCTTTGTTCCATCCTGAACCCTCCTTTTCTTAAGGTTTTTTAGCCATTCCTCCATTTCAAGCCATTGAGCAATGTTCAGTTGACGCCGTAGCTCAACCCCATATCTCAATTTGCACCAAACCCTCGTCCAGAAGATATAAGCTGGAGTGTCTCCAATTTTCTCATCGCCCCAAATTTCCTTAGCAAGTGCATGGACACGGCGGATGATGCGTGTCTTCTCGTCATCGGCGGGCATGATTAATCTTGCCTCCACTTAATTAATGGCATGATGACGAGTTCTTCTCCCCGCCATTTCACAAGCAAAGTTTCGTCCGTGGGAGTTATATCCAATGCTGAATTACTTCGTTGGAAATCTTCTACCGTCCTATCAACAGGGAAACCTTCGGGGGCATCTTCTCGCCTGAAAAGGATAACTCCCCTTTTGCCGAACTTCGTTTTGAAGACTACGCAGAGGGCAGGATGCATCATCCGAATTTCGGCTCGGCTTTTAATTTTCTGCCAAAGTGGCATCGTCAACTTGTAAGTATTCTTTGTTGTCATTTTGACTTCAAGCAGGAATTCTTTACCCCATCGCTTTACCGAGCGGATATCCAATGAAGCATGGATAGCTCCCGATGCGGGCACCAATATCCCACCCAGTAAGTTCTTGACCCACTTTTCTACTTTTAAGCCTTCTCTTTTTACCATCAGTTTTGCCCCCTTTCGGCTAATAAATGAATTGTTTGGCAGATTTGGCGAAGTAACACGACATCAACTGAGATAGTGCCTCGCAAGTAAGCAAGCAAGTGTTGAGGAAACTGTTGCCTGCTGCAGCCGAGATATTCGCAGATAGCGTTAATGGCGGAATTCCAATCCATTCGTGACGAGATTACAAGTATCCCCCAGCAATTGTGTGTGTAAGTTGGGTCGTCCGTGCGCCTCACTACCACACCCACAATCTTCCCTTTGAGCCAGTCAGCCCAAACGGGAAGAGATTGTGGGTGACACTTAGATATGCTCTTCACCCTCCTCAGTGCCAACCATCTCTTCAATTTCGCCCTCAGCTGTTTCATCTTCTTTAAAGACCTCCTTACCTTTAGGTGTTGGAAGAAGTAACTCGGAGATTTTTTGTTTCACAAGGTTAGCCACTTCGGTTTCCAGTAAGCTTCTCAGTTTCTTCTTTTTGTAAGCGTCAAGGTAAGTGAAGCGGAGCACTTTCTCTTCTTCAACGGGGAAGTAGAAAACTGTGCCGATACCAGGCTTTATTTCTTTGGTCAATACTCCCGTCAGCGTTCCGTAGACAAGGACATGATAAATTTCGTCCACATTTCCTGCCCGTTGCGATAGTTGAGGTATATCTACGATGGGATAGAAGAACGAAATATCAAGGTGGGGCGGGACTGCTACGGGGTGGGCGAAGATTTGGATTTTCCTGAACCCAATCCTGACCTTGTGGTAAGCGCCTTTGAGGTTAACAATTTTATCTTCATTGTCGCTCTCTGCGAGGGAGACGAACGGCGGGGTAAATGCTTCAGGTGAATAGAGTTGGATAATCAAGTGGCTTAAGTGTTCCAGAGCGTAGAACTTGAACATTTTGAAGGGGGCACTTCTACCAGCTGCTCCAATATCAGCTCGCATTTGGGTGGTAATGACCAAGGCAGCATTAGCTTGTTGGAGAAGGTTAGGTAATCCAGCTAAGAATATTGAGCCGACACGGGCGAAGACGCCAATAGGAGCATCGGAAATTAAACCCTTTTCGCCAGTAGTCGCTTCTTCCCACTTGGTAGGGAGCAAGGATGAGAGACTATCAAGGATGATTAGTATTTTCCCTTGTGGGGCTGCTTCGTGGTCTGACGCTAAGCGGATAAGTAGGTTCTTAATGTCCGTTAGGCAATCCTCAAGCATGATGTAGCGTTCAATGAAGAACCGTTCGTTAATTAAATCTTCGGGGATACCGACAGCATTCAATCTTTGCGAGGTCAATGAGCCTTCTGTGTCGGCGTAGATAACAGTCCCGCCCTCACCTAAGCAAGTTGCGGCTAATTTGAGACAAAAGAGGGTTTTACCGCTACCTGGCATTCCGCCAATGAGGGTAATATGTCCGACGGGGATACCCCCGATGATACCATCAAAAGGCAATATCCCCGTCGGGATGAATTCGGGCGGTCGTGTTTCTTTGATGGAGCGCTTCAGGATGCTTTTGATGAATTGTCCGCCGAGAGGGACTTGAACTTCCGTGCTCCGAGCCTTCCGTCCCATTAGCGGGGCTACCTCCCTTCAATTCAGAAAGGAAATTCGTCCAGCACATCCTCTTCTTTCCCTTCTTCTTCCTCTGTCACTTCAACATCAGCGATATCCTCGTCTTCTGGCGGAAGGACTTGCATAGTTTCCCAGATTTTACTTTGGATTTTTTGCCTAAGCAAGTGGTATTGGGGCTGGGTCAATTCGGTGAGCCGCTGTCCTCGCTCCATGAAGTTGCGGGCGATATAACGGAAAACTTCCCGCCTGTCTACCTGCTGACCTGCTGGTAGACCCATCTCCCTGCGGTAAAGGATGGATGCCTGTTGAACGAGGTCGTCAATCTCTCGCTGGGTGATAGGAGATTTGACCCATTTGACGAAATCAGCCCATTCGTTTTCACCAAAAATTTGTGGGTCTTTCTGGATTATCTCGGAGTAGATAAGCAAGTATTGGTTGAGGGTTTCAGGGGGAAGGTTGCTTAGTTGTTGCAAAATGTGCTTGCCTGTCTTCGGTTCTTGTGTTTGGGGGGCAGGAGTTTCTACTTTTGCCGTTTCCTCTTCTTCCTCTTTGGGTTTGCTGCTTTTGCCTAATTCTTCGGGCGAGACGAAGCGGTAAGTGCCGTTCTTTTCAAGGACAGCGGCTCTTCCCAACCTAATGGCTTCATCAACGAATTCAAAAAGAGCATCCGTTCCATGATGGAGCAGGACATAATTGATGATGCAGTTTCGGATGGCTTTGTGGAGGGCTGCTGCCGTTCCGTGCATTTTCCGTTCTTCATTTTCCGCTGCCTGCACAATAAACCCGTCTTGTCCGCCGAGAGCCAGAGTGACCCGTGTCAATACGCCATCCGAGCGGGTAACTTCTTTTTCCAGAGACACGATGATGGAGATGACGGGGACGCCCTTAGGTGTCGTGAAGGAATTGATTTGTTCAAGGTAAATCATAGTGTCGGGAGCAAGTCGCCGACGGAGTTCATAAGCCCCTTCAAGTGAAATTTGGGGGACAAGCGTCCAAACACCGCCTACTTTTGACCACCTGAGCCATACCCATGGTCTCTTTTCCAAAATTCCCGCTGCCATCCGCTGAATTTTGCGGGTCTCAACGGCGTCCACTTCATTGATGCGGTCAAGTTCGTCCATCTTCCTTTCCTCCTTTTGCGGGAGATTTGAGTGGCACTTATATTATACCGCCTTTGACTGCGGGCAACAGAATTTATTTGAATAAATTATGTTCTCAAAAGAGGGCGAATTCGGAGCGCCGTAGTTCGTTAAGGAGTTGTTGGAGACCTTCACGGGCGTCTAAGCGGCGGGTTCGTGCAATAGGCAACATTTGCTGATAAATCCTAACTCGCTTAAGTGAGTGGCGTCGGGTGACTTCGCCAGCATCGTAGAAGTCAACAACCCGCACATACCCCCACTTCTTGGGGCGGAGACCCCGACCGACCCGCTGGATAGCGGCTACTTTACTCTTCTGTCCTGCAGCGACGATGAGCGTTTTAAGATTGATTATGTTCAGACCTTCCTTACCGACATCGGAGATGATGAGAATATCTATTTGCCCTCGTTCAAATTGTTCAATAGCAATCATTCTCTCTTGGCTGGGGGTTTCACCGTGCAGTGCTGCAACTGTTACTTTAATGTTGTATTTATCTGCGAGGTTTTGGATGGCGCTTTGGATTTGCTGGATATGTTCAATTGCCCAAACAAGGATGACGGTAGGTCTATTTACGATGGCTTCGGCGGCGATTAAGTAGTTTCGTATCTTATTCCTAACGATTTGGTCGGTGTATTCTTCTTGCCATGACCTATACATTCGTGTATATTCCGCAGTGCCTTCCAAATCGTAGATGACGAGTTCTATGGGCACGAGCCGACCGACTTCTACCAGTTCGTGTGGACTGACTTCTACGATGAGTGGAGAGATAGAGCACCACATATAAATTTCTTCTTCGCCCGCTTCACGCATGGGTGTAGCGGTCAAGCCGAACCGAACCCATGCATTGAAGCAACTCATCAAAGTCCAGTAGAAAGTTTTGGCTGGGGCATGGTGCGCTTCATCCAAAATGATGGCGTCTAAAGACCTCAGCCACGAGATTATGGCGGGGTCATTTTTCTCTTCTCCCCGCCTTGTTACGGTTTGAACCATAGCGACGGTAATTCTGCGTGGGTCAAAATCGTCTTCTCCGCTAATTGCTCCGATAGGTTCTCTTAGGTTTTTCATCAGGCGGTTATATGATTGGCGTAGCAAAGTCTTCGTGTGGGTGAACCAAGCGACCTGCCAATTGGGTGGCATTGCAGCGATAAGAGCACTTCCGATTTCGGTTTTTCCCGTGCCTGGTGGAGCTGATATAATAGCCCTTCTGTAGTTTATTGCCTCGTGGACAGCCCTTAATTGGTATGGATAAAGTTCCACAGGGAATGCTTCTGGGTTGAAGTTGAGTGTGTTTTTCGGGGGGTATTTGCTAATTAGGTATTCACGCAAGCGGGTTTTAAGTTCGTCGTTAATTTCTTCTTTCGCTTTGATGAGGATAAGGATAACGCCACCGATAGGCAATCTGAAGAAGAGACTGTCGCCTTCCATCCACATGCGGTAGAGGCGATATTGATTATATGGGCGGTAATAAACCCAGCAAAGGCTATGGGTAGGTTCGAAGACGGCGTGTTGTGGGCAGCCGATGGATGCTGGCGGTATCATGTTGCTGGGCAGAGCCATTAAGTATTTATCTCCCAATATAAGCAAGTTTTCCCACAGGTTTCGCTTACTTATGGGAATTCTTACAGTCAAGTAACTTGCGTTAATTCTTACCAAGTCCATAGATAACCACCACTTGGATTTTAAAGTGCCTAAAATTTCTCATGGTGTTGCGTTATGGATTTTCCGTTGAGCCGTCTGCCCGAAAAGGTCATCAAGTTTTTTGAAAAGCTGAAAGGCAGGCGCTTTTTGGTTTACGGCGGTCTCGTTAGAGATTATATCCGCCAACAAATTGGAGAACATATTGACGAGAATGGCGAAGTTGATGTAGATATTTTCCTTCTGCACGATGATTTTGACGAGGCGGTGGATTTCCTTTCCCGCCAGACCAAAGCGCTTTTCCCCGCACTGATAAAGGAGAGAACTATCAGGGTAGTAGTTGGCGAGGACGAGTCTGTGGATGTTGCTGTTGTGCCTTCCACTATAGATTTGAGGCGATATCCTTTTGATTTTACCGTCAACACTTTTTACTGTGACGGGGAAACATTGCTGGAGGACGGTTCGGCTCCGATATATTCTCCTTTTGAAGAGAGTTGGCAGGACATTCGCAATAAAATCTTGCGGGCGCCTGACCCTCGGTGGCTTAAGGATTATCCTTTCGGGGCAATTCGTGGGATTAGGCTTTACTGTCAATTACCTCACTATGAGTTTGAAAAGGAGACTTTGCGGGTTTATCCTTACGCTTTGGGGGTTGCTCGTTGGGAGATTTCGCCGCTTTTGGTGGTTAGGGAATTTGCGAAGGCAATAACCCATTCATTGCGCCGTTTCGCTGAGGCGCTGTATTTAACTCAGGGTGACAGGATATTTTTCTCGCCGCTTCACGAATTGCTTCGCAGTGCTGAGAGCCGACATGTATTTCTCGCTTGTTCAGCTTTTGACGATTTAATTTATTCAAATAAATTCGGTTCTCGCTGGGAGAAGTTTCGCAATAAGGCACGGGAAGTTTTGGAGAACATTCGTATGGGGGTTTCCAAGCATCGCAACTTGTTGAACATGACGGGATTTGCTCTTTTGCTTCACGATATTGGCAAGTTGGTCAAAGAGGAGAACCATGAAATTACGGGGGCTCGGATTGTGAACAAGATTACCGAGCGGCTTTCGTTCTTTCCCAACGAGCGCTGGATAATTTATTGGCTTGTTCGGTATCACATGCGGGTTCATGCGGCGGCGCATGGAGACGAAGAAGCGATAGATTGGCTTAAGGGTAACAAGAACGATGCTATAGTGTATGCTTCACTTCTATTGGCGGCTGCTGACGCTCTCGGACACCCTGAAGAAGGTGAAGCAGAAGAGATTTTGCGAAGGTTTCTGTCGTTGGCGAGCCACCTAAAAGTGAGTTAATTAACTGTTGTAACCTTTCCAGTCCGCTGGGATGAAGGAGTAAATCGGCGGGGTTGCGCATCTTTCCCTGTTCATCTTGGGGGAGTTTCTTATAAGCCTCATCAAGTTTTTTGGTAGCTTCTATGAAGGCTTGCAGGTGGCTGCTGATATTATTTTTCTCTATAGCCTCGATGTCTGCGTTAGTAGGTTGTCTTGGAGACCGCTTAAAAACCTTCACGCAATTGCCTAACCTGTTATAAAGCTGCTTGCCAGCGTTGACCCATTCTTTTATTTCGTTCTGTATTCCTGCGGGGAATTTTGTGGGGTCAACTGTCTTGATGGGGTATTCTACTTGCTCGTTTGTGAGGAGTGGTGGGATTGCACCGAGGAAGTTATAAAGGCTTTCTAAAGCATTCCTGATTACTTGTAGAAGGAAGGTGCGTTCCATTACCCAAGGTTCGGATTGCTCAAAGACTTCTTGGCGCAACTCTTTGTCCGTTAAAACCCGGAATTTTCTTTCTTTCTTTTTTCCTTTTTCCTTTCCTGCTATTTCGCTTTGTTTTATTTTCGCATTTATCCAACCTTCAGCTCGCTCCTTATCGGAGGAAAGGAGGAAAATTCCGCCAGGTAGTCTTATTAGACTGAGTTCATTTGCTGCTGAGACTTTACCAATTCCTGCTAACCTTCTTGCTAAGTCTTCTATAAGTGCTTCTATTCTTCCAGCTGCTCCCTGCGTGCCCTCTATGGTTACTCCTGCTTTTTTAGCTACGCTGCCTATATAACTTATAATATCTCCAGCTAAGCCCTCCAAAACTTTCAAAGCTTGTCCAGCAGCTTCGATTTTTTCTGGGGTTACGCCATCAAGGACATCAAAAGCGCTGCTTAAATCCATGGCGCTTGCTACCAGGTTATACTCCCGAATGTAGGATTCAATTTTAGGAGCGGCTTCTTGAATGCGGTCGTAGACTTCTCTTAGAAATTGGGGGGCTTCCTCAGGGTTGAATTTCTTTTTCAGAAATTTCTCCAAGACTTGGAGGTTTCGTAGAATTTCGCCCCGCCGAGGGTTGTAGTTTCTCCAGAAAAGCTCATATAGTTCCACACTTCGCCTCCTTACATATTCATTTTTCTCCTCATCTGATAGCTGTTGAAAGTCTACATCTGGCGGAAGTTCGTATTGGCTTATTATGTTATGGATGGTATCCACAATCTTTCTGAGCAAGAGGGCTGCTTTCTTGACGGATATAGCGTTTTTAGCAACCTCGTCTGCGGGAAGTTCAGGTAATTGGGTTTGAGCTGAGGGTGCTTCTGCTTGTTGTTGTAATCTTCCCAATTCGCTTAACATATCGTCTATTGTTTTGTCGGCTTGTGCGAAGTAGTTGTTAATCACATCATCCAATTGGGGGGAAAGGCGAACATCCAAATCGCCGAATTTCCTTTTAAGTTCTTCCAGTGTTTGTATAATGCCGGAGACCGCAGTTTTAAGAGAAGCGAGCCTCCATTGTAGTTCCTCAAAATCGCTGATGTAACCACTTTCTTCGTCAATGAGCGTGCCTATCTCTTTTATTGCTTCTTGGAGTTTATCATTTGCATCCTTTACCATTTGCGAGCCGGGGAAAATTTGTATCATAATCCTACCGCCCTCTGTAATGTAGTTTTTGAGTTCTTTAAATTTATCCACAATTGCTCCTGCTTGGTTCATAGGGGTCACCACAGAAGATTTTAAGGTCTTGCTCTGAATAGCAAATTGTGGTTAGAATTTAAGGCGGGATAAACCATGATAGCTACTACTGGTAGGATTGTGGGCAAAACAATTCGTTTTCTTGTCGCTTTGTCTAAGGCATTGATTGATGATAGGGAACGGGCGAAACGCATCGCCAAGATAGGGTTAAAGGCGGTTTTGCCTGAGATGGGGAAAAGGTTAATCTCACATCCTGTCCTCCGAGATTTTCTATCAAAGGCTATTAACTGGGATGTCCTCATAGATTTACTCATCAATTGGATTTTTGACAAGATTGTGGAAGAATTGGATTTGGATAAGTTTTTGCGGGAGATTTTGGACGAAGCCAAAGATTTTGCGCTTGAGACCTCTTTTCGGCTGGCTATTACTTTCGCAATGCATGCTGCCTCAGTTGGGGTTTCTTTTAGGCAGCTCGGTAGAAACACATATTTGATGGTTCTCACTGGCCCGAAAGGCGGGCGAGTTATTTTAAGCTTCAGATGGTAGGCATAGTTGGGGGTCTCGCTGTTGTGCGCTTCAAGCGAGATGAGGATGTAGCTCTTTGCCGAAAGCTACAAAATTGCATTTCTTATTTCCTTAAGTGTTTGAACGATTACTTACGGAAGAATTTCGGGCAGACCTTGCCAGTAAGGAAAATAGGGCATAAGACTATTTTATTGGAGCAAATTTGGCGGGGGCGGGCATCCAGCGTTATGGAAACCCTCTGGACAAAAACCCTTCGCCAAGAGAAAGAGTTAAGTTTAGAGAATTTGGTAGAATTTCTTGCTCAATATTACCCACAGGTTCGCAAGAAGTTTCGGGAATTTCAGGAGGTATCTTCAATTTTAATGGAGAGGCATTTCGGTTTAGCCCTTTCGCTTGCCCACAAGATTGCCGAGGAAGTTTACCATGTTGAGGAAGAAGATTTGGTGGGGGAGGCTGTATTGGCGGTTATTTCCGCAGCCTTACGCTACAAGCCCTCTCATCAGACCAATTTTTCCACCTATGCCTATTATGTTATCCGTTCAATGTTGTTGGATTATGCCTCTCGTGCCCAGAAGGGAATTTCCTTTTCGCCTTCCGTTTATGTTAAGATGAAGAAGGAAGATAGCAGGATTTCGGTTCTTTCTTTCTCCGAAATTGAGGAAGAGGATGAAGACGGCGATATTTCCCAGACAGGGGATGAAGTGGCTAATGGCATCATTTATCAATACGCA
>Ga0197143_1001120_pt1 | contig 23890 bp, 22 predicted proteins | sample GBS70_MetaG_FD_148603 | JGI IMG/M metagenome (GOLD analysis project Ga0197143, IMG submission 148603) | Sediment microbial communities from Great Boiling Springs, Gerlach, Nevada, United States - GBS 70_MetaG | ecosystem: Environmental > Aquatic > Thermal springs > Hot (42-90C) > Sediment...
GGCGAGATCCCGCCCACGCTGCGCGTATACCAGTGGGCATCACCCGCGCTGACCTATGGGGTGAACCAGCAGTTGCCCCCGCGCCTGGTAGACGCCTGCACCGCGCTGGGCATCCCGATGCTGCGTCGCCCCACAGGCGGCAAAGCCGTGCTGCACGGGCACGATTTGACGGTGGGGTTGGTGTTTCGGTACGAATACCCCCACTCCCAAGCCTTCTCCCCCCTTAGCAAGGGGGGAGAGGGTCAGGGTGAGGGGGGATCTGCACTCCGCCCCTACCCCCGCCAGGTCTACCAGTTCCTTGCGCCCGCGCTGATTGAAGCGTTCGCGCAGGTGGGCGTCCCCGCCGTGCAGGGAAGTGCGCCTGCGCCCGACCCGCGCAACCTCGACGACGGTGGCGACTGCTTCGCCACGCCCGCAATCGCCGATATCGTGCATGCCGAGACAGGGGTCAAACTGATGGGCTGCGCTCTGCTGGTGCGCGGCGCGTGCGTGCTGATGCAGGCGTCTATCCCGCTGCGCTCCCCCGCTGTGCCTGTTGAGCGGCTGTTCGGGCATCCGCATCCTGTGCCACCGCCGTTAGACGCCGACGCGCTGACCGATGCCCTCTACCGCACCCTCACCCGCGTCATACACACGCCCGCCAACGCCATAAACGCTGCACCGTAAAGGAACACATTCCGATAGTTGTCGCCCGTGAGATCGACCACCACACCCGCGAGTTGGGGTCCCAGCACCGCCGATAGGTTGGACGCCATGTAATACAGCCCCGTGATGATGCCCGCCCGTAGTTGCGGCGCAGTGTCGTACAGCGCGGGCAGCGAGTTCACATTCACCAGCGCCCACAGCATCCCCGCAGGGATTAGGAACCCTATCAGCATCGGCACGGACTGCACGAAGTAGCCGTACAGGAGCATCCCCGTCAGCCCGCCGACGCCCAGTAGGATGATTGGCTTGCGTCCGAATCGCGTCGCCAGCAGCCCGCTGGGCACGGCGCACAGGATGAACGCCGCAGGCAACAACGCGACCAACTGCCCCATCTGGTCGGGTGAGATGCCGAGCGCTTCCTTGCCAATCAACGACAGCAACGCCTCCAGCGCCGTGAAGCCCATAAACCAACTCAGAATCGCGCCGAGCATCCACAACACCGACGGGTCACCTGCACGGAGCAGAGCGCGTATGCTTTCCAGCAGCCCCGCCTCCTTCTCCTCTGCTTCGTAGAGTTGCGCCTGCGGCTCATGCACAAACAACATCGCAATCACCAGCGCGAGCGCCATCACGCTACTGCCAAAGATGAACGGCGCGTACCGCCCGTACTGCCCGTACAGCCACCCCCCACCGAAGTACGCCAGCGCCGCTCCCACACCCAACATCAGGTTGATAATCCCGTTCGCGAGGCTGCGCTGGCGGGACGGATACAAATCGCCAATCAGCGCAACGCCCGGCGAGCGGAACAGCGCGTTCCCGAAGTTCGTGAAGAAGATGGCAGCCATAATCCCATAGGCGGTAGTCGCACTCGGCACGAATAGGAACGCCGTCAGCGCAATCGGCGCGCCCACCAGTACCCATGGCTTGCGCCTGCCAATCCGCGTGCGCGTGCGATCCGACAGTTGCCCCACAATCGGCTGCATGAACATATTCAGGTAGTTGTCCCAGGTCAGGACGAAGGTGATGAGCGTTGCGCTAAGCGCCATCTCGCGCAGGAAGATGGGCACGAAGTGGTTGAAAATCGGCAGGGTCATGCCCATGCCCATGAACATCGCGCCGAGCAGCAGCGTGCGCCCGACGGGGAACCGCTCCGATGGCGGGGCGTGCATAGCGGTTGTGTTCGCCATGTGTGGTATACTTCCTGCGATGCGCCGCGTGTGGCTGCTGTTGTGGGCGTTATGGCTTGCGCTTGCGCCGATTGGCTCGGCGTGGGCGTATGCGTGCATCTGCACGGGGCAGCCCGCGCTGGCGTGTTGTAGCGTGCGTAACAGTGCGCAACGCGCCTGCTGTGCATCGCCCGAAGAGCGCACTTGCTGCGCCGCGCAAGCCGAGCCGTGCAACAACTGCGCGGGCTGCGCGTTGGAGCGTGCGAAGCCCGCACCTGCCAGCGCGTCGGTCAGCCGACCCGTGCTGGAGTGGGCGGATGTGGTGCTGGACGCGCCCGCGCTGCAGGGGCTGATTCGCGTTGAGCCTGCACGCGCCTGCTTCGGCTTGCCTGTCGTTCGCAACCACTCACCCCCTCGTGAGCCTTCTGCGCCTCGTGCGCCGCCCCTGTGTTGGGTGTGCTGAACGCGCTGCGCGGTCAGCCTGACCGCTGCGCGCCTTCACAACCATACCCACTCGCGCTGGGCACGCTGCCCACGCAACACACACAACACAGGAGGCGATTATGCGATACTGGAAACTCTTTGCGAGCGCACTGTCGCTCATGGGCATTCTTGTTGCAAGCGTAGCGCAGGAAGGGTCGGGCGGCTGCCCCGCCTGCGTCGTGATTCAGTCGCAACAGCGCAGCGATGTCGAAGTCGGCTTCGCGGAGCTGACCGTGCCGAAGGGGCAACTGAACTGGTTCACCATCGGCTCACCCGCTTCAGAAGAGAACCGCTTCCGCACCTTCATCAAGATGGGCATCACGGAACGGTTCGATCTGGGCATCGGCTACTCGCAGTACGGCGAGCGCACGACCCTGCAGATGACTTACCAGTTGGCGAGCCAGGGCGACAAGGTTCCCGTGAGCCTGCTGACAGGCTACGGCTTCTCGTCCACCTACCGCCAGAGTCAGGAGGGCTTCTACCTGATGGGCGTGCGCACCGATGGCAACCTCTCGCTGATGGTGGGCTGGCAGCGACTGCGCAACGGACGCGACATCGGCTTCATCGCAGCGAACTATCGGCTCGATCAGGACACTTCGCTGATGTTCTACTCGCATCAAGGCACGATGCCTGGCGAGCCGACGCTGTATAACCTCGCGCTCGTGCGCCGCTTCGGGGACTGGAACCTCGGCGTGTGGTGGTTCCACCCGACGGCGGAGAGCGATGTTGGCGTTTCCGTCTCGCGCAGCTTCACACTGCGGTAGCACTGCTCACTCGCCCCGTTGGGTTCCCCCCTCGGCTTGCGGGGGGACTCAACGGGCGCAGGGGCGTTTTCGGAAGGGCAGCAGCTTCCCCAGCTGCCAATCTACGGAGCCAAACACCATACCCCGCACGCGCTCAAACTCACTCGGTGCGGATGTCGCGTAGCCAGCGGATGTGCCCGTCCAGAAACAGGCGGTTCCTTCCCCCGCGATGCACGGCGCGCCCACGCAACGCAGGCTCCACTGTGCCAATCGTGCGCGGGAAGTAGGGGTCAACCATCAGCTCCACATCGGCGATTCCGTCGGGTCGCGCATAAAACGGGCTGGGGTTCGCCTGTAGGTCGGCAACGGCTTGGTCAGGCGTCTTACCCCAGAAGTTGTCGGGCGGAACAGGGTCGTCAGGGCGGTCGAACCGCCACATCCAGTAGCGCGTGATGCGCTGGGCGTCCACGATCTGTTTGACCTGCACGGCTTCGCCAATTGCGCTGCTTGCGACGCTGGGGCAACTCCAGACGCCCCAGTTGCGCGTATACGGTTCCAGCACAGCGCCTGCCCAGCCGCAGCGCGGGTCAGAGGCAGGCCAGCTGCTCCACGGGCGGTAGCCCAACACGCGCTTGAGGTCGCGACGGTCGGGCATACGCTCGTCGTAGTCCTGTAGGTACATCCAAAATGCTTGCCCCACTTGGCGCATATGCTGGGCGCACACACTCTGACGCGCGCTCTCCCGCGCCTGCGCCAACACGGGGAACAGTATCGCTGCCAAAATCGCGACAATTGCAACCACTACCAGCAGTTCGATAAGTGTGAAGGCACGACGGACGCCCATGGTAAGTGTAGTGTACCCTGCCTTAGGTACAATTCGCTCGCGCGTATGCAGTCTGACCAGATTATTGTGCAGGGCATCGAGTTCTACGCCTATCACGGTGTGCCTGATGCAGAGCAGCAGATAGGACATCGCTACCGAGTGGACCTGGTCGTTGACCTTGATTTGCGCGAGGCGGGTCGCACCGATGACCTGCGCCACACGGTCAGCTACGGCGACCTCGCGCGGCTGGTGATACAGATTGGCACCTCACAGAAGCGTCGCCTGCTGGAGAGCCTCGCCGAGCAGATGTGCGCCGCAATTCTGGAGCAGTTCCCTGCTGTTCAGCGTGTGGAGCTGTTCATCGCCAAACGCCTACCCCCGACGGGAACAATTACCGAGCTGGCGGGCGTCAAAATTGTGCGGGTACGCTCGTAGAATTACCATGCTGACGCAGCGTTTGATATTGACGGGGGATGAGGCACACGACAAGTCGCTGATTCAGCAGGCGGCAGCGATTATCCGCGCAGGCGGGCTGGTCGCCTTCCCGACGGAGACGGTCTACGGACTGGGCGCAGACGCGCTCAACTCGGAGGCAGTGCGGCGTATCTACCTCGCTAAAGGTCGCCCCGCGTGGGACCCGCTGATTGTGCATGTCGCCGAGCCTGAAGATATCCACCGCTACACGCACGACCACTCCGTGCTGACCGAGAGGCTCATTCGTGCGTTTATGCCTGGGCCGCTGACGCTGGTGCTGCCCAAGCGCGAGGTCATCTCCGAGGTCGTCACGGCGGGGCGCGACACGGTGGCGATACGCATCCCGCAGCATCCCGTGGCGCGTGCGCTGATACGCTACAGCATGACACCCATCGCCGCGCCCAGCGCGAACAAGTTCGGACGCCCCAGCCCCACCACCGCCGACCATGTGCTGCACGACCTCAGCGGCGAGATCGACGCCGTGCTGGACGCAGGCGCGACGCCCGTAGGGGTAGAGTCGACCATCTTGGACATGACGACCGACCCGCCGACGCTGCTGCGCCCTGGTGGCGTGCCTCGCGAAGCCATCGAGGCGATCGTGGGCGAAGTGCGCGTGCTGGGCAGAACCTTCGAGGAGGGCGAGTCGCTGCCTGCGCCGGGGCTAAGCGCACGCCACTACGCTCCGAGCGCGAAGATGATCCTCTGCGCGCCGTCGCCCGAAGCGTTCTACGGCACGCTCAAGGATGCTCTCAGCTGCTATGCGTTCGTCGGCGCGATGCGTCCCGATAGCTGGAAACTGCCCGAATCGAACCGCCTGCGCGTGTACGAGTGGGGTGCGTGGGGCGACTGGGAGACGCTGGCGCGGCGGCTGTTTTTCGGCTTGCGTGCGCTGGAGTCGCAGGGCGTGCATGCGATTGTGTGCCCACTACCGCCTGAAGAGGGGTTGGCGCGTGCGCTACGCGACCGCCTGCAGCGCGCTGCTGCCGAGTAGCTGCTATCCCCTCTCCAGCAACGCCTGTGCAATCTGCTCCCACTCGCTCTCCAACGAACCCGTGTAGGGCGGCTTACCTGCGCGACGATACCAGTAGTGCGCGTTGCTGATGTCGCCCTCCTTGCGGTGCAGGTAGGCATGGACCCACGCGCTTTCGGCGGAGGGGTCATTTTGCACGGTCTGATGCGCTTTGTGCCAGTCGCCGCGCGCGTCGTACCACAGCCCTAAGAGCGGCGGGGATACATCGGGCGGGCTATCGTGCCCCAAACTCGCCTTGAACTGCTCCAGCGTCATTCGAAAGCCACCTCCTGTCGCAGGCGTTCGATGAGCGCGTCGAGCGTCATCTGCCCTAAGTCGCCCGCTTCGCGGCTGCGCACGGCGACCAGCCCGCTCTCGCGCTCCTTGTCGCCCAGAATCAGCATGTAGGGTGTCTTTTGCATCTGGTGGTAGCGGATGCGGTAGCCGAGCGTCTCGCGCCGCGCATCTAACTCGGCGCGGAAGCCCGCATCGGCGAGCCGTTGGCGTACCTGCGCGCCGTACTCGTTGTGGCGGTCGGCAATCGGCAGCACGGCAACCTGCACAGGCGCAAGCCACAGCGGAAACGCCCCCGCGTAATGCTCAATCAAAAAGCCCATCATCCGCTCAAACGAGCCAATCGGCGCGCGGTGGATAATCACAGGGCGGTGCGGCTTGCCGTCCTCGCCCGTGTATTCCAAGTCGAACCGATGCGCCATCAGGAAGTCCAGCTGCACGGTAGAGACCGTCCACTCGCGTCCCAAGCAGTCGCGCACCTCGACATCGAGCTTGGGTCCATAAAACGCCGCCTCGCCGCGCACGGCAGTGTAGTTCAGCCCCAACTCGTCCAACGCTTGGCGCAACGCATTCTCCGCCGTCTCCCACATCTGGTCATCGTCGTAGTATTTCTCTTTGTCGTCGGGGTCGCGCAACGAAAGTCGATACCAGAAGTCGGTCAACTGTAGCCGCTTGTAGACCTTTTGGATGAGTTCGATGTTGTGTTGCACTTCCGCCTTGATTTGTTCTGGGCGCAGGAACACATGTGCGTCGTTGATGGTGAAGCAGCGCACGCGAATCAGCCCCGACAGCTCGCCGCTTTTTTCGTAGCGGTAGACCGTGCCCAGCTCGGCGATACGCAACGGCAGGTCGCGATACGAACGCGGCTCCGACTTGTAAATCAAAAAGTGGTGCGGGCAGTTCATCGGGCGCAGGATGAGTTCCTCGCCGTCCTCGAACACCATCGGCGGGTACATCGAGTCTTTGTAGTAGGGGTAGTGCCCGCTGGTGCGGTACAGGTTCAGGTTCGCGATTTCTGGGGTGCGCACATGCTGGTAGCCTGCTTTGAGTTCCTCGTTCAGGATGAACTCCTCCAGCACGCGGCGGATGGTCGCACCTTTAGGCAGCAGCATTGGCAGCCCGCTGCCCACTTCGGGGGAGATTATAAACAGCCCCAGTTCGCGTCCCAGTTTGCGGTGGTCGCGTCGCTTGGCTTCCTCCAAGCGATGTAGGTAATCCTCCAGCTCCTCTTGAGTGAAAAACGCCGTGCCGTAAATGCGGGTGAGCATCTTATTGCGCTCATCGCCGCGCCAGTACGCGCCCGCCAGCGACAGCAGCTTGAAGTGCTTGATGTCGCGCGTGTTCTCGATGTGCGGACCGCGGCACAGGTCGATGAAGTCGCCTTGCTGGTAGAAGCTTATCGTTTCGCCTTCGGGGATGGCTTGCAGGAGTTCGAGTTTGTAGGGGACTTGCCCAATTTTGCGAATGAGCTGCTCGGCTTCCTCGCGGCTGGTCTCGAAGCGCACGATGTCCAGCTCACGCGCGGCGATTTCGCGCATCTTCTCCTCGATGCGCTGCAGGTCTTCTTCGCGAATCGGTTCGGGAAAGTCGAAGTCATAGTAGAAGCCGTTTTCGATGGGGGGACCGATACCGAGTTTCGCGTCGGGGTAGAGTTCCAGCACGGCTTGCGCCAGCAGGTGCGCCGCTGAATGGCGCAACCGATACAGCGGGCTGTCAGGATAGTCGTACACTTTGCTCATCGGGCTGGAATTATACCTGTCGCTCTTATTAGGCGTTCCATGCCCCCACCAGATAGAACGACCCCGTAATCAGCACGAGGTCGTCGGGTTCGGCGAGGCTGAGGGCGCGTTGGAAGGCGTCTCGTGGGTTCGCGGCGACGAGCAGGGTGCGTGGGGCGCGGGTCGGCTCGCGGGCAATCCACGCCTGCGCGCTTTGCAGCAGCGTCTCCGCCGTGTGCGTGCGCGGGTTGTCGATTGGGGTGAAGACAGCAACATCGGCGAGTGGCAGCAGGTGGCGCAGCGTGTCGGCAGGCTCATGCGGGGTGAGCATGCCCAGCACGAGGATCAGTCGCTGGTACTTGAACAGGCGGGGCACAGCGCGCGCCAGCACGGCGGCAGCGTCGGGGTTGTGCGCGCCGTCCAGCACCACGCGCGGCGACTCGGCGACCACCTGCAGCCGTCCGGGCAGGCGCGCCTCGCGGATACCCTGCTCGATCGCTGCGTCGGGGATGGTGTAACCGCGCTCGCGCAGGAGTGTTGCTGTCGCCGCCGCGCAAGCCGCATTGTGCCGCTGATAGTCGCCAATCAGCGCGGGCTGCAGTGCAATCTCCCAATCGCCCCGCCGCACGCGCACCGCCGAATCGGTCGGCGAGGGCAACGGCGTGTACACGAAGCCGTCAGCGGGCGACTCTCCGTCAGGCTCCGCGCGTATGACCCGATAGAGCGGCGCGCCTTGCGCATCGGCAACCCGCGCAATCATCTCGATCGCGTCGGGGTGCGCCGCGCCGCTCACCACAGGGCGACCTGGCTTGATAATCCCCGCCTTCTCGTAGGCAATATCGCGATGCGTCGGTCCCAAGCGGTCTTGGTGGTCTAAGCCGATGCTCACGATGACGCTCGCTTCGGGCGTGATGACATTCGTGGCGTCCATGCGCCCGCCGACGCCAACCTCCAGTACGGCGATGTCTACCTGCGCCTGCGCGAACGCCCAGAACGCCAGCGCGGTCTTGATTTCGAACTCAGTGGTCTGCCCGTACTCAGTGTCCGCCAGTCGCTCAATACGGGGGCGTAGGTAGGCGACCCCCTCAGCGAACGCTTCGCGACTAATCGGCTCGCCGTCGATAACAATGCGCTCGCGAATGTCGAACACATGGGGCGAGGTGTAGGTTCCCACGCGATAGCCCGCCGCACGCAGAATTGCGCTCATCATTACTGTTGTGGAGCCTTTGCCGTTTGTGCCCGTGATGTGGACGCATGGATACCGCAAGTGGGGGGAGCCGATTTGCTCCAAAAGCGCCTCGAAACGAGCGTTGCCCAGCCGCCAGCCCTGTATCGAGAGGCTCTCGATATACCGCACCGCGCCCTGAAAGTCCATCGCCGCGCCCCATAAATTATAGCGTATGTGCCATAATATGAGCATGCGGGTCTTCGGGCTTTTGGTGATGGTGTTGTGGTTGGGGTGCCTGTGGGCGCAGACACCGATTCGTTCTGTGCAGTTGGAGGGCGTGTCGGTTGCCCCGCCGGAGCAGGTTGGCGCGTCGCTGTATGCGCTGATAGGAACCGCCCCGACCGACGAGCAGTTGCGTGCGGCACTTGAAGCGGTAGAGGCATGGTATCGGCAGCGCGGCTATACCCTCGCGCGGGTGGCGGATTACCGCATAGACGAGTCGGGGCTGCTGACCGTGCAGGTCGCTGAGGGCGTCATTGAGCGGATTGAGGTGCGCGGCAACACGCGCACGCGCACAGAGGTACTGCGCCGCTTGCTGGGCGTGCGTCCAGGCGAGGTCTATAACGCGGAGCGGCTGCAGCGCGTGCGCCAGCGCATCGGGCGGTTCCCGTTCCTGCGCGACGCCAAACTGGGCGCGGAGCCTGGCGAGCGCGTGGGTGCGACGACCCTGCTGCTGCAGGTGGAAGAGGAGCGGTCGCTCGATTTCGCAGTCGCAGCGGGCTACAGTAGCGAGCACGGGTTTGTGGGCTACGCCGAGCTGGTGGAGACGAATGTGGGCGGGCTGGGGCATCGCGCGCGGGTGCAGTGGCAGCGTGAGCAGGTGCGCAACCCCACTACTGGCGAGTACGAGGCCTTGCGCCCGTCCTACTCGCTAAGCTACGAAGCGCCCCGCGCGCTACCTGGCGCGTTCAACTTCGGCGTCGAGCTGTACGACCGTGCGCCGTTCTACCCCGTGTTCTACGCCGACCTTGACACCGTGCGCCGCTACGAGCGACGGCGCGGGGTCACCGCCTACATCGGCTTCGACTGGCGCGAGCTGTTCGAACTGCGCCTGCGCTATCGCGCCGATCGGGTGGACTACGACGGCGCGCCCGACGCGCTGCTTTCACCCACCCTGCGCGCCGCCAATCGCGGGCGGTTCGACGCGCTGGGCGTGCAGGTGATTTACGACACGCGCGAGGGGCGCTTCCCGCGCACAGGCGTGTATGCCAGCGTGCTTACCGAGCGCGCGTTGTCGGGCGACTTCCGCTTCACCCGCGCGGTGGGCGAGGCGCGCTACTACATCCCGCTGCGCCGCGAGCAGACGCTTGCCCTGCGTGGGGTCGCGGGCGTCGCCTCCGAAGACGCGCCGCTGAGCGAACTGTTCTGGGCGGGCGGCTACGACCTGCTGCGCGGCTACGCCCAAGACGAGTTTCGAGGCAACCGCCTCGTGGTCGGCAGCGCAGAATACCTGTTCCCCGTGATGGAAGCGGTGCAGGCGGCAGTGTTCGTCGATGTCGGCGCGGTCTGGAGCAGCGGCACAGAACTGTCCGATGTGCCCGTGCGGGCGGGCGTCGGCGCAGGACTGCTGTTCGCCTCGCCGATTGGAGTGATTCGCCTCGACCTCGCCTACGGCAAGCGCGGGTTCGTCTACCTGAGCCTCGCAGGGGTCTACTGAAGGTACAATTGCGCTATGCAGGAGCGTCTGTGGGCGCCGTGGCGGATGCAGTATGTCAGCGAGGCGGGCAAACCGCACGCAGAGTGCATCTTCTGCGTCAAGCCCGCCGCTGACGAGGACGCCCGCAACCTCATCGTTTGGCGCGGGCAACTGTGCTTCGTGATGCTAAACCTGTACCCGTACACCAGTGGGCACCTGATGATTGCGCCCTACCGCCACACGCACGACTTGGCGAGCCTGACCGACGCGGAGTGGCACGAGTTGGGCGCACTGACACGCCTATGCCTGCGTGCGCTGCAGCGCGAGTACTGCCCCGACGGGTTCAATGTCGGGTTCAACCTGGGGCGCGCGGCGGGCGCAGGCATCGAGGCGCACCTGCACATGCACATCGTGCCGCGCTGGCACGGCGACACGAACTTTATGGCGACCATCGGCGAGACGCGCGTGCTGCCCGAAAGCCTCGAGCAGACCTACACGCGCCTCCGCAACGCCCTGCAGGAGGTGAGCGCGTCCGATGACGGAACAGCCCGTTGAGGAACTTCTGGCGGCGGTGGAGGCGCGCGCGAAACAGTGCGTCGCCTGCCCGCTGGCGCAGACACGCACGAATGTCGTGTTCGGCGAGGGCAACCCGCGTTCGCCACTGGTTATCGTCGGCGAGGGTCCTGGCGAGCAGGAGGACGCGACGGGGCGTCCCTTTGTGGGCAGGGCGGGCGCGCTGCTCGACAAAGCCCTGCGCGAGGCGGGCATGCTGCGCCGCCATGTGTATATCTGCAACATCGTCAAGTGCCGCGCATGCGTTGTCGAAAACGGGCGCGTGCGCAACCGTCCCCCCACCCAAGACGAAATCAAGGCGTGCTACCCGTGGCTTGACCAGCAGCTGTCGCTGATAAAGCCGCTGGTGATTGTGTGCTTGGGCGCCCCTGCCGCGTCTACGCTGATTCACAAAAACTTCAAAATCATGCAGGAGCGCGGGCTGTGGTTCAGCAACCGCTACGCGCCCGCCGTGATTGCCGCGTTGCACCCTGCGTACATTCTGCGCCAGACAGGCGACGCCTACGAGCGCGCGTACCGCTCGCTGGTGGACGACCTGACCGCTGCACGCGAGCGCGCCCGCGAACTGCGCCGCCTGCAAGAGCAGATGCAGCCCCTCAAGCCTGAAGGCGACGACCAACTGCGCCTGTTTTAGACCACGCGCTGTCCGCTTTCGCCCCGCTTTCGAGTCATATGCATGCGGTATGCATAGGAGCAGGCTGTTTTGGGCGACTCTTGGCGCGGTGGGGGCGTTGCACCTCGCGTCTGCGCAACTGTATGACTTTAGTGTCGTCGCGCCACCGAGCGGAACTGTCGGCAACCTCGCCATCTCCGCCCGCACGCAGGGTACGCTGATCGGCAACTACGACCCCGACACCAACCCTAACGGCACGCGCACAAAACCAGGGCTGTTCGGGTCGTTCGGACCAACGGAGAATGTGCCCGTCGATGTGAGTATCGGCGCGGCAATTGGCGGCACCATCAACCGTCAAGCGAGCGGAACCTTCCGCGCAACAATAAACGGCAGCAACAACACGATCACCTTCGAGAACCTGTCGCTGAACTTTCTGGCGAACGGTCCCGCCACGCTGCCTGTGACGATTACCTTAGCGGGGCAGTCGTTCCGCACGCGCAACCCTGACTCAGTATATGTGTTGCCCTCCCAAGGGATTACCTTGCCGATTGGCACGGTGAACCTGAGCCAGTTCACAGCGGTGCAGACGGGCGTCGGCGCGGGCGTACTGACCCCGACAGGCGCAGGCACCTACGACTTCACAGCGGGTGTCGCCGTAGAGCTCACCATCGCCGCCGACCTGCTGGGCAACCCGCTGGCGCAGACCATCCCCGTCGTGCTGCCGCTGCAGGGGCAGGTCGTCGTGCTGGGCAACTCGGCGGTGATTACTTCGCTCCAGCAACTCAACTTCTCGCAGGTGTTCAATCCCAACTTGGACTTGCCGCCCTTCGAGTTCGGCTTGCCGACCATCCTGCCGCCCGGCTCGACAGCGAACCTCATCTTCGACCTGACGCTGGAGGAGATTGGCTTCGAGGTGGACTTGGACATCAACCTGCGCGCGGAGGGGACTCTGGTGCCTGAGCCTGCGAGCCTAAGCGCGTTGGGGCTGGGGCTGATCGCGCTGTGTTGTCGGCGGCGAACCAAATAGTCATCACGCGCACGAACACAAACAGCCCCCCTCCCGCAGGTTCCCCTTGAGAAGCCCGGGGCACTGGGGATGGGGGGCTATTTGCTTATTGTGCTGCCCAGCGGCGTGATCGAACACCGCATCGCAACGCAGATGCGCTTGAGAACACCCGCGGGGCGATTTCGCATCGCCTACAGCCTGACGAGATACCCCTTGTGCCATCGCTGCCAGCGTCACCGTGAACAGCGCCACAATCTGCTGCGTGAACCCCGACGGCGCGGATTCCTGTAGCCAACCAGGTACACTCTCCCCCGATGACCCCCACCACTGCGATTGTGCTGGCAGGTGGCACGATTGATGCCGCATGGCAACAACAGACAGGCGCACGCACCCGCGCCGAAGTGCCCGTCGGCGACGCGCCGATGTACCTGCATGTGGTGCGCGCTCTGCGCCAAGTGGACGCCATCGGCGACATCCTGCTGATTGGCGACGCGCCCGCAGGTGAGGGCTATACTACCCTGCCCCCACGCGACAGCCTGCTGGAGAATGTGCGCCTTGGACTGGAGCGCAGCCTGACCGACTCGGTGCTGTTCGCGACTGTCGACCTGCCTTTCCTGACACCTGAGAGCGTGCGCTTTTTCCTGAGCGAAAGCCTGGCAAGCGGCGCGGCACTGACCTACGCCGTCGTGCCCGCCGACCTGTGCCGCGAGCGGTTCCCGCAACTGAAGCGCACCACCGTGCGCCTGCGCGAGGGCGAACTCACAGGCGGCAACCTGTTCTGGGCGCAGCGGGCAGTCGCCCTACGCGAACTGCACCGCCTCGAAGCGCTGTATCGCGCCCGCAAGCAGCCCATCCGCCTTGCGCTGTACATCGGCGTCGGGCTACTCCTCCGCTTCCTGCTGGCGCAGTACCTCTCGCCCCGCCTACTGAGCGTTGAGCAGATTGAACGGCGCGTCGCCTGCATCCTGCAGGTGCCCGTCAAAGCCATCCTGACCCCGTACCCCGAAGTCGGCACGGACATCGACCGCCTTGAACACTGGCTGGCAGTGCAGTAGGGGCGAACAGCCGCTAATAGCAGGGTGAACAGCCGTCCGCCTCCACTAAACCTTTCGCTTGTACGCGCCGATAATCGGTAAGCAGGCTTGCAGGCGTAAACAGGAGGTTTGCCATACCTTGCACGGATGCGAGAGGAGTGACGCAGCATGCGTATTGACACCTACCGAACCTTTTGGGACACGCCGACTCTGCAGGCAAGCGAGCGGGCGATGAGTCGCGCCGTCGCACGCCACAAACTGCTGGCGCACAACCTGGCGAACGCGAACACGCCGAACTTCGTGCGCTGGGACTTACCCGAAGGCGAGTGGACGCCCGCGCCGAGCCTGCAACGCGCAAGGCAGGCAGGCGTGCTGCCCCTGCGCACCACTGACCCGCGCCACATCAGCCTGCCCCCGACGGCGCAACCGCAACCTGCCGCGCCCACGCCCCAACCAACGCCGATGCGCACCGACGGCAGCACGATTGACCCCGAATACGAACTCGCGCAACTCGCTGAAAACGAACTACGCTACGCAATGCTGGTGCGAATTGCCAACGGACAAATCCGCACCTTGCAAACCGCCATCCGCGAGGGACGCACCCAGTAAGGAGGTAAGCGATGGGATTGATGAGTACGCTTCGGGTTAGCGCAAGCGGGCTGTCGGCAGAGCGACTGCGGATGGATTTGATCGCCGACAACCTCGCGAATGCGAACACCACCCGCACGCCCGACGGACAGCCCTACCGTCGCAAGGTCGCCATTTTTGAGCCGATAACGCCGACGCCGCGCATGCCAGGCGGGGTGCGCGTCGTGCAGATTGCGCAAGACCCCAGCCCGCCCCGCATGGTCTACGACCCCAGCCACCCCGACGCCGACCCCAACGGCTATGTGACCTACCCGAATGTGGACATCGTACACGAGATGGTGGACATGATTACCGCCAGCCGCGCCTACGAGGCGAATATTCAAGCATTCAACGCGGCGAAGGGGATGTTCCTGCGCACGCTGGACATCGGACGCGTGTAAGGTGAAGGCGTATGGAAATCAAGGGCATCATCAGAGACTTGCCACGCATCCAGATTCGCGAGATTGAACCGCCGAAGTGGCTGCAGCCGAACGCGCCAACGGAGAACGCGCCCTACGCCGACTTCGGCGCAATGCTACGCGAGGTCATCGGGCAGGTCAACGACGCGCAGCAGCACGCGGCGGACTTGGCGCAACGCTTCGCCCGCGGCGAACCTGTCGACGAGCAGACGCTGGTGCTGGCAATGGAGCGCGCCAGCCTCGCCTTCCAACTAACCCTGCAGGTGCGCAACAAGGTGCTGGAAGCGTATCAGGAGATCATGCGGTTGCAGGTGTGATAGCCTATGCGGAATGCGCTGAATCGGCTACGGGAACGATGGGCAAGTCTGCCTCGCACGACGCGAATCGCGCTGATTAGCGGCGTGGTGGGGCTGACGATGGTGTTCGTTGCGTTGGGCTTTTGGGCAAGCACGCCAACCTACACGACGCTGTATACGGGGCTATCGCCTGCCGACTCGGCGGCGGTGGTGCAAGCCCTGCGCGAGAAGAATATCCCCGTGCGCACATCGGGCGGCGGCAGCGTCGTGGAAGTGCCCGAAGCGCGTGCCGAGGAAGCGCGACTCGAACTCGCCTCCAAAGGCTTGCCCAAAACGGGCGCGCCAGGCTATGCACGCCTCGAAAAGACCCCCTTCGGCATGACGCAGTTGATGGAACAGACCACCCTGCGCATCGCACTGGAAGAGGAGCTGGCAAACACCATTCGCCACTTAGAGCCTGTGGAGAGCGCGCGCGTGCATATCACGCCAGGCAACGACTCGCCGTTTGCCGATTCGCGCACCGAGCCGACCGCCAGCGTGGTGGTCGCCCTCAAGCCGAACGCAACGCTGACCCGCGAGCAGGTGCGCGGAATCGTGCATCTGGTGTGCCACAGTGTGGAGGGGCTGAAACCCGAGCAGGTAACCATAGTCGACTCGGAGGCGCGCCCGCTGTGGCAAGGTGGCGACCAGTACGCCGTGGACAACGAACTACTGCGCACGCGCCGTGAAGCCGAACGCGCCTACGCCGAAGAACTGCGCCGCCAACTCCAGCAACACCTCGACCGCGTGCTGGGACCCAACAAGTCCAGCGTGATGGTGCAGGTGGAACTGGACCTGGACAAGGAAGAGGTACAGGCACAGCGGGTGGAGCCACTTGACCCCAACCGCGCTGCCGTGGTAAGCGAAACGACCGCCACCGAGCGACTGAGCGGCAATCCGCCTGTAGCAGGGGGCGCGGCAGGCATTGCGGGCAATCGCGCCGAGAACCCAATGTACCCCGCCGCGCCGCTGGGTGGTGGCGGCGGCGAATACAACCGCGAAGACCGCGTGCGCAACTACGAGATCAACAAGCAGGTCGAGCATATCATCCGCGCACCAGGGCGCATTGAGCGGCTGAGCGTGGCGACGCTGGTCGACGAGAGCGTGCCTGACGAGGCGTTGACCGCCGTGCGCAACTGGCTCGAAGCCACCGTCGGCGTCGCGCCGAACCAGCCGAACCGCATCGTGACCGTGCAGCGCGTCAAGTTCGACACCTCGCTGGCTGAACAAGCCGCGAAAGAGCAGCAGGCGCGCGAGGCGGCGCGACGACAAGCCCTCCTGTGGCAACTGCTACCCGTTATCTTGCTGCTGGTGGTCGCTATCTTCCTCGCGCGGGTGATTGGCAAACAGATCCGCAAGCCCGCGCCACAACCGAAGGCGCTGGCGGCGTTGCCCGGAGGCGGTGCTGTGTCTGTAGAGGGCGTCGCACCCGCAGGCGCAATCACCGACGGCTCCGAACACGCCCTAAACGCCGTCGTCGCCGATGATGGCATCACGGTCATTGAAGAGGTCGACGAAAACGGCACGGTCATCGTGCGCAAACGGCGCGGACCGTCTGTTATCGAGGAGGAACTTGCCGAGCGCATTCGCGAGCGCACCCAGCCCGAACTGCTGGAAATCCAGCGGTTCGCCGAAAATAAACCTGAGCATGTCGCAGCGCTACTGCGCAACTGGATGAAGTCCTAAGCCATGCTGAAACCAGGCGAGAAAAAACTGACGGGCAAGCAGAAGGCAGCGATTGTGCTGGTCGCGTTAGGCACCGAGACCGCTGCGAAGGTGCTACCGCATCTGAGCGACACAGAGGTGGAGGAACTGAGCCTCGAAATCGCACGACTGGGCAGCGTTCCTGCCGAAGTGCGCCAGCAGGTCATCTCCGAGTTTTACGAGGTGTGCTTAGCGCAGAACCTCGCGTTGGAAGGCGGCTTAGACCACGCCCGCGAAATCCTCGAACGCGCCTATGGTCCCGAGCGCGCTCAAGAGATTCTGGCGAAACTTACCCGCGTGATGCAGATGCTGCCGTTCGATTCGATCAAGCGTGTACACCCCACGCAACTCAGCACCTTCCTGCAAGACGAACACCCGCAAACGATTGCGCTGGTGCTGGCGTACTTAGACCCACAAGTAGCAGCGGCAGTGTTGGGGAGCCTGCCGCCCGAACTGCGCCCCGAAGTCGCCGAACGACTCGCCACGATGGGCAGCACCCCACCCGAAGTCATCCGCCGCGTGGAGAATGTGCTGCAGCGCAAACTCTCCAGTCTCGCCAGCCAAGAACTCACTGCCGCAGGTGGTGTCAAGTCGCTGGTCGAAGTTATCCAGTGGGTGGATCGCAACACCGAGCGCATGATTTTCGACTACCTGACCGACAACAACCCCGAACTCGCCGAAGAGGTGCGCAAGCTCATGTTCACCTTCGAAGACCTGTTGCAGCTGGACGACCGTGCCATCCAGCAGGTGCTGAAAGAGGTGGACATGAAAGAACTCGCGCTTGCGCTCAAGGGCGCCAGCGACGCGCTCAAAGACAAAATCTTCCGCAACATGTCCGAACGCGCCGTGAACATGCTCAAAGAGGAGCTGGAGTTTATGGGACCCGTGCGCGTGCGCGATGTGGAAGAGGCGCAGCAGCGGATTGTGAGCATCGTGCGGCGCATGGAAGAGGCGGGCGAAATTGTTATCTCGCGCGGTGGCGAGGAGGAGATGCTCATCTAACATGCGACCGCCCTTCCCGACCCTGGAAGACGCAGTCCATCAGGCGGGTGCGCCCATCCCGGCAGGGCTGACCGAACTGACGGCGCCCGTTGCGCCCCCACCTCCCACAGCGCATCGCCCAAGCACACAGCCGCCTTTCCCCGAATACACGCCGCCCCAGGAAACGCGCGAGCCGCCGATTGACCTCGAAGCCATCCGTGTCGAAGCGGAAGCCATCCGCCTCAAAGCCATCCAAGACGCCGAGCGCATCCGCGAGCAGGCGCGACGCGAGGGCTACCAGCGCGGCTACGATGACGGCTACCGCGACGGAGCACGCGAGGCACAGCAACGCGCCGATGCCGAACTCCAGCACACCATCGAAACGCTTCGCGCCCACCTGCAGCAGGTCATTCAGGGCGTCCACGCGCAGCACGAAGCGTACCTGCAGCACGCCGAAGCACAGATGCTCGACCTCGCGCTGGAGGTCGCCCGCAAAGTCGTGCGCGAGGAACTCAGATTGCAGCCCGCGCATGTGCTGGCAATCGTGCGCGACACGCTCCGCCGCGTGCAGGGCTTCGGACGCCTGCGCATCCGCGTGAACCCGCTCGATGTCGACCTGCTGCGCCAGAATCGCCCCTCCCTGCTGCAAGTCGTCGACGGCGTCGAGGGCATCGAAATCGTCGAGGACAGGCGCGTCGATCAAGGCGGCTGCATCATCGAGACCGAGCAGGGGGTCTATGACGCGCGCATCCGCACGCAACTGGGCGAGATTGAGCGGGTCTTGCGCGAGGTGGCATAAGCGTCGCCTCTACTCGCAGGGTATGATTCCCGTGCGATGCCCTACGAGTTCGTGCTGCAGAGTCCAGAGAAGGTCGAAATCCGCTACGAGATTGCGGGGCTGGGGTCGCGTGCGCTGGCGGCGGTGCTGGACGACCTGCTCGTGCTGACGATTGTCGGTGTGGTCGGCGCGCTGCTCGCCCTGCTGGAAGAGACCACACAAGCCATCTCCAACCTGCTCACGGTGATTGGCGAGGGGTGGCTAATCGCAGGGCTGATCTTCTTCGCCTACCTGCTGTGGTTCGCCTACTATATGGTGTTCGAGATTTTCTGGAATGGGCAGACTCCAGCCAAGCGGGCGTTTGGGTTGCGTGTGATGATGCTCACAGGCGCGCCCGTCACGCCGACAGCGGTGCTGATACGCGAGTTGGTGCGCTTGGTGGATGCCTCCCCGCTGTGCATCATAGGCTACAATGTGGCGGGCGTGTTGGCGTTTTTCAGCCCCTACGGGCAGCGTCTGGGCGATATGCTGGCGGGCACTTTCGTCATCAAGGAGCGTCGCACGCCCGCGCCGACGCTGGAACAACTCAGTCCCGTCAGCGACGCGCCCCACCCGCTGGAGGTCTACCTGCCGCCGCTGCTGCCGCTCAGCCCCGCCGAGTACCGCGCCCTGCGTGGGTTTCTGGGCAGGCGCGAGCAGTTCACACAAGCCGCGCGCGAGCAACTGGCGCGTGAGTTGTACCGTAGGCTCGTGGAGGCAGGGGTGCTGCCCGACCCGCCGCCCGCCGCAATCGAGGGCTTGCTGGAGGCGGTAGCGACGCGCTACGCACGCGAGCGCGGCAGGCTGGAGTGAGCCATGCGCTACCTCGTCGCCCCCACCGCTTACAAGGGCACACTCTCGCCCACACAAGCCGCGCAGGTAATCGCCGCGAACCTTGACGGCGAGGTGGACTTGTGCCCGATTGCCGATGGCGGCACGGGCTGGCTGGAGGTGTGGGCATATCACTTCCCCGACGCGCAACGACACGCGATGGAGGCACATGACGCCCTGCTGCAGCCGCGCCGTGTGGAATGGCTGCACCTGCCGTCGGGCGCGGCGGTCATCGAATCGGCGCAGGCGATTGGGCTTCACTTGCTCGCGCGGGAGTCGCTCGCGCCACTGCAGGCAAGTTCGCATGGCGTGGGCGAGATGCTGAGGGCGGCTGCTACCCACCCCGACACGCGCGCCCTATGGCTGGGGCTGGGCGGCGTGGCGACCACCGATGCGGGCGCAGGCGCGCTGCACGCGCTCGGCTTCCGCTTGCTCGATGCGTCAGGGAACCGCATTTTTGAGGACGACCCCCTCCTTCAGGTTCCCCCTGCCCTCAGGGGGAACCAAGGCATGGTTCCCCTCGCGAAGCGGGGGGAACCTCAAGGAGGGGGGACTTCCGACATAGCCAGCCGACTGCTCGTCCTGCACACCATCGAACCGCCCCCAACCGACCCCCTACATGGCAAGTCGCTGACGCTGTGCTCCGATGTGCAGAACACTCTGCTGGACGCCGCGCGGGTGTATGCCCCGCAAAAAGGTGCGACGCCCGAACAGGTGGCGGCGCTCGTGCGTGCGTTGGAACGCTTCGCCGAAGTCGCCCTGCGCGACACCGGGATTGACCTCACGACAGTGGTCGGCGCAGGCGCGGCAGGCGGGCTGGCAGGTGGGTTGCACGCCTACACCCGCGCGCCGATTGTGTCGGGCGTGATGTGGCTGCTGCGCCATGTGGACTGGCAGGCACGCCTGCACGCAGCGGACTGCCTCATCACAGGCGAGGGTCAGGTGGACGCCCAGACGCTGATGGGCAAGGGCGTCGGCGTGCTGATTCAGCAGGCGGTCGCGCTTGGTAAGCCTGTGGTCGTGCTGGCGGGACGCACGGGCGCAGGCTGGGAACCGCTCGCACACCTCCCTGGCGTGCAAGTCTACGCTTGCGCAGAACTCGCACCTGACCTGCCGCCCGAAGAGGCACTCGCCCAGACGACACGGGAAGCCCTCCGCAGAGATGCAACCGTGTAATTTTCCTGCAGTTTTCTCGGAGTACCGACTGCGGCTGGCAGCGTAGGTAGCCCGTGTCGCGCCAACTACGACGTCGGGGCTTCACTGACCTCGCCCCACACATCGTATACATCGGCGTCCGTAATGCGCACTTCGACGAACTCGCCAGGTGCTGCTGTGCAGTTGCGCACATAGACCAGTCCGTCCACATCGGGCGCGTCGCGGTGGGATCGCCCAATCGCATACTTGCCGTCCGCAGTGTAGCCTTCAATCAGCACGCGCATCGTTTTGCCCACCCAAAGACGGTTGCGCGCGAGTGAAATCGGCTGCTGGAAGCGCATCAGGCGGTCATACCGCTCGCGCTTGAGGCGGAACGGGATCTGGTTGGGCATCTGGGCGGCAGGTGTGCCCTTCTCGCGCGAGTACATAAATGCGCCCACCCGATCCAGCTGTGCCTCCTGTAGAAAATCCAGAAGCCGCTGGAACGCCACCTCGTCCTCGCCGGGGAAGCCGACGATGAAGGTCGTGCGGATGGCGATGTCGGGCATCGCCTCGCGTAAGCGGCGCACCATCTGCAGGTAGCGCGCGCCGTCCCACGGACGACGCATCGCTTGCAATATCCCCCGATCGACATGCTGCAACGGCACATCGAGATAGTGCGCAACCTTAGGCAGGGTTGCCATCGCCTCGATAAGCGCGTCCGTAATCCGCGACGGGTAAGCGTAGTGGATACGGATCCACTCGATGCCCTCAATTGCGTTCAGTTCGCGCAGCAGGGTCGGCAGCATAAACTGCTTGTAGAGGTCGTAGCCGTATTGGGTGGTGTCTTGGGCGATGAGGTTGATTTCCTTTGCGCCGTGGTGTGCCAGCCAGCGCGCCTCCTCCAGAATGCGTTCGATGGGCTTGCTGACATGCTTGCCGCGAAACGAGGGGATGGTGCAGAAAGTGCATTGGTGGTCGCAGCCTTCGGAGACCTTCAGGTAGGCGGTCCATGGGGCGCGGCTGCGCAGGCGTGTGGGCACATCTGCCCAGCGGTGGTGTGGCGGCTGAATGTCGGTAATCGGCTGGCGTGCAGTGCGGGCGGCGTCCACAATCTCGGCAAAGCGTGCCATCTGCCCCACACCCACCCAAGCGTCCACTTCAGGGAACTGCTGCTGCAGCGACTCGCCCAGCCGTTGCACCATGCAGCCCGCCACGATGACGCGCTGCGTCTTGCCCTGCCGCTTGAGGCGCAGCGCGTCGCGGATGACCGCCATGCCCTCACGCTGTGCCGATTCCAAAAAGCCGCAGGTGTTGATGACCACCACATCGGGCGTGTCGGTGTGCGCGTCGAGCCGATAGCCCGCGCGCTGCAGCACGCCCGCGATCTCTTCGGAGTCCACCTCGTTCTTCGCGCAGCCGAGTGTAATCAGGCGCACAGACGGCGCGTTCGACATCGTCTTGAAGTGTACCCGACGCCCTACAGCGTCCGTAGGTAGCGCGAGGCGGAACTCGTATCTGGCTCGGCGTCCGCTTCAGGGTCAATCCCGCGCAGCATCATCCCCTGCCCGCGCGAGAGGTGCGTTGCCACCGTCGGATGGTCGGTCGGGTCGCGCATCTGAATCAGCAGCGTGGTGCGCGCCTCCTGCGTCGTGTTCACCCCAGAGCCGTGAATGGTCAGGTAGTTGAACACCACCACATCGCCTGCCTGCGCAGGCACAGGGGTCGCCCGCTCCAGCGGGTATTCTTCCACGGGCAAGTGCCAACCGCCTTCGGGATTGTGAGGTAGCGGACCCAACTTGTGGCTACCTGGTACGACCAGCAGACAGCCTTTATCGAGGGGCGCGTCGTCAAAAAACACAACCGCCGCCAGCATCGTGTGCTTCTCGTGCGGGAAGTAGGGGTAGTCTTGGTGCATCGGGAAGGGCGCGCCGCGCTCAGGTGGCTTGATGAACAGCTTCGTGTGGTGCAGTTGGATGTTGGGTCCGATCAGGTCGGCGATGCGGTCGGTCAGGCGCGGGTCGCAAATCAGGCGCGTGAACGCTGCGCTGTGAAACTGCGCGTTGTGGCAGTGGAGCAGGGTGGTCGGCGCGTCGCTGACCAGTTTCGCGCTGCCCCACTGCGCGTGCAGTGCCTGTTCGCCTCCGCGCGTCGCCGCAAGCCGCTGAATCAGCGCGTGCGCCTCCGCACGCAGATACGCCGCCTCTTCGCGCGTGAACACTGCAGGGATGTGCAGGTAGCCGTTCTCCTGATAAAACACGACCTGCTCTGGGGTCAGCCCGAACTGCTTGTGATCCGTAATACCGATTGTGCGTTCAGAGTTCATAAGTTGCCCCCCTCCTTTAGGTTCCCCCCGCTTCGCGAGGGGAACCAACTCGCGCGCCCGTTCGGTTCCCCCTGCCCGCAGGGGGAACCTGAAGGAGGGGGTTCTCGTCCATTCGTGCTTTTATGAACTTCGGCTCGGTAATCGGTATAAGCATGGTTATCTCCTACAGCACCTTCTCTGGCGGGATGTAGTCGTAGCCGAACTGTTCGGCGATGGGCTGCAGCGTCACCTTGCCCTGCACGATGTTCAGCCCCAAGCGCAGCGCGGGGTCTTGACGGCACGCCTCTTGCCAGCCATACTCCGCAAGGCGCAGGATGTAGGGCGTGGTGACATTGGTCAGCGCGTAGGTGGAGGTGCGGGCGACCGCGCCAGGCATGTTGCTCACGGCGTAATGCACGATTCCGTCCACCACATAGGTCGGCTCACTGTGGGTGGTCGGGCGAATGGTCTCTGCCAGCCCGCCTTGGTCTACCGACACATCGACCAGCACCGCGCCCGTTTTGAGCGTGGAGAGCATCTCGCGCCGAATCAGGATCGGTGTGCGCCCGCCCGTGACATAGACCGCGCCGATAATCAGGTCGGCTTGCCTCAGCGCCTCGCGCAGGTTCGCGGGGTTCGAGTAAAGCGTGTCCACATTCGCGGGCAGGGTCTCTTCCAGCGCACGCAAGCGGGCGACATTGATGTCCAAGATAATCACGCGCGCGCCGAAGCCTGCAGCGATTCGGGCAGCGTTCGCGCCCACCACGCCCGCGCCGATGACGACCACCGTGCCGGGCAGCACGCCGGGCGCGCCCGCCAGCAGCACGCCGCGCCCGCCCATCGGACGCTCCAAACACCACGCGCCGACCTGCACCGCCATCCGCCCCGCAATCTCGCTCATCGGCAGCAGGATAGGATGTCCCCCGTCGGGCGTCTGAATCGTCTCGTAGGCGATGCACACTGCGCCGCTGTCGACCATCGCACGGGTCAGCGACTCGCTTGCCGCGAAGTGGAAGAAGGTGAACAGCACCTGATTGGGGCGGATGTAGGGGTACTCTTCGGGCAGCGGCTCCTTGACTTTGACGATCATCTCGGCGTTGCGCCACACTTCGGCGGGGGTGTCCACCACCTGTGCGCCCGCCGCTTCGTACTCGCAGTCGGGGATGCCCGTGCCGTCGCCTGCGCCGCGCTCAAACAGCACAGTATGCCCGTGCTGGGTCAGCACCTCCACGCCCGACGGCGTCATCGCCACACGATACTCGTCGGGCTTAATCTCCTTCGGGACACCAATA
>Ga0197143_1001121_pt1 | contig 23876 bp, 29 predicted proteins | sample GBS70_MetaG_FD_148603 | JGI IMG/M metagenome (GOLD analysis project Ga0197143, IMG submission 148603) | Sediment microbial communities from Great Boiling Springs, Gerlach, Nevada, United States - GBS 70_MetaG | ecosystem: Environmental > Aquatic > Thermal springs > Hot (42-90C) > Sediment...
AGTGGAATTTAAACCTTTCAACGTAAATTTCCAGCACCCTTTGTCTTATATGTTCCATCTGAACATAGTGGAATTTAAAGCAGATAAATGGTGATAAGTGATTGGCTATCAATAACTTATAAAAACTTATTTGAAATTACTGATTTTATGGGGGTTCTAATGGGGAGCAAAGATATAAGCCGTAGGCTTGATTATAGAGTAAGTGGGAAAAAACATAGAAAAATAAATAATTTCAGAATTATTGGACAAGGCAAGTAATCTAAAACAAAATACTTTAAAATTTTCAATTATGGCAGTTATTCCAGAGGAAAGAAAAGCTTTAAAAGAATTAAAAATTGAAGTTGAAAAGAAGAAAATTTTGGAAAATGAAGATAAAGTTGCACTTGAATTTCAAAAGTTTGTAGAAATTCCTGGATTTAGAAAGGGTAAAGCTCCTATTTCCTTAATAAAACAAAAATATAGTAATGCTATAAAAGAAGAAGCTTTAAAAAGTGCAATAAAGGAAAGAATTGAAGAATTAAAAAAAGAATATGAAATTATTTCTGATGTTGAAATTAAAGATATTTCAGAAAGTGATGATATTTATGAAGTTTTGATTGAGTTTGAAGTTATCCCGAATGTAGAAATACCTGATTTAACGAATATAGAAGTTGAAAAGAAAATTTACAAAGTTTCAGATATTGATGTTGCTGAATATATAGAGGAATTAAGGAAGAAGTTTGCTCAAGAGGAGAAAGTTGAAGAAAATAGAGAAATTCAAGAAGGTGATATTATATTAGCTCAAATGGAAGATTACGATAAAGATGGAAATCTATTATCAAGAGAAGAGGTTTATATTGAATATGTAAAAGATGAACTTGATGAGAGATTATATAATGCACTTGTGAATAAAAAAGTTGGTGATAGTGTTGAAATAAAACTTGATGATGGAACAAAACAAGTTTTTAAAATAATTGAAATAAGAGTTAGAAAACTTCCAGAATTAAATGATGAAATTGCTCAAATGAATGGTTATTTAGATCTTGAAGAAATGAAACAAAAAATTAGAGAACAACTTGAAAATGAAGCAAAAATAAGAAGCGAATTTGAGTATGAAAGTCAAATTATTGATAAGATATATGAAATTTATCCATTTGAACCACCAAGAAAACTTGTTATAAATGCTTACCAAGACTTAATAAAGAATATAGAAATACCAAAGTTTGAAAACGAAAATGAAAAAAAAGCTTTTCAAGAACAAATTTTAAATTTTGCATATAAATCAGTTATAAGAGATTTAATTTTAAGGAAAATTGTAAAAGAAAGAAATATAGAAGTCACTGATGATGAAATTTTAGAATATCTAAAAATGAGAGGTGAAGAAAATCCACAAGAATATCTAAATAGAAGTAAAGCAAGAGGGCAATATGAAAATCTAAAAGAAGCGGTCAAGATCAAAAAAGCTCTTGATTATGTAAAAAGTATAGTAAAAACAAAAGTTATTGTTGAATGATTTTCCTTTTATTATTAAATTTAGATTCTTTAATAAAAGAAATTGAGAATGAAGGAATAACAATTTCATTTATATTTTACGATCTAGAAAATGATAGTATTATTGCTCAATATTATCCAATGAGAAGACTTCCACCTGCCTCAATCCAAAAAATTATAACAACATTTACCGCATTAAAAATATTCAAAAAGAATTTCACATTTAAAACATATTTTTTTAGATTTAAGGATGAACTTTATGTATTCCCTAATGGGGACCCACTCTTAAAAGATGTTGATTTAGATTCTATCTCAAAGAAAATTTACGAATTAGGTTATAAGAAGTTTTCAAAATTATATTACGATGATAGATATTTTACAAAAAGTAAATATCCAAAAGGTTGGTTTTGGGATGAATTAGATGAATCTTATGCACCACCAATAAGACCACTTGTTTTAAATGGAGGAATTTTTACATTAACTTATAAATTTGCTCCAAAACACAACTTCAATAATCTCTATGTTAAACTTATAAAATCAAACATATTAAAATATGAAATTATTAGTGATACAATTTTGGTTTATGGTGATTTTAGTAGAATTTCAAATTTAACATTTCCTCAAAAAGAACCAGAACAATTTTTCTTATGGTCTTTTAAAAATGCCCTTTATAAAAATAATGTTATTGTTGATAGCGTAGCTGGTTTTAAGGAACTTCCCAATGATGCTATTTTAATCTATACATATGAATCTAAACCCTTAGATAGTATATTAAAATATATGAACTTAGTAAGTTCAAATTTAATAGCAGAAATGATTCTAAGAAGCATTGGAGCTTGGATTTATTCAAAGGGTGATTGGGAAAATTCAATAAAAGCTTTAAAGAATATATTGTATCTTGAAGGTATAGATACGAATTTTGTTATGTATGATGGAAGTGGTCTTTCAAGATATAACTTGATTTCTCCAATGACATTTATTCAGATTTATAAAAGTGTTTATAAAGATAAGAGTTTTTTTAAGGATTTTTTAAATGTTCTTGTTGAACCAGGTGAAGGGACATTAAAGGATAGATTAAGACAACTTAAAGGGAGATTAAAAGCAAAAACTGGGACATTGAGAAATACAGTTTCTTTGACAGGTGTTATTGATGAAAGAATAGCTTTTTGTATAATTATTTATGGATTTAATAGTAATTTTCAAAAATATAGAAATATAATTGATAATCTTGTTTTAATGCTCGGGGCGGGACTTGAACCCGCAAGCCCTAAGGGGCAGTAGGTTCTGAGCCTACCGCGTTTCCCAATTTCGCCACCCGAGCAACTTTAAAATTTTAAAGTTGATAAGAGTTCGCTTTGCACCATCACCAACAGGTTATCTTCATGTAGGTGGTGCTAGAACAGCTATTTATAACTTTCTTTTTGCTAAGCATAATAATGGAAAATTTTTATTAAGAATTGAAGATACTGATAAAGAAAGAAGTTCTGATGAATTTGTAATTGATATTATTGAAGGACTTAAATGGCTTGGAATTGTTCCTGATGAAGAAATTGTTTATCAATCAAAAAGGTTAGAAATATATAAAGATTTTGCTTATAAATTAATAGAAAAAAATAAAGCTTATTTTGATTATTATAATGCTGATGAATGGGAAGAAATTAGAAAAAAATTTATTCCAGAAAACTTACCACCAAATCAAAAGAAACATCTTGAAAGAGAATTAATTTTAGATCCACCAAATGGTTATAAAAGTATAAAGAATAGAAAGGAAGGAGCAATTAGGTTATTTGTTGAGGATGGAATAAATATAATTTTCAATGATAAAATTAGAGGTAAAATTGAAGTTTTAAGTGATTATATAAATGACATTGTTATTTTGAGAAGTGATGGAACACCTACTTATAATTTTGCAGTAGTAATTGACGATCATTTTATGGAAATAACAGATATTATAAGAGGAGATGACCATATTTCAAATACTCCAAAACAAATTTTAATATATAAGGCTTTTGATTGGGAAATTCCTAATTTTGCTCATCTTCCTATGATACTTGGACCTGATAAGAAAAAATTATCAAAAAGGCATGGTGCTTTAAGTGTTATTGAATATAAAAAAATGGGAATATTATCATCTGCTTTATTTAATTTCTTGTCACTTCTTGGTTGGTCTCCTAAGGATAATCGTGAAATAATAAGTTTAGAAGAAATGATAAAAATTTTTAGAATTGAAGATGTAAATACTTCTCCTGCGGTTTTTGATATAAATAAATTACTATGGATGAATAGTGAATATATTAAAATGAAAGAAGATAAAGAAATTTTACAACTCTTAAAGGAAATAAATAATAATTATGAAGATGAGAAGTTATTAAAATGTATAAAACTTCTTAAAACAAGGGTTAAAACACTTGTTGAATTTTTTGAATATGGTGATTATTTCTTAACTGAAAATTATAAAGTTGATGAAAAGGCTTTTAAAGAATTAATAAATGAAAATTCAATAAATTATTTGAAAATTTTATATGAAAGATATAAAAATGTTTTAGATTGGAAAAAAGAAATTTTAGAAAAAATTTTAAGGGATTTAGCAGTTGAATTAAATATAAAACCTGCTCATATTATTCATCCTTTAAGAGTTGTTTTAACAGGAAAAACCGTAGGACCAAGTTTATTTGAATTGATTGAAGAATTAGGTAAGGATATTGTTTTGAAAAGGATTGAAAAGGCAGAGTCCTCAGCTAACACATTATTAAAATAAGCATAAGCCCTTGCTCGTGAGCTTCCAAAGAAAACCTTCCATAAATATTCATGTGTTTAAGGATTCTAATAAATCCGTAGATTGATAATTTAAAGCAGTTGTTTTATCTTAGGGAGCAAAGCCTTAAAATTTTCAAACCATGTTATTAACCTTTATTATTTTACCAACCTTAACAATAATAACCGCTTTTTTAATTTTTTACATTTTTAGTTTTCTATTTAGCACTTTTAATATAAATAACATTTTTATAAAGAGTTTAATTCAATCTCTTATCATTCTAATATGTGCTCCCCTATCCGCTATTCTTGTAATTTATATTGAAAGAAAAGTTGCTGCAAGAATACATTCAAGAATGGGTCCATATCTCGTAGGTTATCCTCATGGATGGTTACAACTTATAGCAGATGCCATTAAAATGTTATTAAAAGAAGATATTATTCCCAAAAATGCAGATAAATTTTTATTTAATTTAGCTCCTATCCTTTTTACATCAGCAAGTATAATGGCATTTTCTGTTGTTCCCTTAGATGAAAAAATTGTTTTTGTTAATTGGGATTTATCTATTTTGTTTTTATTTGCTATTGGCTCAATACCAATATTAGCTTCTGTAATAGCTGGTTGGTCATCAAATTCAAAATATCCATTAATTTCTGCAATTAGAACTGCAGGTGTCTTGCTTGCATACGAAATTCCATTAGTTCTATCAGTTCTTTCAATAGTAGTTTTAGCTAATAGTTTCAACTTAATAGAAATTGTAAAAGCTCAAAAAAATATGCCATTTATATTTGTTCCAATCATTGGTCAAATTTCATTTATTATATTTCTTTTATGTTCATTAGCGGAAACAAACCGAGCACCATTTGATATACCAGAAGCAGAAAGTGAAATTGTTTCAGGTGTAAATGTTGAATACGCAGGAATGAAATTTGGATTATTTTATCTTGGTGAATATCTATTTATTACAATTAGTTCAATCCTAATAACATTACTTTTCCTTGGTGGTTGGAACGGACCTTCAATTTTACCTCCATTTCTTTGGACAATAATTAAAGTTTATATTGTTTATATATTTCTACTTTTCATAAGGTGGAGCTATATGAGATTGAGACTTGATCAGCTTATTGAACTATCTTGGAAATGGTTAATTCCAATATCATTTATAAACTTTATTTTAGCGGTTATATATAAGTTTTACTTCGGAGGTTAAAAATGAGTGGAATTGATATTATTATTCTTGTAATTATAGCCTTTGGTTTAATAAATGGTTTGAGAAGTGGATTTATTTCAGAACTAATTGCTCTTATTTCTTTAATTATTGGAATTTTTGTTGGATTGCGATTTTATGGTATATTAATGCCTTACTTAGGAAATAATGAAACATTATCAATAATTGGAATGTTTATAATTTCTTACTTTTTAATTCAATTTATTCTTAATTTAATTTTAAAACCATTTAGAATAATAACAGGGAAAACCGCTATTAATAGTATCTTAGGTGGAATACTTGGTGCTATTGAAATGACGATATTTTTAAGTATTATTGCTTATGGTATAAGATGGAATGATTTTTATGTTCAAATTTCCCAAAAAAGTCAGATTCTAAAAACTATTGAGAAATCAACATTCCCTATGTTTGAAATTTTACTTAAAAAATGAAAGAGATTTTATTAAGTTTATTAACTGGTTTTATTACGGGTTTTATATTCTCATTTTTAAAACTCCCAATTCCAGCCCCCCAAAGCTTAGCAGGTGTTATGGGAATTATAGGAATTTTTTTAGGTTATTTTTTTTATGTTTTACTATTTAGAAGATAATGTGTGGAAGATTTGTAAGATTTAGTAAGGTTGAGGAAATTATTGATTATTATAAAATTGATGAAGTTATAAATGTTTCAGAGCCATCTTATAATATAGCACCTGGTTCAGATATCTTAGCTATAATAATTGAGAGTAATAAAAGAAAACTAAAATGTTTCAAATGGGGTTTTGTTCCATCTTGGAATAAGAACTTAAAACCTGTTATAAATGCAAGAATTGAAACAATTTATCAAAAACCATATTTTAAGAACTTTATAAAAAATAGAATTTTAGTAGTGGCAGATGGCTTTTTTGAATGGAAAGAAAAACAGCCATATTTTATTTATAGAACTGATAAAAAACCTATGCTTTTTGCAGGAATTTATTCAGAGGAAACATGTGCTATTATTACAATAGAACCAAATGAAAAATTTAAAGTTATTCACAAAAGAATGCCTGCTATTGTTCTTGATGAAAACTTTGAAAATTATTTTAAAGATGAAAATTTTCTTAAATTTTTAAAACCAATTCCATCTGAAATGATAGATTTTTGTAAAGTTTCAAAAACTGTAAACAATCCAAAAAATAATTTTAAAGAAATTATAAATTGTATATAATGGAAGCTGTTATTTTATGTGCTGGATTTGGAAGAAGATTAAAATTAATAACAAAAACAATTCCAAAACCTTTAATAAAATATAATAATGAAACGATATTAAAGCGAATTATTTTAAAATTATTTTCCATAGGCGTTAATAAATTTTTCATAAATGGACACTACCTTTCTAATAAAATAAGAGATTTTTTAAATGGAATTTATGGAGTTAAAATTATTTTTTATGAAGAATTAGAAATCTTAGGAACAGGAGGAGGTGTTTATAGTTTTAGAAATTTTTTTAAGAACGATTTTATAATTATTCATAATGCGGATATTATTCATGAAATTGATATTTCAAAAGCTCTTGATTTTCATATTAAAAATAATGCTTTTGGAACACTCATTTTAAAAGATGATTACCAAAACAATGTTATTGTTGAAAATTTAAGAATTTTAGATTTTAAAAAAGGAAATTATGAAAATGCTTTAACATTCACAGGAATAAGTATTGTCTCAATAGAATTTTTAAACTATCTTGATTATAAATGCTCTTTAATTGAAGGATTTAAAAAGGCAATTTTAGATAATAAACTGATTTTGGCTTATATAACAGATGAACCCTGGATTGATATTTTAAAATGGTTTGTCCAATAAATAGTGTTAAGTCTTTTATTATCAATAATTTATGAAAAATTTTCTGAAACTATTGATTTAATGGGGGGGATTTAAGGAGGGCGAAAATATAAGCCGAAGGCTTATTCTTAGGGTAGAAAGCAATTAAATCTTGGTTATTAGTTCTTTTAAAAATTTAACTTTCTTATTAGCAATTTCTCTTGGTAGTAATTCAAAATCACAAGAACCTGAAATAATTATAAATTTTGGTTTTAGTTCATTAAGGATTTTATCCAAAACAATTTTTACATCTTCATAAGTTTCAATTATTGAGTTTGTATTATCTAAAATTCCAGCCAATATACCGATATCTTTTCTATTGAAGTTTTTAGCAATTAGCTCAATATCATTAAATGTGAAATCTATTCCGATTCCATCAATTTCAAATTTTAAAATTCCTTTTAAAAATTCAGATATATCTGAAAAATATGTATTTAATATAATTTTTCCCTTAATTTCTTTTCTTATTATCTCAAAAAATTTTTTTAATTCTGGAATTAAGTCATAATCCTTATAAAAGGCAAGAGAAGGCTCCTGAAAATAAAAATAACCATATCCTTTCTCTTCAAGTAGTTTTAAAATTGTTTTTAAGATATCAATTACTTTATCAAAAGAATAATTTTCTGAAAAGTACTTAAAAATTCCAAGTGATGGTAAAATTGCTAAATTTCCAAATTTGAAATAAACTTTAATCCAATTTTCAATATCTTTTATTTCAAAATCCTTAAATTTTACAATTCTATAAAATGTATTTGTTTCAAAGTATCTTTTAAGTCCGTTAATTTCTACATTAACTAGTTCTGAAAAAGGTCTTAGCAAATCTTGCCAATTTAAAAGTCCATCTGATATTATTTTAAATCCTTTTTGTATTTCTTTTAAACTTCCATAATCTTCTTCATAAGCTAATAAGAGTTCTTCATATTTAATTCTATTCCTTTCATAATCTCTTGTTGCTTTTATAAGCTTTTCACTTCTTGGGTATTTTCCGTTTAAGGATATTAGTTTCTCCATTTCCATGTCTCCTTTATTCTATGAACAGCATACGCTGCAACTTGTAAATTATTATACATTACATGCTCAACATTTATACCTATATTTTCCATATTTAAAAAACATAGTTCTTGAAATAAACTTTCAATAATTTCAATGCTTCTCTTTTCAAGTTTTTTCTCGTCTTCTAATAAATAATTTTCAATTTCTTTTGGAACATAAACACCAAGCCATTTTAAAAATTCTAAATCTTTTCTTTGACTTACAGGAGCAAAACTAATGTAAATTTTTGATGGTTTTATGTTTTCCTCTTCACATAATTTAAAATATTCATAAATAACTTTTTTAGCATTTTCTAGTTCAAACACAATTTGTGAAATAAATGCTTTCATTCCTGCTTTTGTTTTTTCAATTAATTTTTTTGGTTCATCCTTTCTATGAAATATAGTAATTCCATATATATTTTTAAAGTAATTTTTTGCTATTAATGTAGCTGGAATTGGATTATAACCTGTATATTTAATTTTTGAACTCTCCCCTCCTACGATTAATAAATAATTAAAACCTTTTGAGTTTTCCTTAATCCAATCTTCAAATTCTTCCTTTTCCATAATAACTGAAATTTTATTTACAATAATTTCAACAGAATTATCAAAGTTTTTAATCATTTTTCCAAATTCAGCATTATCAAACTTCATTTTGTAAGGAATTATTCTTTGACCTCTACTTCTTTCCTCTATAACTTCTGGAAGACTAATAAAATCAATATCAAGAATTTTTGTTATATTAGCTACTTCAAAAGCTTTTCTTTCAATTTTTGATATATCCCATTCTAATGGTGGAGGGATTACTGTAAAAATTATTTCTAATTTATTACAATTCATGAAATTTTAAAATTTTAAAGGCCTATTTTCAATAGTGTGGGGCAAAGTTTTAAGCCGAAGGTTTGAACATAGGGTAGGTGGGAGAAAATAAGAACTAATCGTAATTTTAGAATTATTGGACAAGGCAAATAAAGTTTTAATCTATACTTTAAAATTTCAGACAATTGTATCATTATAATTATAAAGAACTGTTTAGAGCTTTTCGTTTAGGCTTAAGTATTAAAAAGTTAATTATCCTTTATCCACTATCAATTTTATTATTTTTATTGTATTCAAAATTCAATATTTTATTGCTTGTAATTTTCTTAATTTATTATTTCTTTTCAAAAATTGCTATTTCAAAAATAACTTATGAGCAAATTAAAGGGGATCATTTTTACGAAATAAAAAAAGCTTTAAGGTTTTCAATAAAAGCATTTTTAACTTTTGTGTATTTTCTTATTTTAATGCTTTTACTTCTTTTAATAACATTTCTATTTTTTTATTTTTTTGTTTTTGTTTCAAAAATAAATAAAATTTTCCTTTATTTTTTCTTTCCTTTTATTGTTATTTTTTCAATTCTTATGTTTTATATATTGATTGGTCTTTTTGTTTCTGAAAGTGTAGGTATTAGTGCAATAAGTAGTCAAAATTATGATGCTTTTGATATATTTTTTGAGAATTTTTCAGTTTTTAATAGTCAGGTTTATAGATTTTTAACATACAAAATTATCTCAATTTTTATATCAATTTTTGGAACAATTTTAATGATTATTATTTTCCTCATTTTAGTAAAATTCATAAATTATTTCCTAAGATTAAATGAACTTCATATTTTATACTTCCTTTTATATTTAATTGCAGTTTCTTATGGATTTTCAATTTATTTTGTAAGTGATTTTATTAGCTATTTGATTTTTATATATAAAAGAGATAATTTTGATCTATCAAAACTTGAACCTGAAATTCATTCACAACGAACATAATATGTATTTAAATAATATCTTTTTATTTCATTTGAATTGTTTTTTATATAAACCGCATATTCACCTGCTTCAAGAATATGAAATTTCCAATTAACTTCCTTTATATCATTGGAGCAAGCAATAGGTCTTCCTATACCTTTTGAAATATAAATAGCACTTGCTAAGCATATAAAGTCAATTTTTTCACCTTCAACAGATCTTGCTATAACAAATATACTATCATTTGCTTTTAGAAAAAATCTAACATTATAACCTGACTTGGGAACAAGTTTATATTCAGTTTCCTGAATTTTGTAAATTTTCCTTTCACAATTTTCGGAGCAAGAAAAAAGAAAATTACTTACGAATATAATTTGTATCAATCTTGAAAACATCTAAGTTCCCTACCTCTTGGATTTGATAAACTTTTGAAAGGTAGCTATAAATAAGACTTGTATCATTATAGTAATTTATTTCAACAATGTAAGGATAACCTTTTATCTTTAAAATTTTCTCTAAATCTGATTTTTTAACAATTTCACTCATTAATAAATTTACAAATGGGTTATTTATTGAAAAAATTCCAAGTTTTTCAAGAATTCTTGTATCAAAATTATTTTGAATTTTTTTATTATAATTTATGAAAAATTCGTTTATTTCTGAATTTATAGTAAATTCCTTATAACAGATTTTCGCAATTATGCTATCACTTTCAAATAAAAACTTAAATTCGTAATTACAATCTTTTAAGTCTCTAATTTTTAATTTCCCTTTAATATCTTTTTTAGATTTAATTTCTTCTAAGGGTCTAAAATAGTTATCAATTTTATAAACACTATAACTTTTTTCGTCGTTATCAACTTTATAAAAGCTATCAATTTCTAAGTCAATTATTATTGATTTATTGCCAGCATAGTACTTTTCCATAAATTTACTTACTAATTTTTCTTTTTTCAATTCAAGTTTTGAATTTATTCTAATTTTATTTTTTGAAATATAAGTTTCTTGAATACCAATTAAATTTCCAATATCTTTAATAAAAACACTTATACTTTCTGCCTTAAAAATAATTTGTGAAAAAAGAAGAATTGTCATCTTTAAAATTTTAAAGCTATGGAACAAATTATATTATCTATTGTTCTTTTCGTTCTTTCTCTTATTATAGGCTTTGAGGTTATAACAAAAGTTCCCCCTATTTTACATACACCGCTTGTTGTAGCAAGCCATGCTATGGCTTCAATAATGGTCGTATCCGCTATTGAATCCGCTGGTAGTGGTTCATTAATAGGTTTTTTAGCACTTCTTATTGGAACAATAAATGTTGTTGGTGGTTATTTTATAGCGGATAGAATGCTTTCAATGTTTAAGAAATAATGTTCATTATAATAAGTTCGGATTCTAAATTTAAATTAAATGGAGGTTATGTTATTTATAATGTTGATGGACAAAGCTATAAGGAAGATTTAATTCAAGCAAGTTTATTAAATCCTAAGTTAGAATTTAAATATTTAAATCCTCTTCAAACAGTTTTTTATAAATTTTATAAATCAGGTTCTGCTCTCATAGCAACACCAACTTCAAGTGGAAAAACAGTTTGTGCTCTTCATTTTATTCAATCTCATAAAGGATTTAGAATTTATACTACACCTACAAAAGCTCTTGCTAATGAAATTTATAAATTCTTTAAAAAAATTTTCTCAAATGTTGATTTAAGAACAGGTGATGTTATTGAAGAAGCTTATGAAATAAAATCAGATATTGTTGTTTGTACTTATGAAAGTTTGGTTCTTTCTTTAAGAAATAAGAGTTGGGGTTATAATGCTAATGCTATTGTAGTAGATGAAATTCATTTTGTTTTTACTAATAGAGGGACAATAATTGAAGAAATTATTGCTTTTATGAAAAATAGAGCTGATATACTTGGTCTTTCCGCTACACTTCCAAAATATAAAGATATTTCTGAATGGATATCTGCTAATCTTGTAATAAAAAGTAATTTTAGACCTGTTCCTATTATTAAAACAGAAGAGGATTTAAAAATTTAATGGAAAAGGTATTAGAAATTTTAAATTCATTTATTAATTATGAGAAAATTGGAACGATTCCAAGGGATTTAGAAATATTTAAGGATTTTCTTAAAAAGATAGGAAGTCCTCATGAAAAATTAAAAAATATTATTCATATTGTAGGGACAAAAGGTAAAGGTTCAGTTAGTTTTTATATTTCAAGATTCCTAATAAATTCAGGATTTAAGGTTGGCACTTATATATCTCCGCATATATTGGATGTTAGGGAAAGAATAATGCTGAATTTAGAGCCTATTAATGAAATTGATTTTGTAAATTTATTTTATCAAGTTTATGATAAAATGGAACATAAAAAAAAGCATTTTAGAACATATTTTGAAACATTAACCGCTATGGCATTTTTATATTTTTATTATGAAGATTGTGATTATTGTGTAATTGAAGCTGGACTTGGTGGAAGACTTGATGCTACTAATGTTTTTAATAAAAGTAATGTAATAATTACAAAAATTCACTTTGACCATATACATATTCTTGGTAATACATTAAGTCAAATAGCATTTGAAAAAGCAAGTGTTATAAAGGAGAATTCCTTAGTTTTTACAAGTTATCAGGAAAATGAAGCTTTTGAAGTTATAAAAAGAATTATAGATGAAAGAAATTCAAAATTAATTTTCGTTGAGTTTGAAATTTTGGAAAATTCCTTAGGGGGTGTTAAATTTAAAATGAATAATAGAATTTTTAAAACACCTTTAATAGGTAATTTTCAAGCTTATAATTGTGCGTTATCAATTAAAGCATTTGAAGAAATTACAAAATTTGAATTTAATCAAAATTTATTTAAGAATGTTAGAATTCCTTATAGATTTGAAATTCTTGAAAAAAATAATAAGAAAATTATTTTAGATGTTGCACATAATTATTTATCAATTTTTGAAGTTATAAATAATGCTATAAAACTTTTTAAAAAGGAACCCATAATTATTTTTTCCTTAGCAAAAGATAAGGATTTAGAAAGTATATCAAAAATTATTGAACCATTTTTTGTTTTACTTGTAGATATAGAAAATCCAAGACTATTTAAGCCCTATGAGATTTCTAAATTTTTAAAAAGATATAAAATTTTCAATAATGTAGTTTTAGCAGTTGAATATGCATTAAATAGTCAATATGAGATTGTCATTGTTACAGGCTCAACCTATTTAATTTCAGAATTTTTAAAGAGTTTATAGTTTTTGCTTTGTCCAATAAATGGCGATAGGTGATTGATAATCAATAATTTATAAAAATTATCTTGAAATTATTTATTTTACGGGGGTTTTAATGGGGGAACGAAGTCTTAAGCCGAAGGCTTATTCTTAGGGTAGGTGGGCAAAATATAGAAAAATAAATAATTTTAGAATTATTGGACAAGGCATATAGTTTGTGCTTTAAAATTTTCGTTATGATTAAAATTACCCTTGAAGAAACTTTACAAGATGTAAAGAAGCTTTTGGAGCTTTTAAGATTAAAAAAATATACCGCGGTTCTATATAGAGCGGGTTCGGATGATGAAGAAGCTAACTTACTCATAATATCAGAAGAATTTTCAACAAATATGGAAAAAAGGCAAGCTTATATTTTTTCAGTAAGTTCATTATTTCCAAATATAGAAGTTATTGGATGGACATATGATGAATTTAAGAAAAGAAGTAAGAAAGCAGATGAATTTTTAAGTAAAATTAGGAAAGTTGGAACTATTATTAAGGATGATTACCGAATTTTCGAATAAAATTTGGATATTCGGAGAGCTTTGGTGTCCTGATACAATAAGAGTTATGGAATTATTTGATTTTTTAAAAATTGATTATGAGTGGGTAGATAGTGGGAAAGATAGTAGAGCAAAGGATTTAGTAATTAAAACTGCTGGTAAATATAAAATACCTATTGTATTTTTTGAAGATGGTTCTTACTTAGTTGAACCATCAGATTTTGAAATTATTCAAAAACTGAATATAAGTGAAGAAAAGCTAAGTGAGTTTTATAAAAGGAAAAGTTGTTTATAATTTACCAATAGGAGATGTTTTAATTTTAGCTGATGAGAATTATTTAAAAAAAGTAATTTTTTTAAATTATGAAAAAGCAAATTTTTACTTTATAGAAAGCGATTGTATAACTCTTAAAAAAGCAGAAGAATTTTTAATTAATTATTTTGAAAGAAAAACTTGGTATAAATTTGAATTTATAGATTACAATTCATTAAATCCAATTCTAAAAGAAATACTTAAAATTCCATTTGGAAAATTTTTATATTATTCTGATTTTTCAAAATTTCCCAGATATGTTGGAAAAATTCTAAGTCTTAATCTAATTCCTATTTTTGTTCCTTGTCATAGAGTAATTTCAAAATCAGGAATTGGAGGATATACACCTTCAATTGAAATAAAAAAAATTCTCTTAAAACATGAAGGTATTATTTCTTTCTGAAAATTATTACAATGATGAATATGCTAATATAACTGGTTCAATTTATCAAAGCTATTTAATAGCAAAGTTTTTATCTCAAAAAGGATTTAAAATTATATATGCTTCTTTTAGTAAAATACCAAGAAATTTTAAAGAAAATGACAATTTTGAAGTTTATTTACTTAAAGAAAAAAACAATATTTTTCTAAACTTTTTTGAAATTTTGAAATTTATTAGAAATTTAGAATTTGATTTAGTTTATACAAGAGGTAGAAGTTATTTATTATTTGTAGCGTCTTTAACAAAAAAACCTTATGTTTTTAATTCAAATGCACAAGAAGGTTTAAGAAGATTTAAACATATTTCAAAGTTATTTTATAGTAAAAGAAATTTTTTAAAAAAAATTTTATTATTTATTCCATTTTTAATGTTAGATTTTCTTGTTCAAATTGGAATAAAAAATTCAACTTTAATTATTGTTCAAAATGAGTTTCAAAAAGAAGAGGCAAAGAAAATATGGAAAAGAAATGCATTTATTATTCCAAATCTTCAAATAAGAGTAGAAAATTATCCAAGAAAAGGTGAAAAAATTGTTATTTGGATTGGTCAAATCACAAGATGGAAAAATCCACAACTTTTTATTGAAATAGCCAAAAAATTGAAAAAATATAAATTTTTAATGATTGGTTATGGTGATTTAAATTTAATTAAAGGATACGAAAAAGTTGAAAATCTTGAATTTCTTGGAAAACTTAAAAATGAAGAAATAAATAGAATTCTTGAAAAGAGTTGGATTATTTTAAATACAAGTGAAGGTGAAGGTGAAGGAATTCCAAATGTTATTATTCAAGCTATGATGAGAGGTAATGTTCCTATTTGTTTAAATGATGATTTTTCAATTCTTGAAAAATATAAAGTTGGATTTAAGGTTAAAAATTTAAATGAAATGATTGAAAAAATTATCTTATTATTTGAAAATGAAAATTTGTTTTTTGATTATTCAAAAAGAGCTTTTGAATTTTCAAACAATTATTTTGATTATGAAAAGAATGGAAATTTGTATTACCAGTATTTTTTGGAAATTTTTTCTAAGAATTCGTAAAATTCAAAAACAAATTCATTTAAATTTTCAATTGAATAATTTCTTACTGTTTCTTCAATTTTTAAGAACAAACGATAATCCAAGTCAAAAAGTTTTGAAATTTGATAATAAATGTAAATTCGTTTTTTTGGTCTATCTAATTTATTAAGATATAAAATTGCTCTTAAAATAGGTGTTAAGGATTTATAAGTTATAAAAAGAAAACCTGGTATTTGTTTATCGTAAGTATTTAAAACTCTTCTGAAATTAATAAGTTTTTCTTTTAGTTCTCTTTCAATTTGGTTTCTTAAATTAATTTCATCAATTTCAATTTCACTTAAAACATCTCTCCCAAATAGTAATAATCCCCTTTCTTTAATATCAAGTAATTCAATAGGAAAGGTATCTACTGAGGAAAAAAGTTCATCTTTGGTAAATATAAACGGTGGAAATTTTAAAGATAATTCTTTACTAAAATAATATTTCTCTAAAACGAGAAATAAATTATAATCTGAAATTCCTTCAATTTGATCATTAACCGCGTAGCTTCCATAAAGATATAATGAAATGGTATTATTTTTGTAAAAATCTAAAATTTTTTTTACTTCTTTTTCAATAATGAAAATTTTAAAGGCTTACTAATAAATAGCTTTGTTTTGTCCAATAATTCTGAAATGTTCATTAAATCTTTATTTTGCTAAAATAGATGAAACGAGCTTCAATACTAAAAAAACTTCATTTTTATATGGTTTCAAGATAACATAACATTGGACAAAGCAAATAGCTTTGCTTAGTATTCAAGCTAATAGGGGGATTTAAGGGGGGTAAAGTTTTAAGCTGCAGGCTTATTCTTACTATTCTGAACTTTAAACTTTTCAATATGATTAATGTGAAAATTTTGAAAGAAAAAGAAAATATTGAATATAATGCTATTTTTGAGCCTGCTGATATTGAAAATGATTTCTTGTTTGTTGAACCAAAAACATTTCTTATAAAATGGACAAATGTTCGTGATTATATAAGAAAAGTTTCAAAAATTGTTAAAGATTTTAAGTTTAAGAAAGTTCTCTTAAATATTAAAAGTAATGAAAATCTATTATTTGCTATTGAAGAACTATATTATCAACACTATTCATTTGATAAGTATAAGTCAAAAATCAATAATTTTGATGTTGATTATTTTATACCTTCAAAAATTGAAGGTAATAATTTAGCAAAAATTATTTCAGAAGGTGTTAATTATACAAGAGATCTTGTTAATGAACCACCAAATAAAATATATCCTGAAACATTAAAATCAGAAGCAGAAAAAATCGCTAAGAATTATAATTTTGAAATTGAGGTTTTTGATAGAAGTCAGCTTGAAAAGATGGGTTTTAATGCTTTTTTAGCGGTAGCAAGTGGTTCTGATAAAGAACCATATTTTGTTCATATAGGATATAAAAATGGTGATCCAAAACTAAAAATTGCTATTGTTGGTAAAGCATTAACATTTGATAGTGGTGGATTGAATATAAAAACTTATGAAGGAATGATAGATATGAAAATTGACATGGCAGGTGCAGGAATTGTTCTTGGATTATTTGACATAATTGGAAAATTAAAATTAAAAGATATTGAAATTCATGGATTCTTTGCTACATGTGAGAATATGCCTTCTGGTAAAGCTATGAAACCAGGTGATGTTGTAAAAGCATATAATGGTAAAACAATAGAAATTCTTAATACTGATGCAGAAGGTAGATTAACACTTGCTGATGTCTTATCTTATATTTCAAAACATTATAAACATTTAGATTATATTATAGATTTTGCAACATTAACAGGAGCTATTGTTGTTGCTCTTGGAGAATATAGAGCTGGTGTTTTTACACCAAATTTAGATTTATATAATAAAATTCAATATTATGGAAGTTTGGCAGACGAAAACTATTGGTTAATGCCCTTAGATGAAAAAATTGCTCAAAAATTAAAAAGTAAAGTTGCTGACATAAAAAATACAGCAGATAGATGGGGTGGAGCAATTTTTGCAGCATTATTTTTAAGAGAATTTGTAGAAGAACCTAATAAATGGGCCCATATTGATGTTGCTGGTGTAGCTTATAATAATGAAATTGGAGCAACAGGTTTTGGTGTTAGAACAATAATTTATTGGATTCTTGATACTTTAAAATTTTCAAAAATAGGAGGATAAAAAAATGGAAAGCCTAAGAGAAAGTGTTGTAGTTATAAAAAGAACAGCAAAAATGAGAGCCGGTGGAAGAACATTTAGAATGCATGTTTGGGTTGTTGTAGGTGATGGTCAAGGAAAAGTAGGTATAGGTCATGGAAGAGCTGCTGAAACACCAGAAGCTTATGCAAAAGCAGTAAGAAGAGCAAGAAAAAATTTAAGAAATGTTGTAATAAAAAATGGAACACTTCCTCATCCTGTTTATATTAAATTTGGTGCTATAAAATTACTTATGAAACCAGCAGCACCAGGAACAGGAATTATTGCAAGCCAACCTGTTAGAGCAATTCTTGAAATGGCAGGTTATAAAAATGTTCTGACAAAAGTTCTTGGAAAATCAACGAATCCTGTTAATTTATTAAAAGCAACAATGCTTGCCCTTGAATCCCTTAAAGATCCAGAATATGTTCTGAAATTTAGATATTCTAGATGATTTTATTAGATGAAAAAATTGACCATAACTTAGTTTATGAAATCGCTCATTCTAATAAGGAAATTTCAATATCTGAAAAATTAAAACAAAGAATTTTACATTCAAGGGAAGTTCTTAAAGAAAAAATAAGAAATAATGAAATTATATATGGTGTAAATACAGGTTTTGGAAAATTAGCTTATAAAATTGTTAATGAAATTGAAAAATTACAATTAAATTTAATAAGATCTCACGCAGTTGGTGTTGGAGAAGAATTAGAAAGAGAAATTTCAAGAGCAATTTTGTTTTTAAAATTATATAATTTAAGTCTTGGATATAGTGGTGTTAGATATGAAGTTATAGATAGATTGTTATTTTTCTTAAATAATCAGGTTTATCCTGTGATTCCAAAATATGGTTCGGTAGGAGCAAGTGGAGATTTAATTCCTTTATCTCATATGGCACTAACACTTATTGGTGAGGGTTATGTGTACTTAGACAAATCATTTTATCCTTCACTTATTGCTCATAAAATTTTAAATATAGAACCTTTAAATTTAAAAGAAAAGGAAGGACTTTCACTAATAAATGGACTTGAATTCAGCAAGGCACTTTTATCAATAAGCTTAAATGAATTTATTAGAATTTTTAAGCAATCTATAACAATTTTTCTTTTTTCCGCTTATGCTTTTGATGCTAATAAAAAACATTATGATTTAAAGTTATCAAAATTAAATAAAAGTGAGGGCTTTTATGAAATTTTAAAAATTTTAAATAAATATACTGAAAATCTTGAAGGAAATAGAATTCAAGACCCTTATTCATTTAGAACATTCCCGCAAGTATATGGTGCAATATACGACAATTTAAAATTTATTGAACAAAAAACTAATGAAGAATTAAATAGTGTTTCAGATAATCCTGTTATTGTTGATAATGAAATTATTTCTTCTGGTTTATTTCAAGGTCAAGAAATTGCATTTCTTTCAGATTTTTTAAATATGAATTTAATTAAAATGTGTCATATTTCAGAAAGAAGAACATTTCAATTATTAAAAGAATATAATTTTTTGACAAAAGAGCCTGGTTTAAATAGTGGTCTTATGATGTTCCAAGTAAGTCAAGCGGGCTTATTAAATAATATGAATTTTTATCCTTATTCAATTGATAATATAACTACAAGTGAATTTCAAGAAGATGTTGTTTCATTTAGTTCAAATTCAAGTTTATCCCTTTTTGAAAATGTTAAAAAATGCTATTATATTTTTGCTTATGAACTAATTGCTTCGCTTCAAGCATTATATCTAACAGAAAGTTATAAAAATCTTCCAAAAGAACTTAGAGAAATTTATGAAGAATTAAGAAATCATAAAACTCACCAAATAAAACCTATTGATGAAGATAGAAATTTAAATAAAGATATTGAAAGTGCTATTTATCATCTGAAAAATAATAAATTATTACTTTAAATTTGCCTTGTCCAATAATTCTAAAAGTATTTTTTTCTTTGTTTTTCCCACCCACCCTATATTCAAGCCTTCGGCTTATAAAGCTTCGCTTCCCATTAAACCCCCCGTAAAATAAATAATTTCAGTAATATTTTTATAAATCATTGATAATTAGCAACCTAAGGCTATTTATTGGACAAAGCACTTGTCCAATAATTCTAAAATTACTAAACTCCTTAGGGAGACATAGTAAATTAATTGACCTTTAAAATTTTATATTTATGGAATGGATACAAGCTTTAACAATTATAGCAAGTCTTGTCGTATTTATTAGTATTGTTGCTAATTTATTGAATAAATGTATAGGCGATATTAACCGAAGGCTTGATAAATTAGAAGAGAATATTAGAGAAATAAGACAAATTATTTATAAAATTTTTGAAACTCCTAAAAAGGAAGGTAGTTGAAACAAATTATTGCTTTATCCAGAATTCAATTCTAATGAAATATTTACCCATCTTGAAGAATGAGTTAATGCTCCAATTGATATATAATCAACACCTAGTTTAGCAATTTCTTTCACATTTTCTATTTTTATACCACCTGAAACTTCAATTTTACATTTTCTATTTATTAAACTTATTGCTTTTTTAATATCTTCAATTTCAAAATTATCAAGTAAAACAATATCAATGGGATAGTTTAATACAATTTTTAATTCATCTAAATTTGAGACTTCAATTTCAATTTGCTTGCCAAAAGGTTTATTTCTAATAGCAATATCTAATAGTTTTTCTATTGAGCCAAAAGCTTTTATGTGATTATCCTTAATTAGAATTCCATCAAATAAACTAAATCTATGATTATTTCCTCCACCAACTCTAACTGCGTATTTTTCAAGCTTTCTATATAATGGTGTTGTTTTTCTTGTATCAAGAATTTTACAATTAGTCCCTTCTATTTCTTTTACAAAATAATAGGTTGTTGTTGCTATTCCTGAAAGTTTTTGGATAAAATTTAAAGCAACTCTTTCACCTCTTAAAATATCTTTAATACTACCTTTAACAATTGCTATGACTTGGTTTTCATTTATAAAATCTCCGTCTTTATAAAGTTTTTCAATTGAAATTGAACTATTTAAAAGTTTAAAAACTTTATCAAATATATCAATACCGCAAAGAACAAAAGATTCTTTTGATATTAGTAAAAATTCTCCATTACCATTTATATTTAAAATTTCTGTTGTCAAATCTCCATAAAAGCTATCTTCTAATAAAGCATATTTTATAATATCTTCAATTTCAAGCATAAATGATTCAAAATTTTAAAGGCTAATAAAATTTACTTTTTGTTATTTTAAATTTTGAAAGAAATTTTCTAATAAGAATTGTTGAAGTATATGTTGCCATAATTCCAATTTTTTTATAATCAGAATTTAAAGCGGTTTCTATACAATTTTTATAATTTTCAAAAATTTTGAAATTGTTATAATCAGCATATTTAAGCCTAATTGCCATATCATAAGCCCTGTTTCCTGTTATAAAAATTTCTTTTGAATTTATTAAATTTTCAAAATCAACATCCCATAACCAAGAAACATCATGACCATCTGCTGTCCAATCATTTATTGAGATAATTATTAAATCAAATTTTTCTTCATAAGCTATTCTTAAAGTTTCATTAAAGCCAACAGGATTTTTCACAAGCATTAAAGTTATTTCTTTATCTTTATATTTTAAAATTTCTCCTCTTGAAAAAGGAACTTTAAAATTCCTAGAAATATCAAAAAATTCATTAATGGAAAACCCCAAGGTATTACATATAACAAGAGAACATAAAACATTATAAGAATTATAAAATCCACTAACATTTAAGAAATAATATCTTCCATTTATTTTCAATTCAATTCCTCTAAAACCGTATGTTTTAACATCTTCAAATTCTAAATAATTTTTAGGATTTTTAAATCCACAAATTGAACATTCATAATTACCAAGATGCGAATAATAAATTTTATTATATTTTAATGGAACTTTACAATTTGGACAATAATGACTATCACTTGCATTTTCTATTTCATTTAATCTTGAATAACTTAGATTTAATCCGTAAAAAAATGTCCTAAAATTCTTAAAATAATAAGCAAGAGAAGGATCATCAGAATTTACAATAAACTTTGTTTCTTTTAAATGCCTAAAATTCTCAACCCATAACATTCTGATTTTATTAACCTCAGTGTATCTATCTAATTGATCTCTAAAAACATTAGTAATTGCTATTATTTCAGGTTCTCGCATTTTAATAATTTTATTTATGTGAAATTCATCAATCTCAAAAACACCTATTTTCCCAATTTTTTTAAAAAAACTTGTAGCAATTCCATAAATTAAATTTGAACCTTCTTTATTATTTGTAATTTCGTATTTTTTTGATAAAACAAATGATGTTAAATTACTAGTTGTAGTTTTACCATTAGTTCCCGTTATTAAAATATAAAAATCAAGTTTATATAGCATCTTTCTTAAAAAGTTTTTATCAAAATTCAAAATCAATTTTCCAGCAAATGTTGAACCATCACCGAGTTTTAATGTTCTAATTGTTTTTACAAGAAATTTTCCAATTTCAATCATTTCTTTTTAGAAAAGAAATATATTAAAATTCCTAAAAATGATATAATAAGAATAAGATAAGGCATAATCCATAAAAAATTGTAAATACCTTTCTTAGGAGGTTCAGCTAAAATTCTTTCTCCATAAATTGATACGAAATAATCTAAAATTTCTCTTTCACTTCTTCCTTCCTTTAACATTTGTTTTATTTTATTCCTCATATCAACTGCTAAGTCACTTTGTGAATAAGCTACACTTTCGCCAAGACAAACTAAGCAATTTAATTTTTTGGCAATTTCAAAAACTTTATTATCTAAATTTATTGTATCAATTAATGTCGCAATAAGAAAAACCATATTAGAATCCCTGCTAAAATTAATGTTAAAGAAATAATAAAAATCAGAACAAAATTAATTTTTCGTTTTTCTTCTATAAATTCAAATTCAGTTTCACTATCATCACTTATTGGAACAAACTGAGTTTTTTTACCTGTCTCTGTTTCCTCTTCTTGAACAATACCTCCTCTAACTACTTCATTTTTAATATCAGTTTTCTTAAATTCAATATAATAATTTTCAATAATGTTTGTATTTAATATAGCTTGTGCAAAATCATAAGCACTTTGAAATCTTTCAGAAGGAATTTTATTTAAAGCTTTTAAAACAATATCATCAAGAGCTTTTGGAACATTAGGATTATAGTAAGATGGAGGTTTTGGATTTTCTGAAAATATCTTTCTTTGAAGTTCCCATATGTCATTGCCAACAAACGGCAAATTTCCTGTCAAGCTTTCATATAAAACAATACCAAGAGAATATAAATCACTTCTTCTATCAATTCTTCCTTTAAATTGTTCTGGTGCCATATATTCAGGCGTTCCTGGAACTTTTCCCTTTTCTTTGTCCTCGGTCATAAGTGCAGCAATTCCAAAATCAAGTAAATATACTCTTTTTTCAGGTGTTATCATAATATTGCCAGGTTTAATATCCCTATGAATGATATTTTTTTGATGTGCATAATCAAGAGCTTTAAGAACTTCAAGAATAATATAACATGCATCCTTGATATCCAATTTTCCTTCTCTTCTTATAATTCTTTCAAGTGTTTCACCATTAACATAATACATTACAAGATAAAGATTATTATCAACAATTCCAAAATCATAAACTTTTACAATATTTGGATGTTCCAACTCTTGAGCAACTAATCTTGCTTCCCTAAAAAATAGCTCTTTTGCTCTCTCATCCCTTGAGTATTCTGGATATAAAATTTTTATAGCAACTTTTCTTCTAACAATAGGTTGAATAGCTTCATAAACTTCTGCCATTCCACCAGATGCTATTTTTCTTATTATCTTATATTTATCCGCTATAACTGAACCTATCATTTATATTGATAATTTTAAAGTAAAAAATTTGAATTTTATTTAGTAAACGATAATAAATCATAATTCTTTATTGGGGGGATACCCCCAAAATTTATCTTGGACCTAATTTCCATCTTTTTCACGCT
>Ga0197143_1001123_pt1 | contig 23857 bp, 23 predicted proteins | sample GBS70_MetaG_FD_148603 | JGI IMG/M metagenome (GOLD analysis project Ga0197143, IMG submission 148603) | Sediment microbial communities from Great Boiling Springs, Gerlach, Nevada, United States - GBS 70_MetaG | ecosystem: Environmental > Aquatic > Thermal springs > Hot (42-90C) > Sediment...
GGCCCTTCTCCTCGCCCTCTGGCTTAGCCTCACCGGCTTTTTGCACCTGGACGGCCTCCTGGACTCGGCGGATGCCCTCCTTGGGGCCAGGCCCCGGGAAAGGCGCCTCGCCATCCTCGAGGACCCTCACCTGGGGGCCTTCGCCTTCGGGGTGGGGGGGCTTTACCTCCTCCTCAAGTGGCAGGCCCTGGCCCTCGCCCCGGAGCCCCTTTTCCTCCTCCTGCTTCCGGGCTTCGCCCGCTTCCTGGTCCTCCCCTTCCTGAACCGCTACCCCCTGGCCCGGGAGGGGATGGCGGCCCTGGTGCGGGGCGGGGGCCTTCCCCTTCCCCTCCTCCTGGCCTTGCCCTTTCCTCTCCTCTTCCCCCTTCCCGCCCTCCTGGCCTTCCTCGCCGCCTGGGGGGTGGCCCGGCTGGCTCTAGCCCGCCTGGGGGGGCTCACGGGGGACGTGCTGGGGGCCATGATCGCCCTGGCGGAGCTCTTGGGCCTGCTAGGCTATGCCCTATGGAAGGCCCTAAGCGCCTAAGGCCCTACGAGAAGCCCAAGGGGGAGAGGCGGGGCCTCCTCATCGTCTACACCGGGGACGGGAAGGGGAAGAGCACCGCCGCCTTCGGCCTGGCCCTAAGGGCCCACGGCCGGGGGCTTAGGGTGCGCATCTTCCAGTTCCTCAAGCACCAGGGGGCCCGCTTCGGGGAGCACCGGGCCCTGGAGAGGCTGGGCATCCCCATAGAGGGCCTGGGGGACGGGTTCACCTGGAAGAGCCGGGACCTTTCGGCCTCCGCCAGCCTGGCCCAGGAGGGATGGCGCCGGGCCAAGGAGGCCCTCCTCTCCGGGGCCTACGACCTGGTGGTCCTGGACGAGGCCACCTACCCTCTGCGCTACGGCTGGGTTCCCTTGGAGGAGGTCCTCGAGGCCCTTAAGGCCCGGCCCCCCCACGTGCACGTGGTCCTCACGGGAAGGGGGGCCCCGGAGGCCCTTTTGGAGCTGGCGGACACCGTCACCGAGATGCGCAAGGTGAAGCACGCCTTTGACCTGGGGGTGCCCGCTCAGCGGGGCATTGAGCACTAGACTGAGGGTATGACGGACAAGAACCTGGCCCGCTTCTACGCCATCGCCCAGGAGATCTGGAGCCAGCTTCCCCCTCAAGCCCGCTTCCGCCCCGTGGAGGACGGCAAGGTCCTGGCCCGGCACCGGGCCTTTTTGGAGGGGCTCACCGAGGACCTGGTCCAGGGCTTTTACGACACCCTCTTCGCCCACCCGCCCACCCGGGCTGTCTTTAGGGAAGGGGAGAGACCCCTCCGGGAGAAGACCCTGAGGGACTGGTACCTCCGCACCGTGGCGGGGCCCTTCAATGGCCAGTACTTCGCCTGGCAGGCCCTGGTGGGCCTGGTCCACGTGCGCCGGGGAGTGACCAACGCCATGATGACCAGCATGTGGAACTGGCTCACGGAGCAGGTGGCCCAAAGGGCGTACGAGGCTCTGCCCTTGGAGGAGGCCCGGGTCCTGGAGGGGGCCTGGCGGCGGCTCGCCTTCACCGTGGCCGCCCTCATCTCCGAGGAATACCTGGACGCCTACCTCGAGGCCCTGGCCGAGGCCTTGGGCAAAGAGCCCCAGGCCTTCCGCCACCTGGCCCGGCAGGAGGCGGAGCGCCTCCTAAAGGAGCTTAGCCCCCGGTGAACCCGCCCCGCCTCCTCCTCGCCGCCCCCCACTCGGGGGCGGGGAAGACCACGGCGGCCTTGGCCCTCCTCCTCCGCTTCCGGAGGCTTGGCCTCAGGGTGCGCCCCTTCAAGGTGGGGCCGGACTACATAGACCCCACCCACCTGGAGCGGGCGGCGGGCCTCAGGCCCTACAACCTGGACGGCTTCTTCCTGGACGAGGAGGGGCTCCTCGCCCTGTTCGCCCACGGGACGAGGGGGGTGGACCTGGCCCTCTTAGAGGGGGTCATGGGCCTCTTTGACGGCAAGGACCCCCTGGGGCGGGTGGGGTCCACCGCCCAGGTGGCCCGCCTCCTGAAGGCCCCCGTGGTCCTGGTGGTGGACGCAGGGGGCATGGCGGGCTCCATCGCCCCCCTGGCCCTGGGCTTCGCCCGCCACGACCCCGAGGTGCGGGTGGTGGGGGTGGTGGCGGCCCGGGTGGGCTCCGAGCGGCACGCGGAGATCCTGAGGGAGGCTCTCGAGGCCCACGGCCTCCCCCTCCTGGGCTGGCTCCCCAAGGACCCCGCCCTGGAGCTTCCCGAGCGCCACCTGGGCCTGGTGCTGGCGGGGGAGGTGGAGCCCCCCCTGGAGGCCCTGGGGCGGGCGGGGTGGTGGGACCTAAAGGCCCTCCTCCGCCTGGCCCGTTCGGCCCCGCCCCTGCCCGAGCCTCCCCCTTTCCTCCCCGAGAGGCGCCCGCCCCGGGTGCGGGTGGCCTACGCCTGGGACCGGGCCTTCGCCTTTTACTACCCTGAGGCCCTGGAGCTCCTCTCGGCCTTGGGGGCGGAGCTCATCCCCTTCAGCCCCCTGGCGGACGAGGCCCTTCCCGAGGCCCACGCCCTCCTCCTGGGGGGCGGCTACCCCGAGCTCTTCGCCGAGAGGCTTTCGGAAAACCGGGCCATGCGGGAGGCCATCCGCCGCTTCAGAGGGCCTATCCTGGCCGAGTGCGGGGGGTACATGTACCTCTCGGAGGGGCTTTGGGTGGGGGAGCGCTTCTTCCCCATGGTGGGCCTGGCCCCGGGGGAGGCCCGCATGGGGGAGAGGCCCATCCTGGGCTACCGGGAGGTGGAGGCCCTACGGGACAACCCCGTGGCCCGAAAAGAGGAGGTCCTCAAGGGGCACGAGTTCCACTACGCCCGCCTTCCCTCCTCCCCAAGCCCCGCCTGGCGCCGCCTGGGCGGGGAAGAGGTGGAGGGTTTCACGGACGGGCGGGTTCTCGCCAGCTTTGTTCACCTCTACCTCCCCGCCAGGCCCAAGGCGGCCCTGCGGTTTCTGGCCGTGGCGGAAGGTGGCCCTGACCGCCTCACCCGGGAAAGCTTTGGCGTAGGTTAAGCCCATGGAACTAGGCGTTTACACCTTTGGCGAAAGGACCCCAGACCCCGAGCTGGGCCGACCGCCCACACCGGAGGAAAGGCTTAGGCGCCTTCTAGAGGAGGTGGAGCTCGCCGACCAGGCGGGGCTTGGCGTCTTCGCCGTGGGGGAGCACCATCGGGAGGAGTTTGTCGTTTCGGCCCCGGCCGTGGTCCTGGCGGCCATGGCCACCCGTACCCAAAGGATCCGCCTCTCCAGCGCCGTGGTGGTCCTCTCCTCCGAGGACCCTATCCGGGTCTTCCAGGCCTTCGCCACCCTGGACCTTATCTCAGGAGGGCGGGCGGAGCTCATGGTGGGCCGGGGCTCTTTTCTGGAGTCCTTCCCCCTATTTGGCTACGACCTAAGGGACTACGAGGCCCTTTTTGAGGAGAAGCTGGCCCTTCTCCTAAAGCTGAGGGAGGAGGAGCGGGTGGCCTGGCCCGGGGGGCGGTTCACCAGGCCCATTCCCAACCTGGGGGTCTACCCCAGGCCCAAGCAGGATCCCCTGCCCATCTGGCTGGCTATGGGGGGTACTCCGGAGTCTGCGGTGCGGGCGGGGCGGCTTGGCCTCCCCATGGTCCTGGCCATTATCGCCGGAAGCCCCAGGCGCTTTCTGCCCCTGGTGGAGCTCTACCGGGAGACGGCCAGGGCCCACGGCCACGTGCCCAAGCTGGCCCTAGCTGCCCACGGCTTCCTGGCCGAGGACGATGCCGAGGCCTTCCGCCTGGCTGCGCCCGCCTTCCTCCAGGTCATGAACCGGATCGGCCGGGAGCGGGGGTGGCGGCCCCTTACCCTGGACTACTTCGCCTGGTCCCGGGGCCTCGAGGGGGCGGACTTCATCGGGGACCCCAACCGCGTCCTGGAAAAGGCCCTTTACTGGTATGAGCTCTTCCGCCCAGATAGGCTCCTCCTCCAGCTTTCCGTGGGTACCCTGCCCCACCGGAAGGTGCTGCGGGCCATTGAGCTACTGGGCACCGAGGTCCTTCCGGGGCTGCGTCGGGCCCTGGCTCCTTCCCCTTCCTAGGCCAGCCCCCTTTTTAGGATGGGCAGAAGCTCGGGCCGCACCAGCTCGGGAGGCGGAGCCTTTCCCTCCCTTAGGAGGGCTCGGACTTTGGTCATGCTTATAGCGAGGCGCTGGTCTCGGTGCCCTTCGGGACAGGTTCTCTCCGAGGCGATGCCGCCGCAGAGGGCGCAGTGGAAGACCGCCCCCACCTTGACGATCTCAATCCCCAAGGGGGGAAGCTGGTCAAAGATGTGGTGGGCGGCGTAAGGGTCGTAGAAGTCCCCTACCCCAGCGTGGTCCCGCCCCACCAGGAAGTGGGTGGCCCCATAGTTCTTGCGCACCAGGGCGTGGAAGACTGCCTCCTTGGGTCCGGCGTAGCGCATGGGGGTGGCGAGGCCAAACAGGGCCACCCGCTCCTTGGGCAGGAAATGCTCCCTCAGGTAGCTGTAGGCCTCCAGGATGGTTTCCGTGGGGAAGTCATCTTCCTTTTTGGCCCCTAGGATGGGATGGACCAGTACCCCATCCGCGAGCTCCAGCCCCAGCCGGATCAGGTACTCGTGGGCCCGGTGAGGGGCGTTGCGGGTTTGGAAGGCCACCACCCGCTTCCAACCCCTTTCCCGGAAAAAGGCCCGCACCTCCTCTGGGGTCTTTTCCAGGGGGCCACGCTCCCTGGCCTTGAGGACCTCCACCTGGCCCCCCAGAGCGTAAGGGCCCTTGGCGTAAAGGCGGGCCACCCCCGGGTGCGCCTCGCTCTCGGTGCCGAAGACGGCTCGGGCCAGGGCCCTCAGGTCAAGTTCATAGACCTCGGCCACCTCTAACAGGGCCACCTCCTCCCCTCGGTGGCGGAGGAGGGCCTGGTCCCCCGGGAGCACCTGGGGCCTTTCCCGGAACTGTAGCAGGATGGGGATGGTCCAGACCTCCCCCGTGGGAAGGCGCATCTCGTAAGCTACGGAGAGGGCCTCCTCCCGGGTCATGAACCCCCTCACCGGGAAGAAGGCCCCCGTGGCCAAGTTCTCCAGGTCCAGCCTTTCGTCTTCGCCGATCTCCAAAACGGGCAGCGCCTCTACCATCCTAGGCCTCCGTGAGCGCTAGGGCGCTGGCCTCCCTTGCCGCGCCCTCGAGGACCCGCACCACCTCCCCGATGATCCAGACCGCGGGAGAGGCCACGGCCACCCGATCCCGGGCCACCTCTCCGAGGGGCGCCAGAACCCGCCTCTCCTCCGGGCTGGTGGCCCGCTCCGCGAAGAGGGTGGGCTCCGAGGGGCTCCGGCCCAGCCGGAGAAGCTCCTTGGCGATCCAGGCTCGCCGCTTTACTCCCATGAGGACCACCAGGGTGGGCACCCTGGCGTAAGGGGCGAGGTCAGGCCATCCCCCGCCCTCCAAGACTCCCGAGACCACGGCGAACCCCTCGGCCAGCCCCCGGTGGGTCAGGGGGAGGCCCAGGGCGAGGGGGCTCGTGATCCCGGGGACGACCTCCACGGGGATGCCGTGCCTCAGGAGAAAGCTCAACTCCTCCCCGCCCCGGCCGAAGACCATGGGATCCCCTCCCTTGAGGCGGACCACGAAGGGGTGGCGCCGGGCGTGGTGCAGGAGGAGGCGGTGGATCCTCTCCTGCTTTTCGCTTTCCCCCTCCTCCTTGCCCACGTAGACCTTTTCCCCCCGCACCAAGGCCAGGACCCGCTCGTCCACCAGCCGGTCGTGGAGGACCACGGGGGCCTCCTTGAGGAGGCGGTAGGCCTTCAGGGTCAGAAGCTCCGGGTCTCCGGGGCCTGCCCCCACCAGATAGACCCTACCCATGGGCCACCCCCCGGTAGACCAGCTGTCCCCCAATGAGGAGGAGCCAGAGGAGGAGGACCACCCTCAGGGGTTCCCGGGGAAGCCACGTGGCCAGGAGGGCCCCCGCCAGGGCCCCTAGCACGCCGCCCGAGGCCAGGGTGAGGAGGAGGCCCTTCTCCAGCTGGCCGAAGTAGAGGTGGACCCCGCCCCCCACCAGGGCCAGGACAAGGCCAAAGAGGAGGTCCGTGCCCACCACCTGCTGGGGGGTAAGCCTCGTGGCGTAGAGGAGGAGAAGGGTACCTAAGGCCCCGGCCCCCGCGGAGGAGAAGCCCACCTCGAGGCCGATTCCGAAGGCTGCCGGGGGGAGGAAGTGGGGCCTTTCCCTTCCCCGGAAAGTTCCCTTAAGGCCCCGCCAAAGCCCAAGCCCGGCGGAAAAGACCACGGTGAGCCCCACGAGGAGGAGGACGAGGTCCTTGGCCCCCTTGAGGTGGGCGAGGAGGAGGCTTCCCAGGACCACCCCCGGCACCCCGCCGAGGAGGAGGCGGAGGAGGGGCCAGGGGGCCACCTGCCCCCGGAGGAGGTAGACGGTCCCCGCCGGGACCTTCACCAGGAAGGCGAAGAGGAGGGCCGTGCCCACGGCCACCTCCGGGGGAAGCCCCAGGGCCAGGATGAGGAGGGGCGCGGTGACGGTGCCCGCCCCCACCCCCGTGACCCCGATGGCGAAGGCGATGAGAAAGCCCAGGAGAAAGGCCATCTAGCCCTCCTTTCCGTGCAGGTGGATGCCGCACTCCAGCTTGCCCTTGCCTGCCCAGCGGCCCGAGCGGGGGTCGTTGGGGTCTAAGGGCTTGGCCGTGCAGGGGGCGCAGCCGATGGAGAGGTAGCCCTGGTGGTAGAGGGGGAGGTAGGGGAGGTCCTCCACCGCCAGATAGGCGAAGACCTCCTTCAGGGTCCAGTCGTAGAGGGGGCTCACCTTCCTCAGCCGGTGCCCCGAGGGTAGAAGGGCCTCCTCCACGGGTTGCAGGCTGGCCCGGGTGGGGGACTGCTCCCGCCTCAGGCCCGTGAACCAGGTATCGTAAGCCCTTAAGGCCTGGAAGAGGGGCTCCACCTTGCGCATCTGGCAGCAGCGGTGGGGGTCGGTCTCGTAGAGCTTGCCGTAGCGTCTTTCCTGCTCCTCCCGCGAGAGGTTGGGGCGGAGGTTCACCAGGCGGAAACCCAGGCGCTTTTGCATCTCGTCCCGGTAGGCGTAGACCTCGGGGAAGTGGTAGCCCGTGTCCAGGAAGAGGACGGGGATCTCGGGCTTCTCCTTTAGGAGCAGGTGCAGGACCACCACGTCCTCCGCCTGGAAGCTGCAGGTGAAGCAGGGGTTTTGGCTCCGGGCGAGGGCCTCTTGCACCAGGTTCTTGGCCGCCTTCACCTTGTCCACGCTTCCACCTCCCATAGGGTTGCTTCGGTCCTTTGGATGGCCCTCGGTAGGCCCTCCTTGGGGTCCAGATCCAGTTCCTCCAGGGCCTGGTCCACGATGCGGTACCAGAGCTCCCTGCGCGCCTCAAAGCCCGGGATTTGGGCGATCCTGGGCCTCAGCGTGCGGAAGAAATCCACGAGCTCCCCAAGGGCTTCAGGGAAGAGCCCGGCTAGCCTCTCCTTGAGCCTTACGGCGAGGGCGGGGGCCGCCCCTGAGGTGGAGAGGGCCACCAGGAGCTCCCCGCGCCTTAAGACGGCGGGGAGGATGGCGCTGGCGTGCTTGGGATCATCCACGGCCACCAGGAAGACCCGCCTTCTCTCCGCCTCCTCCTTGACCCGGGGGTGGAGGGCCTTGTCCTTGGGGTGGCTCACCACCAGGAAGTAGCCCTCGAGGTCCCCCTCCCGGTAGCCCCGCCTGAGCCAGTGGATTTTCCCCTGGGCCGCAAGCGCTTCCAGGCCGAAGCGGTCTTCCTCCGCGAGGACGGTGACCTGGGCTTGGGCCTCGAGGAGGGCCTGGAGCTTGGCTGCTGTCTCGGGGCCGCCCCCGATGAGGAGGACGGGGCGGTTCCTCAGGTCCAGCATCAACGGGAAGTAGCCCATACCGTTTCCTGTAGGGTTTTCTTGAAACCTTGAAGCAGACTTCCGAGCCTTTCCGTCTCGTCCACGTAGAAGGGCCTCACCCCCCACTCCCTCAGGGCATCGGCGGTGACCCGGCCCACGGCCAGGGCTTTGACCCGGGCGTTGAGAGTCTCCCCTAGGGCCTTGGGGTTCTTGGCTCCCTCAAAGAGGAACTCCACCTGGATGGCGGCCACGAAGGCGAGGGCGTCCACTTCCCCCCCAAGGACGGCCTCCTCCAGGCGCCGGATGCCCTCTGGGTCCGGGAGGTGGCGGTAGGGCAGTAGGGGGAGGACCCGGTAGCGCCTTTCCGCCAGGACCCCTTCCAGGAGGGGAAGAGGCTTGCCGTAAAGCTGGAGGGCGGCCACGCCCCCGCCCTGGGGGAGGAGGGGGAGGAGGCTTTTTGAGGTGCCGTCCCCCACGGCGTGGGGGGGAAGGCCCGCTTCTTTTAGGGCCCTGGCCGCCTTGGCCCCCCGGGCCAGGCGGAGGGTCCCCCCCAGGGGCTTTTTCAGGTCCAGGCCCAGGGCTTCTCCCGCCTGGAGGAGGTCCCTTACCCCCACCCCCGTGGTGGCGAGGAAGAGGTCCACGCCCCGGGCCAGTTCCCGGAGACGGTCCTGGTACTCGGGTACGGGGACCTTCTCCGTGGCCTGGACGGGGAAGAGGAGGGGGGTGAGGCCGAGCTTTTGCGCCAGGGCCTTAAACTCTTCCTTCCGCCTGAGTCCCGCATAGGCCACCCGCATGGTGCTCTCCTCTCTGGGGCGTTAGACGGCGCACTCCCCGCGCCCGAGCTGCACGGTAAAGGCCTCCCCCTCCGCCCCCAGGTCCTGGTAGAACTCGGGGGCCTCCTCGTAGGGGGGCACCTCCTGGAGGTCCTGGAGGAGGGGCTTGAAGGAGGCGGCTCCCACCCGGTCCAGGTAGGCCGGGAAGCTTTCCCCGCTTTGCTTCTCCTCCAGGTAGCGCCTCAGGACCCTTTCCACCGCCTCGGGGACCCTGCGGGCGGGGACGCGCCCCACCACCTGGCCGAAGCGGGCTTCCCCCTCGCGGGTGCGCCCCCCCAGGAGGAGGACGTAGTGGGGTACTTCCCTATCCCCCACCTTGCGGCTTGAGCCGTAGAAGCCGAGGTCGGCGATGTGGTGCTGGCCGCAGGAGTTGGGGCAGCCGGAGATCTTGAGGCTCAGGGCTTTGGCGTTGGGGTCCTGGGCTAAGGGCAGGGTGGAAAGATGGGCCTCCAGGGCGTGGGCGAGCCCCCGGGAGTGGGTGATGGCCAGGTTGCAGGTGTCGGCCCCGGGGCAGCGGGTGATGTCCAGAAGGGTGTGGGCCTCAGGGAGGGCGAGCCCGGCCTGCAAAAGGGCCTCGTAGAGCCCCCCCAGGGCCTCCTCGGGGACGAAGCGCAGGAGAAGGTTCTGGCTGATGGCGCTCCGGATCTCGGCGGCGTAGGTTTCGGCGATGGCCGCCAACGCCCTCAGGCCTTCCGGGGTGATGTCCCCTAGAGGGAGGCGCACGGCCACGGTGTAGAAGCCCTCCTGCCTCTGCCGGTAGAGGTTGGTGCGCCGCCAGGTGTCAAAGCCAGGGGCGAAGGAGAAGGGCTTCCTGGGGGGAGAGGGAAGCCTCGGGGGCGGGGGAGGGGGGGGCGGGGCCCAGGCCTTCAGGTCCTCCCCCGTGGCCGTGAGCTTCACCAGGCGCCTTTCCTCCCGCACCGCCTCCCGGAAGGCGGCGATGCCCGACTTCTTCACCAGGAACTTGAGCCGGGCCTGGGTGAGGACCTTACGGTTCCCGTAGCGGTCAAAGAGGCGGATGACGGCCAGCATGGTGGGAAGAAGGTCCTCCTCGGGGGTGAAGGGCTCCAAAAGCTCGGCGCTCATGGGAGCAGCCCCCAAGCCCCCGCCCACGTAGATGCGGAAGCCCCGCTTTCCCCCTTCCACCGCCGCTACCACCCCGATGTCGTGGATGGGGGTGCGGGCGTGGTCCTCCCGGCAGCCCTCAAAGGCGATCTTGAACTTCCGGGGGAGGTTCTGCCCCACGGGGTGGCGGAGGAAGTAGCGGTAGGTGGCCAAGGCGTAGGGGGTCACATCAAAGGGCTCCTCGGGGGAGACCCCGGCGTAGGGGCAGCAGGTGATGGCCCGGATGGAATGACCGCAGGCCTCCCTCGTGGTGAGGCCCACGGCGTTCACCGCCCGGAGAACGTTAGGGACATCCCGGCGGTGGACGTGGTGGAGCTGGACCGCCTGGCGGGTGGTCACGTGGGCCAGGCGGTTTTCCGTGTAGCGCTCGGCCACGTCCGCGAGAACCCTAAGGCCCTCGGGAGTGATCTGCCCCACGGGGAGCTTGATGCGGATCATGTGGTGCTCGGGGCGGCCCCGGATGCCGTAGATGCCGTTCTTGAGCCGGTAAACCCGGAAGTCCTCGGGGTCTTCCTCCCCGGCCTCGAGGCGGGCGATCATGGCCTCGAGGTGGCGGATCTCCGCTTCCGCTGCCGGGTCTAGGGGCGCACCGCTTGCCCTGTCCACAAGCCCTGCCATTCCTCACCTCCGACCCCCGGTCCGGGGGTTGGTGGGTAATATACCATTGAGTACATGAAAGTCAAGGGTATAAGACCCCTGTGAGGCCCAAGGCGGTGAGGAGCCCTAAGGTGCCACCCGGGGGCAGGAGGGCCTGCTGTGCCCTGTCCCTCCGGCGGCGGCTTGGGCGCTTGGTGTGGCCTGGCTTCCCTTTCCCCGGTAGGGGCGTGCTATAGTGGAGGGGCAGGCTAGGGGTGCCCCAATGGAGGGGCTGAGAGCTGGGTGGTCCCAGCAACCCTTGGAACCTGATCCGGGTAATGCCGGCGGAGGGAAGCCTATGCGGAAGACCCCAATCCCCCAAAACCTAACCCCCCTCGGGCCGCGTGGGCCTTTCCCGCCGGCCTGAGGGAGGTGGAAGCTTGCTGGGAAGGCTCTATCTGGTGGTGACCCCCAGGCCCGGCTGGTCCATGGAGGAGACCTTGGACCGCACGGAAAGGGCCCTGGCGGGAGGCGTGGAGGTCTTGCAGCTTCGGGCCAAGGACTGGGAGGCGCGGCCCATCCTGGAGCTCGGCGAGCGGATGCTAGCCCTGGCCCGGCGCCACGGGGTCCCCTTCTTCCTAAACGACCGCCCTGACCTGGCCGCCCTCTTAGGGGCGGACGGGGTCCACCTGGGCCAAGGGGACCTGACCCCGGCGGAGGCCCGGCGCTTCTTCGGGGGGATGGTGGGCCGCTCCACCCACGCCCCGGAGCAGGCCCTGAGGGCCCTCGAGGAGGGGGCGGACTACCTCTCCGTGGGGCCCGTGTGGGAGACCCCCACCAAGCCGGGGCGGCCTGCGGCGGGGCTCGCCTACGTGCGCTGGGCGGCGGAAAACCTGGGAGAGAGGCCCTGGTACGCCATCGGGGGGATAGACCTGGGGAACCTGGACCAGGTCCTGGAGGCCGGGGCCAGGCGGGTGGTGGTGGTGCGGGCCATCCTGGACGCCCCTGACCCCCAGGGGGCGGCCCAGGCTTTTAGGGAGCGGCTCTATGGTGTGGCTTAACGGCGAGGCGAGGCCCCTCGAGGGGCGGCCCCTGAGGGAGGTCCTGGAGGAGCTGGGGGTGGACCTGGAGCGGGTGGCCGTCCTGGTGAACGAGGAGGCCTTTTCCGGGCGGGAGCTTCCTCCCCACGTCCTGAAGGAGGGGGACGTGGTGGAGGTGGTTTCCCTCATGCAAGGAGGCTAGATGGACACCTGGAAGGTGGGGGATGTGGAGCTTAGAAGCCGCCTCATCCTGGGCTCGGGCAAGTTTCGGGACTTCGGGGTGATGCGGGAGGCCCTCCAGGCGGCGGGGGCCGAGGTGGTCACGGTTTCCGTGAGGCGGGTGGAGCTTGGGGCCCCGGGGCACGTGGGGCTTCTGGAGGCCCTGGAAGGGGTGCGCCTCCTTCCCAACACCGCCGGGGCAAGGACGGCGGAGGAGGCGGTGCGCCTGGCCCGGCTGGGGCGGGCCCTCACCGGGGAGCGGTGGGTGAAGCTGGAGGTCATCCCCGACCCCACCTACCTCCTCCCCGACCCCCTGGAGACCCTAAAGGCGGCGGAGAGGCTTCTGGAGGAGGGCTTCCTGGTCCTCCCCTACATGGGGCCCGACCTGGTCCTGGCCAAAAGGCTGGCCGCTTTGGGCACGGCCACGGTGATGCCCCTGGCGGCCCCCATCGGCTCGGGCTGGGGGGTGAGGACCCGGGCCCTTTTGGAGCTCTTCGCCCGGGAAAGGGCCTCCCTGCCCCCGGTGGTGGTGGACGCGGGGCTTGGCCTTCCCTCCCACGCCGCCGAGGTGATGGAGATGGGCCTGGACGCCGTTTTGGTGAACACCGCCATCGCCGAGGCGGAAGACCCCCCCGCCATGGCCCTGGCCTTCCGCCTGGCGGTGGAGGCGGGGAGGAGGGCCTATCTGGCGGGGCCCATGCGGCCCAGGGAGGGGGCGAGCCCCTCGAGCCCCACCCAAGGGGTGCCCCTGGGGAGGGGGGGATGAGGGCCGAGGTGGCGGTGGTGGGGGCGGGGATCATCGGGTCCCTGGCCGCCTACGAGCTGGCCAAGCGGGGCATCGCCGTCCTCCTCCTGGACGCGGGGAAGGAGGGGGCGGCCACCCTGGCCAGCGCCGGGATGCTGGCCCCTTACCCCGAGGGGCTTTCCGGGGAGCTTCTGGAAGCTTCGCTTTTCGGCCTGGCCTACTACCAGGAGCTCCTGGCCGAGCTTTTTGAGCGGGGCTTCCCCGTGGAGGCGGGCTTTTCCGGCACCCACGTGGTGGCCCTGAGCGAGGGGGAGAAGGCGGCCTGGAGGGCCGAAGAACCCCTCCCTTACCCGGTGCGGGGAGGGCAGGGGGCGAGGCGGTTCCCCGGGGGGTACGTGAACCCCAGGGCCCTCCGGGAGGCCCTCCTCGCCCTCCTTCGGGGGATGGGGGTGGGGCTGGTCCGGGCCCAGGTGGAGGGGGTAAAGGAGGGGAGGGTCTTCTGGGGGGAGGGGGAGGCGCGGGCCCGTTTTGTCCTCCTCGCCGTGGGGGCCTGGGGCGGCCGGTTTGGCCTTGGGGTGCGCCCCCTTAGGGGAGAGGCCCTGCTCTTAGAGGGCGAGGCCCCCCCCGCCCCCCTCTTCGCCGGGGACGGGTACCTCCTCCCCCGGGAGGGCGGGGTCTACGTGGGGGCCACGAGCCGGGAGGGCTGGGCGGAGGGGGTGGACCTCTTCGGCCTCCGCTGGCTCGCGGACTACGCCCACGAGCGTTTTCCCCCCCTCGAGGGGGCCCGGTTCCGGGGGGTCCTCTGGGGCTACAGGCCCCTGGGGGAGCTCTTCGTGGGGGAGGTGGAAGAGGGAATCTACGCGGCCACAGGGCACGGCAGGAACGGGGTCCTCCTGGCCCCGTGGACGGCCAAGAGGCTTCTTGGGCTTATGGGGGTGGAAGGATGACGCAGCTGGAAGCGGCGAGGAAGGGGATCATCACCGAGGAGATGGCCTACGTGGCGGAGCGGGAGGGGGTTTCCCCCGAGTTCGTGCGGGAGGGGGTGGCGGCGGGCCGCATCGTGATCCCCAGGAACCCCAACCACCGGACCCTCACCGACTTCAAGGGCATCGGGGAGGGGCTTTCCGTCAAGGTGAACGCCAACCTGGGCACCTCCTACGACTACGTGGACGTGGAGGAGGAGGTGGAGAAGGCCAGGGTGGCCATCCGGTACGGGGCGGACACCATCATGGACCTCTCCACCGGGGGGGACCTCAAGGAGATCCGGCGGCGGATCCTCGAGGTGGCCACCGTTCCCCTGGGCACCGTGCCCGTCTACGAGGCGGAGTTTAGGGCCGCCAAGCGCAAGAACTTCTTTGACATGTCCGCGGACGAGCTCCTCCAGGTCATTGAGGAGCACGGGAAGGAGGGGGTGGACTACATCACCGTCCACGTGGGGGTGACCCTGAAGAACCTGGAGGTCTACCGGAACGCCTCCCGCATCACGGGCATCGTGAGCCGGGGCGGGGGGCTCATGGCCGCCTGGATGCTCCACCGGGGGGAGGAGAACCCCCTTTACGCCCGCTACGACGACCTCCTGGAGATCGCCCGCACCTACGACATGACCCTTTCCTTGGGGGACGGCCTAAGGCCCGGCTCCCTGGCCGACAGCACCGACCGGGCCCAGATGGCCGAGCTCCTCACCATCGGGGAGCTGGTGGAAAGGGCCAGGAGGGCGGGGGTCCAGGCCATGGTGGAGGGCCCCGGGCACATCCCCCTGAACGAGGTGGCCACCAACGTCCAGATCCAGAAGAAGCTCACGGGCCACGCGCCCTTTTACATCCTGGGCATGCTCCCCGTGGACACCGCCGCGGGCTTTGACCACATCGCCGGGGCCATCGGGGGGGCCTTGGCGGGGTGGATGGGGGCCGATATGCTCTGCTACCTCACCCCGGCGGAGCACCTGGGCCTCCCCACCCCCGAGCACGTGAAGCAAGGGGTCATCGCCTTCAAGATCGCCGCCCACGCCGCCGACGTGGCCCGGGGGAACAAGAGGGCGCTGGAGAGGAACCGGAGGATGTCCGAGGCCCGCTACCGCCTGGACTGGGAAGGGCAGTTCGCCCTCGCCCTCTACCCTGAGGAGGCCAGGCGCCTCAAGGAGGAGCGGGGCTCCAGGACCAAGGCCTGCAGCATGTGCGGCCCCTTCTGCCCCATGAACCTGGTGGAGGCGGTCCTCAAGGGGCAGGCCCGGATGGAGCTTCCGGTCACCTAGAGCCATGGACCCCATCGCTCGTTTGGACCGCCTTCCGCTGGGCAGGCCCCACTTCAGGCTCCTCTGGCTCCTGGGCCTTGGCTGGGCCCTGGACGCCATGGACGTGGGGCTCATCAGCTTCACCCTGCCTGCCCTCTCCCGGGAGTTCGGCCTGGGCCCTGAGGAGGCGGGGCTTTTGGGGAGTGTGGGGCTTCTGGGGATGCTCCTGGGGGCCGCTTTTGGGGGTAGGCTTGCGGACCGCTTTGGCCGCAGGGCTGTGGTGGGCTTTAGCCTTTTCCTGGCGGGGGTTGGGAGCCTCCTCACCGCCCTGGCGCCGGGGCTTTCCTGGGTTTTCCTCTTCCGCTTCCTCACGGGGCTGGGTCTTGGAGCGGAGCTCCCCGTGGCGGCAAGCCTCATGGGGGAGTTTAGCCCCAGGGCCCACCGGGGCCGGATGGTGGTCCTCCTCGAGGCCTTCTGGGCCCTGGGGTGGCTGATGGCGGCCCTCCTCGGCTACCTGCTGGTGCCCTCTTTGGGCTGGCGGGCGGCGTTCCTGGCGGGGGCCTTGCCCGCCCTTTACGCCGCCTACCTGAGGCTCAGCCTTCCGGAGTCCCCCCGCTGGCTTTTGGCCCAGGGCCGCAGGGAGGAGGCGGAGGCCTTGGTGGCGGCTTGGGAGCGGGCCTTCCCTGGACCCCTTCCCGAGCCCGTCCCCTCTCCCCTCCCTGAGCCTCTGCCCTACGTTGCCCTCTTCCGGCCACCCCTCCTCCGCCGTACCCTCTTCCTGGCCCTGGCCTGGTTCGCCCTGAACGCCGGCTACTACGGGGCCTTCATCTGGCTCCCCTCCCTCCTTGTGGCCCAGGGGTATGGCCTTGTGCGGTCCCTGGAATATGTCCTCCTCATTACCCTGGCCCAGATTCCCGGCTACCTTACGGCCGCCTTCCTGGTGGAGCGGTGGGGAAGGCGGCCCGTTCTGGTAGGCTTCCTTGCCCTTTCCGCCCTCTTCGCTTACCTGCTTTCCCGGGCGGATGGCCCGGGCCAGGTGCTCCTCTTCGGAAGCCTCCTTTCCTTTTTCAACCTGGGGGCCTGGGGGGCCATTTACGCCTACACCCCCGAGCTTTTCCCTACAAGCCTGAGGGGAAGCGGCGCGGGCCTCGCCGCGGCCGTGGGGCGGATAGGGGGGATCCTGGCCCCTTACGCCACCGGGGCTCTCCTTCCGGCCCTGGGGCCCAGTGGGGTCCTGGCCCTTCACGGGGGGCTCCTTCTCCTAGCCGGGTTCATGGCCTACGGCGTGGGCCTGGAGACCCGAGGGCGGGGATTGGAGGGATAGGGTGCGAACGGCTTTGACCATCGCCGGCTCCGACCCTTCTGGGGGGGCGGGCCTCCAGGCGGACCTCAAGGCCTTCCAGCGCTTCGGGGTCTACGGCATGGCGGCCCCCACCCTCCTCACGGTGCAGAACACCCTGGGGGTGAGGCGGGTGGAGCTCCTGCCCCCGGATTTGGTCTACGAGGAGATCGCCGCCATCGCCCAGGACCTTCCCATCCACGCCGCCAAGACCGGGGCCCTGGGGAGCGCCCCCATCATCGCCCAGGTGGCGGAGGCGGTGGCCCGCTTCGGCATCACGCCCCTGGTGGTGGACCCGGTCATGGTGGCCAAAAGCGGGGACCCCCTCCTGGACCCCTCCGCGGTCTTTACCCTGGTGGAAAGGCTTTTCCCCCTGGCCGCCCTCATCACCCCGAACCGCATGGAGGCCGAGGCCCTCCTGGGGAGGCCCATCCGGGGCCTGGAGGAGGCGGAGGAGGCCGCCTTGGCCTTCCTCGCCCTGGGCCCCAAGGCCGTCCTCCTCAAGGGGGGGCACCTCGAGGGGGAGGAGGCGGTGGACCTCCTGGCCACCCGGGAGGGGGTCCGGCGCTTCTCCGCTCCCAGGGTGCGGACCCGGAACACCCACGGCACGGGCTGCACCCTCTCCGCCGCCATCACCGCCCTCCTGGCCCTGGGGAGGCCCCTGGAGGAGGCGGTGGCCGAGGCCAAGGCCTACCTCACCCGGGCCCTCATGGCCGCGCCCCCCCTGGGTCACGGTCACGGACCCCTGAACCACTTGGCCTAGCTCACCAGTCCCTCACACCCTGGGTCAGGGCGTAGAGGTAGACGAGGGCCCCGGCGTCCCAGGCCTGGGGGCGGCAGGCTGCGGGGTAGGGCACGGGGGGGAGCCCCACCTCCCTGGGAAAGCCCCCCACCAGCTCGGGCAGGCGGAGGTCGGGCTGGCTTTGGGCCAGCTCCAGGAGGGCCTGAGCCACCTTTTGGCCCTCCGCTTTCCGGTCGTAGCGGAAGAGCCCCCCGGCGAAGAGGGCCGTGTCATGGGGCCAGACGGAGCCGTTGTGGTAGGAGAGGGGGTTGTAGCGAGCCTCCTTGGCCCCCAGGGTGCGGAGGCCCCAGCCCGTCCACATCTCCTCGGAGAGGAGAGTGGTTAGGAGCGGGTCAACCCTTTCCTGGGGGACGGCCCCCGCCCAGAGGAGGTGGCCGGCGTTGGAGGCCTTGACCCGTAGAGGCTCTTTCCTGCGGTCTAGGGCTAGGGCGTAGATACCCTTTTCCTCCAGCCAGAAGCGGTCCTGGATGGCGCTAAAGACCTCTTGGGCTCGCCTCCTTTCCTCTTCTGCCCTCTTTCTCTCCCCCAGGGCCTGGTAAAAGGTGGCCGCCGCTAGCCGGGCGGCATAGCCGTACCCTTGAACCTCGCTCACGGCCAGAGGCGGTTCCGCTAGACGCCCGTCCTGGTGGGACATGGAGTCGTGGGAGTCCTTCCAGGCTTGGACGCTAAGCCCCCCGCCCGAGGGGGCAAACTCCAAGAGGCCGTCCCCGTCCAGATCGGCGGCTTCCATCCAGGCCAGGGCCGCCTCCCAGTGGGGCCTGAGCTCCCGCACCAGGGCCAGGTCCCCCGTGAGGTCCAGGTAGCGGCCCAGGAGGACAAGAAAGAGGGGAGTTGCGTCCACGCTACCGTAGTAGCGGGCAAAAGGTACCTGGCCCAGGCGGGAGAGCTCCCCTAGGCGCACCTCATGGAGGATCTTCCCCGGTTCCTCCTCCCGGAAAGGGTCCTGCACTTTTCCCTGCCTTCGGGCCAGGTAGCGGAGGACTCCCCGGGCCACCTCCTTTCCCCAAGGGAGGAGCATGAAGGCGGTAAGGAGGCTGTCCCGGCCAAAAGGAGCCACGAACCACGGGATGCCGGCGGCGGGCACGGGGCCCTCGGGAGTGGCCAGGAGGAGGGCCCTAAGGTCTAAAAGGGCCTGCCTCATGACCGAATCCCAGGGCTCCTCGGCCTCGGGGAAGGTGGCGAGGAAGGCCTCGTAGGTGGGCAGGGTGCCCTCTTCCCCTAAAGAGCTTTCCAGGACCAGCGTCCAACCTAAGGTTGCTTCCCCTTTGGGCGGAAGGAAAACCTGGTAGCCTCTTGGGGGTGGGGAGGGGGTGAGGGTGATGCGCTTCTCCACCCCGTCTGGAGCCCGGTAGACTAGGCCCCTCCTCTCCCCGGGCATGGGGTGCCAACCTCGGGCCTGGAACAAATCTTGAAAACTTGGCTCTACTTCCAGCCCCAAGGTTACCTCTTGGGGACCGTTCCCTAGGTTTTGGAAACAGAGGACCTCCTCCACCCGGCCCCGGGCCACCCTCAGGATCCGCTTCAGGTAAAGCTCCCCATCGGGTCCTCGGAACCTGGCCCAGTCCTGCACCAGGTGGTCGGGCCGGGGGGATCGGCTTTGCAGGAGCTCCAGGCCCGGGGGAAGGACCAGGCGGTAGCGGGCCAGGAAGCGGGTGTCGTGCCGGTAAAACCCCTCGGCTCCTGCTTCGGCGAAACCCCTCTCGTTCAAGACTAAATAGGTATCGTCTTCTTTCAGGGGAAAGGTCATGGCTCACTCCTTGACGGCGCCCACAGACACACCCTCCACAAAGTAGCGCTGGAAGACGGCGAAAAGCACCAGCACCGGCACCATGGAGAGGAAGCCCCCGGCCAAGATGAGCCCCCAGTCCCCCACCTGGCCGTAGGCGCTACGGAAGGAGAGGAGGCCCAGGGGCAGGGTGTAGATCTCCCTGGGACTGGTGAGCACGATGAAGGGCCAGAAGAACTCGTTCCAGGCCCCTTGGAAAGTGAGGATGCTGAGGGCTCCTAGGGCGGGGGTGGCCATGGGGAGGACGATGCGGAAGAGAGTTTGCACCGGGGTGGCCCCGTCTATGAGGGCGGCTTCCTCCACTTCCCGGGGAATAGATTCAAAGAACTGCTTCATGATGAAGACGGCTCCGGCCCCCACCAAGGTGGAAAGGATGAGGCCCGTGTAGGTGTTTAGGAGAGTTTCCACCCCAAAGAGCTTGGAGAGGCCGAAAATACCTTCCTTCAGGACCAGGTAGTTGGAGATGAAGGTCACCTGGGCGGGGACCATCATGCTGAAAAGCAGGAAGAGAAAGAGGGCCTCTTTGCCTGGGAAACGCAGGCGAGCCAGGGCGTAGCCCGCCATGGAGGCGAAGACCAGGGTGGTGAGCACCTTGATGAAGGCGATGATGAAGGAGTTCAGGGCCCAGCGCAGAAAAAGGCTCTGCCCGGTGTCCAGGCTACGGGTTTCCCGGAAGGCCCGGACGTAGTTGTGAAAGGTGTAGCCCAGGAATCCTGGAACCACGTTGTCCCAAGAGGCCACCCGGCCTCGGCGCTCAAAGCGGGTGGGGTCCAGGGTGGCCGCTACCAGGAGGGCCCCCCGGGGGGCCTCGAGGTCCAGGGGCACCCGCTCCAGGTAGGGCCCCTCTTTCTCGTAGGCGATCCGCAGGCGAAAGCGGTGGAGGTAGCCCTCCGCCTCCCCCAGCCGGAAGGGTCGCGTTTCCACATGCTCGGGCCCAAGCAAGCGCACATAGTCGGCGGCGTAGGGACCCTCAAAGACCGCCCCCATTCCCGCTCCGGGCTTGCGTCTGGGGATTTCCGCCCCAAGCTCTAGGGGTTTTTCCTCAGGCCAGAAGTAGGCCACCTCAAGGGTTACCTTGCTCCCCGGGCGCATCCCGCCCAGCCACGGGTCCCCGCTCCCCTCCTTGCCCAGCCGCCAGGCGGCGGCCCAGTTCTTCGGGCTCACCTGGGGAAAGCCTAGGGTGAAGGGCCACTCCAGGGGATTGGTCTTGAGGCTGGCCAAAAAGCCCATGAGGAAAGGCCCCACGAAGAAGACCCCGAAGGCGAGGAGGAGGCCGTAGGCCCAGGCCACCCGGGCCCAGCGCCTTCTGGCCGCTTCCTTGGGGCTCATGTCCACCCCCTTTCGCCCACGCCGAAGCGGCGCTGGAGGAGGACCACGAGGAGGGTGAGGCCTGCCAGGAAGAGGGCCGCCGCCGAGGCCAGGCCCACCCGGGGCGTGGCCCCGGAAGGGAAGACGTTGCCGTAGACGTAGTAGGCTAGGGTGACGGTGGCCTCGAGGGGAGCGCCGCCTGAGCCGCCCACAAAGAGCACCTGGTCAAAGAGCTGCAGGGTGCCGATGAGGCCCAGGGTGATGACCAGGAAGAGCACCGGGCGCAGGAGGGGCACGGTGATGCGGCTGAACATGACCCAAGAGCTTGCCCCGTCCAGGGCCGCTGCTTCGTAGAGGGTTTTCGGAATCCCCTTGAGCCCCGCCAGGAAGAGGACCATAAAGGTGGGGATCGTGGTGTAAGTGTTCATCAGGATGATGGCCCAGAGGGGATAAGGGATCCCTAGGAAGGTGGCGGTGGTGGGGAGCCAGGGGATCTCTACCCGAACCTCCCTGGCTTGGACTAGCCCCAGAGCTCCCAGGGCGTAGGTCCCCAGAAGGGCTAGGGGGAGGCTCAGGAGGGCCAGGGCGGGGTCCAGGAAGGAGGTGGGGATGCCCCTTCGCCTCTCCCAAAGCACCTGGGCTCCCTGGAGGATGGCGAAGAGGAGAGCCAGGACCAGGAGGTGGGGCAGGTAGGCGAGGAGGAGGGAGAGGGTCTGGTTCACGAGCCCCGTGCGCTGGAAGAGCCAAAGGAGAAGAAGGCTGGCTGCTGCGGTGGAGATGACCGAGGGCAGGTAGTAGGCGGTGCGGAAAGCGGTGATCCCCCTGAGGGGTTGGTTCAGGGCCAGGGCCAGGAGGAGGGCGAAAAAGGTCTGCAAGGAGGTCACTACCAGGCTGTAGGTCAGGGTGTGCCAGAGGGCCTTGAGGAAGAGGGGGTCCTGGAACAGGCGCAGGTAGTTGGCTAAGCCCACGAAGCGAGGCGGGGAAAAGAGGTCGTAGTCGGTAAAGCTGAAGTAGACAGCTCTAACGAAGGCGTAGAGGAAGAACACCCCTAGGGTGAAGAGGAGGGGGAAAAGGAGGAAAAGGGCGTAGAGGCCCTCGAGGGTCCGGGCTTTCAGGCGCATAGGGGTTTCCGAAAGGAAAGGGGCGGTGGGGACCGCCCCCTTCCTGAGGTCTATTTCCTTCCCGTGAGCCGGTCCAGGGCTTCCTGGGCGTCCTTCAGGGCCTGGTCCACGGTCTTCTGCCCGGTGATCACCGCCTGCAGGGCCTCGTTGATGGGCCGCATCCAGTCACCGCCGAAGCCGCGGAACTTGAAGGGGTAGACCGCCCCCCCTTGGGGCGTGGACCCCTGGAAGACGATGCGGTTCAGCTCAGGCTCCTTGCCAGGACGCTGGAAGTAGGGGTTGTTGGCCAGGGCCCTGCGGCTCGGGATGGCCAGGCCCCGCTCCAGGACCCACTGTTGGGCCTCGGGGGAGGTGAGGGCCTTGAGGACCTTGGCCGCCGCTTCCTTGTTCTTGCTTTGGGCGTTCATGCTCCAGGAGACGGTGAAGACGAAGTTGCCCCGCCTCTTGGTCACGGGATCCAGGGGGAGGAAGGTGGTGCCGTAGCGCAGGTTGGGGGCTTTGTCCCGCAGAAACCCACCGATCCAGGCTCCTTCTATGGCTGTGGCCGCCTTCTCCCCGCCGAAGCAGCCGCCGGTCCAGCCCTCGCCCAGGTCTTGGGCGAAGCGGGCCGCTCCCCGTTTCCCCAGGCCCGTGTACCACTCAAAGGCCCGGCGGAAGTTGGCGTCCAAGACGGTGTGTCCCCTCTCGTCAAAGGGCTTCCACCCTGTGGCGAAGGCGAAAGCCCCGAAGCGGGCGAAGTCCGCCACCACGCAAAGGCCCGCCACGTCTTTAAGCTTGCTCTGGACCTGGCGGAGCTTGGCCTCAAAGGTTTCCCAGGTGTCCTGCTGGTTGGGGTACCTGACCCCCGCCTCGTCAAAGAGGTCCTTGTTGAACTGAAGGGCCAGGGTGTTGAAGTCCTTGGGAATACCGTAGAGCTTGCCCCCAAAGGTGAAGGCCTGGACCAGGTTGGGCAGGAACTCGGCCACCTCCTGCCTGGTGAAGTACCGGTCCAAGGGCTCTACCCTTCCGGTGGCGAACAGGCTTTCCGACCAGAAGATGTCCACGTAAAAGAGGTCCGGGGCCGTGCCCGCGGAGAGGGCGTTGAAGAGCCACTGGGTGTAGTCGCCTTCTATAGGCTCGTAGATGACACGGATTCCTTCCTTATCCAGCCTGGGTTGCACCACCTCCCGGAGGAGCCCGGTGACGATGGCGATATCGGTGCCGCCCCAGCCCGAGATGCGCACCTGGGTCTGGGCTAGGGCAGAGAAGCCCAAAAGGACCAGAAGAGTTGCCAAAACGTTGCGCATGCTTTCCCTCCAAACGACTTTCCAGCCAGCGTCTAATGCGCCTATGGCCTAGAGACCTACGGTTTTTGTCCGGTTATCACCTCCTTTGGGGCCGTGGTCCCCCGCACCACCAGGCGCACGGGCACCCGTTTGGCCACGGGGGCCTCGTGCGCCAAGGCCCTCTTCAGCAGCAGGACAGCCTCCTCGGCGATGGTGGGGATGTCCTGGTGGACGGTGGTGAGCTCCTGGCCCACCTCGGGGAGGTCGTCGTAGCCCACCAGGCTTACGTCCAGCGGGATGCGCAGGCCCAGGTCCTCGAGGGCCGCCTTGGCCCCCAGGGCCATCTCATCGGAAGCGGCGAAGAGGGCGGTGAAGCGCAGGCCCCCTTCCCAGGCCCGGCGGACCGCCCGATAGGCGGCGAGGGGGTCAAAACCGCCGTCCAGAATGAGTTCCGGTTTGAGGGGAAGACCCCTTTCCTCTAGGGCCTTGCGGTAGCCCAAGAGGCGCTCCCGGCCCGCCTGGTGGTGGAGGTGGCCGGTTAGGTGGGCCACCTCTCGGTGCCCTAGCTCTAGGAGATGCCTGGTGGCCTGGTAGCCGCCTTCCACGTCGTCCGGGGCCACGGCGAAGACATCCGGATAAGCTCCGATGAGGACGAAGGGCTTCCCCGCCTTCTTGAGGTGCTCCACCCTAGGGTCGTGGTCGTGGGCTCCCAGGAGGATGAAGCCCAAGGCTTCCTCCAGGGGCAGACCTGCGGAGTCCGTGGGGATTTCCCGGACGCGAAGCCCCTCCTTCGCCAGAGCTTCGGAGAGGGCCTCGAGGAGCAGGGCGAAATAAGGGGTGTAGCGGCGGACCCCTGGGGCCAGGAGGAGGCCCACGGTGCGGGGAAACCCTACCAGTTCCCGGGCTACGGGAGAGGGGGTGAAGCCCAGTTCCTTGGCCAGCTGTAGGATGCGCGCCCGGGTTTCGGGGCTCACGCCTGGACGGTTGTTTAGAGCTCGGCTCACCGTGCCTACAGAAACGTTTGCCAACCTAGCGATTTCACGTATGGTGAAACCCGTTTTGCTCCTCATCGTAAACGTTTACATCCATTCTAGGCCATACCCCCGTTCTTGTCAATCCCGTCCCCTCGCTCCTTGTCCTAGAGGCCGTATGTGGCCTGCTCCAGGGGCTTTGTGTGGACTGAACCCGGGAAGCCGTGTTGGGGAGGAGGGGTATCGCCTCGAGGCCGTTTTCTATGTGGGTCTAGGCCTCTTAGGTTTGGCGATCACCCCTGGCCTCGCCGAAAACCTTGGCTTCCTTTCCATGAGGTGGGTTTGGGGTTTGGCCTAAGCCTTTTCCCGCTTTCCTAGCCCAGTTCCAGCTCCTTTAGGGCGTTTTGGCGGATCTCTTCGGCCTCTTGGGCCAGAGGACTCCCCTGGAGCCGGGCGAGGGCTTCCTCGTCCAGGGGGTCAAGCCTGAGGAGCGCAAGCCAGCCCTCGAGGTCTTGGCCCTGCCGGAGCCGGCGCCGTTTCTCCTCCAGGTAGGTCCAGCGGCGTTCCTCCAGGACCGGGTGGTCCAAGTCGGCGAAGGGCAGGGCGAGGGGAGCCTTGGGGTCTAGGAGGTCCAAGTAGAGCTCGGGGGCCTCGAGGCGGA
>Ga0197143_1001124_pt1 | contig 23851 bp, 30 predicted proteins | sample GBS70_MetaG_FD_148603 | JGI IMG/M metagenome (GOLD analysis project Ga0197143, IMG submission 148603) | Sediment microbial communities from Great Boiling Springs, Gerlach, Nevada, United States - GBS 70_MetaG | ecosystem: Environmental > Aquatic > Thermal springs > Hot (42-90C) > Sediment...
GGGGGATCATGGACGAGGGGGGGAAGTTCACGGGTGGGAGGACGGAGCTGGTGATAGCGAGGGGGGAGAGGGAGATCAGGATAGACGGGGAGGATGTGGATAAACTGAAGCTGGCCAAGGCCGCCATAAGCACGGGGATCAAGGTCCTGATGGAGAGGTACGGGATAGGGGTGGGGGAGGTGGAGAAGGTTTATCTGGCGGGGGCCTTCGGGACCTACATAAGGGTGGAGAACGCCCACCGCATAGGCCTCCTTCCGGGGGTGCCCCTTAGCAGGGTGGAGAAGGTGGGGAACGCGGCCCTGGAGGGGGCAAGGCAGGCCCTGATCTCGGTGAGGAGGAGGGAGGAGGGTGAAAGGTTGGCCGGGAGGATCGAGTACCTGAACCTGGAGAGCGAGAGCGACCTCCTGTACAGGCTGGTGGGGGAGCTTTCCTTCCGCCCCTCCTAGGCCTCTAGGCCCAGCTCCCTCAAGATCCTCCTTATGGTTCTCTCGGTTTCACACCTCTTCTCCTCTTCCACTAGCTTCCTCTTCAGGGCCTCGAACCCCACCCTCCCCCTCTCCCTCTCCTGGAGGATGAGGTCCCTGGTGGTGGGGAAGCCGCAGGCCTCGAAGAAGGCGTCCACCAGGATGTCCCCCGCCTCCTGCATGTAGGGGGCCAGGGGATCCATCTCCGCCAGGCAGTAGTTCTCGTTTTCCTCGTTGTGGTGCTCTTGGAAGAGCCTCTCCTTCAGGGACTTAAGGTCCTCGCAGGAGAAGCCCACCATCTTGTGGGCCACCGCGTGGGCGGAGCCGCAGGGCGTGTCCCTCAGCACCTCCACCGCCCTTATCTTGCCCCCCTCCCTCACCACCCTGAAGCGGGGCTTTCCGAAGTACCTGCAGAACTCCCGGATGAGGGGATCCTCGCTGTCCTCCAAGGCGCAGAAGGGCTCGGGGAACTCCACGTGTATCCCCCTCCTCTCCAGCTCCTCCTCCACGCTCTTCCTCCCCTCCGGGGCGTGCTGGCGGTCGTCTATGGGATAAAGGACGCTCTTGGCCCCCATCCTCTCGGCTATGGGGGGAATTAGATCCCCCAGCCTGGAGTGGATGCCCAGCACCAGGAGGAGGTCGCACCTCACCCGGGGGAGGCTGCGGGGAACGTAGCGGGAGGGCTCCTCCCAAATCCTGCTCCAGAGCTCCTCCCCCGGATGCTCCTCCTCCAGGAGCTCGGGGGTGAGCTGGAAGGTCCCCACGGTGGAACCACCCAGCCCCCTCAGGACCAGGTTGTTGACCATCTGCTCCCCGAAGGGGCCCCGGTAGAGCATGAAGACCTTCATTCCCCCAGCAGCTCCAGGCACTTCCTCACCCCCTCCACGGCGTCCCTCCCGTAGGCGTCCGCCCCTATTTCCTTAGCAAATTCCTCCGTCACCGCCCTTCCCCCCACGATCACCTTGACCTTGTCTCTGAGCCCCGCCTCCTTCAGCGCCTTTATCACCTCCTCCATGTAGGGAGCGGTGGAGGTGAGGAGGGCGGACATCCCCACCAGCTGGGGCTGGTGCTCCCTCACCCCCTTCACGAAAGTTTCCCCGTCCACGTTGACCCCCAGGTCCACCACCTCGAAGCCGCTGGACTGGAGGAGGATGGAGAGCACGGTCTTCCCTATGTCATGCACGTCCCCCTTCACCGTCCCCAGCAGAATCTTTCCCCTCCTCTTCCTTTCACCCTCCCCCACCAAGTGGGGCCTAAGGAGCTCCACCGCCCGCTTCATGTTGGCTCCCGATACGATCAGGTCCGACTCGAAGTACCTCCTGAACTCCTTGCTCTCGTATCCCCTCCCTATCTCCTCCAGACCACGGTTGAGTTCTTCTAGGATGTCGTATGCTCCCCTCCCGCTCTCCAGCCTTCTGAGGCAGAATTCCCTTATCTTGTTCCCCTTGAAGTCCAGGAGGGCCTCCAGGACCTCCCTAACCCCAGACATCCAGAAACCTAAGGGAGGAGGTATTTTATCTTATGGAGGCGTAGTGCAGCTCCCGGCAGCCAGGGCACCTGGCCTTCTCCAGGGCCGCCCTGGCGGCCTCCCGGAACCTCCCCAGACCCTCCGGCAGGGGAGGGGCTCCCCTCCAGAGCACCTCCCTCTTCACTAGGATCCTCTCCCCCTCCAAGACGGGAAGGAAGTCCTCCAGCAGGAGCTCCCCGGAGGAGAGGGCCGTGACCCTCACGTGGCCCCTGGTGTAAAAGAGGCCGTTCTCCTGGCAGGGGAGGGGATCCCTCCTCGCGTACTCCGGCCTCAGCCTCTCCCCCTCCCTCCCGCAGATGATCAGCGCCCTCCCCTCCTCCAGGCATCCGCTCTCCCAGTCGCTCAGGATGACTTCAAATTCCCTCCCGCGCAGTCCCTGGGGCACCTCGTACTCCAGCGGGGGGCTGCTGCAGGGGTAGTACCTGGGGGCGTGCAGGGGGAAGGGTACGAGGAGGGTGTCCTCCTCCCTGAGGTTGCAGACCATGGTGTCGGGGAGCCCCAGCTCCTCGGGCTCGTGCCTCCCCTTCAGCAGGATCAGAACCTCCAGCCCCACCAGGGAAGGGAGGAAAGGTTCGTTAAAAGGATGGGGGTAAGCCTCTTTTTTTTGGAAAGGGAGAAACGGACGGAGGAGCTTTTGCCGCCCCTGCAGGTGGAGCTGGTTCCGGTGGGAGGGCTGCCGTCTTGGGTTCTCACCGAGCTGAGACCCAAGCTGCAGGAATCCTTTCGGGGCGGGCTCAGGGCGGTTCCCTCCCCCCCGCTGGAGGTGCCGGGCAGGGCCTACCGGCCGGAGAGGGGACAGTACGAGGCCCCCGCCTTCCTGGAAGAGATGCTCGGGAGGTGCGAGGGGAGGTTCCTGGCCGTGACGGGGGTGGACCTCTACGTTCCCGGCCTGAACTTTGTCTTCGGCCTGGCCCAGTGCCCCGGAAGGGGGGCGGTGGTCTCCCTTCACCGTCTGGACCCCGGCTTCTACGGACGGAAGGGGGGGAAGAGACTCTTCCTGGAGAGGCTGGTGAAGGAGGCCGTTCATGAGGTGGGCCACACTCTTGGGCTGGGGCACTGCAGGGGTAGATGCGTGATGAGCTTTTCCAACTCCATCCTGGAGGTGGACGCCAAGGGCGGGGACTTCTGCCCCTCCTGTCTGAGGAGGCTGGGGAACTCGCTGTGGGTTCCCTAAGGTAAGTTTTTAAGAAGGAGAGCAGGAGCTTTATGGGGCCCGGGCCCGTAAGCAGCGGGAGCTGCCGGGAAGCTCAGTCTGGTGGAGCATCCGTCGGTCCGTGGAGGACCGGATGAAGCTCTTAACGTGCAGGGAAACCGGACGGTCGTGGGTTCAAATCCCACCGGGCCCGCCATCCTAACTCCCCTGGGCAAGGATTTTTTAGGTGACCCTAGGAAGGGTAAAGGATGAGGCTCCTAGAGGGGAAGGTGGCCATCGTAACGGGGGCCGGGAGGGGGCTGGGTAGGGCGGAGGCGCTGGAGCTCGCCAGGCACGGGGCGAAGGTGGTGGTCAACGACGTGGGGGGAGGCTTCGACGGAAAGGGGGAGCACCACGGGCCGGCAGATGAGGTGGTGGAGGAGATAAGGAGGATGGGGGGAGAGGCGGTCCCCAGCTACGAGAGTGTCTCCGACTTTCAGGGGGCGAGGAGGATCGTGGAGAAGGCGGTGGAGAGCTTCGGGAAGCTGGACATCCTGGTGAACAACGCCGGAATCCTGAGGGACAAGATGATCTTCAACATGACGGAGGAAGACTGGGACCTGGTGATGGACGTTCACCTGAAGGGCACCTTCAACTGCACCCGCCACGCCTGCGCCTACTGGAGGGAACAGCACAAGGCGGGAAGACCCGTTTCCGGCAGGATCATCAACACGGCCTCAGACGCGGGTCTGCTCTACAACCCTGGCCAGAGCAACTACGGGGCCGCCAAGGCAGGCATCGTGGCCTTCACCCTCATCGTGGCCAAGGAGATGCAGAAGTACGGGGTGACCAGCAACGTGATCGTTCCCCTGGCCCGCACCAGGCTGACCACGGAGGCCACGCCTTCCATGGCCACCCTGATGGGCACACCGGAGGAGATGGAGAGGCGCTTCGGCTTCGACCCCCTGGCGCCGGAGAACGCCGCCCCGCTGGTGGCCTTCCTGGCCTCCGATCGGGCCTCGGGGATCACCGGCAGAGTGATAAGGATAGTGGGTGGGACCGTGTGGGTGCTGGACGGCTGGAGGTCCGCCCAGAGGTCCTCCAAGAAGGGAAGGTGGTCGGCCGAGGAGCTGGCGGAGGTCCTCCCGGGCCTCTTGGAAAAGATGCCGCCCGCCCAGGATTTACCCTCCCTGCTGGCGGAGCTGGGCCTCTTCTGATCCCATGTCCCTGAAGCTGGAGGCGGTGGGCAGGGAGACGGGTCCGGTGGAGTTCTCCTACTCCTGGAGGGACGTTATTCTCTACGCCCTCGGGATAGGGGCGGGCAACGAGGATCTGGACTTCGTGTACGAGGGAAGGCTGAAGGTCTACCCCACCTTCGCCGTCCTCCCCTGCTATCCCCTCCTCTTCTGGGCCCTGGAAACCCTGGAGGGGGACCTGACGAGGCTTCTGCACGGGGGCCACGAGCTGGTCCTCCATCGCCCCCTTCCCACCGAGGGCAAGATTTACACCACGGGCAGGATAGCCGCCCTTTACGACAAGGGGAAGCATGCCCTAGCGGTGGTGGAGATGAGGAGCAGGGATGGTGAGGGACGACCCCTTTTCGACAACACGGCCCACCTCCTCTTCGTGGGGGAGGGTGGCTTCGGGGGCGAGAGGGGACCCAGCTCCAGGGAGGAGTCTCCATCCGGCCCTCCCGAGTTCTCCGAGGAGGTGGAGGTGGGCGGGAACCTGAACCTGATTTACAGACTCTCGGGGGACCTGAACCCCCTCCACGTGGATCCCGAGTTCGCCAGGCTGGCTGGCTTCGAGAGGCCCATCCTGCACGGTCTGTGTACCTTCGGGGTGGTGGGGAGGCTGCTGTTAAGGAAGCTCTGCGGGAACGATCCGGGAAGGATGGCCGCCCTCAGGGCTAGGTTCTCGGGGGTGGTCTTTCCGGGGGACCTCCTCAGGGTGGAGGGGTGGAGGAGGGAGAGGGGCTACCTTCTCAGGGTGAGCACGGAGAGAGGCGTGGCCCTTTCCGGCTCCGTGGACCTAAAGTAGGTCACCTTCCTTAAAATAGAAAGCTTTTTTAAGCAGGGTTTGAAAAAGGGAAGATTCAATGAGGTACGCGAAGCTGGCCAAAGCGGACCTCCCCAAGCTTTTCCAGACCCTGAAGAGCCACGGCGAAGTCTTCGCCCCCGTGGAGGAAGGGGGCAAGGTGGTCTTCCGGAAGGTGGAGGACCTGAAGGGGGTGAAGCTGGAGTACACCCGCACCCTTCTTCCCCCTAAGAAGCTCCTCCTGCCTCCCGAGGAAGAGATCATGAGGTACGAGGGAGAAGAGTACAGGGAGAGCTTCGAGGGGAAGAAGGCGGTCCTCTTCGGGGTCCATCACTGTGATGTGAACGGTCTCCTCAAGCTCGACAGGGTCTTCCTGGATCCCCCCCGGGACGAGTACTACGCCAGGAGGAGGGAGAACACCCTAGTGGTGGGAATAAGCTGCGTTCCCGACAAGTACTGCTTCTGCACCTCCGTGGGGAGCGGCTACGCCACCACCGGCTTCGACCTCTTCCTCCACGATCTGGGAAAGGAGTACCTGGTGAGGGTGGGGAGCGGGGAGGGCTACAGGCTCTCCAAGGAGGGGTACTTCCAGGAGGCGGGAAAGAAGGAGGTGGAGCTGGCGGCGAGGATGGAAGAGAGGAGGATGGGGAAGGTCAGGAGGAGGATCAACCTGGCAGGGATGGGTGACCTGATAGAGACGGAGGGGAAGGAGGGATGGGAGGAGATCAGTGCCAAGTGCCTGGCCTGCGGCACCTGCAATCTGGTCTGCCCCACCTGCCAGTGCTACGACGTCTCCGATGTCCTGACGCTGGACGTGAGGAAGGGGAGCAGGGTGCGCAGGTGGGACTCCTGCATGCTGAAGAGGCACGCGCTGGTGGCCGGAGGGCTCAACTTCAGGCCCACGGTGGTGGAGAGGACCGTCAACAGGCTGAGCTGCAAGGTGGGGGAGGAGGTGAGGTGCGTGGGTTGCGGGAGGTGCACCGTCTACTGCCCCGCAGGGATAGACTTCGTGGAGATGCTCTCGGCGGTGAGGGGTGAGGCCAGATGAACGAACTCCTTCCCAGACAGGTCAAGGTGCTGAAGGTGGAGGAGCAGACTCCCATAGAGAAGCTCCTCCAGCTGGATGTGAACCTGAACCACCGACCCGGCCAGTTCCTGGAGGTGAGCGTGGCCGGGGTGGGGGAGGCCCCCATCTCCATCTGCTCCTCTCCCACGAGGAAGCCCTTGGAGATCTGCGTGAGGAGGGTGGGAAGGGTGACGGGGGCCCTACACCGTCTCTCCCCGGGGGCCAAGGTGGGGATCAGGGGACCCTACGGTAACGGCTTCCCCATGGAGGTGATGAAGGGATCGGACCTCATCCTGATCTCCGGAGGTCTGGGGATGGCCCCGCTGAGGGGGGTGCTCCAGTACGCCCTCGATCACCGGAAGGATTACGGAGAGCTGCTCCTCCTCTACGGGATAAGGGATTATACCCTGATGCTTTTCAAGGATGAGATCATGAAGCTCATGGACTCCAAGGACTGCAGGGTCTATCTCTCCTACGAGAAGGAGGACGAGGTTTGCAAGAACATGAAGAAGAAGCACCCCGAGTGCGTATGCGAGGGGGTGGTGACCAAGCTCTTCGGGATGGTGGACCTGAACCCGGAGGCCTACGCGGTGGTCTGCGGTCCTCCGGTGATGTACCGCTTCGTGTTCAAGGAGCTGATGGACAGGAACTTCCCCCCCGAGAGGATCTACATGACCATGGAGAGGAGGATGAAGTGCGGGATAGGGAAGTGCAGGCACTGCGTGGTGGGGGCGGGCACCTCCATGAGGTACGTGTGCAAGGACGGGCCCGTCTTCACGGGGGTGGATGCCCTGCAGATAAAGGGGTTGGTAGGATGAAGCCCAAGGTGGGAATCTTCGGTTTCACGGGGTGCGCGGGGGACCAGCTCATGATCCTCAACCTGGAGGACGAGCTGCTGGACCTGGTGGGGGCCCTCGACCTCAAGTCCTTCACCATGGCCAGCAGCGCGGTGGAGGAGAGCGACTACGATGTGGCCTTCGTGGAGGGCTCCATCACCACCCCCAAGCAGAAGCAGAAGCTGGAGGAGATAAGGAGGAGGGCCAAGCTGCTGGTGGCCATAGGGGACTGTGCGGCCTGGGGAGGGGTGCAGGCCAGCTGCAACGGGATCCTGAAGGTGGAGGAGAAGATGAGGGAGGTCTACGGCTCCGACAAGGTCTGGGAGATCTACGAGTCGAAGCCCCTCTCCGCCTACGTGAAGGTGGACTTCGTGCTCCCCGGTTGCCCGATAGAGAAGGAGGAGTTCCTGAGGGCCGCCGCCTCCCTCCTGAGAGGGGACCTCCCCGAAGCGGTGGACTACCCGGTGTGCGTGGAATGCAAGCTCAGGGAGAACGGCTGCCTGATGCTGGAGGGGAAGCTATGCCTTGGACCCCTCACGGTGGGGGGATGCAGGGCCAGGTGTCCCTCCCTGGGGGTGGACTGCATAGGGTGCAGGGGGGTGATAGAGGGCGAGGCCAGAATCAAGAGCGCCCTGCAGGTGTTCAGGGAGGCCGGCTTCAAGCCCGATTACGTTAGGGCAAGGCTGCGCATGTTCGCGGCCAACTACCCAGAAATCCTGGAGGTGAAGTAGATGAAGATAGAGGTAGATCCGCTGGCCAGGGTAGAGGGCGAAGGCGGAATCGAGGTGGAGATCGAGGGGAACCAGGTAAGGGAGGTCAAGTTCAACCTCTTCGAGGGGCCCAGGTTCTTCGAGTCCTTCATCAAGGGGATGCACTACGAGAAGGTCCCGGACGTGATGAGGAGGATCTGCGCCATCTGCACCTGCTCCCACAGCATGGCCTCCGTGAAGGCGGTGGAGGATGCCCTGGGGGTGAAGGTCTCCAGGCAGACGGAGCTCCTGAGGGACCTGCTCATACACGGGGAGATGGTGGAGAGCCACGCCCTCCACGTCTTCGCCCTGGCCCTCCCCGACTTCCTTGGCTTCCCCAGCGTGGTGCACATGGCCCAGAAGTACCCGAAGGAGGTAAAGGGGGCCCTGCAGCTGAAGAAGGCCGGGAACCTGGTGCACAACCTCCTGACGGGAAGGGAGGTGCACGGGATGAACGAGAGGGTGGGGGGCTTCGCCACCGTTCCCTCGGAGGAGGATCTGAAGAGGATCAAGCAGGCCATGGAGATGACCAGGGAGTTCGCCCTCCTCTCCGTGAAGCTCTTCTCCTCCTTCCAGCTTCCCGATGCTCCCAAGTCGGAGAACACCTTCATCGCGGTGGATCCCGGGAAGAGGTTCGGTTACTTCGGTCTGAGGCACGCGGCCTCGGACGGGGCGAGCTGGGATGTTCACGACTACAGGAAGTACATCCAGGAGACCACGGTGAAGCACTCCAGGGCCAAGCACTCCTCCTACAAGGGTAAGCCCTTCATGGTTGGAGCGCTGGCCAGGCTGAAGCTCTTTGGCGACAGGCTGGAGGGAGAGGCGAAGGAGCTCTTCAAGGAGCACCAGTCCAAGCTGGACTACTCCAACTCCATCTCCAACAACCTGGCCCAGGCCATAGAGCTGGTGCACAGCGTGGACAGGTGCATCTCGGACGTGGAGGAACTGCTGAGCCTGGGGCTGAAGAAGGAAAAACCGGTGGAGGTTAAGCCCAGGGCAGGAACCGGAACGGCCTCCGTGGAGGCCCCCCGGGGAACCCTCATCCACTCCTACCGCTTTGATGCTAAGGGGAGGGTGGTCTGGGCGGACGTGATCACCCCCACCGCCATGAACGCCGCCAACGTGGACAAGGACTTCAGGGTGGCGGCCCCCAGGTTGGTGGGGAACCAGAAGGAGCTGGAGAGGGTGCTGGAGATTATCGCCAGGGCCTACGATCCCTGCATCTCCTGCGCCACCCACCTGGTCAGGGTAAAGAGGGTCTAGCCCCCTAGGACCCTGCGGAAGGCTTTTTTGCGAGGGCTAAATCCCACCCTCCACCACCGTGGCTATTCCCACCCCTCCTCCCCCGCATAGGGTCTGGAGGCCATAGCGGAGCCGGTGGCGGACCATCCAGTGCACCATCTCCGTGAAGTACAGGACCCCGGTGCAACCTATAGGATGCCCTATGGCTATGGCTCCCCCCGTGGGATTTATGCGGGGATCGTCGAAGGCCACCCCGAACTCCTTGCAGAAGGCCAGCACGGGCGAGGCGAAGGCCTCGTTGGGCTCCCAGACCTCCACCTCCTCCATCCCTATCCCGGCCCGAGCCAGGGCCTTTCGCATGGCCGGTACGGGTCCCAGCAGCATGGTGATGGGATCGTCACCCGCCACGGCCATGGATCTGATCCTGACCATCGGTTTGAGCCCCAGTTCCTCCGCCTTCTCCAGCGTCATCAGCATCACCGCGGCAGCCCCATCGGCTATGGCGGAGGAGTTTCCGGCGGTGACGGTGCCGTCCTCGGCGAAGCGAGGGGGAAGGCTGCGGAGACGCTCGTAGGCGGTTTCCGGATCGTCCAGGGCCTGGGCTCGGGGGGTCTGGTCCTCCTCCACCCAAATCCTCTCCTCTCCCCTTTCCACCGGCACGGGGATGACTCGCTTCCGGTACTCCTCCCTCTCCCTCATCGCCCTCACCGCCTTCTGATGGCTCCAGAGGGCAAACCTGTCCTGATCCTCCCTGCTCAGGCCGTAGCGCCTGGCCACCAGCTCGGCGGCCACCCCCATCACCCCCAGGGCCCCCCTCTCCTCCGCCCGGGGATGAAAGGAGACGGGGAAGTCGGCCTTCATAGCGGCCTCTAAATCGGATCCTATGGGGTAGCGGCTCATGTTCTCCACTCCTGCGGCTATCGCCATCTCCCCACATCCCGTCATGAGGGCCTGGGCCTGGGAGTTGATGGCCTGGAGCCCGGCGTTGCAGTACCGGTTGAGGGTCCATCCCGCGGTCCCCACCGGGAGGTCGGCGGCTAGTACCCCCATTCTCCCCAGGTTCAGTCCCTGCTCCCCCACCTGGCTCAGGCACCCCACCGCCACGTCCTCTATCTCCCCCTCGTCGAAGGCCCCGCATCGTTTCTTAACGCGATCCACCAGTCCCCTCAGAACCGTGGCCAGAAGGTGTTGGGAGGATACTCCGGCAAAGATTCCTCCCTTTTCCATGCCCGCCCACCCCGACTTTCCCACGGGGGTGCGGATGGCCTCTACCACCACCACTTCCCTCAGCTCGGGCACTCCCCAAAATCTCCTGGTGTCCCCCCCTTAAAAAAGTAAGGTTGAAATTACCCCGAGAAGAAGGAGATGATGAAGCCGAGGGTGGTTCCGGACACGAACCTCTTCATAGGTGCCCGCTTCAACCCCCGCAGCTCCTCCGCCAGGATTCTGGACCTCTGCCTGAAGGGGAGCTTCCGAGCCATCCTCTCCACGAAGGTGAAGGCCGAGGTGAGGAGCATGCTCGGGAGGGTGGGCTGCGAGGGTGAGTTCAGGTCGAAGGTGAGGAGGCTTCTGAAGGAGGCGGAGGAGGTGGAGGTGCGGGAGGAGCTACCCCTCCTCATGGAGGATCCGGACGACAACAAGCTTCTAAACTGCGCCCTGTGGGGGAAGGCGGACTACCTGATCACCAACGACCGTCACCTGCTAAAATTCGGGGAATACCTTGGGGTCAAGATACGCAGGCCCTCCGAGTTCCTTAAGGAATGGGGGCAAGCCAAGAAAGGTGCCGGTTCCTCCCAACCGTTAAAAAGGACGGAGGGGAAATAAGACTTAGAGCTTCTGGGCCCATAGCTCAGTGGTAGAGCGCTCGCTTCGCAGGCGAGAGGTCGCGGGTTCGAATCCCGCTGGGTCCACCTTTCCCTTTTTTCATCAGGCTCCTAGTTCCAGCTCGCACTCCTCCGGCTCCTTGTCCTTCATCCTAACGAAGGAAGGCGCCCTGAGCTTGGAATCGGGGGTGAGCTCCAGGTACTTCACCTCGCAGACCAGCCTGGGCTCCACCCACCTCACCTCGTAAGGGGGCTCCTCCTCCACCGGTTTCCTACCGGTTTCCAGCCTGCGGAGGAGGGGAAAGAGCTCCTCCATCAGCTTGGTGTCGAACCCCGTTCCCACCTTCCCCAGGAAGATCAGCTTTCCCTCCCGGTAGGCCCCCAGGGCCAGGGCCCCGAAGTAGGGCTCCCTCCACCCCTCCCCCGGGGTGTAGCCCAGGATCACCGCATCCAGGGTTTTGGTGTTTTTCACCTTGAGCCAGTCCGGGCTCCTCACCCCTGGCCGGTAGGGCGATCCTTCCCTCTTCCCCATGATTCCCTCCAGGCCCATCTCCCTCGCCTTCTCCCACAGCCCCTTCCCCTCCCCGGTGTGGTAGCAGAGCCTGATCCTCTCCCCCTCCTCCACCTCCTCCGAGAGGAGCTTCTTCCTCTCCGCCAGCGGGAGGGAGAGGAGCTCCCTCCCCCCCGAGAAGAGGAGGTCGAAGACCACCAGCGTGGCGGGATGAAGGCGGGAGAGGAGCTCCGCCCTGAGGGGCTCCTCTTGGTGCTCCCTCTCCTGCAGGAGGGAGAAGTTGGGTAGGCCGGAGGAATCGAAGACCACCAGCTCCCCGTCCAAGAGGCAGGGGTCGGAGTGCAGGTGGAGGTGGAGGGAGGAGAACTCGGGGTATCTCCCCTCCACCCATCTCCCCCTCCTGTTGAGGAGCCTCACCTTCTCGCCCTCCCGGTAGAGGAGGATCCTGGTACCGTCGAGCTTGGGTTCCCAGAGGAAGTCCCCCCGGCTCAGGTCGGAGGGGGAGCCCGTCCGGGCCAGCATGGGTTTCAGGAGGGGGAGCCCCATGGCTCAGGAACCGGCCTTCTTCCTCCTGGCCTCCGCCAGGCTGGCCTCCAGGGCCTTCATGAGGTCGAGGGGGGCCTCCCTCTTCTCCTCCTGAGGAACGACGAGGGGCTTCCCCTCCGCCTTCTGCCTCACCAGCTCAGCCAGCGCCTCCCTGAAGGTGTCCCTGTACTCCTCGGGCCTGAACTCCCCGCTGAGGCTCTCCAGGAGGTTCTTGGCCAGCTCCCTCTCCCTCTCGGTGGGGGAGGGGAGGCTCTGCAGCTCCTTGAGCTCCGAGGGATCCACGAGCTCGGTGAGGTAGTGGAGGGTGGAGAGGAGAAGGCCCTGGCGGTAGGGGCGCAGGAGCACCACGTACTCCCTCTCCCTGAGGGTCATCTTCCCTACGGCTACCCGGTTGGTGAGGGAGAGGACCTCCCTGAGGAGGGAGAAGGCCCTCTCTCCCCCCTCCTGCGGCACCACGTGGTAGTGGGAATCTTGGAAGAGGGGATCCACTCCTGCGGGGTCCACGAAGGTTAGGATCTCTATGGTCTTGGCGCTTTTGGGCTGGATCTTGGAGAGCTCCTCCTCCGTCAGGGGGATGAATCTGTTCTTGGAGAGCTCGAAGCCGTACTCCACCTCCTCCTGGGGCACCTCCCTCTCACACTTGGGGCACCACCTCTTGTGCTTTAGAGGGGTGTGGCAGGTGGCGTGGAGGGTGCGGAGGGCCGTGCCCCTAGATCGGGTGGCGGGGTAGATCTTGATGGGTATGTTGACCAGACCGAAGGAGAGGCTGCCGGCGAAGATGGCCCTGGGCATCCCATATCCTTTAAACCCTGGGACCTTATAGGGGGCGATGGTGGAGGTTCCGGGGTTGGAGGAGAGGGTGGGCTCCCCCATCAGGGTCTTCTCCAAGGACGGCAGGGAGATCAGGGGGACCCTCAGGTCTTGTGACGAGCACCAGAACCTGGTGCTGGAGGGGGCCGAAGAATACTCGGATCAGAAGCTCCTGAGGAAGCATACCCTCCTCTTCCTTAAGGGAGGAAACATCAAGATGATCGAGGTATGATTTACCCTATCTTTTTGACCTCCCCCAAGGATTTCTCCAGCTCCACCAGCTTCCTTCCGTTTTCGGTGAGGGAGAACCTACCGTTGGGCTCCCTCATCACCACCCCGTAGTCCACCATCCTGCCGAGGATGCACTTGAGCTGCCAGGCCTCCGGTTTGGAGAGGAACCTGAAGAGTTCGGAGGGAGACACCCCCCCTTCCGCCTTCTGTAGGGCCATGAAGATCCTCCTGGCCTCCTCGTCCTTCAGCAGCCACTCCACAGCCTTCTCGATCATTCCCACCCTCTGGAAGGAGGACGGTTTAACCGTATCGGGTGGGGAGGGGGAGGAAGATAGGATTAAAAACCGGGTCACCCAAAAAAGTCGATGTCCGTTCTGGTGACGGTGGGAAAGATTCTGTTGGGGATCCTCTTGGTCCTGGTGGCGGTGGGCTCTGGGTTCTTCGGTTACATCTGCGTGAGGGCGGAGGCCAGGAAGTGGGCGGCGGGAATGTTTCTCATCACCCTTCTCTGCCTGCTCGCCCTCTACGGTCTGATCCTGGTCTAAAGGCCCTCCTTCTTCCAGTACTCTAGGTTCATCTGCTTGGCCCTCTCCTCCAGCTTGGCCATGATCCTGTCCTCCACCTGCCTTCGCTCGAACTCCGAAAGCCCCAGCCTCAGCACCCTGGGCCTGGCAAAGATGTCAAAGGCCATCTCCACCTCCTTCTTGGTCAGCGGCGCGTCCTTCACCTTGTCACCCAAGAACTCCCAGGCCTTGGCCGCTATCCAGTCCACCTCGTTTTCCTCCATCCCAACCTTTTTTTCTTCTCAGTTTTTAAGTTAGGGATGGACACCCTGGAGGCCATAAGGAAGAGGAGGAGCGTGAGGAGCTTCCTGCCGGATCCCGTGCCTGAGAGGGACCTCAGGAAGATCCTGGAGGCTGCCTCTTGGGCGCCCTCGGCGGGGAACTGCCAGCCCTTGGAGCTGGTGGTGGTGAGGGATCCCAGGCTAAAGGAGGAGGTGAAGGAGGCCGCCTTCGGTCAGTCCTTCCTAGAGGAGGCGCCGGTGCTGGTGGTGGTGTGTGCGGACGTGGAGAGGACGACCAGCAGGTACGGAAGTAGGGGGGAGCTGTTTTACGTGCAGGACACGGCAGCCGCCACCCAGAACCTCCTGCTGGCGGCCACCAGCCTGGGGTACGGAACCTGCTGGGTGGGGGCCTTCATGGAGGAGGAGGTGAGCAGGGCCCTCCGCCTCCCCCGGGGGGTTCGTCCCCTGGCCATCGTGCCCATCGGCAGGAGCGCCGAGAGCCCGGAGGCCCCTCCCCGCAGGCCCCTGGAAGAGATGGTGCACTGGGACGGGTACTAGAGGAGGCGGGCCCCCCTCAGGTCGACGGCGCTGGAGACCACCGCCCTCTCCCCCACGGAGCCCGCGAGTTCCTCCACCAGCCGCCCCACCCTCTCCTCCCGAACGAAACCGAAGATCCCTCTCCCCAGCATGGTCTGGGTGGCCCCCAGAGCCCCCTCCCTGAGGAAGAGGTCCCTCACCTCCTTGAGCTCCCCGTCCATCAGGCCCAGCCCCTCCGCGAACTCCGAGGAAACTCGCAGGAAGGTTGTGAGGGTGGGATGGGCAAGCAGCTCCTCCAAGGCCCTTCTGCCCAGCCTCCGGGAGCGCTCCCTCAGCTCGGGATCGGAGAGGGCCTTTCTGGTGCTCAGTTCCCCAAGCGTGCAGGAGACCACCTGCACCCCCCGAGGGACCGGAATCCTCCTCCAGGAGCCGTAGGGGGGGGCACCGGGCCTCTCCCCTATCACCATTCCCCCCCTGGCCTGGGCCCCCACGTCCCCCAGCCCGGTCAGGTTCCTCACCTCCGCCACGTGGGCCTCCCGCACCGCCTCCCTCCTCCACCCCCTGATCCCCAGGGCCTTGCACAGGGTGAGCGCCAGCCCCAGCGCCCCCGCCCCGCTGGCCCCGTATCCCGCCCCCAGGGGAACCTGCAACTGGTGCTCCACGTGCAGGGAGAGTCCCCCACTCCCCCTGCTTAGGAGGGAGCGGGCCACGTAGAGGCTGGTCCTGGCCTCGCTCCTCTTTCCGTTGATGAGGATCCTCACCTCCCCTCTTCCCTCCTCCAACCTCAGGCGGGTCAGGACTCCCAACCGAAGGCAGGGCCCCCCGTTCTTGGATCCCATCCTCTCAGGACGGGAGGAGGGACAGATCTCGAAAAATCCGGAAAGATGGGACGGCACAAAGGCCTGCAGTTCTGCCGGTTCTCCTTTCCCCCTTCCCATCCCTTTCCCCGGGGCGGGTTATCCCTTTCTTCCCAGGCCCTGAAGGGCCAGGTCTAGGATTCGGTGGGCTATCTCCTCCTTCCTCCCCCTCATTCTTTCCCTCCCCGAGCGGTGGACCAGCACCACCTCGTTGGTGTCCTCTCCGAAGCCAGCCCCTGGGAGGGAGAGATCGTTGGCCACCACCAAGTCGAAGCCCGCCCCCAGCTTCTCCTCCGCCTTGGAGATCAGCTCCCCCTCCGAAACCCCCCTCTCCGCCTTGAAGCCCACCAGGAAGGTGCGGGGAGAGAGCCTCTTGATCCCGTCCGCCACTCTGGGGGCGGGAACCAGCCTTAGCTCCACCGTTTCCGTGCTCCTGAGCTTTCTCTGGAAGGGTTTCTCCACCATGAGGTCCTGAGCCGCCGCCGCGGCCACCACCACCTCCATCCCCTTCCTCACCTCCTCCTCCAGGGCCTCCTTCATCTCCTGGGTGGTCTTCACCCTGATCGTCCTGACCCCCTCCGGGGGCCTCTCGGTTCCGGGCCCGTAGATCAGGACCACCTCCGCCCCCCTGAGGGCGGCCATCCTGGCCACCGCTATCCCCATCTTCCCGGAGCTGAAGTTGGAGATCATCTTTATCCCGTCTATGGGCTCCACGGTGGGTCCGGCCGTGACCGCCACCCTCACACCCTTTAGATCCGGCGGACGGTGGAACATCACCCTCAGCACGATTTCATGGGGTTCCATCATCCTGGCCCTCCCCTCCGCCAGCACCGGGCCCAGGAGCAAGAAGCCCCTCTCCCTCAGCCTGGCCACGCTGTCCTGGACGGGCCCGCTCAGGTACATGGAGGCGTGCATGGCGGGGGCCAGGAAGATGGGTTTCCCCAGCCCGGAGGCGGCGATCACGGTGGCTGTCACGGGGGTGTCCGCTATCCCCCAGGCCAGCTTCCCCAGGGTGCTGGCGGTGGCCGGTGCCACCACCACCGCGTCCGCCCACTCCGATAGCTTGAGGTGCTCCAGCTCTCCGGTGAGGGAGGTGACCACCTCCCTTCCGGTGGCCCAGTGCATGAGGGTGGGGGAGAGGAGCTGGGCGGCGCTGGAACTCATCACCACCCTGACCTCCGCCCCCCACCGGGAGAACTCCCTGGCGAGTTCGGGAGCCCTCATGATGGCGGCGCTTCCCGTCAGGCAGAGGAGGACCTTGCTTACCTTCATCTAAACGACTCTCTTAGCCTCCCTTAATTAGCCTGCCGTGGGGGTCTATTTCCCCCCTGCGTATCCTACTGGAGGAGATGGGTTTCCCATCCTCCGCCAGAACGAAGGGCACCTCCAGGATCTCCAGCTCCTTAAGCCCCCTCTCCCTCCTGATCCGGTTGATCTCCTCCGCCCTCGCCCTGGTCTCCGGGCTCACCACGATGGCCTCCAGTTCGGGGTCGGAGATGGCCGGTCCGTAGGGGTCGCGGATCACCACCGCCTCCACCCTCTCCTCCCCGAACTCCGTGAAGACCACCTCCAGAAGCCTCCCCAGCCTCTGTCCCAGGGGCTGCACGTGGCATCCCTTGGACTGCACCATCTCGTCCGAGCACACCCCCAGGTAGACCCTATCCCCTACCTCGAAGGCCTTCCTCAGCAGGGCGAGGTGCCCGTCGTGGAGGTGGTCGAAGGTTCCTCCCAGGGCCACTTTTCTGAACTTCATCCCAGCTCTCCGGCCCTCTTGCAGGCGGCCTTTAAGGCTCGCTTGAAGGCCTCAAAAACCTTTCCCTCCTCCAGCTCCTTCAGTGCAGCCTCCGTGGTCCCTCCGGGTGAGGCCACCATCCTCACCAGCTCCTCCGGCTTCAGGCCCAGCTCCAGTAGCATCCTACCCGTCCCCTTCGCCGTCTGGGAGGCCAGCCTCAGGGCCTCCTCCTTCGGCACTCCCAGCTCCTCCGCCCCTTCCGCCAGGGCCTCGATTACCAGGGAGAAGTAGGCGGGGCCGCTCCCGCTGAGGGCGGTTAGGGCGTTCATCCTCTCCTCCGGAACCTCCACCGGGGCCCCCAGCCTTCCCAGCAGCTCCCTCACCCTCTCCCTCTCCCCTTCCCCCGTGCCGGGAGCAGGGGTGTAAGCCATCACCCCCTCCCCCACCGCACAGGCCAAGTTGGGCATCAGCCTGAAGACCCTCGCCCCCTCCAGCCCCCCCTCCAGCCTGCGGAGGGTGGCCCCGGCCACGCAGGAGATCAAGAGCTTTCCCCTCACCTTTCCCCTCATCTCCTTCAGCACCTCCTCTAGGTCCCCAGGCTTCACCGCCAGGAAGATCACCTCCGCCTCCTCCAGCAGGGGATTCAATCCCCTCACCACCCTTACCCCCAGCTGCTCCGAAAGGGCTTCGGCCCTCCTCGCGTCCTTCTCGCAGACCATCAGCTCCCCCTGGGAGAAGCCGGCCCTCAGCAGTCCCCTCAGGAGGAAGGAGCCCAGCCTCCCCCCGCCCACGATTCCTACCTTCAGGTCAGCCCCTCCTTCACCTCTTTCCAGGTCCTCTCCAGCTTGCGGTGCAGGAAGGGTCGGGGAGGGGAGGAGAGGTAGGGGGCCACCACGTGCCCGTCGCCGATCAGGTAGTACTTGTAGGTGGTGAGTCCCTCCATCCCCACCGGTCCCCTGGCGTGCAGCTTCCCCGTGCTTATCCCCACCTCCGCCCCCAGCCCGTACCTGTACCCATCGCTGAACCTGGTGGAAGCGTTCCACATGACGGAGGAGGAGTCCACCCCCTCCAGGAACCTGATGGCCGCCTCCCTGTTCTCCGTCACTATGGCATCCGTGTGCTTGGAGCCATATCGGTTGATGTGGGAGATGGCCTCCTCCAGGCTGTCCACCACCTTCACGGCTATGATCAGGTCCAGGTACTCGGCGTACCAATCCTCCTCCCTGGCCCTCCTGACCTTTACTATCCTCCTGGTGCGCTCGCACCCCCTCACCTCCACCCCAGCCTTGGAGTATACCTCCACCAGCCTGGGGAGGAACTCCTCCGCCACCTTGGCGTGGACCAGCACCTTCTCAGCAGCGTTGCACACGGCGGGATACTGGACCTTGGCGTCGTAGCAGATCTCCAGGGCCTTTTCGAAGTCGGCGTGCTCGTCCACGTACACGTGGCAAACCCCCTCCGCGTGCCCCAGGACCGGTATTCTGGTGTGCTTCTGGATGAACCTGATGAATTCCTTGCTCCCCCTGGGCACCAGCAGATCCACGTGCTCCTCCAGCTTGAGGAGCTTCCTCACCTCCTCCCTCCCCTCCACCAGCTGGATCCACCCCTCCGGGACCCCCTTCCCCTCCGTGGCTTCCTTGAAGAGCCGGAAGAGGGTCTGGTTGGAATGGTTGGCCTCCCTTCCCCCCTTCAGGATCACGGCGTTTCCCGACTTCAGGCAGAGGGAGGAGATCTGCGGTAGGACATCCGGTCTGGCCTCGAAGATGGCCCCCACCACCCCTATGGGGCAGGAGACCCTGTACAGCTCCAGCCCCTCGTCCAGCTCGCAGGCGTAGAGGGTCCTGCCCACCGGATCCTCCAGCTCCGCCACGCTCTCCACCATCCTGGATAGGGCTTCCAGCTTTCCCTCGCTCAGCTTCAGCCTCTCCAGCAGGGGCTTGGAGAGCCTCCTCCTCTCCGCGATCTCCACGTCCCTCCGGTTGGCCTCCAGCACCTCTTCCCGGTGCTCCCTCAGGGCCCTGGCGGCCTCCAGCAGGGCGGCGTTCTTCACCTCCGTCGGCAGGGTGGCCAAGCGCAGGGAGGCCTCCCTGGCCCTCCTCACCCTCTCCAGGAGCCTCATCTCCTCCCCCCAGGCAGGAAGAGGGTTCCTATCTCCTCCCCCTCCAGCAGGCGCTTCAGCACCCTCCTCTCCCCCGCCCTCGCCACCACCACGGGTATCCCGGCGGAGCAGGCCATCTTTGCCGCCTGCAACTTGGTCCTCATCCCCCCGAAGCCCCTCTTGCCCCCCAGCCTTTCCAGCTGCGGGGTGAACTCCCTAACCTCGTGTAGGAGCTTCACCCCTTCCTCTCTCTTGGGGTCCCCCGTGTAGAGCCCGTTCACGTCGGAGAGGAGGATCAGGAGGTCGGCCTTGGAGAGGATGGCCAGATGGGCGGAGAGGAGGTCGTTGTCCCCGAACTTGATTTCCTCCACCGCCACGCTATCGTTCTCGTTCACCACCGGTACCACCCCCCAACGCAGGAGGACCCTGAGGGTGTTCTTCAGGTTCCTGCTCCTCTCGGGGTGGGTGAAGTCCTCCTTGGTGAGAAGCAGCTGGGCGATGGGCTGTCCGTATCTCCCGAAGTACCTCTCGTAAACCCTCATCAGGATCCCCTGTCCCACCGCGGCCGCGGCCTGTAACATGGAGAGCTCTCTGGGTCTCCCCTTCATCTCCATCTTCCCCACCCCCGCCCCTATGGCCCCGGAGGTCACCAGCAGCACCTCCTTTCCGCTCCTCCTCAGATCCATCACCTCCCTCACCACCTTCCTCACCTTCAGGGGATCCAGCCTGGAGTTCCTGTTCGTCAAGCTACTGGTGCCCACCTTCACCACTACCCTCTTCACCCCTGAGAAGTCCCTCGCCATACCCGAAAATTCCCCTCTTTTCCCTTATTTATAGCCTCGAACTCCTCCCGTAGCATCCTGAGCATCTCTAGGTTCCTCCACCCAGGACGCCTCTGCAGCTCCCTGGAGAACCTCTCCACCGCCCCGGCGGAGGGTGGAAGGGTCAGCCCCCCGTAGCCCACCCCTACCAAGAAGAGCCCCTCTACGGGGGCCGGTTCCCCCTCCATCCTTCCCCCCCTCCTGGTGAGGCTCCAGAGCTCCTCCAGTTCCATCCTCCCCTGGCCTAGGAGGAGCAGGGCACCCATCATCCTCCTCACCTGCTGGTGGAGGAAGTGGGTGGCCACGAAGTCGGCCTTGAGGATGCCCCCCTCCACCCTAACCCCCACCAGAAAGAGCTTGCAGAAGGGAGGCTTTCCGGGCTCGGACCTGCAGAGGGCTGAGAAGTCTTTGGCGGTCTCCAGCAGCTTGGCCCCCCTCCTCACCTCCCTGAGGTCGAAGGGCTCGGGGAGGGGAAGGACGTATCGGTAGTGACGGAAGAGGGCCTCCCTCCTAGGGCTGAAGGTGGGTGGCACCTCTACCGCGGAGAGCACGGTGAGCTCCGGAGGGAGGAGGGAGTTGAGCTCCTCCTCGCTGAAACCCCTGGTGGAGTCGAAGGCCACCACCTGTCCCAGCGCCCCCACCCCCCGATCGGTCCTGGCGGCGGCCTCGTACCTCACCCGCCTCGGGCTCTCCATTAGGCCGGATCGCTTCAGAACCTCCAAGAGGATTCCCTCCACCGTGGGTTTCCCTGGCTGGCGGGCGAAGCCCCAGAGGGAGGAGCCCTCGTAGGCCAGCCTGAGGGCCACCCTCATCCTCTCCCCCGGTACTCCCACATCCTGAGCATCACCTGCAGGATCTCCTCCCTCCCCATCTCCGGCTCCCCCCTCAGCTCCCGGTAGGCCCTCTCCAGGTTCCCGAGCAACCTCTCCCTCTCCCTCCACCTCCCGTACTCCCCCAGCTCCATTTCCCCCGCCACCTCCTCCACCGTTCTTCCCTCCCTGATCCCCCTCTCCGCCTCCTCCCAGATCCTCCTCAGGTATTCCTCAGCTTTCCTCAGGCCCTCCTCCCCCCAGCTGAGGGGTCCGTGGCCCGGCACGTACACCCTGGCCCTCAGGGATCTCAGGAGCTCCAGGGCCTTCAGGGAGCCCCTCACCGATCCCATGAGGACGAAGGGGGTGCAGGGAGGGGAGAAGAGCAGGTCGCCGCAGAAAACCACTCCCTCGGAGGGCAGGTGGAGGAAGAGGTCCCCGGAGGTGTGGGCGGGTCCGGGGTGAACCATCCTTATCTCCCTCTCCCCCTCCTCCGTCTCTTGGTGCAGGGTGAGGCTCCCTTCGAAGGCGAGGTCCTGAGGCACCACCTTCACCCCCTCCACCTCCAGCTCGGGGAAGAGGGCTAGGTAGAGGCTTGGATCCACCTCCCTCTCCCTCAGCGTCTCCTCCCGGCAGCGGGAGTGGCAGAGGGTGAGGGAGGGCTGGAAGAGGTGGTTGGTCCAGAGGTGGTCGGGATGGGCGTGGGTATTCACTAGGTACTTGACGGGCAGGTCCGTGATCCTCCTCATCTCCTCTAGGAACCTCCTGGCCCTCCTCACGCTCGCCACGGAGTCTATCACCACCACCTCCTTCCTGCCCACCAGGAAGCCGGCGTTGTTCACGAACCATTCCCCCCTGGGCTGGAGGTAGGCGTAGACCCCTGGGGAGAGCTCCACCACCCTCGGTTCTCCCTCGAACTCCCCGGACACCCAATTCCTTAGGTAGAAGGGAGATAAGTAGGGGGCGGTTTAGTTTCTTTAGGGAAGTCTCCGAAGGTGAAAGGATGGAGAGAAGGATTCTTCCCCTCGCGGTTCTCGTCTTTCTCCTCCTAGGAGCCTGCTGGGTTCTTAGGGAGAGGGGACCCGGTTTCAGGCTTCTGGGTTATAACCTCCTCACGGGGGAAAACCTGAGGCTTGAACTTTTCTACTCCACTCGCGGGGAGGTGGAGGTTCACCTTCTGGATCCCGGGGGGCGGGAGCTGGACAACGTCGTCCTGCGGAAGGAGGTTTCCTCCGCCTACCTCTTTTTCTCTCCCAGGGGGTTATCCCCGGAGGGGGGGACCTACAGGCTCCTCTTCCTTTACCGGGGGAGGAGGATCGCTGAGAACAAGCTGACCTTCTCCGGGCCGCGGGTGAGGGTGGAAGAGGTCCGGCTGGAGTGGAAAGGGGAGAGCCTGCCCTGGGAGAACCTCCTGAGCTGGGCCAGGGAGCAGTACCCGGGAAGGGATCCGGAGGAGGTGGTGAACGAGGTGGTGGAGAACTTGCTGAGGGAGTACCCCTGGGCGGACAGGGAGAAGATGCTGGAGAACCACAGCCTGAACTACTTCGTGCTACGGCGGGTGGGGGTGGAGCTCCTGAATGTGGGGGACCTCCCCTGCTACGTCAGGGCCGTGGAGCTCCTGCTGGATGAAACCTCCCTGACCGGCAGGGAGGTGGACAACTGGCTAGAGCCCGGGAGAGGGGAATGGGGGTGGGAGAGGGAATTCCTCTCCCTTCCGGGTTTGAGAACCCTGAGGGTGAGGGTGCTGGAGGACTGGGGGAGGGTGCTGGTGGAGAACTCGCGTCCCCTCTCCATCCCCTAGGGCCAAAGGGGTAGATCGAGTCAGGCAGGGGTCTTATTTATATGCGGCCCGGGGAAAGGACCATCGGGAAGGCATGAGGGAGGAGGAGAGAAGGAAGATTTTCAGGGAGAATCTCCTCAGGATCACCCGGGAGGGGGGGAGGGGTAACTTCCTGATCTTCGGGGAACCCACCGAGAAGAGGTTCGTGCAGTTCGTAGGGGATGCGGGGAGGGAGGAGGTTTTCTGCGACGTTCCCGTGGCGGGGAACAGGCTGGGTGAGGTGGAGCTGAGGAAGCTGGAGGCGATGGGTTTTTCCAGCGACTCCGAGTTGCTGGAGAGCTACGGCAGGAAGATGGGGGTGGAGGAAGCCGCCGAGGTGACCGAGAGGATCTTCAGGGAGGTCTTCGGTCTCCCTCCCGACTACGGGGTTGCGGTTAACCTGGAGCTGACCGAATCTTTCCAAGATTTCCCCCATAGGGAGGAATGGCTGGAGATAGGCGAGGAAATAGGGGAGCTTCAGGGCGGACTGTACAACGCCCTCCTGAGGCTGACCTGGCTCGCTTCCTCCTCCCTTGGTCTGACCAAGGACAGAAGGGTGAGGGAGAGGATAGTGGGGACCCACCTGGGAGTCCTTTCCGCCCTCGATGCCATGGTTTACCACTTCGTTCCTCCAGAGCTGAGAAAGGAGTTCTACGAGAGGGCCAAGGGGTGGCGCAAGGAAGTGGAGAAAAGGTTCGAAAAACGGTGAGCGGGGTCGATCACCTTCTCTAGGGGGATTCGTGGTCTAATTTTGGGTATCAAAGTTCAGAGGGGACCGCGATAGTATTTGGTTGCGGGGCAGGCGAGGCATTTTTGATTTTTGTAGCGTGAGCATTTCCCACAGTTGATTCCGCATGGAGCCGTCTCCATTTCTTTATGGGGAACCATTTTGATTGGAAGATACTTTGGGACTACAGGTGCCTCCCCTACGATGGCTTCCGAACGTCTGATGCCTTTCTGAGCTCGTATGGAGCAGACCTCTAAAATCGCGTTTAAGGTGTCGGCGTCTTCCGCGACCATTATCGTCATAACGTTGTAAGCACCGGTTGTGGTGGTCACAAACACGATCCTGGGACATTTTGAAAAAATATCGATGAGCTCCCGCAGACGCTCGTGTGTCTCCACTTCCGCGCTCACGATGGCAACACGCAGATCAAGTTGTTCGGCGTTGAGACCAGCAGAAACCTTGACCAGACCTTCGCAGAGCTTTTCTAGCCTCTTTCTCACACTTACATGAGAAAGTCCCAATCGTTGGCCTATCTCAGAAAGAGAGGTCCGCCCATCCTCCTGAAGGAGGGATACTATTTTCTTGTCGACATCGTCCATGGTAGTCATTTACAATTTGTAACCAAAAGATATATATATGTTTTCCATATGTAACCAAGAAAAGGCATGGGGCTAAAAGAAGGGGTTTGGCAT
>Ga0197143_1001126_pt1 | contig 23766 bp, 22 predicted proteins | sample GBS70_MetaG_FD_148603 | JGI IMG/M metagenome (GOLD analysis project Ga0197143, IMG submission 148603) | Sediment microbial communities from Great Boiling Springs, Gerlach, Nevada, United States - GBS 70_MetaG | ecosystem: Environmental > Aquatic > Thermal springs > Hot (42-90C) > Sediment...
AATCGTTCGTTCTTTAGCTTCTCTCTTATTAAGCCCTTGATGAACCCTTAATACTTCCGCTACCTGTTCCCCTATTGTAAAAACAGGATTTAAAGCCACTGAAGGTTCCTGAAAAATCATGGCTATCTCTTTTCCTCTTATTCTCCTTATTTCCTCTTCCTTCAGATTGACCAGATTAACGCCTTGATAAAATATCTCCCCTTTTTCTATATTCATACGAGGCGGAAGTAATCTCAATATGGAAAGAGCAGTTAATGTCTTCCCACATCCAGATTCCCCTACAAGAGCTAACGTTTCCCCTTGTTTTAATACAATTTCGATTTCTCGGAGTATTACAAATTTTGCTTTTCTGGTGTTTAAATTAACTTCTAAGTTTTTAACGTTTAAAAGCATTCAATCAGCTTTATCTTAAACCGTCTTCCTTTTTGGCTTCTTCCTTGGTTAACCCACCTACTCGAGGGTGAGGCCTTCCTCCATCTGTTATAGCTATTCCTACTACTATCTCATCGGACTTAGGAGCATCCGGAACACATACGGTCATCGCATCAAAATGAGATCGCACAAAAGCAGCATCTTTATAGTGCAGAGGAATATCAATTGTAACCCCCATTCCCCCTATCTTCTTAGCAGAAGGTATTATGGCCTTTCCTCCACCTACTGCTTCCCTCAACGGAGTACCCAATTTTGGATGGAGCAAAGCAGCCGCATGTTCCAGCTCCCCTTTTTCCCCCACTATCGCCGCTTTACCATAACTTTCCACCTCTCTACCCAAAGCTGCAACTGCTTTATTAGCTAATATCCTTCCCATTTCTTCGCCCAAATCTATAAGTAGAGTAAGGTCTTCTTGATATACTCCCGCGTAGGGATTCTTTATAATACCGAGAACCGCCACTTTTTTCAAAGGACGTTCCATCTCCTTTTCTCCATCTGCAAATATCTCCTCAATTATCGTCACAATTTTTCTCACCCTTACCCCCTTTATCTCCATTTTTCACCTCCATCGTTAAATTTCCAACGCTTTCAAAATACAAACGATTTTCAATTAAAATTAAAAAACCATCGATAACATTTAAAGATAATAACTTAGCAGCTGCTTCTGCACCTTTTTCCATTGCTTTAATAATTTCCTCTTCACTCAATTTATATTTTTTAACCACAACTAATTCATCAGGAATATCAGTTAAAGGGTCAATTTCTTTTGCTTTCTTTCTAATTATTTTATTGCTTTCTACAAATGTATTATTACCTATATAAGTAGAAGCTGCATCAGCAACTGAAGCTTTATTCGCACATACAGTTACCATATCTGCAATACCCAAGGTAAAGCTCCTCCCACCAAATCCACTCGTAGCTATTCCTCTTTCACCTTTATCTTTTACTTTTAAAAAATATGGAAGAACGCAATTTTTGTTAATATCCCCTATTTTAATACTAAAAGGCAAATCGACTCTGTTTATTAAAGCAATATCTCCACCGTTATTTGCAAAAATAAAATCAAATTTTCCGTCATCGAATTCTTTAACAACTACTTCAGCAATAGCACCAGCTACTGCTGCCATAGGTGTCAATTTTTCCTCATTTACTTCTTTCACAGCCTCTACCATCCTCCTGGCGACTTCAGGGAGACCAGAGATCTTTTTAATCTTAAAAGCTGGTTGTTTTAAAATGGGTAAAACGCTGCTCAACTGATGAAGCAATTCTGTTACATAAGCGTTTATTTTTTTCCCCTCAAATTCATATTCCTTACCGTTTTTTTTAGCTTTTATAACCATAGTTACCGGTCCAATATCAATCAACATTTCGGTTTAATACCTCTTCAAGTTTTTTTACAACTTCTATATGCCCCCCTATTTCTTCAAATGTTTCTTTTCTCATGGTGTATTCTATAGGAATAATAAATGAAGGTGTGGGAGCCATATAAATGCTATCTGTTTTCATTTTAGTTACATCTACTATAAAATTGATGCCACCTCCTGGAAATATGAAGGGCTTTATTCCTCCGATTGTAATTGTAACCTTTCCTTCATGTACCGCATTAGTTAATTTTATAGGATTTTTTGTAACGCCTCCTCTTGCAGATCCTCCGATTCCTCCTATAAATACTGCACTTACTCGTGACCTTTCGCAATTTTGTCTCAAGAGTTCGAGAAATTGCATCACCGAAGGAGGTGGTTGTTCCTCCTCAAATTTACCATTTTTGAATTTATAAAAAGCAAATTTCCTCCCCGTCGTTTCGGTAATAAGAAGGGTCATCCCTTCTTTAAATTTATCAACATCTACTGAGCTTATAATCTCTAAGGGATCTTCTATATTGGTACCTCCCCAACCTTTTCCCTTGGGCAAGAAATATCTTCCTTCCGTGCTTTTTTCGCCTTTTATATAAATTCCGGACCTCTCCTTTCCTAAATATTTAGCCGCAGGGTGTTCACTAAAAAGCCCTGTAATGTGACCGTCAAGTACAATTACCTCATCAGCTATTTTTAACATATATGGACCAAAAAGCCCTATTGTAGCACTGCCACATCCCACTCTCATTAGTTCTTCTTTAACACCATTTATTACAGGAGCTTCACCTATGCAGATTTCTAATTGCGGACCATCTTCGACTTCCATAATTACTTTTTTCCCCTGAAGGAGTTCTAACATCACTTTTGCAGCAAAAAGTCCGTCTTTGGATGTTAAAATATTAATTCCGCCAATTGAAATTATTTTGGAACCATATTGTTCTGTACATACGTGACCAATTATTCTTTTTCCTTTCTTTCTAACAAAAACTTTCTTTCCTTCTAAACCTATATAAAAATCTGTGTCTATTTTTAGGTTAAGCGCTGAATAACTAAGTGGTGCTTCTGTGACCGCAGTTATTACTTCTATTCCATCTTTTAGAGCACTAACAATAAGTGGAGAAGGTCTAAAGTCTGGATAAGTGGTTCCTACTCCTATACCTGTAATAATCGGTTCTTCAATTATAGAATCTTTTTCGTATTTTATTATTTTAACAATCTCTTCATAAGTATAAACCCTCCCTTTTCTTATTATCTTGCCTTTTTCATTTAAATATCTTTTGCACGCCCCATAAGCACCTTCTGGAATTCTACACATAATTGGACAAGCTTCACATTTTGGATGATCCTCTTTTGCTTCAGGTACGAGTGCCTCATGTGGACAAACCCTTAGACACGCTTTACATTCTACGCATTCTCCTTCTATATTCGCTTTTCCTTCAACAACCTTTATAACTTCTAAAGGACACACTTCTTGGCATAAACCACAACCTTTACATTTCTCTTTATCTACGCGCACGTTTCTCCCCCTATAATGTGATCTTTCTAACAGGTGGAGGCGTATTTCGGCTTGGATAGACTCTCACTATACCGTCTATTAATACCATCGCCACAGCAGGAATATCTCCTATTTCAATTGCAGACTTGGCGTCTTTTCCTGCCGATCCCATAGGTGCATCTATTATTTGGATATCAGCATCTTCACCCTCTTTTATGATTCCGTGACTCAACCCGAAAATTCTTTTTGTATTACCTGTAGCACAACAAACTGCAATTTCAGCTGGAATTTTGCACATGGAAGAAATAAAGCTTATCATTCTCCATATACCAAGAGGAATAACCCCTGTACCAGATGGAGCATCATTTCCTATTATGAGTCTATTCAACATTGCTTTTTCTTTCATATAGTTAACTATTTCAAAAGCTGAATATAAATTTCCGCAATGAACTATTTCTATGGCACATTCCGTAGAATCGATTATTTTGAAGGCTTCTTTAATCGGTACACTTGTAGGACCTCCGTTCAAATGACAAGCTACCGTAGGATTAATGTAAAGGACATCATCACATGTTACTGTTGAACTTCCAGGAATGGAAGTTCCTCCTACATGCATCAATACTTTCATGCCGTATTTTTTAGCCCATTCCACCATTTCTTTGGCCTCTTTTGCCGTTTTAACAGTACCAAGACCAATCTCTCCTACAAGCCATACCCCTTCCCGTGCAACTTCTTTTATATCTTCTTCGGTAAGGCCTTTTTCGAGTATTAAAGCTCCTGCGTATATTTTCGCCCCATTTGGCCTAAAAGCAGAAAACGCCTTATGAGCTAAAACAGCCAATGCCTTTGAACCAACTGGATCGGAGGGCCTACCTGGTAAATGGACTTCACCTGCAGAGATCATTGCGGTTACTCCTCCGTGAGTACTACTTTCCATAAACCCAATTTGATTTTGCCGAGGGGTAAAATCACCAAAAACGGGATGTACGTGTGAATCTATAAGTCCTGGTAGAACGGTCATACCATTTACATCTATTACCAATCCACTTAAAACTACTTCCTCTTTAGTAATGCTTTTTATTTTCCCATTTTCAACAACAATTGACACAGGTCCTTCTATTATTGGATTACTAATATCCCCTGTTAATATGGCTCCAATATTTTTAATAACGCTCACTTGCATTCAACTCCTCCTTTTTTCTAAATTGGTTTTTAATTTTTCTATATCACATGGTAATTCAAATACTCTTATTCCTACAGCATCAGCTATTGCATTAATGATACTTGGAGCTACTGGAATTAAAGCGGGTTCTCCTATTCCCTTTGCTCCAAAAGGTCCAGTAGGTTCTTCATTTTCTATTAGCATTATTTGAACCTCTTCTGGCATGTCCATAGAAGTTGGAATGTAGTATCTATCTAGCGATTCCGTCTTTCCAGGTTCAAATTTTTCCATCAAAGCAAAACCTATTCCCATAGCGATTCCACCGTATATTTGACTTTTTATATTTGTCACATTAATAGCTTTACCGACGTCATGAGCTGCATATATTCTTTTTACTTCTACACTTCCAATGGTAGTATCGATTTCTACTTCTGCCATATGAGTCGCAAAAGAGTAAGTAGCATAAGGAACACCTTGTGAAGTATTGGGATCTAATTTAGTAACCGGAGGATCAAAGAAACCTTCAAATACGGGATATCCAAGTTCTTTATATTTGAGAACGATGTCTTTTAGACTTTTATTCCTGTAGAAGCCTTCTCTTTCCAAAAACTCCTTTAATTTTATTGCCGCCTCATAAACTGCTCTGCCTGAAATGTAGGTTTGCCTGCTTGCGGAAGTAGATCCCGCGTCTTCCGTAAGATCGGTATCTGCTCTTATTAAAACTATGTCCTTTGGTTCAATCTCAAGCACTTCACATATTATTTGAACGAATACCGTATCTGATCCCTGACCTATCTCGCAAGCTCCTATATGTAGGCAAATTTTGCCCTCTTCCGTTAGCCTTATCTGAGCACGTGAGGGATTCGGTATACCGGTGTTGCCGATTCCATAAAACATGCACCCTAGACCAAAACCGTTGTTTTTCTTATATCTCCTCTCTTTCCAGAGGGGTTCGATAGCTTTAAGAGTATCTATAAATCCCACTCCTTTTTCTAAACGTTGGGAAGTGGAAGTAAGCGCACCTTCTTTCAAAGCATTCTTAAACCTAATCGCCCAGGGATCGAGGTCCATTTCCTTGGCCACTATGTCCATTTGTGACTCATGGGCAAAAGCCACTTGAGGAACACCAAAACCTCTCATCGCGCCACATATGGGGTTATTGGTATAGTACATTTTGCTCTCCACATATACATTTGGCACCTCGTAAGGCCCAGTAGCATGTATTGCACTTCTTAAAGCTACCGTCTCACCATAAGAAGCATAGGCGCCCGTATCACCGATAATGTGTACTTTAACGGCAGAAAGAGAACCGTCTTTTTTAATACCTGTGGTGTATCTAATATAAAGAGGATGCCTTTTTGTGTTAGATAAAAAACTTTCTTCTCTATTTAAGCGTATAAGAACCGGTTTTTTTGTATGGTAAACAGAAAGTGCTACATACCCTTCTACGGTCATATCAAGTTTGCCGCCAAATCCTCCTCCGGTAGTGGCTTGAATGATTCTGATTTTATCCTCGGGTAAACTTAAAAGACGGGCGATTTCTTTCCTTTTATAATGTACATTTTGGGTAGAAGAAATGATGACAATTTTTCCATTCTCATCGATATAACCAAATCCTGCTTCAGTTTCCAAAAACGCATGATCAAGCCATGTGGTTTTATATTCTCTCTCCACCACAAGATCGGACTCTGCTAATCCTCTTTCTATGTCACCTTTTATCACCCTTTTCCAACATAAAAGATTTCCGTTCTCATGAACCCATACGGGCGAACTCATGGCTATGAAAGGATCCGAAATTACTTCAATATCCTCATACTCAACTTTCACTAATTTGGCTCCTTTTCTCGCAATAGCTTCATTAACGCCAACCACAACAGCAATAGGTTCACCTACATATCGAACTTTATCTACTGCAAGGAAGGGTTGGTCTTTTTTTATTATTCCATACATGTTTTCGCCCGGAATGTCTTTATGAGTAAGAATTTTTATAACGCCTTCCAACTCAAGTGCTTCCCTTAAATCAATTTTCTTAATCCTAGCATGGGGTCGAGTACTTCTAACGATAACCCCAAAAAGCATCCCATCCCTGTAAAAATCCCCCGCATATATGGCTTTTCCTGTGACTTTCTCTAAAGCATCGACTCTTAGTATTTGACTCCTTATTGGCATCTTTTCCCCTCTAAAATTTCTTTAAGCAAATCACGAATTACAGGAATCTTGTATGCATATGAGCTTCTTCCCCCGCTTTTCTTTATTATTTCCCCGATGGTAGCTTCTATCGCCTTTCGAATTATCTTTTCGTTTCTTTTATTACCTCTTAAAATCTCCTCAGCCACAAACGCTCTAAAGGGAACAGGAGTACAAGAACCGATTGAAATTCTAACATCTTCATAGATCCCTTTTTTTTCTTTTATGGCAAATGCTATCGACAATCTAGATATAGCCAAAGCTTTTCTCTTACCAACTTTAATATAACCTTCTTGATATCCATACAACGGCAACACTCTTATTTCGGTGAGAATTTCTTCAGATTTTTTAACTGTTTTATAAGGACCTGTTATTAATTCAATCAATGGTATTTGCCTTTTCCCTTTTTTGGATTCTAATACGCAAATTGCATCATGGATCAAAAGAGGAGGAATAGTATCAGCTGCTGGTGAAGCATTTATTATATTTCCGCCTATTGTTGCCATATTTCTTATTTGAGGACTACCTATTAAACCACACGCAATGGAAAGAGAAGTTGCTGAATTTTTAATTAACGCATCATTCTGAATCTCCGCATGTGTAGTTACTGAACCTATTTTTATCCAGTCTTTTGTCACGTCTATTCCTTTTAACTCTTTGACCAAAGTAAGATCTATGAAATTTTCTATTTCCTCGTTCTTTTTTCTTTTAGAAACTAAAATGTCAGTTCCTCCTGCTATTATTTCCACTTTTTCATCGTATAATTTTTCCAAGACTTCATCCTTACTAAAACTTATTACATCCTCTCCTGTAGGACACTTTTCAGGTGATATGTTTAAAAAGTAAGGAACGCTGTTTTTAATAGCTTCTATTATGGGCAAATAACCAGTACATCTACAAAGATTTCCGCTTATGGCTTCGCGTATTTCCCTTTCCGTTGGATTTGTATTTTTGATAAGCAGAGCATAAGAAGCAAGAAGCATCCCGGGGGTACAATATCCGCATTGCACTGCTCCCATTTTGATAAAATTTTCTTGAAGAGGATGCAAATTATCTGACGTACCCAAAAATTCAGCTGTTTTTACTTCTTTACCTTGAACTTTAACAGTAGGAGTAAGACAGGAGTATACTGGAAGATCATCTATCAGAACCGTACAAGCTCCACACTCTCCGATGCTACAACCTTCTTTAACGCTTCTTAGTTTTAGACGTTCTCTTAACGTAAATAAAAGACTCTCTCCCTTTTCAACATCAATTTCAACTGCCTTTCCGTTTATTAGAAATTTAACTTTTACCATTATGCTCACCTCATCATGGAATGCGGTAAGAAAAGCGCTAATTCTGGAAAGATCACCAGAATAACAAGGGTAATTAAAATGGAAATCAAATAAGGAAGGGCTCCTTTAAAAATTTCTTCCATAGGAACATCTTTTACTAATCCAGCTAAAGTATACACATTTAACCCTACAGGAGGTGTAATTAAACCTGCTTCCATCATAAGTACAGCTGTAACTCCAAACCATATTGGATCAAATCCAAGTGTTAAAATTAAGGGAAAGACCACCGGTAATGTTAATACCATCATAGAAATAGCGTCCAAAAAACAACCAAGTATAAGATAAATAACAATTATGATAGAAAATATGGCGTAACGTGAAAGCTCTAAACTAACAATCCAATTAGAAACGGCAATGGGAATTGTGGAAAGGGCAAGAAAATAACTGAAAACGTTAGCCCCTGCTACAAGAAATAAAACCATCGCTGAAATCTTCACTGTTTCAAACAAAGCGTTTAACAAATTTTTTATCTTAACTTTCCTTTTTAAAATGAGTATTACAAACAACAAAAAAGCTCCTGATGCTCCGGCTTCCGTAGGAGTGATGAACCCTGAGTAAATCCCTCCTATTACGACAAAAAAAACCAAAAGCGTTTCCCAGATTCCTTTTAACGCGTAAAACTTTTCTCTCCAAGAAACACCGCTTGTCACCCTAGGAGCTAAAGAAGGGTTCAACATAACTTGAATTATTGTTATTAGCATATAAAACAACGTCAAAATGAGCCCAGGAATTATTCCAGCTATAAGGAGTTTACCAATAGATTGCTCAGTTAACATTCCATAAACCACAAATCCTAAACTTGGAGGTATTAAGAAACTTAAGGTCCCTCCAGCTGCTATTACACCCGTGGCTAATTTAGGGTGATAATTAAACCTTCTCATCTCAGGAAGAGCGATATTACCCATTGTAGCAGCAGCGGCTACAGAAGAACCACTTATAGCCGCAAAACTTGCACAACTCCCAATAGTAGCTAAAGCAAGTCCACCGGGCAATCTTCGAAACCATTTATCAAACGTATCGTACAACTGAGCAGTTATTCCGCCCACACTGGCTAATCCTCCCATCAATACAAAAAGAGGAATTATTGTATAAGGATAATGTGAAACCACTCCATAAAGGTTTTTCGCAATTACAGAAAGAGCTGTTTCAAAAGAAGTAAGTTTCCATATGCCTAAAAACCCAACTAACATCATTAAAAAAGCAATAGGCATTCCTAGCATTAACAATATGATAACTAACAGAAATCCCAAGATACCAATTGTAATTGGGCTCATCTAGAATTCTCCTGTTTCGTTTTAATATTTTGTAAATGCTCCATAAAATCTAGGAATAGTTCAGAAAAGAGGGCCAAACAACCTATAGGAACTAAGAATTTAAAAGGTTTTTGTGGTATACGTAATGTATCGGAAACCGCTTTTTCTTGTAATGCTTCTAATACTCCTTTGTATATTAACAATCCGATAATAAACAGCGATGCGGAAATTGTAATAAGGTTTATTATACCGTTTGCCTGTCTTGGGAATCTTTTTATCAAAAAGTCAACTCTTACATGTGCTTTCATTTGTTGAGTATATCCTGCACCCAGTAAGATTATTATGGATAAAAGGTATTCCGATAATTCGAATGTGCCAGGGAGGGGTTTATTGAGTAAACCCCTCCCCAACACATCTATTATCGTGAGGAAGATCAACGGAAAAATGAAGCTCATACCGACTATGCATAGCCATCGGCTGATCTTTCTGATCTTTTCGGTCATCATTCATTCCCAGTGTGTTTAAATCTTCGCAAATTCAGGTGGACAAGCCACTACTCTAACGCCTCTTTTTTCACACTCTTCGTTCATTATGGCTACAGCTTTTCTCGCAGGTAGACCTTTTTCCTCAAGGTCCTTGACCCATTTTCTAGTCACATCCTGAAACCTCTTGTACCAATTCTCGGCCTCTCCTTTTGGGAGTTCCACAAATTGAACGCCTGCTTTGGCAATTTTAGGAAGCAGTTCTTCCTTGTACACCTTTCTAGTTAATCCCCCCGTGGTTTTAAAGGGATTAGAACAAACTTCTTCTACAAGTTTCTTATAAGGCTCGGGCAATTTCTCCCAGGTTTTTAAGTTCATCACCACTCCTTCAGACACGCATCCAAAAGTAAGTACCGTACAATACTTGACGACCTCAAAAAGTTTGAAACCATCAATAAGTGGCGGACAGGTAACCAATCCGTCTACAGTTCCCGTTTCTATTGCCATATAAACATCGGCCAGGGGCATAAAAACAGGTTCTGCTCCAAGTGCTTTTATATAAAGCGTCTGAAACCCGCCAGGGGTTCTCAACTTTAAGCCTTGAAGATCTGAAAGTTTCGTAACGGGTTTTTTCTTGGTCCATATAAATGATTGAATACATCCGTTTAGTTCTATAACTTTAACGTTTTTAAACTCGTCTTTTAAAATCCTTTCATAAACTGCATTCCCGATATCCGCTGCTAAGTCCTTGCCATCAATCCAAGCCGCCATCGAAAGCACATCCGTAAGCGGAAAACGTCCTGGTGTCCACGTGGCTGTAAAATATCCCATATCCGAAAGCCCATTGGCAACGATATCAAAATGCTCAGGCCCCTTACCCAAAGCCCCTCCTGCATACATGGTATAGGTAATCTCCCCTTTGCTTCTTTTCTTTAACTCCTCCAACATGGGAATCCAAACAGTCTGAACTTCCCTTCCGGCTGGCGGATGCCATGTACTGAACTTCAAATTGATAACCTCAGCACGAAGAACACGTATCCCTCCTTCCATTAAACCCAACCCAAAGGCCGTACCTCCTATAAATAAAGTTTTTAAAAACTCCCTTCTGGTGAAACATGATTCACACATTTTACACCTCCTATCTTAAAATTTTTTAAAATTTTATTCCCATCTTAACGTAACCGTTTTTGGATCCAAAAAAAGCCTTATGGAATCAAACCTTGATTTTATTATCCCAAAATGAGATTCCTTTTTAGAACCGAGAGGAAAGAAAGCATAAGGTTGGGGTATACCCACGTTTACCCCAATGTTACCGACCTCACATTCTCTTATGAATTTCCGGGCTGTTTTCCCGCTTTGGGTGATTACACATGCTGAATGTCCATATGGGGTAGCGTGGTTAATCCACTCTATTGCCTCATCCAAATTCTTAGCCCTTATGAGATTACATATAGGACCAAAAGACTCCTCACGTGCTATTTCCATTTGTATAAAAACATCTTCGAATATAGTGGGCCCTAAGTAATAACCCCCTTCATAACCTGGCACTTTCAGTTTCCTTCCATCAAGTATGAGTTTTGCTCCTTCTTCAATGCCTTTTTCGATAAACTTCTCCACTTTTTCTTTATTTTCCACCGTAGTCATTGGCCCCATCTCGGTATCTTCATTGAGGCCATATCCTACTTTCATGCTTTTTGCTGCTTCTATTAATTTTTCCTTCAATTCATGATATATATTACCTATTACTACCACATTATCCGAACCTAAACATCTTTGTCCCGACATTCCAAAACATCCTCGTAAGATGCTATTTATTGCAACGTTAATGTCAGCATCTTCTGCAACTACTATAAAATTCTTGCCATTACCATTTACTGATGCTCTTTTACCTAACTTGCCGCATAGTTCAAAAAGTTGTTTACCGACTTTGCTTGATCCTATAAAACCAAGCCCTGATATTTTAGGATTTAACAGTATTCTTTGATTTAATTCGTACTTCTTACCTATATGAATTAAGTTTAACACACCCTTTGGAAATCCCACTTCTTCAGACACTTTAAATAAAGCATCAGAAGCCACAGGGCATTGCCAACTTGGGGAAACGATCACTGTACAACCTGTTGCTAAGGCATAAGGTACAAACGAAGACCACGCATGCATTGGTATGTTTCCAGGAGTGATTATCAAAAACACACCCACCGGTTCCCATATCATGTAACAATCAATTCCTCTAGCTAATTGGTCCACATGTTCGCCTTTATATACGCTATACATCGCACCAGCAGCAGATTCTATGTTTTCTATACATCTATCAATGGTGGGCCTGGAATCACTTATAGCTCTTCCGTGATCTTGGGACAATATTCTTGAAAGTTCTTCATGATATTGCTCGAATTTAGCCCTTAAACGATTAATGAGTTTCGCTCTGTCCCTGAATGGTATTTCTCTCCATGTTTTAAATGCTTCAAAAGCAGCCTCTATAGCCATCTCGATTTCTTCCTCCGTAGCAATTGGGACTTCAGCTATAACCTCCCCGGTGCCGGGATCAGTATCTTCAAAAAATTCCTTCGATTTTGATTCTACCCATTCACCGTTTATAAAGAACCTCAGTTTCCCATAATATTTCTTAAAGATTCTGTGTTCCATTTCTTCACCCCCTTGTATTTTTCAAAAAGTCGGTGGAGTTATAACCCATAACACAACGGCAGTACTTTTGCTGTTATTTTTCCAGCAATGAGGTATTCTGGAGGAAAAATAAAAACTTTCTCCCTTTTTAACCTTGATCGTTTTACCATTTAAGATCAAATCTATTTCTCCTTCTAATACAAAACCAAATTCTTCCCCCTCATGCTGATACATCCCTTCAGATCCTCCCTTGGGCTTTATGATGGTGTAAAAAGGCTGCATTTTCTTACCACCCAAGGTTTTTACCAAGGAGTAAATCTCCGCATCCCATCTTTTTAAAGTAATCAAAACCCTTTCATCAGGTCTGGTGACGATATTGTCATCGTTAATTCCATCCATAAAAAAGTCCACTATATTCACGTTCAAAACGTCGGCAATTTTCTTGAGCATGGCGATGGAAGGCTCTGTTTTACCCCTTTCCAACTGCGAGAGAAACGAAGCAGTACACCCCACCCTTTCCGCTACTTCCCTAATGGTAAGCCCTTTTTCCTTTCTTAGGTCCCTTATTTTTTTACCTATATCCATTTTTTTTTAGTATAGCTTAACTTAACAAAAAGTCAATAGCATTTTATATAAAAAATTTATGTTTTATTATCCTATATCGCCAAAATGGTATTGGATAAGCGTTATGGCGGAAAGAGAAGCGGTTTCGGCTCTTAATATTCTTTGCCCGAGGGAACAGAGATAAAAACCATTTTCTTCGATTTTAACGGCTTCTCTCTCAGAGAAGCCGCCTTCTGGCCCTATTAAAAGCGTAACTTCTTCGGGGGTGGTTTTTATTTTGTCTAAGACCCTTCTCAGAGGGAGTCGAGATTTTTCCCAAAAGGCGATCTTTAAACCCTTGGATTGAGAAAGAAATTCCTCAAGCCTCAAGGGCTCTCTAATTGAAGGAACCGTTGCCCGGTTTGATTGCCTTGAGGCTTCCTCGGCGATCCTCTGCCATCTTTTTTGTTTAAGGAGAATGCTCTCTTCTTCCTCCAAAATGGGTACCGAACGAAGGCTTAAAATGGGTATGATGTCCCATACCCCAAGTTCAGTAGCCTTTTGAATTACAAAGCTCATCTTATCGCCTTTAAGAAGGGATTGCCCGAGAATCAGCTTAAAGGAAGGGGGCGAATCTTGTTCGAGTTTTTCATATATTTTCAAATACCATCTCCCCTCTTCTTGAAAAAGCCGCGAAAGGTAGCGTCCTCCGTACCCATCAAAGATTTCAACCTCATCCCCTTCTTCGAGTCGTAATACGCGTACCAAATACCTCAGATCTCGAGTTTTCAAAGGTATTATGTCCTTTATCTCCTCTTGAGGTACATAAAAACGAGGCATATTTAATTTAAAATATACCAGTTTTGTGCAAGCTAATATATACTTAAAATTCCGGAGGAAGAAAAATGGGCGAGCGTATTTTTATCTTTGACACCACCTTAAGGGACGGTGAACAATCACCTGGGGCCTCTATGACAAAAGAAGAAAAATTAAGGGTGGCTAAACAATTGGCCAAACTGGGGGTAGATATCATAGAAGCTGGTTTCCCCATGTCTTCGGATGGGGAATTTGAAGCCGTTAAGCTAATCGCCCAGGAGGTAAAGGGACCTATTATATGTGCCCTGGCACGAGCTAACGAAGAAGACATCGATAGGGCATGGGAAGCGGTAAAATACGCCGAAAGGCCCAGGATACATACCTTTATTGCCACAAGTGATATACATCTTAAATACAAGCTCCGTATGTCCCAGGAGGAAGTTTTAGAAAGGATAAAAAAGGCAGTTTCGTATGCGAAAAAATACACCGATGATGTGGAATTCTCCCCTGAAGATGCCACAAGAACGGACGTGGACTTCTTATGCAAAGCAGTTGAAACCGCCATCGAGGCAGGAGCTACTACGGTCAATATACCCGATACAGTAGGGTATTCTGTTCCGGAGGAGTTCGGAAACCTAATTCGTACCCTTAAAGAACGCGTTCCGAATATCGATAAGGCGATAATCAGCGTTCACTGTCATAATGATTTAGGGCTGGCCGTTGCTAATTCAATAGCCGCTATAAAAAACGGTGCCCGTCAAGTTGAATGCACCATAAACGGCATAGGCGAAAGGGCAGGAAACGCCGCCCTTGAGGAAATCGTGATGATAATTAAAGTGAGAAAGGACCTATTTCCCTTCTATACTTGCGTTAACACTCAAGAAATCTACCCCACGAGTCGATTGGTCTCGGCTATAACAGGCCTCCCCGTTCAACCTAATAAGGCCATAGTAGGAGCTAACGCTTTCGCCCATGAATCGGGCATCCATCAGGATGGGGTTTTAAAACAAAAACTTACTTATGAGATAATGACCCCTGAAAGCGTGGGAATTCCAACCAGCCATATAGTCTTGGGAAAACACTCCGGACGTCATGCCTTAAGGGAACGCTTGAAAGCATTAGGTTATGAATTAACACCTGAGGAGTTAGATACAGTCTTTAAGAAGTTTAAAAAGGTGGCGGACCAAAAGAAGGTAGTTTACGATGAAGACCTCATAGCCTTAGTAGAAGAAGAGGTCTTCAGAGTCTCTGACAAGTACAAGTTGCTCAATCTCAGTGTCCATAGCGGCACTGTCTCCATTCCTACTGCTACAGTCCAAATGGAAATAGACGGCAAAGTAATGATGGAAGCCGGCTTTGGAATAGGACCTGTGGATGCAGTATATAAAACCATAACTAAAATGACAGGATTTAAAGGCAATTTACTCGATTATACTGTTGCTTCAATTACCGGCGGAACAGATGCACAAGGAGAAGTAAGGGTAAGAATAGAAGAAAATGGAGTAACCGCGATAGGACAAGGTGCAGATATGGACATACTTGTAGCAAGTGCAAAAGCTTTTGTTAATGCTTTGAATAAACTTGAATATCTTAAAAAGAGGAAAATCCAAGGAGTATAGAATGGGAATGACAATTACAGAAAAAATCCTTGCAGAACATGCTGGGAAATCGTATGTAGAAGCGGGAGAAATAGTATATTGCAAAGTAGATTTGGCTCTTGCTAATGACATTACTGCTCCTTTAGCCATTGAATCTTTTTACCAAATGGGAGCAAAAAGGGTATTTGATCCTGACAAAGTAGTTCTTGTCCCTGATCATTTTACCCCTAATAAGGACATTCAATCGGCTCAACAGTGTAAACTTATGAGGCAATTTGCTAAGGAACAGGGTATAAAGCTTTATTTTGAAGTTGGAAGAATGGGAATAGAACATGCGCTTTTGCCCGAGTTGGGCCTTGTGAAACCGGGTGATCTTATTATCGGGGCGGATAGTCATACCTGTACCTATGGGGCACTGGGGGCTTTTTCGACTGGTGTTGGAAGCACTGACCTTGCTGCCTGCTGGGCTACGGGTGAGATATGGCTTAGGGTTCCTGAGAGTATGAAGTTCATCTTTTATGGTAAGCCCCAAAGATGGGTAGGTGGAAAGGATCTGATCCTCTTTGTGATCTCCCAGATTGGAACTGAAGGCGCCAGGTACAAGGCTATGGAGTTTGAAGGAGAAACTTTGAGGTATCTTTCGATGGACCATCGGCTTACCATTACCAACATGGTAGTTGAGGCTGGAGCAAAAAATGGCATTATGATACCGGATGATCTTACTGTTAAGTATTTTCGTGAAAAAGGCATTGAGAATATAAGGATTTTGAAAAGTGACCCTGACGCCCGTTACAGTGATGTTTTTGAATTTGACGTCTCCAAAATAGAACCTCTTGTGGCCTGTCCTCCTTCACCAGCTAATGTCAAGCCAGCAAAGGAATTGTCTCATATTGAGATAGATCAAGTGGTCATAGGGTCTTGCACCAATGGAAGGATCGATGATTTAAGGATTGCGGCTCAAATTTTAAAGGGCAAAAAAGTCGCTCCTTGGGTAAGGCTTATAGTAATACCTGCTACTCAGGGCGTTTACCTTCAGGCTTTAAAGGAAGGACTTATAGAGATCTTCCTTGAAGCAGGTGGCGCCGTGAGCACTCCTACTTGTGGACCTTGTTTAGGCGGACATATGGGAGTTTTAGCTGAGGGAGAAAGGGCTTTAGCCACAACGAACAGAAATTTTGTGGGTAGAATGGGACATCCTAAAAGTGAGGTTTATTTGAGCAACCCTGCAGTCGCTGCTGCTAGTGCCATTTTGGGGAGGATTGCGGATCCTGAAGAGGTTTTTAAGGGATGATAAAACTGGAGATACCAGGAAAGGGTTTATACGTCATTGAAAACGTGATTCTTGATTTTAATGGCACTATTGCGAAGGACGGACGCATTAACAACAAAGTCAAGGATCGCATCTCCTTATTGGGCAAAAAGGCAAAGGTATATATCCTTACCGCTGATACAAGGGGTGATGTGGAGGAGAAAATTAAAAAGCTACCAGTTCAAGTGGTGAGGCTTGAAAGTGGGAATGAAGCCATCCAAAAATTGAATTTCCTGAAGCAGATAGGACCAGAAAAGACCATCGCAGTGGGTAACGGGTATAATGACCATCTGATGCTTAAAGAGGCGCTTTTGGGCATTGCCGTAATAGGACCAGAAGGAGCCTCTAAGGAAGCGATCCTTAACGCCGATGTAGTGGTTGCGGATCCGCTTTCAGCTTTGGATTTCATTCTTAAACCCTTAAGACATAAGGCCACTTTGAGGAGATAGCAATGCATCATTTTCACTACCGTGATGGAATGCTTTACGCCGAAGATCTACCCATTGAGGAAATCGCTCAAAAGATCGGAACCCCCTTTTATCTTTATAGTTATAAAACACTAATGAGGCACTACAGGGTCTTTGATGAAGCCCTTTCGGAAATGAATCATTTGATTTGTTATTCCGTTAAAGCAAATTCCAATTTGGCCATTTTAAGGATATTTGCCAAACAGGGTGCAGGTGCCGATGTAGTGTCAGGAGGGGAAATTTTTAGGGCCAAAAAAGCAGGGGTTGATTCTCAAAAGATAGTTTTTAGTGGGGTGGGGAAAACAGAGGAAGAGATCCTTTATGGGCTTCAAGAAGGCATATTGATGTTTAATGTGGAGTCACGCAACGAATTTGAAGTTATAAAAAGTTTGGCCAAAAAATTTGGCAAAAGGGCCCCTATTTCCTTTAGGGTAAATCCCGACATAGACCCCCGTACTCATCCCTATATATCCACTGGGCTTAAGACCTCCAAATTCGGCATAGAACCTGAAGAAGCACTCCGGCTTTATATGGAGGCAAAAGCATGTAAAGAGGTTCAAATCCTCGGTATAAGCTGTCATATTGGCTCTCAGATAACTGAACTTGGGCCTTTTGTTGAAGCCTTTGAGAGGATCAAAGAACTTTACGAAATTTTGACCAAAAAAGGCTGCGAGATTCACTATGTGGATTTAGGAGGGGGATTGGGAATCACCTATAAAGATGAGCTTCCTCCTCATCCAAGTGAGTATTCACGGTCTTTGATAAAAAGGGCAAAAAAGATGGATTGCACCTTTATATTTGAACCTGGAAGGGTTCTTGTTGGGAATGCCGGTATACTTGTCACAAAGGTCCTTTATCGGAAGCAAAATGGAGGAAAAGAATTTGTAATAGTGGATGCTGGAATGAATGATCTTATAAGGCCTTCCCTTTATCGAGCTTACCACGAGATTTTACCCGTAAGACGTGAGGAACGCCCCCTCATAAAAGCCAATATAGTGGGACCTGTATGCGAAACTACGGACTTCTTTGCTCAAGAAAGGGAAATACAAGAAGTCAAACCTGGAGAACTTCTGGCCATTATGGGAGCGGGTGCCTATGGTTTTTCCATGTCTTCTAATTACAACTCGCGAGTAAGGGCAGCGGAAGTTTTGGTCAAGGAAGATCAAATGTGGATCATAAGGAAACGGGAGACCTATGAGGACCTTATAAGGGGTGAATCCATTCCGGAGTTCCTTAATGATTGAAGATACGCTTTTTTACAAAATGACCGCTGGAGGAAACGATTTCATCCTCATCCCCGATTTCGAAAACAGAGTGGAAGAGAACCTTTTATGTGATCTCTCCAAAAAGCTTTGTCATAGGCAGTTTTCGGTAGGCGCAGATGGTTTGATCGTACTTAAACCCTCCCAAAGGGCACATTTCAGATGGTTGTTTTTTAACGCCGATGGAAGCGAAGCTGAAATGTGCGGAAATGGCGGCAGATGTGCTGCCTTTTTGGCTCATCTGCTTAAAAAGGCACCTTCGGAACTCATGTTTGAAACGAAAATAGGATTGATAAAGGGGTGGATTAAAGGGAAAACCGTTAAAATAAGTTTGCCCCCTCCTTGTGATTTAAAGTTAGGCTTGGAGATAGAGGTGGAAGGCAAAAGGCTTCAAGCCGATTTCATCAACACGGGGGTTCCGCATCTTGTGGTTTTTGTGGAGGATTTGGAAAGGGTTGACGTCAAAAATTTGGGAAGAGCCCTGCGATTCCATCCGCTTTTCATGCCCGCTGGAACAAACGTAGACTTCGTTAAATGGGATGGAGAATCCTTAAGGATGAGAACTTATGAGAGAGGCGTCGAGGATGAGACCTTTTCTTGTGGAACTGGAGCTACTGCTTCGGCTTTAATAGCCCATTTAAAGGGCCTCGCTTCTTCCCCTACCAAAGTAATTACTTTGGGCGGGGAAGCCCTATTGATTTATTATGAGTCAGAGGGGAATGTTATAAAGGAAGTGGCCTTGGAGGGGCCGGTGAGACTTGTTTATGAAGGACGCTTAAAGGAGGCAATATGGTAAAAGCGGTCGTAATAGGGGCAGCAGGTAAAATGGGACAAATGATAGTCCGTGCGATGGTCGAAAGGGAAGATATAGTTTGCATAGGAGGAGTTGAAAGAAAGGATCATCCCCTTATAGGGAAGGACCTAGGTGAAATACTGGGAATAGGAAAATTAGGCGCTCGGTTGTGGGATTCTTTAGATCCTCTCCTTGAAGACGCCCAAGTACTTATTGAGTTTACTTCCCCTGAAGCGACCCTTTTCCACTTAGAACTTGCCTCTTCTTTTAAAAAACCCATGGTGATAGGAACAACTGGCTTCAACCAAGACCAGTTTGAAAAGATAAAAGAGTTGACAAAAAACATACCTTGTGTTCTCTCGCCAAATATGAGCCTTGGAGTCAATGTGCTTTTTAAGCTTGTGGAACTCGTGGCTAAGGTTTTGGGTAAAGGCTACGATATAGAAATCATAGAATTCCATCATCGTCTTAAGAGGGATGCTCCAAGTGGAACCGCTTTGAAGCTCGGTCAAAAAATAGCAGACGTATTGGGTATAAATTTAGAGGAAAAGGCCATATTCGGGCGCAAGGGCCTCACGGGCCCAAGGTCTGAAGGTGAGATAGGTATTCTGTCCTTAAGAGGAGGAGATGTGATCGGAGAACATGCGGTGATTTTTGCCACTGAGGGTGAAAGGCTCGAACTGACGCATAAGGCCTCCTCTCGCATGACCTTTGCCCAAGGAGCCATCCGAGCCGCTTTGTGGGTTGTGGGAAAGCCTCCTGGGCTTTATGAGATGGAAGACGTATTGGACCTTAAGAAGCCTCTCTTCTGACCTTTATTAACTCGGCCACAATACTTACCGCTATCTCTGCGGGCGTCTCTGCTCCTATAGGAAGGCCAATGGGGGAATGGACCCTTTTCAATTCCTCTTCCGAAAAGCCCTCGGAGAGAAGTTGCTCAAATATAATATCTCTTTTCTTTCGACTTCCTATCATCCCTATATAACGAGCAGGTGAACGCAAAAATTGTTTGATCACTGTATAATCGTGAAGATGACCTCGCGTAACTATTACCAAAAAAGAATCCTCTTCAACCCGAACTCTTTGACTCACCTTCTCAAAATCCTCCACTATCACCTCATCCGCTAAAGGAAACCTCTCTTTGTTAGCAAAATCCTCCCTATCATCAATCACCACCACTTTAAATCCAACCCTCTTCGCCAGAGGGACAAGCTCCTGAGCTATATGCCCCCCTCCAAAAACAAAAAGGAGGGGCTCTCTTTCTATTAATTCCACAAATATCTCTTTTCCATTTTCAACGTTTAGAAGCATCGATAAAGAAGAAAAACCCTTAAGTTCGTTTTTGAGACTTTCCAAATCCTGCAGCCCCTTTATTTCCCCGATGACATCACCCTCTTCGGTTATAAAAAGATGCCCCTCCAATAAAGGAGGAAGACCATGAACAAATATCCCCTTTTTATTAGCCTCCAAAACTGAAATGATTTTCTCAAAAACTGGAACATCCTCCCTGTCAAACTTTTTGACCAATACCTCCATCTCACCACCACAAAGCATATCCATATCTTTCACATCCGAACCGGTCAAACGGAAGAAAAACCTTTTGCTCCCGCCCTTTTCCATTACTTCCTTTGTTGCTTCTATTACTTCCGCTTCAACCCTTCCTCCTCCGATACTCCCCACAGTCCCGTCCCTAAAAATCACCATCTTCGCCCCGACGCCTCGAGGGGAAGAGCCAGCCTGGCGAATAACCTCCGCAAAACCTACCTTTTCCCCTAGGTTAAGCCTATCGAGTATTTTCTGATATAATGTTTTCATCCTACAAGGAAAATTATTATATTTTGCCGAGTTGATCAAGTTGGCGAGAATGAGAAAAATGCTCCTTTTATCAACGGGTATGGCAGTATTCCTTGTGGCTTTTATGGGTTCCTCCTTTAACATAGCTTTGCCTTCTATAGGAACTCAATTCGGACTTAAGGCTTCTACTCTCGGATGGTTAGCTTTGATATACCTCCTTTCAGCAGGTGTTTTTGCCGTACCCGCAGGTAAATTCGGAGACCTAAAAGGAAGAAAACCGGTCTTTCTTTCAGGAATATCTCTCTACGCGGTGGGATCCTTCCTTTCGGGCATCGCTTCCAATGTCCAAGAACTGTTCATCTTTCGGTTTATACAAGGAATAGGAGCATCCATGATCTTCGCCACTTCAGTGGCAATCCTCACTGCTTCCTTTCCTCTTGAAAAAAGAGGACAAGCCCTCGGGATTAATGTAAGTTGCACCTATATCGGACTAAGCACGGGGCCTTTTTTAGGTGGTCTCCTTACCGAGAATTTCACCTGGAGAAGTCTGTTTTTCGTTAATGTGATCCTTTCCATTTTAACCTTCTTTATAGCTTTAAAAACCATTAAAGAAGAACCAATAAGAAACGCAGAGAAAATGTTTGATGGACTTGGGACGGCAATTTATACATTGACTCTTTCTTTGCTTATTATTGGTTTAAGCAAGGCAAACCTGTGGATGCTTTTAGGTGGCACATTTTTATTGTTTTTATTTTTATTCATCGAACAGCAGCACCCTTCTCCTTTGATAAATATTCGACTTTTTCGCACCAATTTGACTTTTTCTCTTTCGAATCTTGCGGCTTTATTAAACTATTCGGCAACTTTTGGTGTAGGATTTTTAATGAGTTTGTTTTTACAACAAGTAAAAGGACTCTCTCCTCAAAATGCAGGCTTAATCCTCATCATTCAACCAATAACTATGGCACTTTTAGCTCCGATAGCGGGAATGTTATCTGATAGAATTGAACCAAGAGTCGTTGCTTCTTTTGGAATGTTATTAACGACAGTAAGCTTAATAATGTTTTCAACACTTACAGAAAATACAAGAACATCTTTCATTACGGTTTGTCTTTTTATTTTAGGATTAGGGCTTGCTTTATTCACTTCGCCCAATACAAATGCCATAATGAGTTCTGTTGAAAGGGAATTTTACGGCCTTGCTTCAGCTATGGTCTCAACCATGCGTTTAATAGGCCAAATGACCAGTATGGCACTTATAACCTTGATCCTTTCCGTATTTTCTTCTTCTTTTCTTCAAGGATTAAGGGTTTCTTTTTGGGTTTTAGCTTTTTTATGTATTTTTGGAATCTTTGCCTCGTTGGGGAGAGGTAGTATAAGAAAAGTTAAAGGAGGTTCTACATGAAGGGGGTATTAGTTATTGATTTGCAAGTGGATTTTCTTGAGTGTGAAAAGGGGTCTCTTGCTGTTCCTGGGACCGATAAAAAATATGTGGAAAGAGTTGAAGAATTGACAAAAAAATTTAAGGAGAAGGGTTACTTAATATTTGCCACTCAGGATTGGCATCCTCCTGATCATGTTTCCTTTTATACAAACCATCCGGGGAAAAAACCCTTTGAACTGATAGAGATTGAAGGACGCAAACAGGTCTTATGGCCTCCCCATTGTGTCCAAGGGACTCGAGGGGCTAGGATTTTGATTGACAATAATCTTTTTTGGGCCGTAATCCAAAAAGGGCGCGATCGCAAATTTGAAAGTTACTCCGGTTTCCGGGATGAAGGGGGTAATTTAACGGAGCTTGATACTGTTTTGAAACTAAACGGGATAAAAACCCTCATTATTTATGGTCTTGCTACCGATTATTGTGTTAAGGCTACTGCTTTAGACGCTGTAGATTTGGGTTATGAGGTTTTGTTGATCAAAGATTTTTGCCGAGGAGTCTCCACGGAAACTACCGAAAACGCCATTCACGAGCTGAAAGAAAAGGGTGTTAAGATAATAGAGGGGGTTGATTTGAAATCAGTATTCGATGCCCTTCCTTGAAACAACACCTTGATGAAAAGGATGTTTTACCTCTTTCATTTCGGTTACCAGATCCGCTATTTCCAAAATGTGAGGATGAGCGTCTCTTCCGGTTAAAACCACATGAACCTGTGGAGGTTTTTGTCGGAGGGTTTCTATTATGTCTTTTACGTCAAGTAGTCCAAAGGAAATGGCGTAGTTTATCTCATCAAGAACTACCATGAAATATTCGCCGCTCATGATCTTGCTTTTGGCGAATTGCCAGGCCTTTTGGGCAGCTTCTACATCTTGAGGATCGGGGTTCTGAGGATCAACGTGGACGAAACCCTTTCCCATTGGCCAAATCTCTAAGTCGGGTTCTAACCTCTTTGCCGCCTCAAGTTCCCCATATCTCCATCCACCCTTTATGAACTGCACAAAGGCAACTTTAAAACCGTGTCCTATAGCCCTTAAAGCCATTCCTAAGGCCGAGGTGGTTTTCCCTTTTCCTTCACCTGTAAGTACTATTATTGAACCCATTTTCTTCTCATAAACTCCTCTGCAATTTTATGGTAATCCTGAAGGGCCTTTACCTTAAATCCACCCATCTTTAAGGCCCTTATCCCCTCAACGGTAGCTTGAGCCCCTGCCATGGTGGTAACCACCGGGATACCATAACGAAGAGCGGTGGTTCTGATCAAAACCTCGTCCTCTTTTGGGCGTTTACCACTTGGGGTATTTATCACTAGATGAATCTCCCGGTTTTTCATAAGATCAACCACATGGGGCCTTCCTTCGCTGACCTTCAGGACTTCTTTTGCCTTTATGCCGTTGCGCCTCAACACCGAACAGGTC
>Ga0197143_1001127_pt1 | contig 23756 bp, 24 predicted proteins | sample GBS70_MetaG_FD_148603 | JGI IMG/M metagenome (GOLD analysis project Ga0197143, IMG submission 148603) | Sediment microbial communities from Great Boiling Springs, Gerlach, Nevada, United States - GBS 70_MetaG | ecosystem: Environmental > Aquatic > Thermal springs > Hot (42-90C) > Sediment...
CTGGTGACCGAGAAGGTGCGCGGGCTCGGCGCCCAGGTCCTGAACGTGGACGGAGAGCAGTTCGTCTTCCCCAGGGAGCCAAGGGACGTGGAATCGGCGGCGATAATAAGGGAGTGCGTGGAGAGGAAGAAGGGGGTAAGGACGCCCAGTGGCATGTGCGGGGTATGGCTTGATTCCCCTATGATTGATATCCTCCATGGCCCTGGAACCATCCAGCGGGAACTTCCGGCTATGGTACGCCAGTTCAAGCGCTTCGGGATTGACATAACCAAAGAGCCCATACTGGTCTATCCCACCCTGCACTACCAAAACGGCGGCCTTCAGTACAACGTTGATGGGTCCACAGTTGTGCCGAACCTCTTTGCCGCTGGCGAAGTGACAGGCGGTGTGCATGGACGCAACCGGCTTATGGGCAATTCCCTGCTGGACGTGCTGGTCTTCGGGAGGAGGGCTGGGACCTCTGCAGCCCTTAGGAGCAAGGAAGTAAAGCTTGGTCGCCTTACCTTGGACCACGTTCGGCAGTGGCTTAGGGAGCTCAAAGAAGCTGGGATTGAGCCTAAGGTTGAATCCCCAATCCTCCTTCCCGATTACACCCGAAAGGTTAAATGAATGCACGAACTTGGGGTCACCCAAGGCCTTTTGAGCTTGGTCTTGGAAGAAGCGGAGAAAATCGGGGCAAAGCGGATATTAGCCATAGACATCGTCATCGGCGAGCTCAGTAGCTATGTGGACGATTCGGTCCAGTTTTACTTTGACATCCTGAGCCGGGGGACAATAGCGGAGGGGGCGAGGCTCAGGTTTCATCGGCGAAAGGGTCAAGCTATCTGTCTGGATTGCGGGTTTCGGTTTGAAGTGGGCTTGCCTTTGCCCGACGGATGCCCCTCTTGCGGTAGCCCTTATCTTCAGGTTAGCGGAGGGAGAGAATTCTACGTGGAAAGCTTTGAGGCTGAGTGATTGAAGGAGGCCTGAAAGGATGGAGCCCAGAGTTATAACCATAACCTCGGGGAAAGGAGGGGTTGGCAAGACCACCATTACTGCCAATCTGGCTACGGCTCTGGCTATGGCTGGCCACCAAGTCGTTGCTGTGGATGCGGACATCGGCTTGAGGAACCTGGATGTGATGATGGGGCTTGAGAACAGAATCGTCTACGATTTGGTAGACGTGGCGGAAGGGAGGTGTCGTCTGCGTCAGGCTTTGATTAGGGACAAAAGGCTCAGCAATTTGTTCCTTTTGCCAGCAGCCCAAACCAAAGACAAGACGGCCGTGCAGCCTGCTGATATGGTAAAAATATGCGAGGAGCTCCGCTCGGAATTTTCCTTCGTCTTAGTGGATTCTCCGGCGGGCATAGAGCACGGCTTTCGCACAGCGCTCGCCCCAGCCGATGAGGTAATCGTTGTAACGACCCCGGAGGTAGCAGCTGTCCGCGATGCCGATAGGGTGATAGGGCTTGTGGAAGCCGCCGGGAAAGAATTAGTAGAGTTAGCGATAAACCGGGTCAAGCCCGAAATGGTGGAAAGGGGCGATATGTTATCGGTTGAGGACGTCTTGGAAATCTTAGCCATCCCCTTGATAGGCGTAATCCCAGAAGACCCGGAAGTAATCGTAGCTACGAACAAAGGCGTCCCTGTGGTCTTGAACAACCTATCCCCTTCAGGTCAAGCGATAAAGGACATGGCCCGCCGGCTTTTGGGGGAAGAAGTGCCATTCCCAACCCTTAGGGGTAAGGAAAGCTTTTTCAACCTCTTTAGCCGCTGGCTCCGGCGCAAATAAAGGGGGAAAGATGAGGCTCTGGGGAAAAGCTGGGTTGAAGAACCCTCGGGATATCGCCAAGGAGCGGCTTAAACTGATGCTCATCCAGGACCGAATACAAGTATCGCCTGGATTCATGGAGGAACTGCGCGAAGCTATCCTGAGCTCCTTGGGGAAATACTTGGATGTAGATAGGGAAGGGACGGAACTGAGCTTAGAAGTCGGGGAAAACCGCGGTAAGCTTGTAGCCAGCGTGCCGATAAAAAGCGTGAAGCGAAAGGTGGAGCATGATTAAGTGGCGCGATTTTGATTACTGGCTCCTGCTTGCTACCTTAGCGCTGATGTTCGCCGGCTTCGCTATGGTTTACAGCGCCACAAGGGGGGTAGAAGGGTTAGAGAGGTTGCACATCCAGCAGATAATTTACGGAGCCATCGGCCTGGGGATAATGTTCGTTTTAGCCCTCATAGATTACAGGTTTTTGGAGCATTTCATCTGGCCCATTTATGCCTTTTGCCTGCTTATGCTCTTGGCTGTCCTTTTCAAGGGCAAAACAATCTACGGGGCTCAGCGCTGGCTTGCGTTAGGGCCGATAACCTTTCAGCCATCGGAGCTAACCAAAATTTTCATCACTATAGTCTTAGCTGCTTATTTTGCCCAGCTTGGGGAGAAAATTAAAAGTTTCCGCTACGTCCTCTTTTCCTTGGCCATAGTGGCTGTCCCTGCCTTCCTTATTTACCTCCAGCCCGACTTGGGTACGGCTATAGTTTTGGGGGTAATATGGTTATCCTTGGCTTGGCAGGGGGGGGTAAAATTAAGGCACCTCGGCTTTTTAGGAATTGCGGGCTTGCTTTCATCCCCTGCTATTTGGTTTTCTTTGAAGGACTACATGCGCAAGCGCATCCTCATATTCCTCAATCCCCAACTGGACCCAGGGGCGAGCTACAACTTGCAGCAAGCCCTCATAAGCTTGGGTTCCGGGGGTTTCTTCGGGAAAGGATTTGCCAGAGGAAGCCAAACTCAGCTCCAGTTCCTCCGGATACGTCATACGGATTTCATATTTTCAGTAATTGGGGAGGAGCTCGGCTTTTTCGGAGCGCTTCTCATACTTTCCCTGCTTTTTGTAGTGATTTGGCGCTTCTTCATCATTGCTTCCAGGGCGAGGGATAAATTTGGGAGCCTCATCGCTACGGGGATTGGGGCCATAATCCTCTTCCAAGTTTTGGTGAACGTGGGCATGAACATGGGCCTTCTGCCCGTTACAGGCATACCATTGCCTTTCCTCAGCTCTGGGGGAAGTGCCTTGGTCACTTTCCTCTGCGGGGAAGGGCTGGCCCAAAGCATATCAATGCGGAGGAAGAAACTGGATTTTCTACCCTGAAGAGGTTAGCCTATGAGGTGCCCAGTATGCGGTGAGGAGATGGAGGGAAAAGAAGGCGTTTGCCCTTCCTGTGGCAACCCACTTCCTCGTCCGAAGGCTCGCTTCTGCCCACGTTGTGGGGCAAGGGTTTCGCGATATGCCAAGGATTGTTTCCTCTGCGGTGCTTCCCTTGATGGCCGTTCTTTCTCCCTTCCCTGGCCAGACTTAGCAGTTATAGCCTTGATTGCGGCTTTGGTTGTGGCCTGGCTCCTCCGGCCTTTCCGGCTTCCTTCGCCTACAGCTTCAATTACCCCAACCCCTTCTCCTCCCCCAACTTTTACCCTTACCCCAACCTTCACCCCTTACCCAACGCCTTTCCTTCAAGCTTTGCCCACTCCCACCCCAACCCCGGCTTACATAGTGCACGTAGTCCAGCCTGATGAGGTACTTGAGGCCATTGCTGCTCGTTATGGAACTACCGTAGAAGCCATCGTTAAAGCCAATAACTTGCAGAGTCCTAACCTAATTTGGGAGGGAGAAAAGCTCATAATTCCGGTTGTTCCTACACCCACCTCCCCTGTAGCTCAAACCCAGCCCATCACTTATACTGTCCAAAAGGGGCAAACATTGATAGACGTAGCTGTCATGTTCAAGGTGCCGGTGAAAGCTTTGATGGAGGCCAACAATATTCCTGAGCCGAGGGCCTTAAGGGAAGGGGAAGTCCTCATAATCCCCACCACAACTCCTACTCCAACGCCCTCTTCTCTTCCGATTGGTGGGGCAGAGGAGATTCTGAGCGTTCCAGAGCCAATCCTCCTCTCCCCACCCGATGGGGCGATTTTCAAGGGCCCGGAGGCTAAAATTTTCTTAAGCTGGACAAGCCTCTACACCTTGGAAGAAAACGAGTGGTTTGTGGTGAAGGTAAGGTATCGGGATAGGAACAGTCAGGACTGGAGCGGGGAAGAGCATTACTGGACCCAGGCTACGGGAATACTTCTGCCTTCCCATTTAGCTCCGCCGGCCGAGGCTTCCCCACGGCTTTTCCGCTGGGATGTAACCATAGTCCAAAAGCACACACTTCCGAATGGCCAAACCGAAATCTTAGCCCTCAGCCCCATAAGCCAGTCACGGGACTTTTACTGGTATTAGCCTTTTAATCCGTCATTGCGAGGCAGCCAAGCTGCCAGGGCAATCTCTTCCCAATGGTAGGAGATTACTTCGCCCCCTTCGGGGGCTCGCAATGGCATCTTGAGGAAGGCGTGGCTAATCTTTGTCCAGGATTATCGTTACAGGCCCATCGTTGAAGATTTTAACCAGCATCATCGCCCCGAAGATTCCGCTTTGGACCGGAACCCCTTCTTCTCGGAGAGCTTGGATGAACTTTTCAATCAATGGTTCGGCTTCTTCGGGGGGAGCGGCTTCGGAGAAGCTGGGCCTGAAACCCCTGCGGATATCGCCGTAGAGGGTGAACTGGGAAACAACCAGGGCTTCTCCTTTAACATCCAGGAGGGAAAGGTTGAACTTTCCGGCTTCATCGGGGAAAACTCTGAGGTTGGCAATTTTGTGTGCCATCCAACGGGCATGCTCTTCAGTATCGCCTTTCTTCACAGCGATGAGGACTACAAATCCTCTACCTATTGCTCCTACCGTTTTCCCATCCACTTGGACTGAGGCTTCACTTACCCTCTGAACTACGGCTCGCATCCTCACCTCCTTTGGGCATTTGTTTGAGCATCATGTAGGCCGGACGGAGGCAAAGCTCAGGGTAGCAAGGGTCCAATATTGCCCACCAGTATTCTTCCCTGTCTGGGGTCCAGGAAACGTCCGGGATGTAGATTGTGACCATGAGGCCTATCCAGGGCGCCCAATTCTCTTTGGCGTATTGGTAAGCCCGCACGAGGTATTCCCCCTTTTTGCCTTCATCCACAGAATGCCAGTGGTAAGGTGAATCGGGGCGCGGGTCACTACTCCAGCCCATTTCCAGAACTACTATCTGCTTCTTCTCATCTCCATACTTTACCATTATTCGGCGCAGGTCTTCAACGTGGCGGAAGCAGAAGAAGCGTTTCCCGCCATATTCGGGGTTCCTTTCCACTTCATCAGGGCTCATTTCCGGTGGAGCTTTAAATCCGGGCGCATTCACTCCAAGGGCATCAAAGTATCCATCGCTGGAGTTGTTTTCCATAGCTTGATACATCATCTCCAGGTAGAGTTCATCGGGGATTGCCCTGGGTGGCATGTCGCCGGTTGGGGTCAGCCCTGCCGAGACCACAAGGGCGTTGGGGTCGGCCTCTTTTATGCGTTTGTAGGCGATTCGGAGCAGTCGGACGTATTCGGCCGGGTCAGGGGTACGGCCTCCCCATTCCCCTCCCCCGTCTGGGCGGTTCAGGTTGGGTTCGTTCCATATCTGGTAAGCGTGGATGCGCCCTCGGTAACGGCTGGCTAAAGCGTAGAGGAAATCGCCGAAGTCTTCGTAGTTATCTGGGGGACCATTGGCTGGGTAGCCTCCCCCGGCCCAGGCAGGTTGCCTATCCACCCTCGCTAAGAGCTTGAGGCCGTATCTTTCAACCTGCTCAACGATTCTATCCGTTCGGCTCCAATCAAAGTGGCCCTTGGCTGCCCCTTCTATATCCCTCCAGGCGAAGCTTTGCTTCACCCATTGGAAACCAGCTTGCTTCACAAGCTGTAGGTCCCGGTCGGCAACTTCAGGGCGCCACCATAAAAAGACGTGCATGCCGTATTCAGGGGATTGCATCCTCCAGGGTGGGGATGGGTAGTGCTTTGGGGGGTTAGCGTGGCTGAAAAAGGCTAATAGAAAGGCTAAAAGGATTGTAGCGACAAGGAGGGGGAAGACGAGGGGGTGGTTTTTACCCACCCCCTCCTCCTTACTTCTGCATGTTCTTGAGGGCATAATAGATTGGCCTGGGTTGCCAGTTATGGTCCACTATGCTCCAAGCTGCTTTTTCGTCCTGCGGGCCAGTGACCGGAGCGAAGTTGAGGTTCCAGAGGAACATGACCCCAACCCATCCCCAGCTTTTGGCCATCTGGAAAGCCCGGACCGTCCATTCGGCTTGTTCTTGGGCGGTGTTATCGGCGGCATATTCGTAGCCAGGGGCTGGCCCTACCCCAAGCCCATCTACCGAAGCCCAGCCGAACTCTGTAACCCATATCTTCTTGGCCCCATCACCGTATTTGAGCATGACGTTGCGGTATCCTTCCATAGTGCCGCGGAAGCACCAGGAGTGGTGGCGGTTATCAAAGGGGCCACGGAATTTGGCTGTCGGGTCGGTGACAGTGCGCCAGTCGCCATCGGCGGGGCAGTTGTATCCGCTGGGGTGGGCGCCGATAGCATCGCAGTAGTTCTTGAGGCCGTGCTGATACATGGCGTCCAAGTAGTTTATATCATCCACAGCCCGCCACTGCCCCGCTATGGTCACGTCTCCGGCCGGGGTCAAAGCCCCGCTAACCACAATCATCTGGGGGCATGCGGCTTTGATAGCCCTGTAGGCAGCGGCCAGGAGCTGAACGTAGCGACCTGGGTCAGGTGGTTCGTTGCCCCATTCGTAGTTTATGTTTTGCTCATTCCAGACCTCAATAGCGTTGAGCCTTCCGCAGTAGCGGGCAGCAACTTGGCCCACGAATTCGGCATAATCCTGAGGGTTAGCCGGAGGGCCTTCTACGCTGAAGTCCGTGTGCGGGGGTCTAGCCCACTTGGGAGCCTTGACTATGCTGAACAAGAGTTTGAGGCCATTGCCGTGGACTTCGTTAACTATCCGGTCCATCTCTCCCCAGGCTATGTTCCCTTTGGAGGGCTCAAAGGCTTTCCACTCAATCTGAACCTTTATCCAGTTGAAGCCTATATCTTTAACGGCTTGGATTATCCTTGGGTCTGGGTTATGGACCATGTGAGCTTGAATTCCGTAGCCAAACCCTGTTCCTTTAACCGAAGGCGGGGGGGCTGAGGACTGAGATGGAGCTGTGGTCTGGCCAGAAGGTTTAGGGGTGGGGGTTGGGGTAGGTGTTGGCTTAGGAGTGGGGGTAGGGGTAGGGAGTGGGGTTGGGGTAGGTTGGGCTACTGTGAGGGCAAGCTTGTGGCTAACATTGAAGGTCTTGCCTCCATCGGTGGAAATGCTGGCCTCTATGGTGTATTGGCCTGGGAGGTTGGGAACCTGCCATTTGTAAGAAGCGCCTTGGAGTGGGGTTGTGACTTGGTCATGGATTACGCCGTTTGCATCCTGAACTTTCCAAGTTACTGCGAAGTTGCTTTCCACGGACTGGATTGCGTACTCGTGGAAGTTGCGGATGATAGCCCAAAGTTGGGGGTCGTTCTCCTCTTCCAGCAAGTTTTGGAGGGCTATCCCTCTCACGTTGTAGCGGGAGAGGAGCCTGAGTTTATTGGCCAAGCTGGATGCGCTTTCAATCCATATTGTCCGCTCATTGCCGAAGGAATCGGTGTAGCTTAGCTTGTAATAGCCGGTATCGGGGTCATGTTGAATTCCGGCAATTTGAGCTAAGCCCTCCAGGGTGAAGGCAATCTCCTCTCCGGGTGCAGCTACTTCCTTCTCGGCCTTGATGGAAGAGGCCAACTCTTTCAGCGCTTCGGTGTAAGGCTTGAAGATGAAGGCGTTGCCGATTTGCTCTGCGCTTCTTGTAGAAGCTAAGAGTTGGATTTTATAGCGGTCTACCTGGCCGGTGGCCCACGTTAGGAGTTGTTCTATCTGACCGCCAGGGGCATAAGCTTGGGGGTTTGGTAGAGCCGGGATTTTGAACAGGTCCACAGCCTCTCCCAGGGCCTGCCAATCGTATATTCCAGTATCCCACCGGTCCTCGGCTATTTGAGTTGGTAGGTCAACCCTAATTGAAAGGAACTTGTTCTCCTTGTGTAGGGCTTCGGCGAGCTTGCGGATGAAATTCACGAACTCAAGTTTGAGCTCCGGATTGAACTCTCGGTAGTAGATGTCCACCCCGGAGAAATGGTTGCCCACTACGAATTCCACGATTTCCTTGATGTGTTTTTCTTGAAGGGCAGGGTCTACAAGGAGGTTATCAATGTAATCGCTTCGGACGACGCCATCGGGCCCCCAGTTGGTTATGGTGGGGAGGATGAAGAAAGAGGCAGAGCGTTCTTCTGGGGAAAGTTCACGCATTCTTCCGCCCAAAGACCCATCTCCTTCCAGATAGAGGCCTTGGGGGTTTATTTCCACTAAAGCTTCCCTGGCCTCGGGAGTTATTGAGCCATTGAGGGGGAGGTCAGCGGAGACGAAGGGTGGGAAGGGCTTGGTCTGCATTACAGCGAAGGCTTGGGGGACGAAGTCTATGCGGGATTCCAGGAGTTCATCTTCGGGGATGAGCTGGTGCGGGAGCCACTTCCACTGAGAGCCATCCCAGTAGTAAAGGTCCAAAGTCTCGTGAGGTTCGGCATCGTTCGGGATTGGGACGGTCAAGATTACGGAGGTGGGGATAGTGCCCCTGTAGCTGACTTTGTAGAGGGGGCTTTTTATTTCCAAATTTTGGGGCAAATTTTTGGCTGCTTCAGCCATCCCGCCGGCTCCCTTCAGGAAATCAACGCGGGGGATGCTGGAGAGGCGAATCCGGAAAGGCGCTACCATCCCTTCCGGCAGGATGGTGATTTGGGTTCCGTCTGGGTCCAGAACTGAGCCGCCGATTTCATCGTCAATGGTAGTAAAGCCTGCTTCCAGGACCCTTCCCCTCAGGGAAATGGGGGGAAGCCAGAGGACAGCAAAGAGCAAAGAAGGTATCACCACCAAGTTTATTATCCATTTCCCCCATCTCCCCTCAAAGATTTGGGTCAAAAGGTCCAGAAAGCTACTGTTACCCATGAAGAATCACCTCCTCAGTTGAAATAAATAAGCCTGGGAAGCGAAGAATTTGCTTCCAGGCCCAGGCTTTATGGTTCCCGTTGCGTCCCCGTTCGCCATAGTAAGTATATTTTAGCATACAAAGGAGGATTTGCCAAAATAAGGGAGAGGGTTGTCCGAGAAAACCGAGAAGGCCCAGGCTGAGGGGGCAAAAATCGGAGCATAGCGCTCTTTGAAGCCGTATTCTGTGCCATCAACCTATCAACAGGTGCTGGAAGACCCGGAGATAGACCTGGCCGATGGCGATCAGCGTGGCCGAGGCGGACCAGATGATTGCGGCGGCGCCAGCTGCGGGTGTTCGAAAACTTCGTCTTCTACCCCCCGTATGTTCGGGCTAAGGAGATGATAGAGGCGGGCGAAATCGGCGAGCCGCAGATGATCCGCAGCCATGTTAGCATATGAACTGCTGCGCAGCCAAAACTGTGGACCTGCCGCCGCTGATGTTGTTCCGGGAGGGAAAAACCACCGCCATCCCCGTGGACCGCTTTGAGTGGCATGACAGTTTCATAGATTGCACCCGTCATCTGATTGAAGTGCTGACCTGCGGCGGGCAACCGGTGCTGGATGATCCCACAGGCAAGGCGATGCTTCAGTTTACCCTCGCCACTCTCATCTCCTCCCGCACGGGTCGGAAGGTGCGGCCAGATGACGTCCGCTGATTCGGCGTTGGGCTGGCAAACTGGATAGCCGTGCGCGTAAGCTAAATCCCTTTGCTGGGGCCGAAAAACTTGCTATAATTTCATTGAATACTTCCAAAAGGGGGACGAAGTGGTCTTCCCAGGGGTGCTGGTCAGGGAAGAGGATTGGGAAATCCTAAAGCGAGTGATAGCAGGCCTTAACTTCATTGCCGATTTAACCAAGGCTGATGCTTTCGTCTACTATAAAGTTCCAGCCAGGGATGCGGTGGTAATCCTGGCGCATGTCATGCCCCGCTCAATCTCCCCACTTTATCCCGAAAGCCTTCAAGGCCGCTACGTCTACAGGGTTGAAAGGCCTCTCGTTTTCAGAGCTTTCAGGCGCTCAGGCTGCTGGAAGAGGCAGGGTCTGCTATTGGGCATGGATGCCCCAATGGTTGAGGAGACTTTCTCCATAATTGACGGCAAAGGGCGAATTGTTGGCGTCCTCAGTTTTGAATCCAACCTCTTGGAATACGAGAGACGGCGCCGCCGCAGCCCTGTCTTCCAGCTCGCCCTCCACTACCTCCACCACATGGCCCGCCGTGGCCTCTTGGAGAAAACCCAGTCCTTCTACCCCGTAACTGAACAGGATGGAATAATCGTGGTAGATGACCAGGGGTTCATCCGTTACATAAGCGGGGTAGCCGCTAACCTTTACCGCAAGGTGGGGATAATGCGCGATTTGAGAGATGCTTCCTTGTCCCGCCTCCTTGCCGGGGACCGAGAGATGCTTAAGGCGGCTTTGGAAGAGGGGGAATTTCGGCAAGAGGAGGAGAAGCTGGAAGGAGATATAGTCTGGATAAAGCGAGCCCTCCCAATCTATGAGCCGCCTTCTCGCTTCAGGGAAATCCTGACCCCGCTTTTGGGTAAGCCTTCCATGTCCCTGGCCGGAGCTATGCTCGTAATCCACGATGCTACTGAGGAACGCCGTAAGGAAAAAGAGCTTAGGGTTAAAACGGCGCTGATTAAGGAAATTCACCACCGCATCAAGAACAACCTCCAGACCGTGGCTGCCCTCCTGCGCCTTCAAGCTCGTCGCGTAGCAAGTGAGGAGGCCAAGGCCGCTTTGAACGATAGCATCAACCGAATCCTGAGCATTGCCATAATCCACGAGTTCCTCTCAGAGCATGCTACAAACTTCATTGATTTGAGAGAACTGTGCCGCAAAATAGTGGAGCAAGCTAAGGAGGGAATGCTAACGCCGGAAAAGCGCATATCCATAGAAATCCAGGGGCCTGAAATCCTCTTGCCCTCGGAGCAGGCTACCGCTTGTGCCCTCATAGTAAATGAGCTTTTGCAGAACGCTTTAGAGCACGGCTACAAGGACCGAACAATCGGGCATATAGCGGTGAATATTGAGGACTTGGAAAGCAATGTTAAGATTACGGTGCACGATGACGGGGTAGGGCTTCCCGAAGGGTTTGAACCTTTGCAGACGGAAAGCCTTGGGCTGAAGATTGTGAAGACTCTGGCTGAAGAGGAATTGCGGGGAAAGTTCAATCTGGAAAGAGCGGACGGAAGTGGGACGATTGCTACGGTGGTATTCCCCAAGAAATTTGAGGCCTAAAGCTAAGCCCAGACCCCAGGTATGGATTCCCCACAATATTCGCACTTCCCATCTTTCAGATGGTATCCTACTATGCTAAACCCCAGGCGGTTTATTATCGCCTTGCCGCACCTTGGGCAATAGGTGTTATCCCATTTATGGCCTGGGACGTTCCCCACATAGGCGAATTTTATCCCTTCCTCCACTGCGATTTCCCTCGCCATCTCCAAAGTACTCACTGGGGTCGGCGGTAGGTGGGTTAGTTTGTACATCGGGAAAAAGCGGGAGAAATGGGTTGGGACATCCGGCCCTAAGTTTTCCACAATCCAGCGGCACAATCCCCTTATCTGCTCTTCCGAATCGTTGAGGGTAGGCACTATCAAGTTCACTATCTCCAGGTGTATCCCCTCTTCCTGGATTATCTTCATGGTGTTCAGGACTGGCTGCAGCGTGCCAAAGCAGACTTTGCGGTAGAACTCTTCACTGAAGCCCTTGAAGTCAATTTTGATGGCGTCCACAATCTTGCAGAGCTGGCGGAGGGGCTCAGGGTTTATGTATCCGGCGCTAATGACAATGCACCTTATCCCTTTGGGCCGGGCCAAGCGAGCTATGTCGCTCATGTATTCGTAGAAGATGGTGGGTTCGGTATAGGTAAAGGCTATGGATGAGCTTCCGAGCTTCTCGGCTATCATCACTATCTCTTCAGGGGATAGTTCGTAGTTTTCGGTCTGTTCTGGAGGAACTTGGGAAATGCTCCAGTTCTGGCAGTAGAGGCAGTGGAGGTTGCATCCGGCCGTAGCCAACGATAAGGCCATGGTTCCGGGGAGGAAGTGGTAGAAAGGCTTCTTCTCTATCGGGTCATTGTGGACGGCGCACGGGTTCCCGTAAACCATAGTGTAGAGCTTGCCTCCCCTGTTTTCCCGGACCCGGCAGTCCCCTCGGCGGCCTTCGCTTATGAGGCATCCCTTGGGGCAGAGCTGGCACTTTACGTAATTGCCCTTATGGGGTATGTGGCAGTAAAGTGTGCGGGAGGGCTCCGGGGAAGTATGGCACCTGATGCAATCAACGGTCTCCTTTCCTCCCGGGACGTAGTAGAGTGCCTCTTTGGCGTTGGGGGGGAGTTCGGTTTGAGCTACTACGTTGCGCAATCTCCTGGGAAGAGAAGCAAATCCCAAAGCCCCGGCTGCAGCGGCTATCAACCTCACGAAATCACGCCTGCTTACCATTTCTTATCACCTCCCAAAATCAACTCCACTCCCTTTCTCCGCCTTGGATTTGCCCTTCGCCAGAAGGCCTCTTCGCTTGAGCAGGCCATACATGCCTTGGTAGGAGTAGTTTATTCCGTAGTTTTCCCTGACCCAAGCGATGGCCTTACGCGTAGTAAAGTATAGGCTCTGGTTGGCTTCCTCCTCCAGCTTTAAAAGCTGCTCTTGGGTTAGGAAAGGTTTCCTTCCCCTTGGGTTCCCACGGCGGTGGGCTAAGAGTTCTTCAATCCCTCCTCTCCTGTACCAGGAGAGCCAACGGCTAACCGTTCGGATATGGACGCCGATAAGCCAGGCTACCTTGGCAAGCTTGTATCCTCGCCTGATGAGCCAGAGGGCCTGCAGGCGTCTTTTTGCCTCAGGATTGTTTTCTTCCTGATAGCATTTCCGCCAGAAGCTTTCGTCTTCTCTCCACTCTATCCGTAGCTTCCGCCCCCTCATGGCCCTTCAGAAGATATAGAGAGCTTCCAGGGTCAGTCTCCGGGCAAGCCACCCAGTTCCCAAGAGGGAAAAGAAAGCAATGCCGGCCATGAGCAGAGGGAGGGATAAGGTCCAGCGCCCTCTCCAGCGAGGCAAGGCCCGAATGTGAAAGTAAAGAGTGCCCATGAGCCATAAAGTGAGAGTCCAGATTTCTTTCAGGCTCCAATCCCAATAACTCCCCCAGCTCAGTTCTCCCCAGATGGAACCAAGTAGCATTGAGAGAGTGAGGGCGATGTAGCCCAAGTCCATAATCGTAGAGAGTTTTGGTGAGCTTTCAGCTGGCCTTAACATAATCGCCAAGGCCATAGTCCCCGCTACCAGGAAAGCGCCGTAAGCTATGGAAGCAGTAAGGGTGTGGAGTTGGAACCAGAAAATCCTGAAGGCAGGTTGGAGGGGTAAAGGCTCAGCGGCGAAAGTCCCTTTGCTGAGAAAGGCCAAAACTGCAGAGACGAAAGGCAACAACCAGCCACTCTCTTTACCTTCCTCGCCCATTCCCGCCAAAGCGTGGATAAGGGCTGTAAAACCGATGGTAACCACGAGGAACTCTTCCGGAGTTGATAAGGGCCAGTAGCCAGCTTTGAACCCCAGATTGGCAATCAAGGCGAACCAGAGGATACATCCCACCAATTCTACGGCCAGGGCAATGGTTTGCTTCTTCCACCAAATTATTCCAGCCACAACCCAGCAAGCTATGGCGCAGTAGGAAAGGACGAGCAATTCACCCCCCTTTCAGAGCTTCAGCCAGCTCTTTGACGCTTGCGAAAACAAAGTCGGGCTTAGGGTTAGCTGCAGCCAGGGAGCTTTTGTCAGTAACTCCGGATAGGACCAGGATGCTTTTTAACCCGGCCTGGTGAGCTCCCAAGATGTCAGTTTCCAGCCTATCTCCCACTACCGCTGTTTTCTCCGGAGTGCTTCCCAAGCGCTTGAGGGCCAGCTCAAAGATTAAAGGAGATGGCTTACCGATGATAGTAGGCTTGACATCGGTAGAAGCCTCTAAAGCGGCCAAAATTGCCCCATTTCCTGGGCAAAGCCCTTCCTCGGTGGGCAAAGTGCGGTCAGGATTAGTTCCTATGAACGAAGCCCCTGCCCTTATGGCCAAAGTCGCCTTCTTGAGCTTTTCGTAGGTCAAGTTCAAGTCAATCCCTACCACTACAAAATCCACGTCCTTATCTTCGGAGAGGGTAAAGCCCGCAGCCAAGAGCGCCTCTCTTATCCCTTCCATCCCTATCAGGAAGACCTTGGCCCCTGCCTTAGCTATGGAGCGAAGGTGGAAAGCAGTAGCCTGGGCGGAAGTAAAAATTTTATCCTGATTGACCCTTATCCCCATCTTAGCCAATTTGGCCTCGTACTGTGCGGGGGTAAGGGAAGAGTTATTGGTGAGCAAGAGGTAATCGCGGCCGGTTTCTTCCAAGGTGGCGATGAACTTATCGGCCCCTGGGATGGCTGAGTTCCCTCTGTAGAGGACGCCATCCATGTCCACAATAAAAGCGGAGATTTCTCCAAGGCTGACCATCTTCTTGCTCCTACCTTTGGGCTTAGAAACATTATAAGCAAGGCAACGTCCCCGCGCAAGGGTGACCCAGGATTGCGGGCCGACCTTGGGCACTTACGCAGGATGTGTCCTAATTTCGTCTGACTTGGGCGCATGTAGTGCCAGGCGTCGGCTAAGGCCAAATGAGGCTGATTTTAATCAGCGTGAAAAGGTTTTTCTGGGACGCACCCCTTACGCAGGCCGAATTTGACAAAAGGAATAACCTGTGTTATGATGGAAGTGCCGGTTGGGACTTCTCGTTTCTCCAGCGGGAGCCGCCGGAAGGAAAGGGCCGGCGGTTTTTTCCTTAACGGGGGCTTGAGGGGGCTTGACCGGAAGAAATTCGGAGAAATGGAGGTTTAGCAGTGGGTACCAGAACCACCGGAACCGTCAAGTGGTTCAGCCGTGTCAAGGGCTACGGCTTCATCAAGCCCGACGGCTCAGATAGGGACGTCTTCGTCCACTATACGGCCATTGTGGGGGAAGGCTTCCGCAACCTTGAGGAAGGCGACCGAGTGGAGTTCTCCATCCAGGAGACCCCCAAGGGCCCCCAAGCCGTTAACGTTGTAAAGCTGTAACCCTATCGGCTGCCACGCCAAAAGGCAGGCCCCGACGTTCAAAGGTTGAGCGTTGGGGTCTGTCCCCAAAAATCATGAAGGGGAAGTTCGCAGCATTTCTACTCTTTCTCGCACTTGCCCTTCCAAGTCAATATAAAATTTGCATCCAAGCAGTAGAAGGCTATCCGCTTCTGTGGGCTCCAAATGGCTCTTTTTTGCTTGTAGGGAGACCTGGCCGTGCGGTAAGGGCGGAAGGGAAAACTCAGCTCCTTCAGGAACTTTATGCCTTTTACCCCGGAGAAGGGAGATGCCTCAAAGTCTCCGAAAACGCTTTCTATCCTTCCTTCTCGCCTGATGGGCAGAAGCTTTCCTTCATCAGCTTCGCAAGCCCGAAGAAGGCCTTCCGTCAGGAGATGGACCTGAAAACCGGGAAGGTTATGGCCAAGGGTGAAGTTGCTTGGCTGGAAGTTCCCAGGGAGGCGCTTTCCCCGAACGGGCGCTATGCTATCCTTAAAGAAGAAGCCGAAGTCTACCTTCGGGACAAAGTCTCAGGTGAAAAGTCATTCCTTTTCCGCGCTCGTTACCTTGGCCGAGCTTCCTGGACACCAGACGGCCTCAAGGCAGCGGTAATCGCTTCCCCCGAACCGTTCAAATCCCAGCTTTGGCTTGTGGAAACAAATCCTCCCAAGGCTCGGGTGCTTTTGGAGCTGGAAGGGGAGGTTTTAGACGGCCCCTCTTTTTACCCCGACGGAAGTTTCATCGCCTTCGGGCGTTATCCGCTTGGGGCCGGAACAGTTGAATCTGCCGATATCTGGACAATTGATGCCAGCGGTGAAAACCTCAAGCCTTTGGTAGAGCAGCCTGGGGAAGACAGTTCCCCTCTCTTCTCGCCCGACGGGCGCTACTTGGCTTTCCGCCGCAACGGCCAGGTTGTAGTGATAGAGCTTGGGGAACCCTCAAGCCAAACCCTGCCCCTTGCTTCGGCCCAACCCTCGGCTGGTGTCCTGGCTGAACCCTATCCCCCTTTGACTCCCCCTGCCACAATCCGGGTAATCCACAACCCCAATAACTACTACCGTGCCGATGTCCCGCCTTGGCAAGTTGACGTCTTTGACTTTGAAACCTATGTTAAGCAAGTTGTCCCTTACGAAATGCCGGCCCTCTGGCACCAAGAAGCGCTCAAAGCGCAGGCTGTTGCCGCCAGGACTTATGGCTGGTATTTCGTCCTGAAGAACCGAGACCTAAGCTACGATGTCTCCGATTGGGTTGATTACCAAATAATGGGGCCGGATACCCATCTTAACTCAAACCGAGCCGTTGACGAAACCACAGGCCAATACATTGAATGGAAGGGATTGCCCATCTTAGCCGAATATAGCGCTGAAAACAGTTCTCCGACCCTCCCTCGTTACAAGCCTGGCACTTATGAGCCGGACCCCGATTACCCCTACTTAAGCCCGGTATACGACCCGGTAGGCTTCGGGCAACCCAGAAAGGGCCATGGCCGGGGGATGTCGCAGTGGGGAGCAAAAAGGTGGGCCGAAAATTACGGCTGGGGATACCAGCAAATCCTAACTCATTACTACACCGGGGTGAACGTGAGGAAAGCTCTTGCCACCGAAGATTCTGAGCCTCCCCTGGCCAGCATGACCAAACCGTGGTCAGGGTTTTACATCAACACTAATTCAGTCCTCCTCAAGGCTAACGCTTCCGATGAGTTCAGCAGTGTGAGCGCGGTGGATTTCTATTCCGGCACGCTTCTCCTCGGCACCGATTCCGAGGGAGCCGATGGCTGGGGTTACCTCTGGGATTTATCCTCTTTGCCCGACGTAAGCCTTGAGGAGGGGCCTGAGCTTTTAGCCATAGCTATTGATGGGCAAGACCAAGCCTCTTCGCCAGATGGCCCAGTCAAGGCGAAAATCGGGGTTGACCGGGTTAACCCGACGATGACCGCCTCAATAGCCTACACCTTAACAAATTCGCTTGATATAACATTAACAGTAGTGGTCAGCGATGCAGTTCCAGGGGAGGTTGAAGGGGTAGGGATAAGCAACAATTGGCTTTGGGAAGAGGGAGAATTCTACACCCAAACCGGGAGGATAGTGGATGATCCGGATGCTCTGGACGGCAAGGCCCTCCAAGCGAGGGCTGGAATTGATCCGCCAGGGGCTTGGTATGGCCCGTACACTTTCGCCTTAGACCCAGGTTACCCTTACAAGGCGATCTTCCGCCTCAAAGCGGAAAACATTGTCACCCTTACTGAGGAGATAGCCGTCCTGGAAGTAGTTCAGAATGCTGGAACTGAGCTCCTGGGCATAAGACGCCTGACAGGGATTGACTTCAAAGGGGTGGGCATTTACCAAGAGTTTCCCGTGGATTTCTACTATTGGGCAAAAGGGTATGCTGGGCTTGAGTTCCGCCTTACCTTCAAGGGCACGGCCGACATTTACTTGGACAGGGTATTAGTGACTTCTTACCCCTACACTTCTACTGACGAAATAGCCTGGAGGCTTTCTCCTGGCGAGGGGGAAAAGCTCCTTTGGCTAAAAGCGTTTGACAAAGCAGGCAACATCTCTTCGGACGTAACTGTAACCTTAACTGTTGAAGACATCAATCCTCCTTCTGGCTGGTCCGAGCTTATCCCTTCGGGCTGGATAACCGTTAGCCCGCCTATAACGGTTTCCGTTCGGGTGGCCGATGATGTATCGGGCTTGGACCCAAACAGCGCTGCTTTTCGCTACTCTGTGGACGAGGGGATTACCTGGAGCGAGTGGCTTACCGCTTCAGTCACCTTGACCACGCCGTTGGAAGGGATTGTAACGGCTTCCAGGGTACCAGTCCCTGAAGGAACAATGGGGAGGATACAGTTCCGCATAGCCGATAGGGCGGGTTTCGCCTCCGAAAGCCCAGTTTACGTTACAAAAGTGGCTTGGAAAACTTTCTTGCCCCTGGTTTTAAAGCAAGATTTTTAGGCTCCCAGTTCCTGGGGACGGGGCTTCGCCCCTTGGACCCCTTGGGCCAGCTCAGCTTTGGCTGCCGCCACCAAGGCTGGGTCGGGCTGGAGCAGTTTCTGTAGTCAGCCTGAGCCATCGCAACAGCGGCCTTTGTCTCCTCCAGTCCCTCCGGGCGCGGGCCAGCCTTAAGTTCGTCCAAGCGGGCTTGCGCAGCAGCCAGCGCCGCTTCCGCCTGCTGTACTGCCAGTTGAGCATCGGTGGGGTCCAGCCGGACCAGCACCTCCCCGGCTTTCACCTCGTCGCCCGGCGCTACTCGGACCCCCATCACTACCCCGCTGGTCTGCGCGCTTACAGTGGCCCACCATGCCGGATACGCGCCGCCGACCAACCCCAGTACTCCTACGGTGACCAGTGCCCGAACGAAGACGTCGGGGGAAAAATGGGCACTCCATGCGCCGATCCAGGAACCGGCCCGGCGGGCCAGCAGGGCCAGACCCACGCCGAGGACGGTACCCGCCAGTCCTCCCAGAAGGGAGAGGACCAGCGACTCCTGCAGGATAAGGGCCAGCACCCGGCGGCGGCGCCAGCCCAGCGCGCACAGGACCCCGATTTCCGTTGTCCGCTCAAAGGCGGCGGGCCATCCGCACACGAAACGCGTCGGCCAGCGCAGGATCGCGCAGTTTGACGTACAGGACTGTGACCCGGCGCGGCTGGGCGCCCTCCAGGGAAACGACGGAGACGCTATCTTCCAGGCTGCTCCCCGTCTCGTAGAGGCCAGCGACGCGGAGTCGTAGCCGAAGCAGAAGAGAGCCGTCCTCCAGAATGGAGTTGGCGAAGACCATGCCGTCCACTGCGGCAACCTCGGGCATGGCCCGCAGCTCGTCGGCGATGGCCTGAGCACTTGCGCTAACGCTAAATCCCGGCAGCGAAGACCGATTATCGGCGAATCACATAGATTTGTCTTCACTGGCCTTTTGGGTATAATTGGCTCAGAACTATGGGCAAATCACCAATTTTTGGCCGAAGAATCTATTATTTCCGCACCACAACATCCACCCAGGACGAGGCTCGGAGGCTTGCCGAGGGCGGTGCCCCGGAGGGAACAATAGTCCTGGCGGAGGAACAAACAGCTGGAAGAGGACGGCTGGGAAGGGCTTGGATTTCCCCTCCTGGCTCTTCTATCCTCATGTCCATAATCTTCAGGCCTACTCTATTGCTAACCCAAGCTCATCGCCTCACCATGATTACCTCCCTATCCATAGCCGAAGCCATTGAAAACCTCACCCCGCTGAAAGTAGCGATAAAATGGCCCAATGATATCCTCTTAGCCGGAAAGAAAGCAGGCGGAATCCTCACCGAAATCCAAGCTTCAACTGACCGCATCCTCTATGCTGTAGTAGGGGTTGGCATTAACGTCAACGTTAAAGTTTCAGAATCGCTCCTTTCCCACCTGGCCCCCTACGCCACCAGCCTATCAGATGAGCTTGGGTACGAATTCCCTCGCTTCGTCCTGCTTCAGGAAATCCTCAGCCGCCTGGAGGAAAATTACCAGGAGCTGAAAGAGGGGGCGGACTTCCGAGCTAAATGGCAAGCCCGACTTTATCCCCTCGGTCAGGAGGTAACAGTTATCACCCCTGCCGAGACCGTAGAAGGTATAGCCATCGGAGTGAACGAAGACGGGGCCCTCCTTCTGGCTACCCGTGAGGGGGAAGTGAAAACCATATGGGCTGGAGATGTAACCCTCAAAAAGGAGGTTGGCCATGAACAAAAAGACAATCCGAGACATAGACCTTAAGGGGAAAAAAGTATTGGTAAGGGTGGACTACAACGTTCCCCTAACCGAAGGCCAAATCACCGATGACCGACGCATAAGAGCTACTGTGCCTACAATCCAGTACCTTCTGGACCAAGGCGCAGCTGTAATCTTGATGTCTCACCTTGGAAGGCCTAAAGGGAAGCCATTGCCTGAGCTTAAGATGGACCCAGTGGCCGAGAGGCTATCGGAAATCCTGGGAATGCCGGTGAAGAAGCTGGATGATTGCATCGGGCCGGAGGTGGAAAAAGCGGTGAAGGAGATGAAGCCAGGGGAAGTAATCCTCTTGGAAAACCTCCGCTTTCACCCGGAAGAAGAGGCCAATGACCCCGAGTTCGCTCGCCAGCTTGCCTCTTTAGCCGACATCTACGTCAACGATGCTTTCGCCACTGCCCATCGGGCTCATGCCTCTACCGAAGGGGTTGCCCATTACCTGCCAGCTGTGGCCGGATTCCTGATGGAGAGGGAAATCCGCTTCTTGGGCTTGCTCCTTTCCGAGCCCCAAAGGCCATTTGTAGCCATCCTGGGCGGAGCTAAGATTTCGGACAAAATCGGCGTGATACGCAACCTCCTTCCCAAGGTGGACCTTCTCCTCATCGGAGGTGGGATGGCCAACACCTTTTTCAAAGCCCTGGGCTACGAGGTGGGCGATTCCCTTGTGGAAGATGAAGCTCTTGGACTGGCCCAGGAGCTCCTTCGGGAAGGGGGCGAAAAGCTGGTCTTGCCAGTGGATGTAGTGATAGCGGAGCGCTTGGCCCCCGATGCAGCCACAAAGGTAGCAAGGCCAGGTGAAGTTCCTAAAGGGTGGCGTATACTGGACATAGGACCTGAAACCGTAAGGCTTTTCAAGGAGAAACTACGCGGAGCCCGCACCGTCTTCTGGAACGGCCCGCTGGGCGTATTTGAGGTTGAGCCATTTGCCCAAGGGACCTTTGCCATAGCTCAAGCCTTGGCCGAGTTAGAAGGCGCTACGGTAGTGGTAGGCGGTGGGGATTCGGCAGCGGCAGTGGAAGCTGCCGGCGTCGCTGAAAAAATAACCCACGTCTCTACCGGAGGCGGGGCAAGCTTGGAATTTTTGGAAGGAAGGGAGCTGCCAGGTGTGGCTGCCCTTATGAACGCTTAATAAAAGCGGGGGAGGGTTAAGCCCTCCCCTGCCTTCCTTTAGGCCTCTTACCACCGAGGCCCCCATCCTTTGGGACCGCGCATCCGGCCCCATCCCCAACCGAATCTCCAGTTGTAGGTGAATTGGAACTCTAACATCTGCCTCTGGATGCTGAGCCACTTATCGGCCATCTCCTGGGTTATGTAGCCCTTCTGGACCAGGAAGGAAAGCCAGTCCTTCTGGAACTCAAGGCACTGATCCACTATGGTGGAAAGAGCGACCCCCTTCTCCTCGGCCAATTGGGCTATGGTCTTGCCTTCCCGAAGGGCCTTTACCAAATCATCGGTGCTCATCCCCAGAGCTTCGGCGATGGAGTTAGGGTTGCATCCCCTTCCGAAACCCCAACCAAACCACTTCCACGGCATAGGTACAGGAGCTTGAGGGGTTGGAGTAGGGCTCTGGGCCATAACCTTCTCCGCGCTCACCCCTAAAATTAGCCCCACAATCGCTACTGCCGCCAAAATCGCCAAAACCTTCCTCATTTTCTCACCTCCTTTTGAGCAAATTTTCCAGCTTCAAGTATACCGTGCCCTTATTAAGAAATTGTGAAGAAACCCAGCGAGCGGGCTTTCCAGTTTTCCAGCGGAGTGGTTGTTTTCGGCCGCAAGGTAAAGCGAAGAGTGTAGGGCAACTATGAGCGGTCGCCTTCCCGTACCGGGGTCGATCGGAAGCGCAAGCTTGTGGAGCTGCCCACGTTTGGGAAACTGTAAAACTTTCTACTTACGTGATAGCTCACGAATGCTTGCCTTTTGAGCTTAGATATGCTAAACTTGAATTGCAAGCTCTCGGAAGGTCCACCATGGTGGAAGTAACCACTGAGCAGAGGGTAGCAAAGATTGAGGGAATAGTTGAAGAGCACTCCAAAATCCTGGACAGCATAAACCAGAGGTTTATTTCTCTGGAGAACAAGCTTGACGATTACTGGGGTAGACTTGATTCCAAGATAGAGATAACAAGGCAAGAGCTCAGTGCCACCAGAAGGGAGCTTGATAGCAAGATTGAGGGGCTGAGGCTGAACCTTGAGAGCAAGATAGAAGGGGTAAGGCAAGAACTTGTGGCCACAAGAAAGGACTTGGAGGGTAGGGTTGAGGGGCTAAGGCAGGAATTTATGACCACAAGAAAGGACCTTGATGGCAAAATAGAAGGAGTAAGGCAAGACCTGGAGGGTAGGGTTGAAGGGTTAAGGCAAGAACTTATAACCACAAGAAAGGAGTTGGAGGGCAAGATAGAGGGGGTAAGGCAAGAGCTTATGGCTGAAATCAAATCTGCAAAGCAGGAGTTGGGGACTGAGATTAAAGCTTTGAGGCAAGCTCTTTCCTCTCGCACGTGGTGGATTATAGGGCTGCTTGTGACCATGTGGGTAACCATAATGGCTGCAGTAATCACTGCGATTTTCCGGTAATCCCTTAAAGGACAGGAGGAAGAATTTCCTTGGCCTACGTAGGCAAGAAGTTTGAGCCTTCATACCTTGCGCTTTACGAATCAGGGGAATTAAAAAGAAGAGTTGAGGAAGCCGTTGCCCGGCTGGCTAAGTGCGATATATGCCCAAGAGAATGCGGAGCTAATCGCTTGGAAAGCAGCAAGGGAGCAGGATGTCGCACCGGAAGGAAAGCTGTGGTCTCAAGCTTCCACCCCCACTTCGGGGAAGAAGACCCCTTGGTTGGGCTCCACGGCTCCGGCACCATCTTCTTCACTTGGTGCAACTTGCACTGCCAATTCTGCCAGAACTACGAAATAAGTCAGCTGGGTGAAGGAAGGGAAGTTGAACCTTCGGAATTGGCTGCCATGATGCTTTACCTACAGGACATGGGCTGCCACAACATAAACCTGGTATCCCCAACCCACGTCGTTCCCCAAATCCTGGAAGCTCTGCTCATCGCTGTAGAAAAAGGCCTTCGCCTACCCTTAGTCTACAACACCGGAGGATACGATTCCCTCAAGACCCTCAAGCTCTTGGACGGAATCGTAGATATCTACATGCCCGATATGAAGTATTCCGACCCCGAAATTGCGTGGCGCTACTCCAAAGTCAAAGATTACCCCGCTGTGAACAGGGCTGCCGTTAAAGAAATGCACCGCCAAGTTGGGGACCTTGTCCTGGATGAGCGGGGGATAGCTGTGCGGGGGCTTCTTGTCAGGCACTTGGTATTACCTAACCGCCTGGCAGGAACTGAAGAGATAGTCAAGTTCTTGGCCGAGGAAATTTCCCGCAATACTTACCTTAACATAATGGACCAGTACCGCCCTTGCTACAAAGCCCACCAGATTCCGGAGCTTTCCCGCCGCATAACTTTTGAGGAATACCAAGAAGCTTTAGAAATGGCCCGCAAGGTTGGTCTGAACCGCTTGGACAAGCGTCAACGAAGGTTGGTTTGGCTTTTCTTTTAGGTAGGGAGGGTTTATGGGCGTGGAGAACGGCCAATTTGACCTTCCCGGCCCCAAGGTTGTGGCCATAGGAGGGGGGCATGGACTTTACACGCTCCTAAAAGGCCTCAAAAAATACACCCAAAACATAACGGCCGTAATCACCGTTGCTGATGACGGGGGCTCATCGGGCAAAATCCGCAGGGATTTCAACACCTTGCCCCCTGGGGACTTCCGCAATTGCCTTGTTGCCCTCGCCGATGATGAAGACCTCATGGCCAAGCTCTTCCAATTTCGCTTCGGCCGTGGAGCAGGGCTTAACGGCCATACCCTGGGCAATCTCTTCCTTACAGCCCTGGCCGAAATGACCGGAAGCTTTGAGAAGGCCCTGGCTGAGTCCGCAAGAGTTCTGGCCGTTCGGGG
>Ga0197143_1001130_pt1 | contig 23694 bp, 18 predicted proteins | sample GBS70_MetaG_FD_148603 | JGI IMG/M metagenome (GOLD analysis project Ga0197143, IMG submission 148603) | Sediment microbial communities from Great Boiling Springs, Gerlach, Nevada, United States - GBS 70_MetaG | ecosystem: Environmental > Aquatic > Thermal springs > Hot (42-90C) > Sediment...
TTTTCCTGCCCAAATTAACTGTGGGTCTAAATGGGGGTCGTAAGCGTATTGCCTTGTCTGTCGCTCACGGACTTCGTAAGTTGGTGCAATCCCTGCTGGTGGGTTATTCCACCGTTTCGCTTCTTTGTGTCGGAAGTCTTTCACCGTTTCTTTTGAGGTTGGTTTACTTTTTCTTGCCACACCTGCTCACCTGCCTGTGCCCTTCTTTCGTTGCCTTTTTAGCACTGCTCCTGTCCCGTCTGCATCAAACTACGATAGCACAAAAAAGTTTAGCTGTCAAGAGTGGTTTGATTTGGGGGATTGTTGTGGCTTTTAGGTTTCGTTCTCTCTTTTCATGCCCTTTCGCACCGATGCTTTTCAAGCGCATTCGTTGGACCTTTTCACTATGCTCCATTCATGTGCTATAATCGGTTGCGCGACAGTGGCACTGTGGTTTTAACCGCAAGGAGGTAAGGGCGATGATTTACCTATGTTGGTTGTTGCTCACAGCTCAACTTGCGGTGCCATCCATAGATAACGGTCTTGTGCGTGTCACACCTGTTGGTGAGGAAGGGAAATTTTTTGGTTTTGCCATTCAACCTTCAGCGGAGCCAAAGCCTCTTGTGGTTATTCGTTTTGGCAGCCTTAACAACATCTTAGCCACCTCAGCGCGAGCATACCGTAAGGACACAACACACATTTTGCTCTTCAACGGTCTTAAAGCGTTGCCAACACCGCTACTTAGCGAGGATTCGTTTGTTGAGGTTCGCTTGCTTCAAAATGAGCCCTACCCGCAAGTGCTATTTCGGTTGCGCATGCAGGGTTTTGATGCTGACGCATGGGAGAAGGCTATTGGGCATGTTCCTTTCCACTTCCTTAGTTGCTCCTTAACAGGTGCTGAAGTTTTTCACCAACGTGGTTGGATGATTGGCACTCCAAACATTGACCGTTACATCTTGCTTGATGCAGGACCAACTAACTTCATTCAAGCGCGCTGGGGCAAAGGATGGAGTTATGCGCCACCGTTTGGTGCATACCCATTGCCAGTCGTTGGTTTATGGAAGCCATCATCTGGCGTTTATGTTGGCTACGAATTTTTGAGTGCCCGCTTGACTGACCATAGCGAGCGCTATTTGGCAAGTGCCTATTGCTGGGACATGGAACACAAGTTGCCTGACATGGGGCGTGAATTCTTTGCACTTGTGTTTCCAACAGCTGTGCGTGGCTTTAGGGAGTTGCGCTATCCGCAGGGTGACGAAACTATATCAAGCCACTTCCATATACTTTGGCACAACAAGCTCTACAGCACAGATGACCCAAATCGCTTCATTCATCGTTGGCTTTGGGAACGCTTTCATGAACGCTTACCGAGTGCACCACCAATGAACGAGTTTGGGTGGTTACCTCGCAACATGGCTTTGAAGGCTTTCCCGAAGCCAGCTCTTGGCAACTTGTTCGTAACCGTTGGTGAGGAAAACCCATTTCAAAAGCCAGGTAACATCGCAGCTGTTGGAGTTAGCTTCTATACGCCAGTAATTGACTACCAGTTTGCTACTCGCAACGAGAAGGCTTTGAAACAGTTGCGTGAGCAACTTGACTGGCTCACCGAGCATGCCATACGGTTTACTGTCAACGGAGAAAAGTGCGTGTTTTGGCAGAAGCCGATTAAGGGCGATTGGCGAGAGCATTATGGTAAAGGGGTGCCAACTCTGCGCAACGTTCAAGGGTTCCAAGTTGCACAAGCTTTCTTGGATGCTATACGCAATGGTTGGCGTGAGGAGCGCTATCTTGAAGTCGTTGATGGCGTTGTGCGGTGGGCAAAACATTTCCTTTACACGCGCAACTGCTATGATGATGTGCCTGATGCACAATTTGCATGGAGTGCTGCTCCAATCGCTCATTTCCTGTTCACCTATCACTATGCCTTTCGTAATGACCCAGTGCGGAAGCAACTGGCAAATGAAGCTAAAGCATTGGGGCATGCAATCATTTACCGCTACATGTCTTTATTCCCGTGCGACAATGACCCGTTTGATAACTTGGATGCAAGCTTTCTGATGGAGCCAAACGCTGGCTTCCCATGGCTTGGTTCTGCATGCGCAAATGAAATATGGGCATACGCACATGCGTTGTTAGAGGCTTATGTTGTGACAGGTGATGCAATCTTAGGGCACTACTTGCGTGGCATGACCGAGAGATGGCACTTGCTAATGCGAGACGAAGTGCACGCAACTATCGCCGATTATGTGAATGCTTTTGCTGAGATGCTCGGGTTGTTTGATGGCGTTGTAGTTGGGCGTGGCAAGAGGAGCTCGTTTGGTGGTCTTTGGGGTGGCTTTGAGCAGTTGGCTTATCCAGTTGGCGAGGCACAAATGAGGGTTGTCTGTGGTGAGGGCGCTGCAATGGCTTTCAACAAAGTCGGCATTCGTTATGACATCACCAATTACAGGTGGGCAATGAACGAGGCAAAGCAGCCTCCAACTTTTGGGCTAAGCTTCCAAGTTGTAGCGCTCACTCACAAGGCGAAGGGCGACAAAGTCAATGTGATGGTAACTGTTCCACACTTTAATCTGCGACAAGTGGTCGTGCGAGTTGGCTCACCAACTCACCCAACGCCACGGCAAGTTATAGCTGTCACCTTTCTGGAGCGCCCTGATACGCTGTTGATTCGCGATGTGCAAGTTGGAGATGAGGTTATCATCGGTGAAGTTGCACCAGATACTCCTGTCATCAAGTGCAACATAGCGAAGGTGCGTCGGGCAGTTTTGCATTAGCAACGATGACGAGAAAATCGCTTGCAAGGGCAAAGCGCTTTCATCATGGGGGGTGATGATGGCGATGATAATGTTGTGGTTGATAGCTATGCAATTTCTCTTGCCATACAGCGCCAAGTTTCGTATTGTGGATTTAGCTCCACATTGCAACCGAGTGCTCAACATTGATTGGGGCGATAAAGACTCTTTTGCGGGCTTAGTCTCGGGTGAGAGATGGGTTTTTGGTGTGCCATTTTTCATCGTTGACCCAAACCTTAACGAGGGGAAGATAGCTGTCCGTGATGCCACTATACCTGTGAATGCGCCTGCCAACTTCTTATTTGCACTTGTAGCTAACGCTGGGAAGGAAGCCAGAATTGTTCTGCAGTTCTCTGATGGCACAAAGCAGGTGGCATCGCTTACGGAAGCAGTCCCAGCCATAGTTGCCCATCCGCCACTTTACCGTTGGCATTTGGACATGGTGGCAGTTAAGGTGAAGCATAGCGTAGCAGGAAAACAGGTCATTGAAAGGATACATATTGAAGGTGCAGACCTGTTCGCCTTAACACTCAGCACTCACTCAGAAGCCGAGTTGCGTGAGACATTTGAGGCACTTAAACAGCAAGCGATGTTGTGGCAACAAGAGGAAGCAATAAAGGCGCAATTGCAAAAGTTGCATGATGTCCTGGCGCCATTGAAAGGGCGCATCGCTATCTTGCCCACACCACCACCCGGGTCATCTCAGAGCCATCCACTCTTCATCACCCTGAGCAAGGCTGGGTTGGCGGAAAATTGTGTGATGCTTTCTCCAACTCAGCTTGTGGATGAGTTTGTCTTCAACGCCCAGAAGTTCTCCATCGCCCTTTACCTCTCTGGCGAGCGTTTTTATTACACAGTCGCCCGCCATAACGATTGTGTGGATGCAGTAAAGCGCTTTTTGCGAGATGGCGGGCTACTGCTTGTGTTTGCATCTCAGCCATTTCCGTTTTACTACGATGAGCATGGCAAAGTCATAGGCAATGCAGATGCATTTGGTCTTCCAGTGCGCTATGGTTGGGAGAAACCGCCAGCAGGCGTGAAATTGCATTTTCATTGCAACCAAAAGCAAACTATCGTGCCAGATTTGCCAGCCGTCTTTCCGTTCCCTTCAGAGGGCGATTTGAGATGGCGTCCGATCTCCAAACCGAAAGGTGAAGAAGGCGTTGATTTCATCTACACACCATTGCTGACCTTGCTTGATGAGAATGGTAACTCATACGGAGATGCAGTAGCAGTGCTGGAGTATCAAGGTGGCGAGTTTGGCATAGGAAGCCTCGCATATGTTTGGCACACGATTTGGCAAACTGAGCTTGCACTACCGTTGTTTACTGGCTTGTTGAAGTGGGCTGCAAAAACAGCTCAGGAGAGACCACCAATAGCGCATGCGCTTGTTTATCGTGCACTTAAGCCTTTGCGCATTGATGGTGAGTTGGATGAGCCAGATTGGCAGGTTGCACAGAAGCTTGAATTGAGTGATATCAAAGGTCGTAGCGCACCACAGACGATAGCTCGTCTCCTCTGGGACAGCACTTACCTCTACATCGCATTTGAATGTGCTGACACCGATATTTGGGCAACGAAAAAGAAGCGCGATGAATTTTTGTGGGAGGAGGAAGTTGTGGAGGTGTTCATTGACCCAGATGGTGATGGGCGCAATTACTACGAGTTGCAAGTCAACCCATTGAATACGCAAATTGACCTGCTAATCCCCGACGCTGTTGAAGGTGTCAAAGACGCTAAGCGCAATGCGAAATGGGATTGTGCTGGTTGGCTCAGTGCTGTAAAGGTGCATGGGACTGTTAACAAGCGCGACGATAAAGACATCGGTTGGACTGTTGAGATGGCTATCCCGCTTTCTAAGCTACTTAGCCCAGCACTTCGTGCACCATCTATTGGCACTGAATGGCGACTCAATCTCTATCGCATTGAGCGCCAGAAGGGCAACGAGAAAGAACCTCTATTGCTTTCGTGGTCAAAGTGCGTTGTTTGGTTCCACGAGCCGAAACGGTTTGCACGAGTGACTTTTGCTGGCAACACTTATGCTGACGAATTTAGCCTTTACGCTGATGGTAGTGATGGGCGTCCGACATGGATTCCTTTGCAAGGTGAGTGGCAAATGAAGGGTGGCATTTACTATGGCACCGATGGCGGTGGCGATGGCTGGATAGCGTTGGGTAGCAAGATAGGCTTTGACTGGTGGCGCAATTACGAAGTGAAGGTTAGGTTCAAGGTGCAAGAGTTTGGGAGCGACTGGCGAGATGGCTTTTGGATTGCCTTCCGCTTCCTTGATCAAGACAATGCTTATTCTCTCAACTTCTATCAAGGGCAAGGTGGTGTCGTGCATTTGCACAAAATCTATGACGGTGTTAGCACAGGTGATGAAAACCCGATGGCGATTGCTAAATGGAAGCCTGATAACGAATGGCATGAAGTTACTGTGCGCTTGGAAGGCAATAACATCACAGCATGGCTTGATGGGAAACAACTGTTCTCAACCGTTGATAAAAACTTCAACGATGTCCCAGCACTGGAGAGGGGAGCTGTCGTCATTTCGCCACGCCGTTGGTCAAAGTCACAAGGGCATACAAGAATCGCCGTCAGTAAAGTTGCAATAGAGTTGCTACAGTAAAGAGGGTCACCTAAACATAGCTTGAGGGGTGATGCGACGATGAGAACCTTTAGCCAAATAAGTTTAACATGCTTCGTTGCATGTTTTATGGTTGCGCTATTTCTCATCGTCTCGCGAGATGTTTTTCTTCTGTGTGCACAGGATGAGCGTGCCATTGAGGAAGTTAAGCAAGGCAAGCGTGATGTTGCTTACGCTTCTTGGTGGGGTTTTGACCCAGAGGATGCGACTAAGGCATTGCAGGCTGCAATTGATTCTGGTGCTAAAAAGGTCATCGTGAGCAACATGGGAAAGCCTTGGATTGTGAGTAAAACGATAATCTTGCGTAGCGATCAAGAGGTTGTTTTTGAAGAGGGTGTCATCGTTGAGGCAAAGCGTGGTGCGTTCTTGGGGAGGGGAGATTGCCTTTTCCTCGCAGCACTTCAAAAGAACATATCGCTCATCGGCTACGGTGCGACATTGAGGATGAGAAAGCAAGATTACACGAAGCCACCATATGAGAAAGCTGAGTGGAGACATGTGCTTAGCATACGCAGTTGTGAGAATGTGCGTATCTATGGCTTAAGGCTTGCGAGCAGTGGCGGTGATGGGATTTATCTTGGCGTCGCGAAGCGTGGCATACCGAACAAGAATGTGCACATCAAAGATGTCGTTTGCGTTGACAACCATAGGCAGGGCATAAGCGTGATCAGCGCTGAGGATGTGCTCATGGAGAATGTTGTGATGGAGGACACAAGCGGGACACCACCGATGGCTGGAATTGACTTTGAGCCAAATGAGCAAACGGAAAGGCTCTCTAACATCGTGATGCGAAATTGCGTCTCACGAAACAATGTCGGTGATGGCTTCGCCTTCTACTTGCACAACTTAAATGCAAATTCGCATCCCGTCTCAATACGCCTTGAGGGATGCAGGTCAATCGGCAACAGAAGGGGCGTTTCCATATCCGTTGGAAACAGCAAAGAGAAAGCAGTCGGTGGCATTATTGAGTTCGTGAATTGCAGTTTTGAAGGGAGCGAGGGCGCAGGCATATCCATTTCACAGAAGCCAACTTTTGGATGCCGTGTGCGCTTCATCGGATGTAAGATAGTCAACACTGCCTTGAAGCAGGTAACTCAAGCACCGATTGTGCTTTCAAGTTCAGCTGGCAACTTTGAACCGATTGGCGGGATTGAGTTCGTTGACTGCGTTGTAGCGGATGAGGTTGAGCGCTTACCAATAGCATACTTTGATTTTGCTGGAGGACTTGAATTGGAAGATGTCACAGGCACTTTGACACTTGTTAGAGGCACGCAAAAGAAAAGTTACAACATCACACCGCAGTTGCTGAACGAGTGGTTTCCAACGCAAGCCTTTAAGCGCTTCCCGAAGTTTGAGCTTGAGGGCGTGAAGCTTGAGCCATTGTTTCCAAGTGTGCGTTTTCAAAAGGGTGTTTCGTGTAAAGCGAGGCTGAGAGGACAAGCTGAGTTTATGCTCTGGGCTGAGAAGGGTGAGAAGGTTTCGTTTACGATAATGTTGCTACCTGTGGGTAAAGTTTCGGTTAGCCCTGCTAAAGTTGGCGTTTTAACCCCATCCAATAAAAAGCTGACCTTAGCTGAAGCCGTTTATGGGCGTGAGAACGCTTACTCGTTCACCGCTGACGAGGGTGGCGTATATCGCATCGTGTGCGATGCTGGCAGGGCAACAGCTACACTAAGCTGGAGCACTCATGGTTTATGCATTGTTGCAAGCGGTGGTGTTTTCCATTTCCTTGGAACCGAGGGTGAGTTTTATTTCGTAGTTCCAGCAGGCATATCCGAATTTGGAATCAAAGTGTGGGGTGGCAATGAAGCTGAGCGAGTTAAAGTTACATTGCGTGACGATGCCGGTCGCGTAGTTGATGAAAGAGACAATATCGCCATACCATATCAGTTCATCGTTCGTAGGGATAAACGTGAGGGCGATGCTGTTTACAGCATCATCTTTAAGCGCCCATCAATCGGTGTGCTTGAGGATTTCTTTGTCCAACTTCAAGGTATACCGCCAATCCTCTCTTGCCATAAGGAAACTTTGCTCAAGCCATCTGTAAGTCATTAACAGTTTTGGTTGCTCCCACTTACCAGTCTGGTAGCTCAATATCGCCGACGAGCCTGAGGAAGCGCTCTGTTTGCGGGTCTCGCTTAGCAGGTAACATGCCGAGCGTCTTGGCGAGTTCCTCAGAGAGGTATATCGGTGCACCCATGCGAAGTGCTATAGCAACAGCATCGCTTGGTCTTGAATCTATCTCGTAAACATCGTTACCCCATTGGAGCAATAGCAAGGCATAGTATGTATCGCCACGCAGTTCAGTTATGATTGCGCATTCCATCCTGATGTTAAGCGTTCGCAAAATTTCTGCGAGCAAGTCGTGTGTCATTGGTCTTTGTGGTTTAAGGCGACGTAGCTCCATGTCAATTGCCATAGCTTCATACTCACCTATCCAAATGGGTAGTTCGTTCCCCGATGTTGGTTCTCTAAGCACGAGTATGTAGTTTCCGTTTTTGTCCCGAGCTACCCCACCAACATAAACTTCAACCACTTCTCATCACCCTTCCTAAGCTGTGTTTGCTGTGACAGTGTTTCTCAGTTACCTTTTTCTCCAAGTGTAATTGATGACACGCTTTCGTCTTGTTTGTAAATCACACACGAAAGCTGTTCAATGTCATGTGCGAAGCCATTTACTGCCCGGTGCTTGTATTGGCACACCAAGTTTGCAAAGCGGGCATGAGCTTGGTTCATACAAATCAAGTGGCAAGCGCAAAAGAACCTCAAATCGGACATCAAGTTGCAGTGGTTCTTTCCCTCTATCTACGATTGCTGCTGCTCCAACCACATTTGCCCCGTAGCTTCTGGCAACGCCTATCAACTCCTTGATTGAACTTCCCGTTGTAACGATGTCTTCCACTACGAGCACCTTCATGCCGATGTGTATCGCAAACCCTCTCCGCAACTTCATGACGCCTTCCTCACGCTCTGTGAACATGGCTTTACAACCGAGCTGTCTTGCGGTCTCGTATGCGAGTATGATACCGCCAACTGCCGCACCAAGCACAACATCAATGCTCTCATCATGAAACCGTCTGGCGAATTCAGCACACAATTTCGTTGTCACATCGGGGCGTTCAAGCACTCTAAACTTCTCAATGTAGTGTGCGCTGTGCATGCCCGAACTCAAAACGAAGTGTCCATCAATGAATGCGCCACATGAACGCAACATGGATTCAACATCATGTGGTGTTAGGAAGTTGACAGCCAACGCTTATCACCTCCACTTTTGAGCTACCGCTTTTGTCCTCGGCACAAGAGAATCATTAAGTATGTTTTGACAGCGTGGCAAAATTTTATCCGAATGTATAAGCGAAAGCCTTCTCAAAATGATGTAGCTTCCAATAAGAGTTTGCATCGTAGCGTTAAAGGGGTGTGAGCAACAACAATGTCAAAGTGTGCCATCTGCATGAGGAGGAAGGGGAAGCGACATTGCCCAGCTCTTCAAAGAAACATTTGTGCTCAATGTTGTGGCAGTAGCAGGTTGAAGCGCATCCAGTGTCCAGCAGGGTGCGTTTATTTACAGCTTGCACGCACTGTTGAGATTGAAAGGCGAGAAAGAGAATTGCAGAGGCGTAGCGCACTCTCAAGCAGGCTTGAGCTTGAAGTTTCAAGCTTCCCGATACGGGAAGCGATTGTTTCGTATACAACGGTGCATGCTGATGTTACAGATGATGATGTTGTTTCTGTCTTAGAAGCACTTGAACATGCTGTCCACAGTGAGATGGCACAGGGCGTGAAAGTGACACCAAACCTGCCAGAGCATCTTATGCCCTTAGCTAAAGCGATAACAGATAATGTGGCTACTATGCGCAGTGAGCTCAACTTCCCACACAACGCTGCATTGATGAGGGCATTAAGAGCTATACGTCAGGAAGCTGATGGTGTAATGAGGCGTTCTGACGATAGACGCTCCTTCATAAAGGCATTAAGGGCGTCAGTTAAACCGCATTCGCTTGGTGAATTCATAGCAAGGCTCAAAGGAGGAGATAGCGAAGGTGTAGGGCGTAAAATAGTGCTCCCACAGTAGCTTGCTCTTCTTGGAAGACTTCGCTCTTGACCTCGGTTGCTTAGAAAGCTATAATGATAGTAGCATTGTCTTGGCGCAAGCATAAAGGAGACGGAGGTGATAAAGAGATGGCAGGTGTAAGACCGTGGCAGGTAGTTGTGATCATCATCGGGATTGTGGCGATTGTGATCGTGGCATGGCAAGCGTGGAAAACTTTCAAGCCACCTGCTCCACCACCAACGGGTCCGGTGATGACAGGCTTTATGCCTCCAGGACCCTATGGTCCAGCATATGGTGGTCCAGGTCCTACATCGGTTCCGCCAAAGTAAAACTGATGTGGTTTTTTATTGTTTCATTATTTCGCTGTTTGGGGCAGGGCGATTAAGGGTTGGAATTTAAAAGTCGCCTTGCCCTGATCATTTTATGCGCATCTGCGAAGTATGTTTTTGGTGTGCATCCATTTAATCAGTGGGCGCTCAAAACAGCGTAGCACTTTCGTTGTGATGAAGTTTAAATTCGTCATCGGCTCAACCAGTATCGTAAACATGCCGATGCGCTTTGCCATGAAAATATCGGTGAACAATTGGTCACCGATCATGACGGTTTGTTTAATTCCTATGCCGTGCTTTTCAAGCATGCGTTTCACAAAAGATGAGCGTGGCTTCCATGCGGGCGCTATATAGAGCACACCGAGTGCCTCTGCTATATGTGTAAGCCTCTGTGAACGAACCTCGTTTGAGACGATGTAAATGTTGAAGCCATTTGCCTTGAGTTGTTCAAGCCACATCTTGACATCGTCTCTAATATCCCAAGAACCAGTTGGTGTAAGCGTGTTATCAAGGTCTATCAGAACCGTCTTTATACCGAGTATGCAAAGCAGGTTCGGCGATATCTCAACGACAGACTTGGCGTATAGGTCAGGCAAAAAGTAGCGCATCAATAGGCGCTCCAACAACGACATCTCACCACCGGAATGCCATAGCCGACCAAGGTTATTGGTTTGTCTTCCTTTTGCTGTAACTTGATTGCAACTTACGCCATTGCCTTACAGCCAACATATGTTCCCTAAATGTCCTTGAGAATTTATGTCTCCCCTCTCCGCAAGCAACATAGTAAAGGTAATCAACATTTGCTGGCTCTAATGCAGCAAGCAAAGATTTGAGGCTCGGGTTACAAACAGGTGTTGGTGGCAACCCCAAATGCTTGTAGGTGTTATAAGGTGAATCAATTTGCAGGTCTGAGTAGGTAATCCTTTTCTTGCGTTGCTTAAGGGCATAGAATATTGTCGGGTCACATTGCAATGGCATGCCGAGCCTCAACCTGTTGTTAAGGACGCCGGCGATGATTGGACGCTCATCATCAACTTTTGCTTCCCACTCAACCATTGACGCGATTGTCACAATCTCATATAAGCTGTATGAACACCTTTTCAACTTCTCTTCATTTGGCTTGATGAATTGCCTCTCAAACTCATCCAGCATTACGCTGATAATGTAGCTTTCGTCTCTGCCCGGGCGCAATGGTGGGAAGTAATATGTTTCAGGGAAGAGGAAACCCTCAAGCGGTTTGCCGTTTTCTAACCATGGCTTTCGCAACTGTGCAGGTGGCTTCTCAACCAATCTAATCAACTGTTCTCCATCAGCGAGCTTTAACTCTTCAAGCTTCTTCGCTATTTCGTGGCTCATCAACCCCGGCGGTATTGTTGCATGGATGAATCTCGGTTTCCCTCGCTTCAATATCATTAGCAAACCAAACCTTGAGAGCCTTTCTGGCAGGTCATAAATCCCAGCCCTCAAATTTTTACTCACGCCAACGGCGTTCAAGCATAGCTTGAACAACCATATTGGGCGATGAACATTAAGCGAGGCTATCTCGTTGAGCGCATCACTTGTTGTTGAGCCAAGGTAGATCTTTATGCTTTTCCCACGCCCAATGTGGATCGGTAGGAAAAGCCATGTAGCAAAGATGGTGAAGAGCACAGCAATGCATAATGCAAGCGTGCCAATAACTTTTAACCAAAGCCTGCCTAAATTCACTTCGCACGCACCACCTTAACCACCCAATCAACGATATCAAGGTGGTCTAAGCCGGCTGGGAAGGTGTCACCAGAGACTTCTTTTATGAAGCCAAATCCGTTCCTGTATTCAGCTGTAGCTCGCATCGGTATCGTCACATAATCATTACCTCGTGGTCCGAGTGCGTCGTAGCTTCTGATGCCTTCGTAATTCGGATCAACTATGAGTTCATCAACTGCGATGATGTTGAAGTCAATCCTCTCCGGTATGCCAGCCCTGAAAAACGATTCCATATCAACAGTTACCGATATACTGTTTTGACGCTGCTCAAACTCAATTGGGTAGCCGATTAATATGGGTTGCAACGGGTCATCTGGGTTGACCTCAAAGAGTGTAGCTCGTCCAAGGTGTATCTCAACGAAGCGAGTGAAAGAGCCAGTCCCCCAGCCGTTCCCAAATGGTTTGACGACCGCGGGCAGAGGACCATCAAGCGGATCATCATCGTCGTCAAAGGCAAGGAAATAATATGAGCTTGGATTAATCTCACCGCTCACTTCGAATGTTATCGTTATCCTGTTTTTGCTTACCCCGGGCATCTCAATTTTTGGGTATCGTGCACACCCTGCAAACAACATGGCGAGCATGATACACCAACTTGCCAATATTCTCTTGAGCGAGCTCACAGCGTGGTAAAAAATGAGCACAGCTTCTTCTTTCGCTCCCCCTGCATTTCAAATTTTAGGGCTTTCGCTTATCGCTATCGGAATGTGAAGTTGCGATGCGCATTGCTTCAATTTCCTCCTCTGTAAGGCGCATTGGAGAACGCCATCCGATTATTGGTTTGGCAAAGCACCTGCTTTCATGTCTCCCAAAGAGAGATGTGATAACAGCACCATTGCCACAAGCATCAAGGATAGCAAGCGAGAAGCTCTGTTCACCGCCCACATCTTGGAACGCATCAAAGCGCACAACGCCCACATGCTGTATGCATTTCTTTTGGCGCTCTGATAGCTCTGCAACAAGCTGTTGCAGTGAGCGCACATCCTCGCATGTTCTTTCAATGCGCTCAAAAACACCTTTGAGTGCCTCCACAAAGTCAGATGGGTGAGTGTCGCCAATCAATCTGTTTAGCGATTTTGAGAGGCGATTCAGTTTCACAGCTAAGGTAGCCAGCAGGATGAGTTGAGCAAAGCAAACGACTGTTAGCCCGACGATTATCTCAGCTTGGTTTAAAGCTATAAGCGAACGAATGGCAGCGTAGCTCACTTTCAACCACCCCTTAGCCAAAAAACTCGTCATCAAATTTGAGCAACCTATATCGCTGTGCGCCACGGGTGACTATATATGGATTGTAGTGCACAGCGTGCTCGTTTGATTTTACATGCGCCAAAATAGATTGCAGTAGTAGAAAGCAATTTTGCATGTAAGGGTGAGGTTTATGGACAACAAAGAAGCTTCTCACACTCCAAAGCGCGTTCTAAACATCTTTGACGCCGTATGCATCATTGTGGGCATAGTCATAGGAGCAGGTATTTTCAAGGTTCCCGCAATCGTAGCTAAGAACACACCAAATGAGGTTTTGATGCTATTTGCATGGTTTCTTGGGGGGTTACTTTGCATTGCTGGTGCATTCTGTTATGCTGAGCTTGCAAGCGCTTATCCACAAGCTGGTGGCGACTACATCTACTTGAAGAGAGCTTATGGTAGCTTTTTGGGGTTCGCTTTCGTTTGGGCAAGGCTAAGCGTGATACAGACTGGCTCAATCGTTTCATTAGCTTATGTATTTGGTGACTACATGACGAGGATTTTTAACCTTGGGCAGTTCTCGCCAACGATTTATGCTGCCGTCGCTGTATTTCTCTTCACGGTGCTCAATGTCATAGGTGTTCAACAAGGGAAGCTCGCGCAAAACATTTTGACAGGTGCCAAGGTTGCAGCACTCATCAGCATCGTGCTCCTCGGGCTCTTCTCACGGAGCCATGAGACAACATCGCATGCCAGTAGCACTAACGGTTCGTTCAGTTGGGCTGCATTTGGACTCGCTATGATTTTCATCCTATACACTTACGGTGGATGGAACGAAGCTGCTTTCATAGCGGGCGAGTTGAAAGACGCAAAAAGGAACATGGTGAAAGTCATCATCATAAGCATGTTCACACTTATAGCCATTTACATGCTCATCAATTACGCGTATTTGAGGCTTCTTTCATTTGAGGTGATGAGGGAAAGCGACGCAGTTGCTGCTGATGCACTTTCAAAAGTCATGGGCAGGTTCGGTGAGGTTGTGATAAGCGCATTTGTTGCGCTATCGGCGCTCGGGGCAACTAACGGAACTATATTTACAGGCGCAAGAAGCATTTACGCCTTAGGAAGCGATTACTACGGCTTAAGGTGGCTCGGTGTATGGCACGGGCGCTTTTCAACTCCATCAAGTGCTCTAATCACGCAGGGCGTGATTTGCATGGCTCTAATCTTGCTCTCCCTTTTTGGCGAGGGCTACAGGCGAGGTTTTGAGAACATGGTTGAATACACAGCGCCCGTCTTCTGGTTTTTCATGCTCCTGACTGCTATATCCATCGTTGTGTTGCGAATCAAGGACAAAGATATTGAGCGCCCATTCAAAACCCCAGTGCTACCTTTGACGCTCACGCTCTTCTGTGGCATGTGCATATACATGTTTTATTCAAGCCTCAAATATACGATAGAGTCTGGGCGTTTCTATGCCCTCATTGGGGTTGGCGTTCTACTTTTATCTGTGCCATTCTACTTTGTGACATCGTTCATTGAGCGGCGAGCAACACGATAGCGTGTTTGGGTGCATCAAACGAAAACTAACTGTTAGGAGGGTGAGTGGAGATGAGGCGAGTAGCTATGTTCTTATCACTTGTGCGGGTGTCGCTTTCTCTCTACTTTGCGTTGGTGTGCGCCCATGTGTATGCAGGTCAACCTGAGGTTTCGTTTGGTCCGTTCGTGCCAACACCGATGCCAGTCGTAGAAGAAATGCTCAAGTTAGCCAATGTGACGAAGGAGGACATCGTTTATGACTTGGGTTGTGGTGATGGGAGAATTGTGATAATGGCTGCAAAGAAGTTTGGGGCAAGGGGCGTCGGAATTGATATTGATGCTGGGTTGATAGAGAAATGCAAAGAGAGCGCGAAAGCCGAAGGCGTCGCAGATAAGGTGCGCTTCATAGCTGAAGACGCGATGAAGAGCAATATAAGCGATGCAACGGTTGTTACGCTTTATGTCCTACCGAATGCTATGCTTAAGCTTCGCCCGAAGCTGTTAAGAGAGCTAAAGCCCGGTGTTAGAATTGTCTCACACAACTATTCAATGGGTGATTGGGAGGCTGATAAGGTTGTCCATGTGAACGTGGATTATCAGCGCACACTTTACTATTGGGTTGTGCCTGCAGGTGTTGCTGGTGTATGGCGTTGGAAAACACAGCTTAACGGAAAGACCGTTGAATGTGTTATGAGGCTGAAACAGGAGTTCCAGAAGGTTAGCGGTGTGCTTGAAGTTGACGGCTCAGAGTGCAAGGTAACCGATATAAAGTTGCTTGGAAATGAAATCTCGCTCTCAGCGGTAGCCCCAATCGGTGGGAAGGAAGTGAAGCTTAGCTTCAGCGGGATTGTTTCTAACGACACCATAAAGGGCACGCAAGTTGTTGATGGAGTGAAGTCAAACTGGAACGCTTCCAGAAAGCGAATAAGCATTGATGGCAGATGGAAATGGGAAGCCAAGACGCCAGATGGCGAACTGCGTGGTGAATTGCTTATCAAGCAAGGTAAGGATGGCATGCTCTCGTTCGTATTCTTGGATGGTGATTCGGGAACAGAGCTATGGGATTGGTATGTTTGGGGTGCATCGTTGCGCTTCTCAGCCAAGTTGAGCTCCGGTAAGGAGGTCACATTTAGAGGGCTCATTGAAGATGATAGGATAGTCGGCAATGTGAAGTGTGATGCGTGGGGTGGAGAAGGTGAATGGAATGCTATCAAGATTAGCACAAGATGAGGTGATGCATAAAGATGGATGTGCCACGCATAGTTACCGATCTGCCCGGACCAAGATCAAGGCAATACCTTGAGCTCTCAAGGCTTTATGAGAGCAGGTCGCTTTCCGAGCAAGTCCCTGTTGTCCTTGAGAGGGCAGAGGGAGCAATCGTTGAGGATGTTGATGGTAACAGGTTCATTGATTTCACATCCGGTGTTCTCGTGATGAATGTTGGGCATTGTCATCCAGAGCATGTGGCAGCGATAAGGGAACAAGCTGGCAAGCTATTGAATTGCTACGACTTTGCGAATGTGCCGAGAATAATGCTTTCAAAGAAGCTCGTTGAAATAACACCACCGAACCTCAATAGAGTTTTCATCCTCACGACCGGGAGCGAAGCTGTTGAAGCAGCGATAAAGGTCGCAAGACGCTACACCGGTAGGCACGAGATAATTTCGTTTCATGGAGCTTTCCATGGGCGCACTTATGGGAGCATGAGTGTCGGTGGTAAGATGGGAGTGAAGAAAGGGTTTGGTCCAATGCTTCCCGGCGTGCACTTTGCGCCATTCTGCTACTGCTATAGGTGTGTCTTTGACAAGGTTTATCCACAGTGCAACTGCTATTGCTTAAACTACCTTGATTGGCTTGTTGAAACGCAAACGACGGGTGACATTGCAGCTGTCATCGTTGAGACATATCAAGGTGCTGCTGGCTCAATTGTTCCACCAGTTGAGTGGCTCCAAAGGCTTGAGAAATGGTGTCGTGAAAAAGATGTCTTGCTCATTGTTGACGAAGTTCAAGCGTCGTTTGGGCGCACGGGGAAGATGTTCTGCTTTGAGCATTACGGCATAACTCCAAACCTGCTCTGCCTCGGTAAAGGCATATCCTGTGGTGTTCCATGCTCAGCGCTCATTGGTGAGGCACGCATAATGGATGTGCTTGAGCCGGGGAGCATGTCAAGCACAAACACTGGCAACCCATTGGCTTGCGCTGCAGCACTGGCGTCAATTGAGATAATTGAGCGCGAGGGATTGTGCGAGAGAGCAGAATCTATCGGAACGAAGATGCTTGAGAGGCTTAAGGAGATGGAGAAGAAGCACGATATAGTTGGAGAGGCTCGTGGGCTTGGGCTCGCTTTAGCGCTTGAGATAGTCGCAGATAAGGAGAGCAAGAAGCCGGCACCAGATTTAACGAAGCTCATCATAAGGAAAGCTTTTGAGAAAGGTTTACTGCTGATTGCGCCCATAGGTCTCTTTGGGAATGTCATTCGGATTGCTCCACCACTTGTCATAACATGGGAACTCGCTGAGAAGGGTCTGCAAATACTTGATGAAGCTATAAGCGAAGTTGAGGCTAAAGTTTTTGCCGTTGCTAAGTAACGCCAGAAAGCCATAGATTAACAGAACCTGCCATATTCTTCAACAGCCTCAAATAGGGCTACAATGTTCTCCCAAGGCACATCTGGTTCTATGACATGTGTTGGCGCTATGACGATGGCAGGCGCAAAAATTTCAATCATCCTTTTGACTTCCATCTTAACATCCTCTGGCTTGCCGAACGGTAGCACTGACTGAGTTCCAATCGTGCCCCAAACTGCAAGCTTTTCTCCGTATCGCTTCTTTATCTCAACCACATCCATGCACTCTGGCTGGACTGGGTTAAGCACTGTAACGCCAACTTCAATAAGGTCATCAATGATTGGCATAATGTAGCCATCGCTGTGATACCAGACTGGTATGTCTGGCACTACTTCCCTTGCAGAATCAATTACCCTCTTTAGGCATGGCTTGAGGAAGCGTCTCCACAGCTCTGGGTTCATCATCAACCTGTCTTGCATACCAACATCATCGCCAGTTCGTAGCATATCAACGCCTGCCTCTGCGAAGCGTCTTGCCCTAAAGCAAGCATCCAATGTGAGGCGCTCAAGCAAAGCTTCAACAAGTGCAGGGTTGAAAAGCATGTCAATGAACATCTTCTCCATACCTATGAGCTGCCAAGCTGTCTCAAATATGTGCCCCGCAAAGCCACTGACGAAGTAGCCAAGTCTGTGCAGTCTTTCAACCTCCTCTTCGAGGTGTTCATGTCTGTATGTGAGTGTCACATCAGGGAATGGGTAACGCTCAATGTCCTTTACGCTCTCGGCGTGACTCAACGGGAAAACATGCTTAACGAAGTGGTAGAACCTTCCCGGCAAGTGTGCAACTCCATATTCGTTTGCTATTATCGTTCCTTCGGGAAGGCGTTTAAGGTAAGGTGTGAAGTCGGGGAAATCCTCCGGTTTAAGTGGCTTGAAGTCAACAGACCTTGTCTCAAAGCCAAAATACTCAGCTGGGTCATCACAACCTGTTTCCTGTTTGAAGCGCTCATATGCAGATGGAGTAAAGCCTGCTTCCTTCGGGACTTTGTCGGGATACTGATGATGTATAGCCCTCCACACCCTTTCCCTTGGTGTCATAGCACATCACCTCATAGAGCCATTTTAAAAGCCACATTAAAGCAATAGCGTTGCGTATGGGTTTACGCTATACTCCCAAAATTGAGACAAAGTCTCATTAAGGTGATGAAGCATGGATGAAAGTAAAGAGGAAGAATGTATTCTCCCACTAAGCGAATTGCCTGAAGGGAGTCGTGGCATCGTTCACGCAACATATGGTGGGAGGGGGATGTTGGCTCGTTTAAGCGCTATGGGGTTGACGGTCGGAACAGAGGTAACTGTCGTCCAGAACCCTTTCGTAGGTCCAGTAGTTGTTGATGTGAGAGGCGTTAGGCTTGCCATAGGTAGAGGGATGGCTACAAGGATAATGGTTTGTGTTAAGCAGGATAAGTGAAGGGCTACTGATTTGGCGTTATAGCCAACGGTGAGCTTTCAGTTTTAGGGGGTGTAACCTGCAGTATGGAAATAACCGTTGCTCTTGCCGGCAACCCGAATGTCGGCAAGAGCACGCTTTTTAACATCCTCACAGGTATGCACCAACATGTAGCCAATTGGCCAGGGAAGACTGTTGAGCGAAGAGAGGGCATTTGCAAGTTTGAGGGGCACACTCTCCACATAGTTGACCTGCCCGGCACATATAGCCTCACAGCGAACTCAGTTGAGGAGTTAATCGCAAGGGAGTTCATAATAAAGGAGCGCCCAAACGTTGTTTTGGCAATCGTTGATGCATCAAGCATTGAGCGAAACCTCTATCTTGTAGCTCAGCTCTTGGAAATCACGGATAAGGTTGTCATAGCGCTCAACAAGATGGATCTGGCTGAAGCTAAGGGTTACGGGATTGATGTAGTTGGGCTTGAAGCCTCCATCGGTGTGCCAGTAGTCCCAATAGTGGCGAGGAAAGCACAAGGCATAAGAGAACTCGTTGAGCGCACCATAGCTGTGGCAAGCGGGACCGAGAAGACAAAACCAAAACTGATACGGTATAGTGCGTTAGAGGACGCAATAAAGCAAATCAAAGCGCTCTTGGGAGAGCAAACGATTGACAGCTATATGCCAGATTGGCTTGCACTTAAGTTGCTTGAGGGTGATCCGGAAGTTGAACGCTTCCTCAAGGAATTCCTACCGGATGAGGTGTGGAGAAAAATAGACAGGGTGCGAAACAGGAACGAGAGAGCACCAATACTTATAGCCGATGCGAGGTATGCGTGGATAAGGGAAGCCCTCGCAAAGAATTTGCGCAAGCCACCAAAGGGAGTTATCACCGTTACCGACACACTTGACCATATACTCGCCCACCCGCTAATTGGCTTGTCCATCCTCATCGTTATCTTCGTTTGCATCTTTTGGCTCACATTCAAGCTCTCAGAACCATTCGTTACTGCGCTTGATGATTTCTTCCATCTACTTGCTGAATGGCTTGAAGCACACTTGCCATTTGGCTCATTTGTGAAGGGTTTGCTCATTGATGGTGCACTGGCTGGCTTTGGCGCCGTCGCATCGCTATTGCCAGTGCTTATTGTCTTCTTCCTGCTGATGGGCATACTTGAGGATAGCGGATACATGGCAAGGATTGCGTCAGTCATGGATGGATTGATGCACATATTCGGCTTGCATGGTAAGGCTGCATTGCCTTTTGTGCTCGCATGTGGATGTAATGTCGTCGGTATAATGAGCACCCGAATACTTGAGAGTGAGAGGGATCGCCTCCTCACCATATTGCTTAACCCGCTTATGCCTTGCTCGGCAAGGCTGAGTGTCATGGCTTTCTTCACAGCAGCATTTTTCCCACCTCATCTTAGAACGCCAATCATGCTTTCGTTCCTCTTGCTGAGTTTGCTTTCGGTCTTCATTGCGGGTGTGATACTTTCGCTGTTTGTTGTTAAAGGTGAGCGCATGCCACTCCTAATTGAATTGCCAGTCTACTCCATACCGAATACACGCACTGTATTCATGTTTGTTTGGCATAAAGTGATCATGTTCTTGAAGCGTGCTTCAGTTTTCATAGTATGCGTGTCAATGCTTGTTTGGTTGCTCTCAAATCTGCCAGCTGGTGCACCAATGCATATGACATTCCTTGGGATGCTCGGAAAGTTGCTTCGTCCATTTGGCGAGCTAATTGGGCTTGATTGGCGTGCATGCGCAGCACTCATAACTGGTTTCTTAGCGAAAGAGAATTCGCTCGCGACTCTCAGCGTCCTTTATGGTGGTGCTGGTGAAGGTTTTATTGAAAGCCTCCGAAATGCAATGACACCTCTGCAAGCGTTCTCTTTCACCCTCTTCCAGATGCTCTACATACCGTGTGCAACAACCGTCGTTACAATATGGCTTGAGACACGCTCCATTAAGTGGACTGCCCTTGCCATCGCTTACCCATTCCTTCTGGCAACCATTTTGACAGCCTCAATTTACAACTTAGCGACGCTACTTATGTGACGAGCTACACCAACGATGAAGACCGTTATGCTTCAAAATGGTTGAGTGGGTGAGAGGAAGTGAAGAGGCATTCCCACAACTCACATGAAGTTTTCCGTAATGTGTTAGTGGCATTCTGGATGTGCATTATCAGTTTGCTCTTCATCCATGAGCATCGCACCATCATAGCTTTCCTTTTGATTCATCTTTGGCAGTTGCTCTTCAAGTGAGGTCTGCCATGTGGGTAGTGCTTTTGAAGCATTTTCTGGACATGATGATATTTGCGATATTGGCATTCATTGCATGCGGGTTTGGCGTTCGAGTGCTCATTTTATTGAGGGTGAAGTGCGCACATAAAGTTGAAGCAATAATGTGTGCCATTGGCATTGGCTTTGCAGTTCTTTCATACGGCGTTTTTCTTGTGGGCGTGCTCGGATGGCTCAACAGGACTGCAGTATTGGTCCTGCTCGGACTAATGTTGCTCGTTTCAGTCCCATCAATAGGTGCTGTTAGAAGGAAGCTAATAGTGAACATTTATGAGCAAATCCCTCAGGTGCTACCTAAAATAAGTTCTTCACACTCACCACTCGAGCTTGCTATGACAACCCTTTGCATATTCATCTCCATCTTGGTTCTAATCGGCGCATTAAGCCCACCAACTGCAGTTGAATGGGATAGCCTCTCTTACCACCTCGCCATACCGAAGCTTTACTTGGAAGCGAAACGCATTTACTTTGTTCAGTTCACATCGCATGCGAGCTTTCCGTTTACAACTGAAATGCTTTATACAGTTGGGCTTGCTTTGAGTGGGCACTCGCTCGCAAAGCTCTTTCACTTCTTCTTTTTCCTCGGATGCTGTGTGCTTTTGCTTTGCATCGGCAATTCAATAGCATTAAAGATATGGCGTGATGCTTCTGATAAAGAAAGCCCAAATCAACTACCGTCACCAGTAAGGTCAGCATGGGCTTCGGCGTGGACATTGTTCACCATCCCGATAGCTGTGGCTGAAGCTTCAACAGCGTATGTTGATATTGCCCTCTCATTCTATGGTTTGCTTGCAGTCCTTGCAGCGTTAAGATGGCTTGAAAACAAATCTTTTGGATGGTTGATGCTTTGTGCAATTTCTTGTGGCTTGTGCATGGGCATCAAATACTCTGGCATCATCATGCTTTTCTTACCTGTAGGGCTCTTCTTGTTTCACACAGCAGTAGCAAAACAAAACTTCTTAAAGGGCACAGCGAGTATCTTGAAAGCTTGTTTATCACAGTTTTTCCTCCCGCTCATTGTGGCAGTCATTGTGGCAAGCCCTTGGTATGTGAAGAACATCATCACGACTGGTAACCCGTTCTTCCCATTCTTCTATGAGGTCTTTGGTGGACGAGGTTGGAACAAAAAAATGGCTGAACAGTATCGCAAGCATCAACTTGAATTTGGGACAGAGCGAACACCACTGCAACTCCTTCTGGCGCTTTGGAACTTGACCATGCACTCCGACATACCGAAGGAATTGATGCCCACAGGCAAGCCAAAGCCGTTCAGATACGAAGTTGAGCCTAATCCAACGAGTGGTATTGGATTGACTTTCCTTGCCTTCCTTCCGACACTCGTGTTCATGAGACCGATATCGCCGTATGCGTTGCTTTTGTTAGCATTGTGTGCTGTGTGGTTTTTGGCGTGGTTTTTTAGTGTCCAGTATTTGCGCTATTTACTCCCGTGCCTCATTATGCTTTGTGGCATCGTGGGCTACGCATACTCACATTGGTTTGAGAAGTATCCGCTAACACGCGTTTCAGCTCAAGTGGCAATGCTGTGCGCACTATCTTATTCAACGCTTATAGCCATCGCGTGGGTGCTACCGTGTGCGCCAGTTGTTTTTGGCATCATCAGCGAGGATGAATACTTGCAACAGACACTGCCAGCATATGCTATCGCAAAATACATCAACGTATACCTACCTACGGACGCAAAGGTGATAACATACGGAGAACCGCTTTGCTATTACTTTGAGCGTGATTACCTGTGGGGTGACCCGGGACACAACCTCCTCATTGACTATGCTAAGGTGGCTTCGTCAAGCAAGCCGATGCTCGCACTGTTTGAGGAATACCGCAAGCTCGGTGTGACTCACATACTGCTAAACAGGCGATATTTCTCGCTCTCGCAAGAGGGCGTTCCAAACGGTGTCATTAGGATGGCGATCAAACTCGGTGTGCTGAAGCAACTAACGAGCGTGATGGGAGAGGAGCTATACGAAATTGACTGGGATGCACTTCGCAAAATAAAATAGCGCCTGGCTTCGTTGAACTTAGGACTGCATCATGTTGTGTGGAGGTAAGACGAATGCGGTGGTTGGGATTGGCGATAGCGTTTATGGCTTTGCTTATCAGCTTCAGAGTGGAACAATGCCTGACGAGCACGAAAGATTTTCAATCAGCAAAAGATGCACCGCCAAGCGAAGAAGTTGAATGGCGGTTGGTTGGTCCCGGTGGTGGCGGTTGGATTCAGTCAGTCGCTTTTGACCCCAAAGACCCCAACACGATTTATGTCGGTTGCGATGTCGGTGGCTTCTATGTTTCCTTTGACGGCGGTAAGACTTTTGAAATTTGCAACAACGGGCTTCGGGATTACTTCGTTGAAGCCATCGCCGTTCACCCGAAAAATCCCGACATCATCTTGCTCGGCACACAAGGCGGAATTTTCCGAACAACCGACAAGGGCAAAACTTGGCAGTGGATTCGCAACGGTTTCCCTCCCACCCAACGATACTCCTACTCATCGCCAATCGGAGCAATTTGCTTTGACCCTCAAAACCCGAATACCGTTTATGCTGGCATCGGTCGCCCCAGACTCGCACGAGAAGGTCGCAAAGGAGAAGGGCAAGGCGCAATCTACCGAAGCACCGATGGCGGACTGACTTGGCAACGCATTGACGGCGGACAGTTGCCAAAGGATGCCGTCATCAGCGACATTGAAGTCAAGCCCGACGACAGCAAGGTCATTTTAGTGGCAACGGACAAAGGCATTTTCCGAAGTGATGACGGCGGCAAAACTTGGCAACCATCAAACGAGGGTTTGCCCCATCTTTTCATCCAAGAAATCGCTTTCGCTCCCTCTCAACCCAACCGCGTTTACGCTACCCTCTTGACAACATCCCGTGAAGGGCAAGCTTGGAATGGGGGCGTCTATCGCAGTGACGATGCAGGCAAGACTTGGCGTTCTTGCACAGGCAATCTACCACAACGCGTAGGTCCAGACCTTTATCGGCAAAGTAATTACGGCGAAATCGTCGTTGACCCACGCAACGCTGATGTCGTCTATGTTGGTGGGCGAAGTTGGTGGAATCCCGGCGTTTACAAATCGGTTGACGGCGG
>Ga0197143_1001131_pt1 | contig 23689 bp, 18 predicted proteins | sample GBS70_MetaG_FD_148603 | JGI IMG/M metagenome (GOLD analysis project Ga0197143, IMG submission 148603) | Sediment microbial communities from Great Boiling Springs, Gerlach, Nevada, United States - GBS 70_MetaG | ecosystem: Environmental > Aquatic > Thermal springs > Hot (42-90C) > Sediment...
TCTTCCACACTACGTAGTGGCCGCTGCTCTCTACGCCGAGCGCTGCCCCGCTCTTGGCGATCTCCCTCACCATGAACGTCCTGCCTACTGGAACCCAACGGACCCTATAGCCGCGAGACTCCACGAGCTCTTCGAGCACCATAGAGCACTCCACATTGGCTACGACATCCCCGTAGCCCATGCCTTCAAGCATAACGACCGCAGCCTGCTCAGCTGTAAGGACCCTACCGGTGTCGTCTACGAAAACCGTGCGGTCGCCGTCGCCGTCGAAGGCAACTCCGAAGTGGGCATGTCGCCTCACAACTTCAGCGGCCAGGTCCTTCAAGCGATCTGGTGTGGGCTCCGAGCCCCTTCCCGGGAAGCGGGGATCAACATCCGCGTTTAATGCGTAAACCTCGTGACCCAGATCCCGAAGTAGGCGTGGAGCGATGAGAGAAGCGGCACCGTTCCCGCAGTCTACAACGATCCGGAGACCTGAGGCTGCGGCTTTAGACCTCAGGAACCGCGCGTACTCGGGCAGAATTTCCAGGCGCGCAAGGTGTCCCGGTTCGCGAGGTTTCAGCTCGGCTGAAAAGAAGATCTCACGCAGCTTCTGTATCTCGTCTCCTACCATAGGGTCTCCGCCCTGCTTGAAGAGCTTGACGCCGTTCCACTCCGGCGGCAGGTGGGATGCTGTTATGTAGGCTGCCGCGTAGCCCTTGTGCAGCGTCGCGTACATAGCAGCTCCGATAGGCACAGTACCTAAATCCACCACATTCGAGCCTCCGGCTAAGATCCCCGATGCCAGAGCGAGGTGGAGGGGTGGGGAGCTCAATCGGGTATCCATCCCCACAGCGTATTCCCCCCTCCAGTAATGGGACAACGCGAGCCCGATCCTAGCCATAACCTCCGGGGCGAGATCGCTACCGTAGATACCGCGGACATCATAAAGCCTGAATATAATGCTCAAACGCTCTAACGACATCGTTCAGGTTTGCAGTTACGGCATAAAACTTTTTTCGCTGAAGGGGCGCTAGCGAAGGATCTGCTAAGCTTCTGGCTCCACCAGCGCGTCAATGCACACCTTGTAGACGCGGGGTGCGTACTCCGACACTATGCGCGCGTCGAGGATGCGAACACTCATCTCCCTGAGCGCAGCTTCTCGCTCGAGAAGCCTGTAGGCCTCGCTGAATAGGTCACGCTCGGGTGCCCAGTGGTAAAAGTGTATCACCCCACCCTCCCGCTTCAGGCATAGAAAGGCCCTGTCCAAGAACTCATGAGCGCCTTTAGGCAAGGGCATCACCACCCTGTCGCAGGTCCCGTACCAGCGCTTAGCCTCCGTCTTCACGTCTCCCAGCACAGGCACAACCTTGCCCTCGAGCTTGTTCAAGCGCACGTTCTCGACCATGTAGCGGTACGCCTCGGGGTTCAGCTCGATGGCTACCACTTTTTCAACGAGCGGCTGCTTTTTCGCTATCATCAGCGCGTAAGGCCCCACGCCGGCGAACATCACCATGACGGTTTCACCGGGCTTCACTTGGCTGGCCACCCTAACCCTCTCCGTGGCTTCTCGCGGTGAAAAATATACCTTCGTTGGATCGAGCTTTAAGCGCACACCGTGCTCTACGTGCACGACCTCTGTGCTCCCTCCGCCAGCTAGCACCTCGTAATTCCTGACCCTGTAAGGTCCCTTCCTCTCGGATGCTTTAGCTAGGACTACACGAACGTTCCTATGTAGCTTCATGATAGCCTCTGCAACCGCCTTTTTCACGTGGTCGGGTGTACCCTTGGGAAACTCCAGAACGGCGACTGCACCCTCTCGGGATCCGATAATGTCGAAACTTGACGGAACATACTTTACCTCTGCGCCTAGAAAACCCTTGAGAAGCTCTTTGAGATTCACGGGGCAGCCGGACGCTTTATTGCCGCGCATTTTTTAAACCCCGCGCAGCTAGCCTTCGAGGGCGGTGACCCGGGATGAGCCTTCCTGACCAGTAAAAAGGACGAACGTGTTGAGCTAGGTATAACCGTTAGGAAGGAGGAGGACTTTAGCGAGTGGTTCACCCAGGTGATTACGAAAGCGGAGCTAGTCGATGTAAGGTACGGGGTTCAAGGCTTCGTCGTCCACAGACCCTGGGCGATGAGGATCATCCGGCAGATTTACAGGCTCTTCGAGGAGGAGCTGGAGAGGACAGGTCACGAGCCGGTTCTCTTCCCGCTAGTTATCCCGGAAGAGTACTTAGAAAAGGAGAGGGAGCATGTGGAAGGCTTCAAGCCGGAGGTCTTCTGGGTGACTGAAGCTGGCGGAGAGAAGCTGGATAGACGCTTAGCGTTAAGACCGACCTCGGAGACCGCGTTCTACTCGATGTATTCGCTGTGGGTGCAGAGCTGGAGGGATCTGCCGCTGAAGCTCTACCAGAGCGTGTCTGTGTACAGGTACGAGAAGGCTACGAGACCTTTCATCCGCGGTAGGGAGTTCCTGTGGATTGAGGCGCACTGCGCCTTCGCTACTAGGGAGGAAGCGCTGAAGCAGATAAGGGAGGACATGGAGAACACGAGGAAGGTAGTTTGGGAGAAGCTCGCGATCCCCTTCCTCTTCCTGCGGAGGCCGCCGTGGGACAAGTTCGCCGGTGCTGAAGATACATATGCTGCGGATACGTTACTGCCTGACGGGAGGGTTTTGCAGATATCTTCAACCCACGACCTGGGTCAGCGCTTCGCGAAGGCGTTCAGCATAACTTATCTCGACGACCAGGGTAGGCGTCAGCACGTCTGGCAGACGTGCTACGGTCCCGGAGTGTGGAGGATAGTTGCGGCTTTAATAGCAATTCACGGGGATGACAAGGGGCTGGTTTTACCCTTCGATGTTGCGCCCGTACAGGTTGTGATCGTGCCTATTTATTATGGTGAAGAAAGGGAGGCGGTTATGGATAAAAGCGAACGTGTTAAGGACGCGCTCGCAAAAGCCGGCTACAGGGTGTACTTGGATGCTAGAGAGCGGACTCCAGGTTGGAAGTTCAACGACTGGGAGCTTAGAGGCGTGCCGCTGCGAGTAGAAATAGGAAAGAAGGAGGTTGGAGGGGGGTATGTAACGCTTTTCAGAAGAGATCTCAGGAAGAGGCTCTCCGTGAAGGATGACGAGCTGCTCGACGCAGTGGCGAGGCTAAGAGACGATATCCTTGAAAACCTAAAGAAGAAAGCTAGAGAATACTTTGAGTCAAGGCTGGTGAAGGCCTCGAGCAAGGAGGAGGTAGCCAAAGCTGTGAAAGAGGGAAAGATAGTGTTCATGCCTTTCTGCGGCCGCGAGGAGTGCGTAGAGAGCATGAAAGCAGAAATTGAGGGGCTCCGCGTCAGAGGAACGGAAATAGATCATGTAGAAGGCGATTACGGCCGCTGCGCCTGGTGCGAAGACCGCGCACGCTACATGGTGTACGTGGCCCGCGCCTATTAGTAGGGCTGCCGTTAAGCCGCGCTGACCTCCTCCCCGCCCTTCAGGGCGAGGCTTTCAGCTGTAACTGCTAGCCTAGCGCATTGTTCCTACATCCAGAAAGCCAGAAGCGACATTTCCCGTGCAACCTCCGCCGCCAGTTGAGAGTAAATGGTCCTAGCAGCTTCTAACAGCTTTTCTCTTTCAGAGCGCGGAGCGCGTTCGTACTCTTCCACGATATCTCGCATCTTGGAGTAGACAGCCTGAGCCAACCACAACGCCGCGTCAACCTCCCTTTTGCTTAGTAGCTTGAACACGGACCTTGAGCGCGAAAGCGCTTCTTCGATAGTGCCAGCTGCTACCACCTCGTAAACTTTAGCCACTTTGCCGGGTGTCCAACGAAGCACTCTGCCTATTCTCTGAACCATTTGCCTTACTTGTCCAGACCCCGAAAGCACGATTGCCACGTCAGCATCGGGCACGTCAACCCCTTCATCCAGCACGGTAGTTGAGACTATGACTCGAATAAGCCCCTGCCGGAATAGCTCGAACGCTCTTAAACGCTCGCTCTTTGGGGTATCGCCAGTGATGAGCGCGCACCGGTTCTCAACTTCCCTGACAGCGCTGTAAGCGGCTTCCGCCTGATCGAGGTACTGGCAGAAGACCAAAATGTTCCCCTTTTCGTCGCCAACGATATCTTTCAGAGCTCGAAGCTTCGCTTTCGCTTTTGCGGCCACCTTTATCAGCTCAGACGCTTGGCGGGGACCGACCGCGCTGGAAGCGACTCTCGCGTACTCGTTAGCTTCTTCAGCGTCGAGTTCTACAGATATCTTTTCCAGCTGCAATGGCGCCAGGAGCCCCCTGAGCACGAGCTTAAAGTAAGAGGTTGAGTACACGGGGTTGCCCCCAACCTTGTAGATTAGCGCTTCGTTCCTGTCCGACCTTTCAGGTGTGGCGGAGAGAACCAAGCTGAACTTGGCTTTCACCTTCAAAGCTATTTCCTTGAATGTTTCGGCCGGAAGGTGATGCCCTTCGTCGTATATTACGAAACCGAACTTATCGTAAATCTCCTCTATGCTCCTCGCTGCGCTATGGTAGGTTGCCACAGTTACCGGGCGCAGCTCCTTTTCGCCACCCACGAGCAAGCCGGCGCTCATCCCTAAGCACTCCGAGACTCTCTTCGCCCACTGCCTAGCTAGCTCTACCGTTGTAACGCATATGAGCGTCGGCACCTTCAGCTCTGCTATCGCAGCGAGCCCGACGTATGTTTTCCCTGCGCCTGTTGGCATTACGATGGCGCCTCTGCGACCGGCTCTTCTCCAAGCTTCCAACGCCTCCTCTTGAAAAGAGTAGAGTGAAAAGGTCACTTTAGGGATTCTTAACTCCTCTAGAGGCCATCGCACTTCCTCCACTACGCGGAAGCCCACGCGCTCCGCGAAGCTCTCTAAGACCGGCACAAGGGAATAAGGTATTCTTACCACTCGATCGGTGATGAGGTTCGCGATGCGGAGCTTAGTGGCTACAAGCTCAACACCGCTTTCAACAATCCTCTGCTTGTAGTACTCGACTGATAACGCATCCTGCAGCTCCGCTAGCTCCACACTTGTTAACCGGCGGGGAAAGACTGCCAAAGCTCCACGAACCCCCCCTTCCCTTACGACCACAACCCCTGGAGGTGGGGCAACGCTCCAAGAGGGGTTCTTAACAAGCCCAACCTGCTTGCCGCTCAGCAGAGGGTCCGTATGTAAGAGAAAGTCAAGCAGCGCTTCAGGAGCTTTCTCGGGTTCAGCGCCCCACTCTACCATCAAGTCGATAGCCGCTCCTAGGTCCACCGCAACGTAGTTCACAGGCTCCCCCTTAACGGTCCGAGGATCCGGTCTCGAACACCGCCTCAGGAACTCTCTGCATAAAGTGTCAAGCCTGTTTGGAAGCAAAAGAAGAAGCCCCTTTTCTGCTTCAGTGTCCCTTAAGTTCCTATCTTCTTTCAAGATTTCTTCAATGAGCTTCGAACCAGAATCGCCGAAAACCCTCGAGATGAATTCTCTCGCAGCCGAGTTCTTCAGCAAACCTTCGACTCTAACAACCCACTGCCTCTCCTGGGGATCCCACCGACTGAAAGCTTTCACCACCTCCTTGAGCTGGAGGACCTCCCCCCACGTACGCTCGCTAGATAGTACGCACCCTCCCACGCGCACCTTGAACTGGAGCTTGTGAACTTCAGCCATTTCCTCGTTCAGCACCTCTACACCTCCCGCATTATGCCTACAAGTGCTTAGCGTGAAATGCACAACGTTTAACTCTGCAGGAGGGAACCAATTTAGCGTGCCATGCAAAACGTATACGAGTTGTAACAATCCTTCCAACTCTGGTGATGAGGGTGGAGACGCCCGAGCTCACACGGCGATGAGGAGAAACCCGCGGGGCTGAGCTGCATAGAAAAATAGTTTTAACGTGAGCATTTGAAGCCGTGGCACGGTCAGTTGCGAGCTGGAAGTACGAGGTCGCCAAAGAGATGGGAATGCACCTGCTAAGCTTGGAAGCGCGCGAGTGGGCGCTCCTCCTACTTAACGCTGATGGACAGAGCCCTGTTAAAGGTGAGGAGTGCTTCCACACGACTTTCTCGATGATGGCAGTTCCACCTTTTTCCTTCAAGCCTCTCCTGCTATCGTTCTTCTCGCCCGAGCTCCACAGCGCAATTAAGGGATTGGTAAGCGAGGGCTTAGTCAGAGTGGTGAACGAAGGGAAGGCTGGGGCTGACTACAAGCTCTTCAAGTTGTCAGAGAAAGGGCTTGTGGAAGCCGCGAGGCTAGCTGACAGAGTGAAGAGCTCATGGGTTTCAATCGGGGAAGTTATTTTTCGTGAAGGTAGCAAGGTTTTGGGCGAGATTGAGGCTCTCAAAAAGACGTATAATGGAAAAAGTATCTCTGAATGGCTGGATCTAGTACTGAAAAGGATAGATTCTCAAGATAACATTCTAGAAAAGTTTTTCGACGAAAGCGAAATCGAATTTTTAAGAAGTATTTATAGGTCATTTAAAAGCAAACATAGCGATTTTCTAACCAGCTTAACGAAACTTTGAAAAACTACTCTTTCTTTAACGCTGTATCGATCGCCTCTTCTAAAGGTTCTAGCGTCCAAACTTCATCTTGTAAACCAAGGTGCGCGGTCAAACCATAGTATATCGGATCCGAGCCGTCGACAAACGCGAGTAACTCAGCTTTGCGCACTCCATCGATGGAGAAAAGACCTGTGTGCATTTTAGCTAGGTCGGTCGGAGGAACGTCCAAAAGCATTACGATCGTATGCTCGCTACCTTGAATTGCGAAAGCGTTTATCAGTAAGGGTATCCTAGATAAAGCCGTAAGGAGTGATAGCGCAGCTCTAGTGTTCTCCATCTCGACTTTGTAGATTACAGGGAACTCAGGTTTCCTCGGCTCCACGTAGTTCGATTTCCAAATGGGTTTCAAATGATTCCTGAAATGATATGAAACTAACTGTTGTGCAATCTTTATTTTCTCTCCTATTCTGCTAAGATTATTAAAACAGTATTCTTCTTTTTCCCTAAGTATCAACAGGTCCAATCTATCGATGGATTGATAAGCATGTAAGCTCGTGTCCGGTTCTGGCAGCGTGTCTCGCACGGCTTCAGGAAGCTCGTCCCATCGCACTTCAAGGGAAGACCCCGTATGAGCTACAAGCCGGCTATCGCAAGGAACGTATCGAGCCTCCCATTCCCCCACCCACACATTCTCGACCGCTACCGGCAAGGTGTACGCGAAACGCCGTTCGAATCCCGCGGGCGGTGTAGCCTCTATAAGCAATTTTGCCCCTTCGCTACTCCAAATCTTTCTTACAACCTTCACGTACGGAAGCACAACTCTCGAAGCTATAGTGAGAAAGCTCGGAGAGTACTTGCAAAGAACATACGTTGGAGATAACCCTATAGCCCTATATTCGACCCAAAACCTCAACCACGCGTTTTCGGCTAGCTTTCGAATCTTTAAGCTCGCGTAAGAGGAGGAAATCCCCGCAACCTTCGCCGCGTCCGAGTAGCTGAGTGCACGCGGAATAGAGAGCAAAACTCTGTAATCAGCGTGAGAGAGTTTCCTCCAAAACAAAGTGCACCACCCTTCTTCTCGAAAGTTTCTGGCTTTTTTAGCCCTTACGCGTACGTGTAAACCACCTTTTAGCTGGCAAGAAAGGAAGATGACGCTGAAGGCGACTGCACCCTTGAAAGTATGGAACAATCCGGCGGGTACTCAACCGATGGTGAGCGTTAAAATATTTAAACCCCCGGAGAACTACTTTCCTGGACAAGCCATGAAAAAGCTAAGAGAGTTCGAGGAGGAAGAGGAGTGGGAGGAGGAAGAGGAGGAAGAAGAGCTCGAAGAATGGGAGGAAGAGGAGGAGGAAGAGGAGTGGGAGGAGGAAGAGGAGGAAGAGTGGTAGGTTAGGGAAGATAACCGGTTATTATTTTGTTAAATTTACTTTTAAGTTCTATCAGACAAGTTCAGATAGATCCATTACTAGCTTGCTTATTTTGAACAGATGATTCCGAGCCCCCTCACTAATGTTTGAATTGCTAATTGACTGTAGAACCTCCGCGCACCCCACTTCCGCTCTTTCGCGGAGGAAGCTGGAGATTACAGCCTCTTGACATCTCGCAACAACCTTCGCGGTCTCAGTCAGCCCTGAGGCTGGTGTAGAGTAGGTCATGCGCTCGGCTTCATCGCCGATCTCCTCCAGGAGCTTTGCCACCAGCCTGGCATCTACCAGGAACAAACGCTCCTGCCCGCTCACAACGGGTGACTGTATAGCACTCCGTATCAAACGCACTGCCAGGAAGTAGAGCCTGTCCAGCCTATCGTCGCGGCTCCTGACCGACTCTAGAGCTGCGGTATCGCCGGATTCGAGAGCGGCAGAAGCATCAATGTACATGCTTCTAGAGATCGAATCCATCCTGGAGAGAACACCTTTCACGTCGTACCCGTCTCTAACGAAGCACTGCAAGACGAGTTTTTTATCGCTTTCATCGACGACTTCGAGTCCTACAAGAAGTTTCAGTAGCCTTTCGAGACCACCTTTCAGCAGGTCGTTCGCCGGTTTTTCCACCTCAATGATCTCGTAGCCGGCTAGGTAAGCTTTTATCACATCCCGCGCGCTGCCTCCTTCGATCCTCCTCGCTTTTGCTTTCTCACTTTCACCTTTTAACGGTTTCAAAAGCAAACCACCTTCAACGACCTCCGCCACCACCATGCTCCCGGACCCGAGCCCTTTGCTTTCAACCCATCCACGCGGCAGAGACACGTAGATGCTGTTGCCAACCTTCACGAGACGCCTGTATTCGCTCCTCGAAGCCGACATAGTCAGCAAAACTCCGCGGCTAAAACGGTTAAAAAGCGAGCGATGGCTCGGAGCCCCGCTTCCTTTCGAACCGGGGGCCTGCCGGTCCCCGCCGGCTGCCGCAGCTTCATTCCCAGCGCGCTGCGCCGATCGCTGCGGGCACCAGCTACAGCCGGCCGCTCTACCGCTGAGCTACGCGGGGCGTGGTCCCCGCGCCCGGAATGCTCGGGAAGCGGGGCTCCCGAGCTATCCTTGCGCCTTCAGGGACTTTTAAGCTTAGCGTCAAAGCGGGCCGAGCGAGGTATGAAAAGGGACCGCTTGAGAGCGTTTAAAACAGCTGAGCTTAACGCAGCCACAATCCTTCACTCTTCTAACTCCAGAACCTCAATCCCGGCGTTTCTCCTTCGGAAGATAGCGACCGCTACGGCTATAATAGCGAGAGCTCCGGTGGCTAGGTAGAGCTCGCGCGGCACAAAGCTGAAAGCGACGTAAGAGCCTCTACCTTTCACTTCGAGCGTTGAACGGAGCCCAAGCTCCGGCACCACAATCTCGTAGAGACCCGGCTTTAGGTCCAAAGCTGCTATTCCGTCGTCGCCCGTCCTCGCCGAGAGCTCTACGGACCCCTTCACCTCGATGAGAGCTCGGGCTATAGGCCTCCCGAAGAAGTCTACGATCTTCACGAAAACTCTAGTCAAGTTCGATACGATCACGTAGCTGCTTGAGCTCGCGTCGACGTTGACTACACCCTCGGCGATTGCAACACCCTCCTTGGATATCACGTAGCTGTAGCGCCCAGCTGGGATATCTTCGAAACGGGCCTTCCCACCGACGTCTCGTGAAGCGTACTGTACACGCTCATCCTTCAGCGTGACCGCGTAGCCGGCAACCCTGTCTCCATTTGGGTACACCACCGTTACTTCGAAATCCACAAGAGTTGTGTTCACGGTCAAGTGCGCGTCTCCGCTTCCGACCCTCAGGCCGGCACGCCCCACTTCCCGGTTGCCCGCGAGCACGCTGACTAGGTACTCGCCTGGCGGTACAGCTTCAAAAACGCAAGAGCCTTTCACCACGTAAGCGAAATCTCTCACCGCGCTCCCAACACCTATCAGAAAGACCGTCGCGTTGTTCACAGGTTCGCCTTTCGCGTCGACAACGTCCACCAATACACGGTAGCTGTAGATAGGCAGCACCACCGTCGGCGAGTACCCGTATAGGCTCAGGTTGTACGCCGAAACCCCCCTCCTGTACGCAGTTGCTGTAACCGCGCCGCTCGATCGTGAGATGGTTATTGTGGCGCGCCGACCCGCAGCCACTCGGTTATTTTCGACGACGTAGTCGTAAGGCCCAGGGTTGACGACGTCGAAGCTGCAAGCGCCTGTTGCCAGCTTGAAACCAGGGAGCGCTCGCAGCAGCGCTGGGTTGCCGGGGAGCGCTCGGCCCAGCGCGTCATCCGCTACGGTGTAGCCCTGGAGTTCGAGCTGACACACAGCCGGCAGGTTCGCGTAGATGTACATCGCGCTCGATGCCTTTTTGACATCCGTTAGGTAGTAGAGGGGGGCTGCTCTAAGCTCCACTGCCGCGTTCTGTAGCTGCTTTATTAAGGGTTGAAGCGCTTCCGCTGCAGCTAGGAAGGAAGCGCTCCACAGCGTCACATTCCCCGTAGAAAGAGGTATGTTAATCGGTTCGCATGCTGTAACCGTGAGCTTCAACCCTGCAAGGAGACCGATCACGCTGGTGTTCCTCAGGAGAGAGCTTACTAGGTAACCCCACACGTGCTCACCTTCCTTATCGTTTAAAGCGTACACTGGGGGTTTCGCGGCGTACTCTGCGAAGCTTATAGAGAGCTCTTTGGGCACGAAACCAAGCCTGGTAAAGTTGATCCACGCGAAATCCTCAACCACGATAACCCCTTCATCCACCTTAGGCACCATCGCTACACCGTCTACGGCGACCCCGGAGGGCTTGAAGGGAGTAGGCGCGTCCACTCTCACTAGAACGCCTAGCGCATCCCTCGGTGGGCTCAGCTCCAGCTTGCAACCTTTCCGCCACTCTAAAAGGAGGAAATCGCTAGTGTACTCTCCGCCAACCTTCCAATACTTCACTTCGACCACGAACAGCTTGGGCGGCTCAGCTAACGCTGCAGCTCCAGCTGCTAGCAACGCTATCAACAGCAGTGCGAGACGCACGAGCATGATAACCATCTAGGGTCCTGTTTAGGTAGCCCACCGTTCTCTCTGTTATGACTGGGGTATTCTCCGAATACTCGCTTTAGCGGGCGCTTAAGCCGTAGTTAGGTACTAGCGCTCGCGGGCATCTAATCAGCGATAAGATAATTAAGATCTGTGTAAGAGGAACTTTGAGGTGCATGCTGGGTAGACGGAGAGAGGTTGACGCGGCCGAGCTGGTGAACAGATTGGAACAGTTAAGCAAGGAGATAAACTCTCTAATTTCTAAGCAAAGCGATGCGGTAGGTGCTAGAGTAGCGGAATCGCTCAGGGCGATGCAGGCGCAGCTCGTAGCTCTGCTGGACGAGCAGAGAGCTATTCTGGCAGACCTCGTCGATTTGCTTCAAAGGCAGAGGGGGGAGCTGGAAGGTGCTCGAGCTAGGTTGGAGGAAAACGCTGCAAAGCTGGCGGATGCGAGTTCAAAACTGGAGGCGGGGGTTGCCGAGCTGAGCCGTGTCTCGGGCGACCTAACGAAAAGCTTGGAAGTACTGAACGAGCGCTTGACACCAGCGCTCCAAGCGAGCGCCGAAACGTTAGCCGAACTTAAAAGGATCCTTGAAGAGACCGGAAAAGCTAGCGCTAGGTGGGAGGAGGAGCTCGTAGGAGGCGCGAGAGCACTCGTAGAGGCTGCAGAAAGGTACACAAAGGCTGTGGACGAGTACGCGAGTGCAGCAGCTAAAGTCAAAGCGATTGAAGAACGTGAAAAGGAGCTTGCGGAGCGGGAAGCTAAACTGAAAGAACTTGAAGAACAATTGAAAAGATGGAGTGAATCTTTATCTGATAAAGAATCTAACATAATGAATATTATCGAAAACTTGGTGAAAACCGTCAACGAATTGAACGCTAAAACAGAGGCTGTGTATGAGCTAAAGGATATCGCTTCAGCGCTTTCATCAACGCGCGAAGAATTCGTAAAAATACTCAATGAGACCCGCGAGAGCTACATGGAAATGCTAAAAAGACTAGAAGATACAACATCAAACACACTCAATATAACACGCGACGAGTTCACAAAAATAATCGGAGACGTACATGCAAGCTACATGGAAATGCTAAAAAGACTAGAGAAAGAATTGAAAGAGCTTGCAGAGAAAAAAGCAGAACTGGAAAGTTTTAAAGCCTCCCTAGTAAGCGAAAACGAACGTGTAAGATTGCAGAAAACGGAGCTTGCGGAGCGGGAAGCTAAACTGAAAGAACTTGAAGAACAGTTGAAAAAATTGGATGAAAAGTTAAAGAATTGGGAAGATACTCTTAGATCAAAAGAAGAAGAGGTGAACAAAAGAATAGAAAAAATAACAGAATGGGAAAAAGAATTAAATGAAAGAGAAAATAGATTAAACAAACTTCTAAATAGATATGAAATAATGAGAAGAGAATTAGAAGAAAAAGAGAAGAATTTAAAAGAACTTGAAATGGCTATAAATAAAGAAAAAGAATCTATTGAAGAAAAATTAAAGCCGCTTAGTGAACTAAATCAACTAGAGATAAAACTAAAAGAATGGGAAAAAAGATTAATAGAAAAGGAAAAAGAACTTATAGGGTACCAAAGATCTCTGCTTACTAAAGAGAACTTACTGAACGAGCTTAGGGAGAGGTTACAGGCTAAAGAAATGGAGTTGAAAGGTAGAGAAGAGGAAATCGCTAAAAGTTTGAAGAAACTGAGTGAGCTTGAAATTAGAGTTAAAGAACTAGAAAGCGAAAATAAACGCTTGAGGGAAGAACTGGCCAGGAAAGAGGAAGAGCTGAAAGCCCTTAGAAGCCTATTAGAGTAAAAGCAAAGTAATTTCTTTCCTAAAACTTTCGTTTAGCCGCGAGTATTAACTTTACGTTTATAATCCAGCGAAGTATGTGACAGCAACCATTGCAGCGAATATTATTGAAAGCAAAATATAGCCTAGAGCTAGGCCTTCTACAAGCTTGAATACCAGGCTTTCCCCCCATTCGGGTTCCTCGTCTTTCGCGGCGTTATATGCGAAGAAAGCTAAAACCGCAGATAGAAGCGTTAGGATGAGTGGTAGAATTTTCGAGAAAAAGGGCGGCAACGTTGGACTCTTGCTGAACCCTTCGGTCAACATCCATGTTGCAAGTAACGGTAGTAAAGGGGCTAGTGTAAGCGTCGTTAGAATTTTGCTCGGTAGCTGCGTTTCAACCACCAAGGGAGGGGGGTGACGCCCCCACTTAAAGGATTGCTAAACCTTCCTGGAGGAGCTTAACCGTGCATAATGGAAGCACCTATCATATGGTTACACTTGCTTGTGAACTCCGCGGGGAGAGGGTGTCGCTTCGCGATACCGTATGTCTGCTAGCTGGTTTCTGAAGAAGAGGGTCGCGCTCCAGATACCATAAGGAGTTTCACTTCGGTCAAATCGTTAGTAACTTTTTGTTCTATTTCTGATAATTTTAATTCTAAAGAATATATTAATAAACTCATTTCGTTTATTTTAGATTTCAATTCTATAATTTCTTCTTTCAAAAATTTAACTTCCTCTATCGTCTGGAGACTTCTCTCTTTTTCTTCTAGTTTAAATGCTTCTATATCTTTTACCATGCTGTCTACGTTGTTGGAGAGGGTGCTTAGCTTTGAGCCTAAACTGCTAAGTTCTAAATCTAATAGTGCTTTTACGTTAGATTGCATTTTGTTAAGTAATTCGCTAGTTAATTTTGTAAACTCCTGGTACCGTTCTATAATGGTGCGCCTTTCGTCGTCTATCAACCTCTTGTTGGCTTCGAGCAGCCGAGCTAGCTTTGAGCTTTCTTCTTTGAGCTCCGATATTTGCTTATTTAATGTCTCAACTTGCAATTTTAACCCACGGACTCCGTCGCTAAGCCTCCGTACGCCAACGGCTAGTGCCGGGAGGATCTCTTCCTCGAGCTCCACGTACTCGATCTCGCTCATTACGTGTAGGAACGCTTAGGGGTCGTTATATTTTAAGCGTCTAGAAAAGGAGTGTGCTACCTGTACCGAAGACTCGGTTGCTTGCCGATCACCATCCGCGGGAGAGATGGTCTTCGGCTACAGCTAGAAAAAGCGCCCGCTAGTAGTGGTCACTCCAGCTCGTTTTCCCATTCTTCTCCTTCTAGGTCTCTTCCGAACTTTGTAGCGAGAGCTGCTAAGACCACCGCGGCTACGGTGAGCGCCACGCCGATGTTGATGAAAATGCTGCGGGCTTGGGGTGTCGGCGCCTGCCACGGGTAACCGCCTAGAATGAGCTTAGTGTCGCCCAAAGGTATTGAGAGAGGGGTCCAGTAGAGGATTAGCGCCGCGGCTAGAAGTACGATCACGATCAACGTGGTAGCTCTCATGCGATCACCCCACTAGGGTCCGATCGTCGCGAGACGTTCACTGTTCACGCACCCTGGGACGGCTTCTTCATCCCCGTGGTGCAGGGAGGCAGCGTTATTAAGGATTTTTCCACAGCGAGAGAATACTTTCAGTAACGTCTCTATCCCGGTGAGCCTTTTCTCCCCCAAAGAGCTTCTTAAGCGCGTGAGCTCCCTGCTCATCGACAGGGAGAAACTCTCAAGCAGGTACGTTCCACCGAAACTCCCTTACAGAGATGAGCAACTCGCGATACTGGGGAGTTTCCTTAGCGATGTGATGCACGGCGAGGCGGCTAGCCCTAGAGTGGCTGTTCTGGTGGGTCCAACAGGCACAGGAAAGACATCGAGTGTAATGCTCCTCCATAGGACGCTCATGGAGAGAGGGTGCGCGCACGCTTTTGCTCACATAAACATGAGGATGGCCGGTGATACGCCTTTCCAGCTCTTCGCCGCTCTCTACGAGAGCGTAGCTGGCTCCCCTGCTTCGCGCAGCCTAAGCGCTTACGAACTGCTTAAGGAAATTTTCAGCGTGCTCAAGCGGGAAGGGGTGCCAGCATTACTCGTTTTCGATGAAGTCGAGTTTCACGCGAAAAGCGCTCTCCGCAGCGCGATATACACGTTAACGAGGTTGCACGAGCTGCAGCTCGTGCAAGCAGCTTTGGTGTTTATCGCGAGGAACATGGACTGGTTGAAGCTTCTGGACCCCGCCGAGCGGAGCTCGCTGGGCAACTTTATTGTAAGGTATCCCCCCTACAGCAAGGAGCAGCTCCTGGGGATACTGGTGTATAGAGCTCAAGAGGCCTTTAAGAGCGGCGCTGTAGGGCATGATGTGCTCAGCTGGCTCGCTGAGTACACGCACGCTTACATGCAGGGTGACGTTCGCAGAGCGCTGGATACGCTCCTGTTAGCTGCGCTGTTAGCGGAGCAGGAGGGAGCCCCTAAGGTGGAGGTTCGCCACATCGTAGCAGCCCTTAAACAGACAGAAATCTTCGTAGCTCCGGCTGACGTGGAGCGCTTGACAGTTTACGAAAAGCTTACGCTGTACGCCGCTCTGCGCGCCTCTAAGGTGAACCCTTACGCCAGACTAAGCGAGGTACTGGAGGAGTTGCTCTCTCTCGCCGAGCAGCTGGGTTTGGAGCCCCCAAGCCAGGAGGAGTTCGAAGATATCGTGCAGAGGCTAGTAGATATGGGAGCCCTGCTGGCTGAAGGCCCAGCGAGGATAGCGCCTGCTCCCACTCTTAACGCGGAGGTTGTGGTATCAATCCTCAAGGACTCCGTAAGAAAGGTGCACGTTAGATAAATCTGAGTGGGCCGGGTGACGAGCCGCCGTGATAATGGTCGACTATCGGGAGAAAAACAGCGGTGTGGTGGAGGAGCTATCGAAGCTTAAAGCGCCTCTGCGTTTTGAGAAACTGGACGTGGGGGATTACCAGGTCGCCGGAGAAGTCGTTATTGAGAGGAAGAGCTGCAACGACTTCGTGTCATCAATCATCGACAAGCGCCTTTTCGAGCAAGTCCGCTACATGCTCCAGGCGCAGCTTAAGCCCGTTGTCATCGTGGAGGGGGACTTCGCTGAAACATTGGCTTACAGAAGAGTGGGTTACCCTCAGGTTTACGGCGCTATAGCGGCGCTTGTAGACATGGGGGTATCGGTACTGCGTACAGGCTGCCCAGCAGAAACCGCTTACGCGATCTACTACATTTACAAGCGCCGCGTGGAAGCCCCTAAAAAGGGGTACCTTCAACCGGTGAAGGTGAAAGTGGTGAAGAGCAACAAGAGCATCGAAACTGTTCAGCTTAACATGGTAGCCGCCATACCGGGTATAAGCCGCGAGCTCGCCCACAGGATCCTAATGCATTTCAAGTCTCCAAGGAAGTTCTTCAAGGCATCGCCAGCAGAGCTCAGGAGAGTAGAAGGACTGGGGGAGGCTAGGATAGCCAAAATTTTGGAAGCTCTAGATACTGTGTACCCTCCGGTTTACTTGAGCGAAGGCAACCCGAGCGCCGATGACCCCTGAACCCTACCGGGCGAGCGAGGATACGGTGCTTTTAGCCAAAGCTCTCGAGTGCATCGACGGAAGCTACAGGCTAGCGGGAGAGATAGGCTGCGGAGCCGGTTTCATAACCGAAGTCCTAGCTTCGATGGCGGAAGAGGTTGTCTCGTCCGACATAGATATCGAGGCGGCGAGAGAAACCTGGTCGAGAGCTAAACAAAAGGGGTTTAACTGGAAGGTGCACGTGGTGTGTTGCGACAGGTTGGAAGCAATAAAGGAAGGGGAGGTCTTCCAGCTGACCGCCTTCAATCCCCCCTACCTGCCCGATGAAGAGGGAGACACTGCTACTAGCGGTGGTCCTTCAGGCGTTGAAGCCCCCCTTTCCTTCGTCGAGTCGGCCGCCAAGAGGATGGCTAGAAACGGGCTTATGGTGCTCCTGCTCAGCTCGCTATCCGATTGGCTACGAGCTCTAGAGGAGTTGACCATAAAGGGTTTTTGCACGAGCGTGCTCTGTGCGAAGAGCGTAGGGCTTTTCGAAGATCTTTTAGTTATCTTAGTTATGCGTTCAGCTCCTAGAAGCTCCACTCGCACGCGAGATACCGATCCTTACGGCAAAGCCGTCTAAATCCCAATCTTGCACGAGCTCGCCTCCAACAGCTTCGGCGTTTCCGAGGATTTTCAAATTAATTGCTCTCACTTCTCTCACGATGTAATCAGCTTTTTCCTCAACAGCCCGGGCTACTTCGCTCGGCGCGTAGATCGCAAGATCGATAAACGCGTCAACAGGGAGTTTCAACATTTTACGCATAAACTGAACTCTCCTGACGATATCGCGTGCCAAGCCCTCAACTACCTCCTCGGCGCCGAGCTTGACTTCGAGCGCTACGATCGCATCTTCCAGCGCCTCAGCTACGAAGCCCTCTTTCACAGTCTCCTCGAACTTCACCATATCCTTCGAGACTGTGTACTCGCTGCCACCGGGAGCTCGTAAAATAGCGAAACCTTTGCTCTCAAGCTCGCGTTTGAGCTGCAGGGCGTCGACGGCTTTTAAGGCTTCAACCACCCGCGGGGCTTCCGAGCGGAAAGCAGGTCCTATGATGCTGTAGACAGGTTTGACCTCTGTCTTGGAGATCGCCCGCGCTTCCAGTAAGGGGAAGACAACCATTTCCTTGACGTTAGCTTGTGCTGAGACCACCTGGCGCAAGGCTGCTACAGCGCTCTCCACGCTCTTGCTGTCGGTGAACACGTACATGCGCGGTAGAGGCACCCTTAGCTTGATACCAACTTTCATCCGTGCCGCCCATGCCCGCTCAACGAGCTTCCTCGCGAGCGCCATATGCCGCTCAAGCTCCTCGTTGACGTACTGCTCAACCGGCTGCGGCCACTCGAGCATGTGAACGCTCTCCGGGTCTCCTTCCACCCTAAAGGACTGCCTGTAGATCCACTCGGTCGCGAACGGTATGAAAGGCGCTGCGAGTGTAAGGAACCTCCTCAGCGCGTAATAGAGGACAGAGTATGCAGCGAGCTTATCCAGGGTGTTCTCCTCAATCCAGACTCTCGGCCTCGCTAGCCTGATGTACCACCGGCTGACATCCTCAACGATGAAATCTCGCAGCGCCCTTGCGGCCCTGTGTAGTTCGTAGTTCTCCAGGTACTTAGTAACCTCCATGGTGAGCCTTTCGACCCTCGATAGGAGCCACCTATCCTCAGGCCGCATAACGTCGAGGTACTTCTCAACCGGGTGTTCTTTCGGGTTGAAGCGGTCGACGCTCATGTACGTAGAAGCGAAAACGTAAACGTTCCAGAGCACGTTCAGATCGTCGAAAACCTCCCCTAGCCCTTTCCACGAGAATCGAAGGTCTTCCCACACAGTATTGCGCAGCACGTACCACCTCAGCACGTCCCTTCCACCCTTTTCAAACCCCAGAACCTGGTCGGGCGCTACGTAGTTGCCAAGCGACTTGTGCATCTCCCTACCCTTTTCGTCTAGCACAAAGCCGTGCATCACCACGCGCTCGTAAGGCGTCTCCCCGAAAGTGAGCAAGCCGCATCGCATTAGCGAGAAGAACCACCCAGCTATCTGGTCGTGTCCCTCCACGATCACGTCTACCGGTTTCATTCGCTCGTAGAGCTCCTTGTTGAGAGGGTAGCCCAGCGAGGCGTAAAAAGCCACACCCGAGTCGAGCCACACGTCTAGGACGTCCTCGACCCTCCTCATAACCCCCCCGCACGCGGGACACGCGAACGTGACACCGTCGATCCAAGGCCTATGCAAGTCGGGTAGATTCAGCTTTCTGCCAGCTAACTCCTCGAGCTCCTTTAGCGAGCCGACCACTACTCTTTTACTGCACCTTTCGCACACCCATATCGGAGCCGGAGTACCCCAGTACCTCTGCCTCGAAATAACCCAGTCTCTCAGCCCTTCAATCCAGCCTCGGAAGCGAGCGGTGCCGGCCCACTCGGGTATCCACAGTACTCGCTGGGCTTCCTCGAGGAAGCGTTCCTTAAGGTGCGCCACTCTGATGTACCACTGGGGGGTCGCTCTTAGCAACAGAGGGGTTTTACACCTCCAGCACACGGGGTAGCGGTGGCTAATCCTCCCTTCATGGAAGAGATAGCCCTTCGCCTTGAGATCGGAGATTATCTCTGCGTTCGTCTCCCATACGCGCTTTCCAGCGTACTTGCCGGCCTCCTCTGTGAAAAGCCCTCCATCGTCTACAGGGGATAGCACTGGCAGGCCGTACCTCTGTCCGACCTCAAAATCCTCCTCACCGTGTCCCGGTGCGCAGTGAACGAGCCCAGTTCCCTCCTCGGCGCTCACGTACTTGTCAGAGAGGACTACTTTATGCGCCACTCCCCTCTGAGTCTCGATCTCGTCCTCGAGCGGGTGCCTGTAACTCAAGTTCTCGAGCTCCCTACCCCTCACGCTGCCGATAACAGCGTAACTTGTTATTCCCGCATCCCTCATAACAGACTCCAACCTAGCCTTGGCTACCAGCAGCTTCTCACCCTTGACTTCGACCCACACGTACTCGAAATCGGGATGGACCATAACTGCCACGTTCGCCGGTAGGGTCCAGGGCGTTGTTGTCCAGATCAGCAGGTAGTGCCCCGGCTTACCGTCCACGGGGAACTTCACGTAGATTGAGGGGTCCGTGACGACCCTGTATTCGGTTACCTCGTAGTCGGCCAGCGCCGTCTCGCAGCGAGGACACCAATGGACAACTTTCAACCCTCGCTCGAGAAGGCCTGCTTCCTCAGCTCGCTTAACCAGCCACCAAGCGGATTGAATGTACTCGGGGTTTAGCGTCATGTACGGTCTAACCCAGTCTAGCGAGACACCGAACTCCTCGAACCATCTCGTCATTGAGTTCGCGTTCCTAAGGGCGAACTCCTTACACCTTTCTACGAATTTGTCTACACCGTACTTTTCTATGTCTTTTTTAGTTTTAAATCCTAACTCTTGTTCCACCTTCACTTCAATCGGCAGCCCGTGGCAATCGTAACCGGGCTTGTCTACAACGCTGTAACCTCGGGCCCTGCGGTACCTTACGATGACGTCCTTCAGTATTTTGTTCCATAGTGTACCTATGTGCGGCGTGTCGGAAGAGGGGTATGGAGGCCCATCTAAGAAGTAAAACTTACTAGCATCGCTAAGAGATTCCCTAATCCTTTCGTATACGTTATTTTGCTTCCAGTACTCTAAAATAACTTTTTCCAGGATCTTAGGTCTATACTCCTGTTCTAGAGGTCGCACGCACGTTAAGCTCTCTTCCACAACGACGCCGCGCCATACCCCGCTTTTAACCCGTTCGCTGGGTCCCGCGGATAATGGCGTTCACCGAACCTACCCTCTTTACGGTAAAATAAACCTTACGCAGAGTGCTGTAATGCATATTGCAAGCGCGAATCCTTCTATTGTCTTGCTCAAAGACCTTCAGAGTTCTTCCACTCAGCATCCTGTTGGTCCAGACTCTTTCCCACAGCTGTGTTATCTGCCCGTGGAGGCCGGTTGCACCCGAGCAATCGCGCGAAAGCTATTTACCCCCCTTTGCGAGGTGCTCGGTGGGCCGGTAGCTCAGCCTGGGAGAGCGTCCGCTTCGCAAGCTCCCGCCGAGGCAGCCGAGAGCGCGGGAGGACCCGGGTTCAAGTCCCGGCCGGTCCACAATCACCAAAACGCTGCTTTCGCGCTCAGCAACAGTTTTTACCGGCTCTCCATCCCCCATTCTTGTGGACGTAAGAAGCCTTAAGGAGGACCCAGGGTTAGCGGGATCGATTAGGGAGCTTCTGAACTTAACCCTCAGCAAGGATTTTGTTGATCGAAAGTTTTTCAGGAAGATAACGGTTGAAGATCCGAATTTTGACCCTAGGTTCGCTCTCGCCTGTGTAGAAGGGGGTAGAGTTGCTGCTGCGGCTCTAGGTGTCATGAGAACAAAAGAGCCTAGGCAAGTTGTAGAGCAGCAGAAAAGCGTAGCTTGGATCAAAGCTTTAGCGGCTGTTCCCGAAGCTAGGGAGGCTCTTAAAGAGCTTGTGGGGATCCTAGAGGGAGAGTTCGTCAGAGAGGGGAAGCGGCAGGTGAGGTTTTCGGATTATGCGAGCTGGTACCTCGCTCCAGGTGTAGACTTAGAATACGATTGGTTGCTTTCGTTGCTTATACAGTCAGGTTTCAGGAAGGTTGGAGAAGCTGTTAACTACGAGGTCGATATGAGCTTATTCTACTACCCAGAGAGAGTTAAGGCGCTAGCATCGGAGCTGCACAGGCGCGGCATTAATATTAGAAGAGCTAGCTTAGGTGAGCGTGAGCTCATCGGGAAGTGGGTCGAGGAGAAGTTCTCACCCTTCTGGCGCGTAGAGTTAGAAATGGCTCTCGCAGCCGAAGACGGGGGCGTCCTGGCAGCAGAGTCCGATGGAAAGATTGTAGGCTTCTCTGTCTACGGCGCGCTCCGGCCCGACTTCTTCGGTCCCATAGGCGTCGATCCAGACGCTAGAGGAGGGGGTATTGGAACAGTTCTGCTTTTTGACACGCTAACGTTGATGAGAGGGGAGGGCGTGCGCGTAGCGACAATACCTTGGACGACGCACTTGACATTTTACGCTCAGGTACCTGGAGTTTACAGGGTGAGATCTTTCGCGGTGCTAGCCAAGAACCTACCATGAGCGAAGCTGGTGTTGACGAAGCCGGTAGGGGGCCAGTCATAGGCCCTCTCGTAATAGCGTGCGTGGTTCTCAACAGTACCGGTTTGGCGTTCCTTCGTAGCTACTTGAGAGATTCGAAAGAGCTCACGCCACGAGCTCGTTCTAGGATCTACCGGCTGATAGAATCGGCGGCGGAGGAAATCAAGGTTAGGGTTTTAGAGCCGCGCGAGATAGATCAAGCTGTTGAAAGCTTTGAGCGCGGTCTGAACGAGCTGGAGGCTGTAGCGACAGCCGAGCTGATCGACTCCCTCGAACAACACGTTGAAACCGTCTACGTGGACTCTCCTGATCCCTTGCCGGACAGGTACGCAGAGATAATCGGCTCGCGCTTACGGCGCTCAACGGTGTTGGTGGTGGCAGCTAATCGCGCTGAATCGATGTTCCCGCACGTAGCTGCAGCGTCGATAGTGGCTAAAGTCGAAAGGGACCGCGCGATCGAGGAGCTCAAACGCGAGTACGGAGATTTCGGTTCAGGCTACCCTTCCGATCCGAAGACAAGGCGTTTCATCCAGCAGCTAGCAAGCCAAGGACGGGAGCTCCCTCCCATAGTTAGGAGGAGCTGGAAAACTCTGGACAAGCTCGCGCACCTAGGCTAAGCTGCCGGTTTCAGAAGCTTATCCACGCCGACCTCCTCGACCCGCCCTTCCCTCAGAACTGAGACTCGTCTACCTTCAAGTGCCGCGGCCAGCATCAGCGCTGCACTCAATAAGCCGTCGTCCGAGTCTACAGCTACAACATCCGCTTTAGCCATAGCTGCCCTAACCTCGTTTACTAGCCCATCGAGCGACGCGCTCTTGATGGTCAGAATTTCGATCGCTGGAGGCCTCAGCCCGAGGCTCCTAAGTCTGCCCCTGACTTCTCTGGCCAATGTACCATCCCCTTTCCTGCTGACAAGCACAACTAGCTGAGGGTGGTAGTGGCGCACCAGCTCGACCACATTGCTTACATCTGCCTTAACAGGTGCCATCAACCTGACGCGCATCGAAGCCCACTCGAGCACGAGATTCCTGACGTAGGCTGTGACCTCCTGAACATAGCTTTGCGAGAACTTCGTGTAGACGGAAAGAGGTTTCACGAAAAGCGTAATGCCGCAGAACTCTTGTCCCGCGGGCTTGATCAGCAAGCGTGTCTGGGCATTGAAGGGGCGACCACCCCCTTTGCTGTAAGTGAAACGAACTTCGTAGACGGGAACTCCTTCATCAGAGACCTTCGCCAACGTTACACCGGTCACAGCCCTCTCAATACCATGCTCCTCCTCCTTCAACCTCTCCACTAGGTACTCAGCAAACTGTGACACCCTATCGGCTGATACCCTAGCGGGAATCTCGATCCTCCACTCGCCGCCGACAATTTCCGCTTCAAGCCTCCATTTTCTGCTTAGCGAAGGCGTGGCGTAAGCAGAAGCCCTCATCGCAGGCACAAGCGCCGCTGCCACCGAGGAAAGTACGGAGAGAAGGACTACAGTTGCTAGGTCTGAAAGACCGGTTTTCACGTCCACAGGGATGCTGGCGCCCGCCGCTTGAAGCGCTCGGAACCCAGCCACCCCCACTAGGTAGCCGAGGGAGCCTCCAACGAAGCCTAACAACACAGCCTCTGAGAGAAAGATTAGGAGTATGTGCGTGGGGTTCATCCCTATGGAGGCCAGTGTGAAGATCTCCTTCCTCCTCTCGTACACCGACGCCAGTACGACAGATGCCACGTTGAAGAATACGAGCGCTATCGGTAACAGCGCTTCTCCACCTCTGAACTCTACGCGCGAACCCACGTAGTAGACGCGCAAGAAGTCCCCCGCGGGTCTCGCCGCTACCACGTACCCAGCTTGGAGCACCAGCCTCCTCGCTAAGTTCTGCAAATCGATCGGGCTTACGGTTTTTGCGTATACCCTCGTCACCCTCCCCCCCAGCTTCAGCGCCATGGTGACAGGCAGGAGTAGGATCTCGTCGGGGTGAGCGGGGCCCGCGCTCCCGTCTGGGTATACAGCTTGGGGTAGGAGGTCGTAACCCCCAATGTCCTTCAACCGCCCCAGTGCAGCTGGATCAAAGAAGCCTACGACCTCCAGCTTGACGCCGGAAACATCGATCGTATCACCTAAGCCGATCCCTGCGTCCTTCCACGCCGAGCTCACGATCACAGCGTCGCTTCGAATAGCCAGCGCACCCAACGCACCATCGGGCTTTACCATGCTCGAGAGGTCTACAGGCGAG
>Ga0197143_1001132_pt1 | contig 23686 bp, 10 predicted proteins | sample GBS70_MetaG_FD_148603 | JGI IMG/M metagenome (GOLD analysis project Ga0197143, IMG submission 148603) | Sediment microbial communities from Great Boiling Springs, Gerlach, Nevada, United States - GBS 70_MetaG | ecosystem: Environmental > Aquatic > Thermal springs > Hot (42-90C) > Sediment...
AGGAAAAAGTCGGGACCCTTGAAGCGCGGCTTGCGGGCGACGATTTCGGCTTCCACATACTCCTCGATTTCTCTTGCCTGCTCCACGCTGTAGTAGATGAACATATTGCCGCCGCAGAAGTAGTTTTTGGGTTCGCCGAGGTGGTTGCGGACGAGTTCGTCGAGGAGGGTGATGCTGACGACGTGCCAATCGGATTCCATTTTGTCTCCGTCTCCAGAGGGGAGTTTGAGTTGTTGGAGTTGCTCAAGGGACGCGGTGATGGGGTCTGGGCAGGGTTGGGGTGTGTCCTGCCGTTTGGTGCGTGGTTTGCGTTTGGGTTGGGCGGTTGCGAGTTGCGTCGCCATAGCAAGCGAATTATACCTGCTGGGCGGGCTCGTCGCGGGTATACTCTCGCCGATTGGAGGAGAGACGATGGCGTATATCACCGAGGCTGGCAAGAAGCTGATTACGGTCATCCCAGGCGACGGGATTGGACCCGAGTGCGTGGAATCCGCTTTGAAACTGCTGCAAGCCGTCAACGCGCCGATTGAATGGGAAGTGCGCGAGGCTGGTGCAAGCGTCTTCAAGAAGGGCATCGAATCGGGCGTGCCGCAGGAGACCATCGAGTCGATTCGCAAGACGCGCGTCGTGCTGAAGGGTCCGCTGGAGACGCCCGTCGGCTACGGCGAAAAAAGCGCGAATGTAACGCTGCGCAAACTGTTCGAGACCTACGCGAATGTGCGCCCCGTGCGCGAGTTCCCGAATGTGCCCACGCCCTACAGTGGGCGCGGCATCGACTTGGTGGTCGTGCGTGAGAATGTGGAAGACCTGTACGCGGGCATCGAGTATATGCAGACACCTGGCGTGGCGCAGACGCTGAAGCTTATCTCGCGCAAAGGATGCGAGAAAATCGTGCGCTTCGCCTTCGAGCTGGCACGCGCCGAAGGACGCAAAAAGGTTCACTGCGCCACCAAAGCGAACATCATGAAGTTCGCCGAAGGGATGCTGAAGCGCACCTTCGAAGAGATTGCGCCCGAATACCCCGACATCGAGGCGCACCACATCATCGTTGACAACTGCGCTCACCAGCTGGTGAAGCGTCCCGAACAGTTCGAGGTCATCGTGACCACCAACATGAACGGCGACATTCTCAGCGACTTGACCTCCGCGTTGGTAGGTGGGCTGGGCTTCGCGCCGTCGGCGAACATCGGCAACGAGGTCGCCATCTTCGAGGCGGTTCACGGCTCCGCGCCCAAATACGCAGGCAAGAATGTCATCAACCCGACCGCTGTGATCCTGTCGATGGTGATGATGCTGCGCTACCTGGGCGAGTTTGAAGCGGCAGCGACGATCGAGAACGCGCTGCTCTATACGCTGGAGGAGGGCAAGGTGCGCACGGGCGATGTGGTCGGCTACGACAAGGGCGCGAAGACCACCGAATACACCGACGCGATTATCGCCAACTTGGGCAAGAAGCCATCCACGACGCGGGTACGCGAGTACCGCCCGATTCGGCTGCCGCAGGTTCCCGCCGACCCCGTGCTGGTGCGTCCGAATACGCGGCGCGTGGTGGGCGTGGACATCTTCGTGGAGACGGAGCTGTACCCTGAGCCGCTGGGGCGGGCGTTGGAGACGCTGGTCGCTGAGTCACCGTTCTACTTGAAGATGATCTCCAGTCGCGGCACGAAGGTCTACCCACCCACAGGCGCGATTACCGATGTGGTAGACCATTACCGCTGTCGTTTCCTGCTGCGCGATGCCAGCGGCGAGGCGACCGACGCGCAGATTCTGGACTTAGTCCAGCGCGTGGGCAGCCGCTTCCGCTGGATGCACCTCGAGAAGTTGCAGGAGTTCGACGGCGCGATGGGCTACACCAAAGCGCAGGGCGAAGACTAATACCAATCGCGTGCGCAAAGTTTACGATAGCAAGGGCAGCTGAAGACCCCCTCCTTAAGGTTCCCCCTGCACGCAGGGGGAACCGAGTAATACCAACTGCGCTGCCAAAGTTCGTGAATGCACAGGACTCGAATCCCCCCTCACCCCGACCCTCTCCCCCCTTGACAAGGGGGGAGAGGGCAGGGAGTGGGGGGATTCTGCACGCGCAAGAATTTGTGAACTCTGGCTCGGCGATTGGTATAAGCGCGCCCCTCGCGGTTCCCCTCGCGAAGCGGGGGGAACCTAAAGGAGGGGGCAATTCATAAACTCTGACCGCGCGATTGGTACAATCCCGCGTCCAGAGCTCATGACAGGGGGAACCGAGAGCGCACTTGCTCGGTTCCCCCTGAGTGCTTGATTAGTCTTGGTCGGGGTCAAACGGGCTGATGTAGAAGCGCGGTTGGATTGCGCCGCCGTAGATGTTGCCCACGCCGTTGCGTGTGCTACTCCAGAACAGCAGTAGCGACTCGTCCAGCCCACCGTAGGGGGCACTGAAGGGGCTGCCTGGGACGCGGAACTCCACATTCGGCATCGCCCACAGGTACAGCTCGTTGGTGGGCAGGTCAATCGGCACGGGCGAGGTGTACTCTACATCGGTGGCGAAGGAGCGTGCAAGGTTGCCCTCGTCGATCCAGCGCACAACCTGTGTCTCTTCCAGCGTCACAATGTTGCCTGCGCGGTCGCGGGTAAGGTAGCGTACCACGACCTCCTTACCGAGGTCTTCTGTGGTGAAGTAGATATTGCCGCGCAGGGCGTCATACTCGTAGAAGCCCAGCCCCGCACCAGGCACATTATTCGCCGTGAGCTGCACCACCACATGGTTCGTGCCTTGCGCAAGCGTGAACGCGCCTGTCTGAACGGGCACGCGCCCGAATTGGGTCAGTATCGGCGCTTGCAGCCGCACGCCAGGGCGCAGCGTCTTGAAGAAGAAGTTGCCCGAGCTGTTGGGCGGCGCGCTCGTACGGCGGAAGAACACCCATACGCGATCCACAGGCGGGCGGTCGTCCAGCGCGCACGCGCCGTTGTTCACACCCTTGCGCACGGGCGAGGCGTCAAGCGCATCCAGCCGATGGCGCGGGTTCATCGTGCGCTGGAACACCGTGCGCAGCTGCGAGTAGGTTCCTGCCGAACCGGGCGCAGTCGCGCTGAGGCGATACACGCGCGGGCGGTAGGTGACCGTCACGAGGTCGTTCAGGCGCGGCGCGAAGTTCACGAAGCGTATCGTGCCGTTGTTCGGGTCAACTACGATGCGCCCGCGCGGGAGCAGGTCGACCACCTGCCCGCCGCCGTCCAACACAGGCTGGTTGAACTCGAACTGCAGCAGACCCGTCTGCTCGTCCACAATCGGGCGTTGCAGCACAAACTGCGTTGGGTTGTTGGAGTCGCGCGTCAGCAAGATCGAAACGCCGTTGATTTTGATGTCGAGGTCGGGCGCGCTTGGGTCGCTGTTCCAGCCACTTCCCACGAACGCCCAGTCGAGGTGGCGCACGCGCCACACATTCTGGTCAGCGTCTTTTTGGGCGACCTCGTCGACAACTCGCGGGAGGAGTCGCTCTCGCAGGAACTCAATCTGCGCTTCTGTGAGGAAGCTGCTCAGTCGGTTGTCCGTGAAGGAGAGCAGGTTGAGGTTGTTAGGGTTCACGCAGAAGCGTTGCAGGAGTACCTCCGACTCGTTGCGGTCGCCGACCGTGCCGATGAAGTAGACATCCGCCAAGTAGATGAAGCTGGTGTCGTTCAAGCTCACGCGGTAGATATTCGCGCTCACGCTCTCCACCGAGCGCACGATGGGCGAGAGGGGCAGCCGCTGCTCGCGACGCCAGCTGGCAAAACTATCGCCCACCGACGCGAGGTAGAAGATTTGGCTACGCCCCGATGGCGCGGCGACATAGAACAGCCAGTTGCCCACGCCGTCCACGCCTGCAATCGAGAGGCTGGAGCGCGGCACGACAGGGTCTAACGGAACCGCCTGCGGGTTGTCCAGCGGCTTACCCGACTCGCTATCCAACGGCACATAGAACAGCAACTCGTACTTCTGGTTGCGCAGGATGACCTCGCCTGTCCAGAAGAGGAACGCACCCCGCGGCGTGAGACGCACGAACGGGCGATGGTGTTTGATGGTCGCGATTTCCTCGTTGGTAAGCGGGCGACCCAACCCCAGCGCAGTGCTGAACAGGTTGCCGTTCGGATCGTTCGGGTAGGGACCGAGCGGCGCTTCCCACCAGCGGTTGCCTGATTCGGGCAGCCAGCCGTTGGTCGCGCGGATGCCGTCTTGGAGGGTCGTCGTGCCGTCCCAATTCAGCGTCGACTTGTAGAGGTAGAAGCTGTTCGGGCGTTCCACAGGGTCGAAGCGATTGCTTGCCCAATACAGGTGCAGTTTGCCTGTCGTGGGGTCGCGGAAGGCGGCGGGCGTGATGTCGCTGATGCGCGGCGCGCTCGGCGGCGGCACTTCGTCAATCATCGGTACAACGCCCTGATTGGTGCTGCCCGTCAGTTGCGTCTCGCGCACGCGCACCACGACGCGCATCGGCGGCGTGGCGAAGGTACCGTTGACTACGCCGGGCGTGCCGCCATCGTTATGCTGGTACGGCGCAATCAGCTGCGAGTAGACGCCCATCGGCTGGAACGGTGGGATGGCAATTGACACCTGCGGCTTGCGCGGCTCCACAACGATGTTCGGGTCGCGCCGCGGCGGAACGGCGGGGATGGTCAGCACAGTGGGGCTGTAGTCGCCCACCTGCGGCTTTTGCAGGAGCGGGTACGGCTGATTGTTGCCTGGATAGAACGGGTTCGGCTGCGGCCAGAAGCGCGTGTCCAGTGTGCTGACGACCGTCGTCCACGCGGGCATCCCCGCGAAGAAGCTCACCATGTCCGAGGTCAAGAACACCGTGCCTGCAGGGTTGTTGAACGCCTTACCCAAGTAGACGGGATAGAGGTTCACATTCCCCTCGTTGCGCACGGTGAACGGCTTCCAAAACGGCGCAAACAGCGGATTGTCGGGTCGGAACGCCGAGAGCGGGTTGTTCGCAAACAGACTGCCCCAGTTGAAGCCGAACCCTGCGGGCAGGGAACCGAAGTCGATGGTCTGCTCCTCCACCACGAGGCGTTCGTCAGGTTGAACGGTCGCGGTGGTCGTCAGTTCGCGGTACGCCTCGATGCGCAGCTTCTGCGTAACGCCAGGCTGCAACACGCTCTCCAGCCCATCGAAGCGCCCGTTGTTGTTCGAGTCGGCGAATACATAGGTGCGCGAGGTGTAGCCCACCGTGTTGGCGGGCTGGTAGCGCGGGATCTCGATTTGCACATCGACGCGGTTGCCTGTGGAGAGCAGGCGCGCGGTGGCGCGTTGCAGGTCTGTGCCGCCCTCAAACAGCATCTGGATGCGCCGCCCGGAGATATCGGGGTAGTCGGGGCTACGGTTCGGCAGCGTGGGCATCACTTCCCACGGCAGCGGGCGGATGACCGCTGCCGCCCCACCTTGCCAGCGCATGTCGTCCACATATGCACGCACATTGATGGCGACCGGTACCACATTCGAGGTCTGCGGCGTGCGTCGGTCGCGTGCGAAGAAGTCGCCAAACAGCGTCTTGCCATGCTCGCCCGCGCCGACAGGCACGATCCCACCTGCAGGGGTGCGGAAGCGCGTGTTGACCAGCGTCCCGTTGTTGCCGTTGAACAGGTTCTGGTCGGTGCCGCCTGTGCCGACCGCGCCGACGCCTTCCAGCCCCAACGGATTCGCAATCCCGAAGCGCCAGCCTGCGCCTGTGAGCAGCGAGTCGGGGTCGTCGCCACCATAGGGAGGCACTTCAAGTCCGCCGCCAGGTGCAGGGCGGTCGATTTGTGTAGTTTCCCACGCAAGGTCGGAGCTCCAACCAGCGTTTCCGACGCGCACTTGCAGCTCGTACTTCTCGCCTGGCGTGTAGAAGTTGTTGCCCGACGACTGAATCGTGACCGACTGCATCGCGACCCAGTTTAGGCTTGGGTTATCGCGCGGCGCGCGACTTGTCTCACGCGGCGAGAGCGTATACTCCACGCGCGTGACGCCTGGACCAATCAGTTGGATGCGCAGCGGTTGCGGGTTCGTGCCCTGCTTGAAGTTCCACACAATCACATAAATCGTGTCGCCCCATTCGAGCGCGTCGGGGAAGCGCGGCTCTAACTCGTCGGGCGCCAGCTCGCCTGCCATCACAGCGTCCGCCTCCTCCTTGCGCGTGGTCACCGACACACGCAGCTTGGAGTAGTCGGAGCCGTCGGGGCGTGGTCGGTCTTCTCCAGGACCATCAATCCTACCTCCTAAGCCCGTATCAGTGCTTGCAACGCCCAGCACATTGTAAGCGTAGACGATGCCCTCGTCGTCGGCGGCGTAGAGCCAGTCGTCCAGCACAGCGGGCGAGGCGAACACGGTGTTGGCGTACAGGTCCCAGCCCTCGAACGCTTTGCCGTTGCGGCTGTTGGTCTGCTCGTCGGCGTGCAGGGCGAGCAGCAGCCCAGAGTTGGTCGCAACCACGACGGCGGGGCGGTCGCCAAGAATGTTCCCGTTCTCATCGGTGTCGCGCACATAGGTGAAGATGGGCGAGCTGAAAATCGCGCCACCGAGGTTCTCGCTGATGTAGCGCAGGTCGCCCGTGTCGGCGTTGAAGGCAACGATGCGCCCGCCCGTAGTGCCCACATAGACAAGGTTCTCTGGCACGCCACGATAGGGCAGCCCTTGGACAACCAGCGGCGAGCTGTAGAAGAAGTTGAACAGCCCGACCAGCGGCGCATTCAGCGCGGGACGCGCCCATACCAGCGAGCCGTTGTCTGCCTTGACCGCGTAGAGCCGTCCGCCCTCCAGACTGCCTGTCGTGAAGTAGACGCGCCCCAACGCCACTGCAGGCGTGCTGGTAATCGGCTCAATAGGGCTCTGGTCTTCGGGCGGGTAGACCCACGCCACGCGCTCATCTTCAGGCGTGTTGGGGTTGTCCTGTCGGGATGGGTTCAAAGCGATGAGGCGTCCGTACTGGTTGCCACCCTCCGAACTGCCGATATAAATCAAGCCCGTGGCAGGGTCGTAGGCAGGCGTCGAGACGAACGCCGCACCGAAACGGTCGTACTGCCAGCGGTAGTAGGTGTCTGGATCCTCAGGATCCAGGTCTGTGTTGATAAGGTAAACCGAGCCCGCAGGATTGCCAATCGCGACCAAGTTCTCGCTTTCCAGAATCAGCGGTGAGGCATAGCTGAAGCTGGTGGAGTTATCGGGCTTGACAATCCAGTAGAGTTTCGTTTCACCGCGGCGGGTGCCGTTCTCGCCGTCACCAAGCGCGTCGATGGCGTAGACTGCGCCGTTCTGTGCGCCGAACACCACCACCCAGCGCGTGACGGTGCTGTTGCCATCGCGCACGCGCACCCTGCCGACCGCAGGTGTGGAGAAGACCGCGTTGGTCAGCCCGTCCGCACTCACAATCCGAATGGCGTCCGCGATTACGCGCTGCGCGCCTTGCGCGACATCTTCGGGCGAGAAGTTGGTCACCGAGATCTCGTAGGTACGCCCGCTGCGCATCTCCACAGGCAGGTTGTTCAGCAGCACCCACCGCCCGCCGAACCGTTGGTCGATGCGCACGCTGAGGGTATTCCCCTCGTTTTCAATCACATACTCCGCCTGGCGCGCGTTCTGGTCATCCGACGGGAACCATGCGTATACATAGTACAGTCCTGTGGTGGGCACTTCAATCTTCCAGTAGGCGCGCTGGATGTTGCCCGCGTCGTTCGTCGGGGCGATTTCGTGGTAGAGCCGTTCGTAGCGGTCGCCGAGCGCGTTGTTTGGCGTGAACAGCCCTGCGGTGAAGTTGCTGTCTTCGTCGTCGTACACTTGCCCCGCGCCTTGAGTGGGCAAATCGGGCACGCGGAAGGTCCAGCGCACGCGCGCGCCGCGCGTACCGATGGGGTTCTCCATGCAGGTGATCGTGCCGTTGCCGTTGGCGATGTAGACCAAGTGGTTGCCTGGGTCAAGCGGGCTACGAATCACCACAGGGGAGGCTTGCACCGTGCCGTAGTCGGGCGCGAATCGGATAGCGTCCGCTGCGACAATCGGCGTGGTCGAGAGCGGATAGTCGGGACTGGCGGGGCGGATGAGGTTGTTAAGCGTGACGACGATTTCAGTGGAGCCGTCGTGATAGAAGGGTCGGTCGCCCAGCGGTTGCCAGCCGCCCAGCGTCTGGTTCAGGTAAAGCGTGGTGGTTGTGCCTGTCGCGTCGGTAACCGTATACTCCGCCTGACGCGCGTAGGGCACAGGGAAGCCCCCGACTCGCGTGTCGCCGCTGGGCACATAGACCCAGATGCGGTAGTAGCCCGGCGGCAGTTGCCCGCTGCGCCAGATGAAGCGGGCAATCGGCGGCGGCGGCTCGTTAGGGTCGGTCGGCTGGCGCACGCACTCGATGTATTGGTAGGGTACCGTGGAGTTCGGGTTGTCCAGATAGGGGTCAACCGCGCGTTCGGCGGCGGAGGGCGTCTTCCACGCGCCCGCTGGAATCGCAGTGGTCAGCGCTGGATTATCGTTGTCGACCACCACAGGCAGGCGCACGGAGCCTATGTCGGGCAGCGTCCACGCCAGCAGGAAGTTCACCACGCTGCTTTGCGCGTTGGTGGTGGTTCCCGTGCGCTGGTTGCTGCCGCGATGCGTGCTCCAGCTATCCTGTGCGACGCCCAACGCCAGCGTCGCCACGCCTATCGTCAACCCCGCAATCAGTCGCTTCATACCGTATCTCCGTCGGTGCGTCATGCTCAGAAACCTCCCCTGTCTGCCGAACTCGGCTTACGCAGTTGCGACGAGCCGCTGAGTTCTGGGCGATCCAGCGTACTCCACACGATAGAAGCGTTGCTGAAGCCCAAGTCGTCGCGTTGCGCGTTATAATCGTTCGCGTCCAGTTCGAATACCTCGCCCGGGAACTCACGCGGCTCGATGGTGTTGTCGGAGCGCACCACCAGCGTCGTGCCGTTATAGCCGTTCACAATCAGCACATTGCCGTTGGGCAGGTAGCGTGCTTGGCGCGGCTTGAACAGAATCGGGCGCAGCAGGTTGCCGCTGCCATCGTCGGCGAGATCGTTGCCGCCGATGCGTCGGCGCACGGCATTCGTGTATGCCTCGTTGGTCAGCATCCATGTGACGGGCAGGGTGTCGCCAACGGTTCCTGTAGTGGGCACCTGCAGTTCGTAGACGCCCGTGCTGGTGGTCACCAGCAGGTAGAGTCCCGCGTCGCCCTGCCCGCTCGCACTGCGCTTGTTAGTATCGATGGCGACGGGTGCGAGAATCGGCACGATGCGTCCGTCGGGCAGACGCATGCGGCGGATATAAATCGTCTGGTCTTGCCCATTCACGATGAGTTGCAGCGTGATCATGCCCGCTTCGGGCGTGCGCGGGTCAAGCGGGTTGCCCATGCCTGTCGCTTCGAACGCGCTGGCGGCGGCGTTTTGCACCAGCGTCGCAAAGCCGATGCGCGTCTGGCTGCCGTCCCAGTATTCGAACCGCTGCGCCGATACATAGCGGTAGGCGCGCTCCAAGCGTTGGCTCGGCGTCATCCAATACAGCACGCCCAGCATCGGACCGAGGTCTGGGTCCAGTACGGGCGCGCCCACTGTGTAGGTTTCTGGGTCTGCCTCATAGCGATCCACGATGTCCACCACCCGCGCGTTGCCCGCGTCGGTAATCGTGTAGTGGATCCAGTATTCCAGCGTTAGGCGGTTCGTATACGGGTTGCGGCTGGCGGGCACGAACTCTGTCCACACGGTGACATCGGTCGGGTTGCGCAGGTTGATGGGCGCGCCTGCGATGTAGTTCGAGCCAGGCAGGTTGTTTGCTGCTGCCCACGCTTCGTCGCGCAGGTCGATGATCCGCGTTATGTTCCCGTTGGCGTCGCGCAGGGGCACGCGGTCGGGGATGAACTGCGTGATGGTGCGGATCTCTGCGCCTGCGCGGTCGATAATCGCCACACGGTTGCGCTCAGGCTCCACAATCAGCAGTTCGTTCTCGCCGTAGCGGTAGACACGCGCGTTGGGTGTAATCGGGTAGCGCGCCTTGCTGGCGACGATGGAGCCTGTGTAGAAGTCGAGTTGTGTGTTTTCGGTAGACCACACGACGCGCCCTGCGGTGTCCACTTCCAGCAGGCGGCTCTCGTCGGCGATAATCGTGGTTTGGCGGCTGTAGGCGTGTAATCCCTCTGCCGAGCTAATTACCAATACCCCTTCACCAACTGCCATCGGCGACAGCCCTGCGCCCAACTGGAAGCCTTCCGCGAAGCGGCGGAACAGCTCCTCCAGGAACGCTCGCGGGTTGGGGTCTTCTTCCAGGTCTTTTATCAAATCGTCGATGAATGGCCAGCGGATGATGGACTGATATTTGAGGGGTTCAGCAGGGTTCACGCGCGGTATTGTGCCCGCTTGGTCTTTGCGCTGGGCAAGGTCGGGCTGCAGGCGGTACGGGTCGGTCGCGATGCCCAAAATGCCGCCGAAGGTCTGCAAGCCGCTGTCTGTGGGTACAGTAATCTGGCACGGCAGGTACATCGTGTCGCCCACCACCACGGGGTTTGCCTGAAGTTGTTGCCCCAGCAGCACGGCGTACCAGCGTAGGTTGTTCCAGTTGCCTGCGATACGGTCAGGGTCTACCAGTGTGCTGAAGGTTCCGATATTGACCTGCACGGGCTGTGTCAGGCTCAGCACATTCTCCAGCAGTCGAATCTGTCCGCCGCCGCCCGCCTGCGCGAAGCCCGTGATGCGAATCTGCCCCGTGGTGAAATCCACCTTGATGTCGGGGTTCGGGCTGTTAGGCGAGTAGGTCAGCGTTGAGACGATGTTGGTGGTTGGGTTCGGTCCCGAGCGTCCGTAGTCGCGCTGGCTGAGGCGGATGTCGCTCGATTCGGCAATCGGCGCGCCGAGATCGATCACAAACTGCTCGGGCTCAGCGTCCAACGCGACGATGACGGTGTAGGGGAAGCCGAACGGACCGACTCGTGCCTGCCCTTCCGCAAAGGCGTACACCGCGCCGTCGTAGTAGATGGGCGCCCCTTTGAAGGTGAAGTTCATCCATTGGCGTTGCGGTTCCTCGTTCGGGTTTGGCGCGTAATCGTGGCTGAAGCGTAGGAGCCGCCCCACAAAGCGCATGAAATACTCGTTTGGCTCACGGTAGATTGTGCTGGGGGGCACGATAATCGGGTCGGTGGAGCCGGGCACGATTTGCGAGTAGCCCCCGTGCGACTGCCAGCGCCAAAGCACTTTCGAGCCGCCGCGCGTCTGCTGCTGCGTCGGCGGGGACTGCTCCTGCAGCGCAATCACGCTACCGCTGGCGGTGTTGGGGTCGGTTCCGTCCGTGCCCGTGGTGATGTAAAGCACCCCGTTCGGCGCGAGGGTGAACCCGCGCAGCCGTTGCGGCGGCACAGTACTGCCGTCCGAGAACGGCGGCAGGCTCGCAAAGGTGCGGAACATCAGGTTGAAGTTCGCCGCATACGCCCAGTCGATGTAGTAATCGACGATGAAGGTGTATCCTGTGATGTCGCCGCTGTAGTTGATTCGCCCCTGCTCGGCGGGCGGGTTGAACACGCAGTCCTGGGTGATGTCTTCGATCGCGCCTGTGGTGTTGTTGATTCGGAACACGCGCGGGTGGAGTGGGTGGCTGCCATCTGGGGGCACATAGTAGCGGGCGCGTCCCGTGATGCGCGAGCGGAAGTAGCCCTGATAGACACCCGCGCTGTTTATCGCTGGGGTCAGCACCTCGCCTTTCGCGCCAATCCAGAACGCTTGGACGCCTTCCTGTTGGTTCGTGCCTGTGCCGCCCACATTGCGCGTCGTGCCGAAGTAGACCACAATATCGTTGCCGCCGCCTTGCCCGTAGTTAGGCACATAGCCTGCCACAGGTGGGAGCAGCCAGTTGCCCGCGCTACCTGCGCGCGGCTGGTACCACTCGCTGGGAACCACATCGCTACTGCGCACCACATCGGGGTTGTCGCTCAGCAGCACGGCGAAAAAGCCCGCCGACTGTTGTGCGCCCGCTTGGTGCAGCGAGGGCACAAGCAGCAGCGTGTTGTCGATGACAATCGGCGCAGGGATTTGCCCGTCGGCAGTGGTGGGCGTTGCGGCGGCGGGCGCAGGCGAGTCCACCGACCAGACCTGTTGCCCCTCTGGCGGGATGCGCCCTTGCGAATCGCGCGGCAGTGCCCAGTAGCCCCGTACCTGTGTGCCGACCACCACAACGACTTGCAAGCCGCTCGGGGTCTCTACCACCACGGGCGGCGACGACTGCCCACCAAGGTCGACTTGCCACACCTGGTCGTAGGTTTCGCCCCGCTCGTAGTCCAGGATGCCGTCGTCGGCGCGTCCGTCGCCGTCGAGGTCGCGGCTGGGCACAGCGTCGTAGCAGATGAGCCGAGTACCGCTCACGACGAACACCAGCCCGCCGTAGACGACGGGCGTGCCGTTCGCCAGGTTGTATTGCGTGCTGGGGTCGCGCCAGCGGATGCCCAGCGGCGCGCCGTACTGGTCGGCGACGGCGTTTGCGCGACGCGCGTTGAACGCATCGCTGCTGCCCGCCCCAGCCCAGCGCACGAGGTTGTACGCAAACTTGAGTTCAAGGTCGGGCACAGCCTCCATCCGATACTCACGCGCCTGTTCAGGTACAGAGCCGTTAGAACGCACCAGCGGGGCGTTGATTGCTGCTGCAATCCCTGCTGCGCTCACGATAATGCGTCCCGAGCCGTAAGTCGCGGCGGCAATCACGGGCGTGCTGGCATCCACAGCGGTCACAATCTGTAGCACGGGTCGATTCGCGCTGATGTTGAGTGCGCCGCCGCCGAACCCGCGCCCGCGCAGACCCAGACTCGCAATCTCCGCGGGGGTCAGCGTGTAGTAGCCGCGCAGCAGCGGATGGTTCAGGTTCACGATTCTAATCGCTGCCGTGTTCGCCACAGGCGCGACTTCGGGGAAGAAGAGCGTGCCCGACGCGCCCTCCCGCGGCACATCCACCCACAGCACGCCGCCGCCGTCCACAAAGCGGCGCAACTTCTCGCGAATCTCGGCGGTCATCCCATCCCAACTGGTGCGGCTAATGAGCAGGATTTTGTAGCGTGCGAGCTGGTTGTCGTTCAGGCGACTCACATCCACCAGCCAGTACGCCGCTTGGTTGCGCGTTGTGCCCGCAGGTGCGAACGGGTTGCGGAACGACAGCCCCAGCGGTTTGAGGTCGGTGCGCCGATCCATCGCGTAGAAGGTGTAGACATCGCGCACGAGGTTATCGTTCGCACCGAACATCACTACACCTGCGTTCACGGGCACGGTGCGCGGTTCGTAGCCGCGTCCGTCCGCCCACGCGCTCAGCATGCTCGCGCTCGCAACGCCTACCAAAATCCAACGCATTCCTCTCATAGCCATTTTCCCTACCTTAGGGTCGGATGTCGCCTGCGTAAATCGGTTTCGGGCACACAGGCAGCCGCGGTATTGGCGGTAATATCCTGCCAGGGTGCTGCCCCGACGGGTCTTGCGCTGCAGTATACGCCACCCGTAGCGGCTGTCCGTTCACCACAGGGCGGCGGAAAATCGGGTCGTAGCGCATCAGTAGGTTCACCGCATACAGCCCTGCCGAATCGTGAAACGCTGTCTGGTGCTGCTGCGGAATCTCGAAGTTGGAGTTGCCGTAAAAGCGCGGGATCCAGCCCCACTTGCGTAGCCATTCGGTCTGGTCGCCCAGCGGCGCGGTGAAGTTCTCGGCAATCGCGCCCTCAATCGTGATGCGGATGTCCAGCGGCTCGCCGTAGAAGGGGAATTCAGGCGACGCCACGCTCGCAGGGCGTGCGCCTGTGCGCACAAAGTTCGCCCGCGTGTCCTGCGGGTCGGTGTTGAACCAGTAGCCTGGGATGACGAAGAAGCACCCCTCTTGCGCAAACAGCGCGGCTTGAATCTTGATGTCCAGCGGTTGAATCGCCGCCGCGCTGAAGCGGTACGGCGTGTTGTCCGTCGGCAACTGGAACCCGCCCAGATTGCCAATCGGCTGGAGCTGCAGCTGCAACAGGTTCACGATTCCTGGGCGCGGGTCTAACGCGTAGCTGGCGCCACTGGGAGGCGGCACAAGCGGGAAGGCGACCTTCTCGTAGTTCGGGTAGACCTGAAACGCCGTGCGCCCCAGTGGGTACATCACATCTGGGAAGCCCGCGATGTTGAACCGATAGAACGGGTCGGCAAACTCCGACGGGTTAATCAATAGGTTGATGAACGAGCCTGCGCCGCTGGATGCGTGGCGCAAGTAAAGCCGCAGCCCGCCGTAGTTGCCCGAATACCCCTGCGGGTCTTCCCCGAAGCTAAAGAGCAGGCGCATCGGCTGGTCGGGCAGCACCTCGAAGAAGTAGGGCGCTTCGACATTCGTCGGGTCGCCCTGCGCGCTGGCGGGGCTGTCGAAAGTGCGCTGCAAAAACTGCGTCGTGTTGACGCACACATAGTCCTTCGCGAGAATCGCCAGCGTGGAGCGTTCGTCGCCCTTCACGATATTGCCCTCAATATACGCTGTACCGTTCGTGACGATGATAATCTGCCTGCCCGACGGGATACGCCCCTTGACGCGCACATTGCCCTCGGCGTAAATCACACCGTTGAAGGGCACATCGAAACTTGGGTCATTCTGCGTAATCTCGCTGGTGAGCGTTGGATCGTTCGGGTTGTTCGGGTTGCGGAAGAAGAAGTTCATCGTCTTCAGGTTGGTGGGCAGCCCCGTGATGGGGTTGTACCACACATCGCGTGGCTCGGCTTGGTTGCGCGTGATGCGGAAGCCCTGCGCGCGTACCGAGCCGTCCGGGTTCAGCACCTCTACCAGTTCGATGAACACGCCCGGCGGCTCGTAGAACGGACCGTTCCAGTAGCGCGACTTGCCGGGGTTCACCCAGTCGCCGCGCAGGGTGTAGCCGCCGAAGAAGCCGCGGCTCTCCTGCTGGATGTCGAGCGCGTTGTTGATGTAGATGCCGCGCCCGTAGCCGTACCGCCCCGTGTTGAACCACACGCCGTTCGGTCGCTGGCGCCAGACGCCCGATTCGCGCGTGGCGGCGACATAGCGGGGCAAATCAGTCGCGGGGTCTACTGTGTCCATGCGTGGCGGCTCCAAGTAGGCAATCGCCCGCGGATAGCCATCGGCGGCGGTGGTCGGTCGCCCGTCGCGGTACAGCCCGTTCACCGTCGTGAAGTTCGGCGCGTTGCTGGGCAGCAGGGTGAAACGATCCGAACCGACCTGCAGTTCCACCCGTGCCCCCGTATTATGCACCACCTCACCTGCCACATAGACGCGCTCGCCCAAGTCGGGATTGATGGCGATCTCTACATTCCCGCTGAAGCGCAGGTTGCCGTTCACGAAAATCGAGCCGCCGCCCTGCCCTGGCACGCCCAAAATCGTGCGGTACGGGACGCCGATGCCAATATCTTCCGCGCCGATGTCCATCAGCGTGCCGCGCTGCTCCTTGTTCATCACGAAGCGCAGATAGTCAATCGTGCCGATTTGCAGATACGCGACGCGCTCGGCGCGGCTGGTGCGGTCTGCCAGCGTGAAGGTCGTCGGATCCCTCGGATCTACGATGCCTACGCGCCCGATGGACTCGATTTTGATTACGGGCTGGCGATGTACGGGACCCGAGGGCTGATACGAAACGCGAATCAGCGCGCGTCCACCCTCTAAGTTGATGCGCGTGAAGCCGCCTGTGCCGTCGGCGGGGTTGTAGGGCTTGAGCCAGAAGTAGTCGGGGTCTTCAGGCGTGGTGATGTTGTCGGGGATCGGACGCCAATCCGCGCCGAACTCGCTGCGCACCAGCTGGTCAATCGCGAACTGCAGTCCCGACTCGGCGAAGTAGTCTGCGCGGAGTCGCTCACGCGCCTGCTGCACATTCAGGATGTTGCGGGCAATCACCGTGATGAACACCCCGCCCAGCACCAGCAGCACGAAGCTCACCAGCAGGGCGATCACCAGCGTCTGACCGCGTTCCGTGAAGCGATATGGTCTCATCATCTTGCCCCAATCCCTCCGCGCACCTGCACGATGTTCGGCGCTTCCAGTTGCGTTGTCAGCGAGTAGTTCACGGGCTGCTGCGCCCCGTAGAACTTTAGCCCCATCTTGAGGTTCATCAGTCGTCGCGTCTGGTAGTCCGCCACATAGCTGTCGCCCTCCAAGTTGAACCGATAGAAGAAGGTCACGAAAATCTCGGCGTTTGGCGGCAGCGGTGTGTTCGGGTCGCTGTAGAACTCGATGTAGCCGCGCAGCAGTTGCGGCGTGAAGCCATAATTAGCCAACACTTTTTGGTACGGCACAGCGTCTTGGTAGAGAATGCGGTACTGGTTGGGACCGGGCGTCGCGTTCGCCGCCGACACGCGCTGGTAGCGAATCGGGCGTCCGTAGTTGGGGCCGGGGCGCTGGTCGGGACCGATTACGACCTCCGAGCCAGGCACGATGGACGCTGTCGGGAAGGTCAGGTGGTTGCGGGCGTCGTCTATCACGCCGTTGTTGTCCAAATCCAGCAGCGACACATACCGACGGATGTTGGGCGCGTTGTTCGGGTCTTGCGACAGTGCGGTGTTGTAGCGTGCGTTGATGGCGTCGGTCGCGAAGGTCAGATCCTCTATACGGTACTGGAACCACCACGGCAGCGCGAGATCGACAAGCCCCGCCTCTGTGTTCACATAGAACGCCATCGGCTCGGCGTCGGTGTAGTAGTTCAGTGCAGGGTTCAGCCAGTTCGATTGCGGCTGCCCGGTCTCAATCATCTGCTGAATCAGGGTCAGGTTCGCCACCCAGTCGTCACGCTCTTGACCGTCGGGTGTGGCGCGGTAGTAGCGGATGTACCACTGCCCGTTGTTGTTGTCTTGCGCAACATAGAAGTAGCGCAGCGGCTCACCCTGTTGCAGCGCATCGGGGCGGCTGCGGAAGGCGACCAGTCGAAAGCTTTCGGGGCTGACATCCCACAGTCCCAGCGGGAAGCGGATTTGCACGGGCGGTGTGCCTGCGCCCTCGTCGCCCAGCGTGTCGGTCTCAATCGGCGCGCCCATCTGGTTCACCACCAGCGCAGGCGTTAGTTGCATCAGCGGCTCCACACGCGGGTTGCCGTCGTCGTCGTAGGTCACATTCACCATATCCACCTGACCCAGCGGCACGATGGGCTTGGCATACTTGCGCCACGCCGCGCGACGCTCGTCATCGTAGAAAAAGTTCGGGTCGAAAAAGTCGGCAATGCTGTCAAACAGCTCAGGGTTCAGCACCCACTGGGTGCCCTGCTGCACATAGAGTCGGAACTCGGCGCGGTACAGGATGGCATAGTTTTCGGGGTCGGTCGCCGCTGCTAAGCGCACCTCGTCAGGGTTGAAGTACGGTCGGCTGTTGTCCATCAGCCCGATAAAGTAGCGCACCACCGTGCGCCCAGGCGAAATCGGTACGGCAATCTCGGCATTGTAGGAGCCGTCGGGGTTGATGGGAATGTCCGAAGTCGGGTCGTTCGACTCCTGCGATGGGTCGCCGTAGGCAGGCATCACCATGTCGATAATCGCGTAGCGCAGCGGCACATTCACCACCTGTCCCTGTCCGTTCCGCACAGGCAGGTAGATGACCCGATCCGCGCTGTCGAACACATACGCGGCGCGCTTGAGGTCGTTGGTGAACTGGTTGAGGGCAAGGCGCACTGCATCCTGCGCCTGCGCCTGAATCTGCCCTTGACGGGTCAGGCGGAAGCCCTGCACCAGCGGGATGAGCAGCAAGCCGAGCAGGATGGCGGTAATCGCAATCACCACCAACAGTTCCGCCAGCGTAAAGCCCGCTTGCCGCCGATATGCCTGCCAAAGCCGCATGCGTTCTGCCTCCATAATGAGACTCAACCTGCAGTGCTGAAGTTCCAGCGTCAATCTCTGACGGGCAACAACATGTCGAAGTCGATACGGGTGCGTCTGCCAGGCGGTTCGTGCGTCACGCGCACTTTGACCGACAGCCCCTGCACGCCGCGCACGGCTTGCCCCGTAATCTCAGGCGCCCAACACACAGCGTCCCGATGCACATCGCGCAGGTCGATGTAGACCAGACCCGTCGCATCGGGCACTTCGCTGATTCGGAACACGCCGTTCGTGCCGCGCTGAGTGTTGCCGTTGTTGGGGTTGTCGTCCACATCGTACCAGTACTCGCGTAGCAGGATGGTCTTACCTGCTTCGCTGCGCGTGAAGTAGAGCCGACGGACAGATTCGGTCTGCTCGCGATCGTACGCAGCCTCGAGGTCATACCAGCAGGTGTCATAGGTCATCGCTGCGCGGTTCTGCACCAAGTAGTATCGGTTCGCCGCCTTCTGCACGGAGATTGCCCAGTTCTCATGCACCTTATAGAAGACGCGAATCTTGCGTCCCTGCATCTGCGGATTGCCGATTTGTAGGTTGCCCGTGATGTAGTCAATCGCTGCATTGAGGTTGGGCAGGGTCTGGTCGCGCAGTTCGGGTGCGAGATCTCCGTTAGGAATCTGCTCTCCCTGTCGGAAGTACGCAGTACGCCCTGTTAGCAGGTCCACGATTATCAAGTCGGCTTGAAGTGGTTGACCGCGCGCATCAAGCCCCAGCCCAAGCCCCTCATACTGGGTCTGGTCATCTTGCAGGTCGCCAACCTGCTTCAGGTCGGAAAACGCGAGTCGGATGCGCCCGCTGCTGGGCACAGTAAACTCCTCCCGCATGATTGTCCAGTCATGCACATAGTAGCTGACATACGCCTCCAGCGGGCGCGTGCCGCGCCAGTACCGCTCGTAATAGCCCGATGCAAGCGGGTTAATCAGAATCGTGCCCGTCAGCAAGTTCAGCACTTTGTATTGGTACGGGTTCACAGGCGACCACGGCGCGTTGAGGTCCAGTCGGACGAAGCGGCGCGCCACGACATCCGAGTAGGGCACAATCCCTAAGACACTCTCGCGTGGCAGACCTGCCAGCCCCAGATCTCGCCACTGAGGCTCCGGTGGGTTAGGATTCGTGGGCGGAAACTGTATCACTTCTGTAACGACCTGCGTTTCGATGCGGCTACCTGTCTGGTACACGACGGTGTATTCCACCTGATACTCGACGGGTTCATTGCGCAGCGGGCGCAGCAACACGCGCCCTGCCTCGTAATCGATGCCGTACTCGAAAAGTCGAATGTTGGGGCGCTGGAAGTCGGAGTCGAGAATCAGGCGGCGCATCGGTGCGCCCGTGAGCGAGAGGTATTCGTCGAGCAGGCCGTTCGCAGGCGGCTGCGCGATGGGTGCGAACAGGGTGGTGTACGCGATTCCTTCCGTCAGCTGGTTTCGGCTCCCCAGCAGGGGACCGGGCAAGCCCAGCGAAACGCGCTCGCCCACAATCCGTCGGAAGCGGTTCACCCCGCTGGCGTAGAGGCTGGGAAAGCCTTCGGGCAGGTTCGGCTGCACGCCCAAATCGTTCGGGTCAATCGTGGGGTCAACCCGCAACACAGGCTCGCCCGAAGGGAAGTCGTAGCGGACAGGCACAATTGCACGCGGAAGGCTGTCCGCTCGCGCCTTCAGCCGTTCCAGCTCCTGCTGCGCGTAGCGTGTCGCTGCGTCGCTTTGACCCGACCGCTTCAGCGCCAAGAAGCCACTGGGATACAGGCGAATAAACGCTAATATCGCAATCGCCAGTATCCCAATAACCACCAGCACCTCGACCAGCGAGGCGCCCTGCTGTTGTCGCCTACCCATGCCTACCATGCTCTCGCTCCTGTATGTTGGGCGCAGCGAAATGGCTCGCCACGCCACGACCACCAACGCTTTGACCCAGCGTCGCCGCGTCGGGTTCCACTACGGCTGCAGTCTAATCAACGCGCCTACGGACGAACCGTATAGGGCGACTCGTACATGTCGAGCGAGTCCATCGGTTTTACATTCCCTGTCAGGAACAGCACGAGGTCGTTTTTGGCGCGTGTCGGTACATCTCCATTATAAGAACGATGATAGCTGCACCAAGTGACCACAGCTGTCGTGTCAGGATTGCGATAGCCCAGTTGGCGTGGGTTGTCGGTCGACTTCGGTCCTATAGGTGCGTCGAAGTAGCCTGCACCATAGTTGGTTGCACCTCCGTTCAGTTGGTTCTCGACCTGATTCAGCGCCCGATTCGACCAGAAAAGCGTGTAGTGCAGTTCGTGGTCGTTGCTCTGCCCGATGCGCCCTGTGGAGTAGCTGTCGTAGCGGTAGAAACAGACTTCGGGGCTGTTGTTGTCGACGAGGCGCAGGCGCACACGCTGACCTGCCAGCGCGTGCCCTCGCGGGTAGAACGCCTGCGTGATGATACGCTTGTCGTCAATCGGGTTGTTCGGGCAGTAGAAAATCTCGTCGTTTTTGAGGTAAGTGCCCAGCGGCTTCGGGGCGAGGTTGAACGGCACTGCTGCATTTTGGTCACAAGTGAGGTTCCCGTCTCTGTCAACGGCATACGCGCCCAGCACGGGCGGGTAAGCGCGGTAGTCCTCTTTGTAGGACTGGAGTGCCACGAAAATCTGGCTCAGATTCGACGAACACCGACTCTTGCGGGCGTTCTCGCGCACCGTGCCCGCCACAGGAAAGATGATCGCCGCCAAGATGGCGATAATCGCGATCACCGTCAGCAACTCCACCAGCGTAAATCCGCGTCTCATGGTCGTGCCCCTTCTCCTCGCTGCCTTAGACTGCGCAGCGGTCGTTATGGTTCCCGCGCTAATTATGACACACCCGCCGATTTTCCTGCAATTGGCGTCAGGATTTCACGCACGGGTCTAAGTAGGAACGCCGACGCAAGGAAATAGAGGGGCGCCAGCGCGAAGATCCATCGCCAGCCCGCGCCCAGCCCGTACTGCGCGTTCCAGTAGTCGCCCAGCGGTCCCGCAATCAGCGGCGCAATCACCTGTGGCATGGTCATCGCGATGTGCCAAATCGCCATGTAGCGCCCTGACTCTTGGGTGGGCACGAGGTTGCTCGCCAGCGCCCAGTCCACGGCAGCGTATGCGCCCCACGCCACGCCGAACAGCGCGCCCGTCGCGTAGACCATCGGTAGCCCCTGCGCGGTCAGAAACAGCGCGGCGCAAAGGCACATTAGCGCGATGCAGGCGTAGATGATGCGCTTTTTGCTCACGCGGTCTGCCAGTACGCCCGCCAGCCAGTTGCCCAGCACGCCCATCAGCGTCGCCGTCGCCATAAAGCCGAACGCATGCTGCGGCGCTGTGCCCCCAAGCCCAATTGTATCGCGCAAGTAGAACTCCAGATAAAACAGCGCGGTGAAAAAGCCCATGTTGAACACAAAGCGCGAGACGACCACCCAGCGGAAGTTGGGCTGCTCGTTCAGCAGGATGTTCACGAACAGCGTCCAGCGCAGGCGTTTCTCGTCGGGGGTGCGCGGCTGCCACTGGGTCTCGCGCATGCCCAGCACCGTCCACAGCATCGTGGCAAGCAGGAAGCCGACCAGCGTGTAGCCCACAATCTGCAGGCGCACGCCCCGCTCCAGATGCCCCGCAATCAGCGGCGGCTCGCCCAAAAGCGCGCCTGCCAACGCCAGCCCTATCAGGTTGCCCGCCAGCGTCATCATCCCCATGTACGCCGACGCCAGCCCATGCCGATGCACAGGCACATAGTCGGGTATCACCGCCTGATACGGACCGTTCGCCCAGTTCAGAAAGAGTTGAATCGCCACGAAGTGCAGGATCAGCAGCACGAAGCTCTGCGTGGTCATAAACAGCACGACGAACGGCAGGCTCAGCAGCGTGCCCCACAGGATAAACGGGCGTCGCCTGCCCATACGCGAAGTGCAGCGGTCGCTGATGGGTCCCGCGATGAGTTCAACGATGGTGGAAATCAGCGCGCCCGCCGCCGCCAGCCATGCGAGGTAGGCTCCACGCTGCTCCAGCGGCGCGAGGTCGTTCACCCGCGCCTGCATCGCAATCGTCAGAAACGCCGCCCAGTGGACGCTCACGCCCAGCCAGAACGCGCTGAGTGCCCAGTAGTTGATGCGCGGCTGTGATGTCGTATCCCTCACTTCACGAGGCACTCGGAGATTGTACCTTACAGGTGTAGCAAGCCATCGGCAAGGTACAATTGTGTCCATGCAGGTACTGCATATCACGGTCGGGGATCAAGACTGGGAACGGCTTCAGCAAGTGGCGGCGCGATTGAACTGCTCTGTCGAAGAGTTCGTCGCTCGCATGCTCCATCACCTATTGCAGCGTGTTGCTCCCCCTGACGAGGAATGGCAGAAGCGGTTCGATAACCTGCTACAGCAGACCCGCCAGCATACTGCTGCATTCACAACCGAAGAGATAGAATCCGACATCACCGCCGCTTGGGAAGAGTATAGACAAGAATGCGGGTCGTGATTGATACGAATGTATGGGTATCCGCACTTCTTGCACAGCAAGGCTACTCGGCTCGATTGATTGACGCCTTTCGTCAAGCAGTGATTGAAGTTGTCGTGAGCGAACCTTGAGACTGCCATTTTTGGCAGTGCGGAGTATGATCACGCGCGACGACGACATCAAGCGCGACAGGGAGTTGGTGCAAAGGATGGCGGAATGGGGCGTCCAAGTTGTCAGCGTGCAGCAGTTCCTCAACTTGATTCAGCAACAATAATCATTAGGATAGCCCGTACACGGGGATTGCCGCGCCGTGGATGGCGCGCGCGGCAGGCGAGCAGAGGAACATGATGACCTCGCCGAGCGCGTCGGGCGCGACCCAGCGCGAGAAGTCCGCATCGGGACGCGCAGCGCGATTCGACGGCGTGTCGATTGTGCCAGGTAGCACGCAGTTGACATTCACCCCATGTTCCTTCAGTTCGGCGGAGAGGGTTTCGGTGAGGCGGATCACGCCCGCTTTGGCGGCGCAGTAGCCCGCACCACCCGCGAAGCCCATCAGCCCCGCCCTGCCCGACACATGCACAATCGCGCCCCCACCCGACCGTATCAGCAGCGGCGCGATCGCCCGCGAGACCAGAAACGCCGTGCGCAGGTTCATCGCCAGCATCGCGTCCCAGTCCTCCAGGGGCGTCTCGTGAACGGGCGGTCCTGCCGTGAAGCCGCCGACGGTGTTCACCAGCGCGTCCAGCCTGCCGAATCGCTCCTGCACAGCGCGGGCGAGGCGGTCGCAGTCGTCAGGCTCGCGCAGGTCAATCCCGCCGACCAGTAGGTGCTGGGGGTCGGACGCGAGGTCAGCAAACAGTTGGGTGAGTTCGGCGTTGTCGCGGGCGCACAGGGCAAGCGTCGCCCCCGCCTGATGAAACTGGCGGGCAACCACGCGCCCCAGTGCGCCCGTCGCGCCTGTAATCAGCACCACCTTGCCCGTGAAGTCGAAAGCAACCATCAGCCCTCCGCGTCTTCCGCGAACGGGTAGGTCGGCAGGCTCACGCGCAGTGGCTTATCCACGCGGTAGCCCAGCGCGTAGTCCGCCTGCAGCAGCGTGTGGATCTCCGAAGTGCCCTCGTAGATGGTCGCGCCTTTGCTGTTGCGATAAAACCGCTCCACAGGGTACTCGTCGGAGAAGCCGTAGGCACCGAACACCTGCACGGCGGCGTTGGCGGCGCGCTGCGCGGCTTCGGTGTTGTACCACTTCGCCAGCGAGGTCTCGCGCGTGTTGCGCAAGCCCACATTCTTCATCCAGCCGACTTTCTGGTACAGCAGCACGCTGATTTCGTAGTCCGCTGCCATCTGCGCGATTTTCTGCTTGATAAGTTGATGCTCCGCCAGTGCCTTACCGAAGGTCTTGCGCTCTTTGGCGTAGCGTACCGATTCGTCCAAGCAGGCGCGAATCAGCCCCGCTGCGCCTGCGGCGAC
>Ga0197143_1001133_pt1 | contig 23681 bp, 34 predicted proteins | sample GBS70_MetaG_FD_148603 | JGI IMG/M metagenome (GOLD analysis project Ga0197143, IMG submission 148603) | Sediment microbial communities from Great Boiling Springs, Gerlach, Nevada, United States - GBS 70_MetaG | ecosystem: Environmental > Aquatic > Thermal springs > Hot (42-90C) > Sediment...
ATGCAGAGGCGGAAGGTCTTGCGGAGTGCCCTCAGATCCTATACATAAGACCCCAAATGTCCATATATTTTGGGAATGCAGAGTATGTTTCTAACTATATAGTGGAAAAAGTTCAAGAAAGAAAGGATAAGGGGCTAAAATTTGTTTTCATAGACTTGGAAGCTTCCAATTATATGGATGCGGTAGGTGCGGAAAATTTTATAAGAATGCTAAAAAGACTTCAGGCTATGGGTTTATCTACTGCTATTGGAAACGTAAACCGGGTGGTTATGCCAGTTTTAGAAAGGGCAGGCTTAAAAGAGGTTGTTCCAGAGGGCATGATATTTGGTTCAAAGGGGCAGTCTTTGAAAATCTTACTTGACGAGATAGATCATCAATTTTGCGCTAAGGTCTGCCCTCATGTAGTTTTCAAAGAATGTTTGGAGTTTAAAAGCGGCGAAAAAAAACTTTCATCTTGGGAAGATTAAATCTTGCTATAGGTCTATGACTTCACCATAAATTGGTAAGTGAGGCTTGAACCCCAGCGTATCTATTAATTTCTGTTTGAAAACTTCCTTTTTTTCCTTTTCCCCATGTATTAAGAAAACTTTTTTTGGTTTTTGCGTAAAAGAAAGCCATTCCAAAAGACCCTTTTGATCCGTATGGGAAGAAAAGCCGTTTATGGTGTATATCCTTGCTTTAACTTCAATCTCTTCTCCAAATATCTTTACTGGACTTTCTCCTTCTATTATTCTTCTTCCAAGGGTGCCTTTTGGTTGGTATCCTACAAATACTAAACTACACTCCGGGCGCCAAAGGTTGTGTTTTAAGTGGTGCAGTATCCTACCACCGGTCAGCATACCAGAACCTGCTATTATGATAGCACCTGAGGTTATAGAGTTTATACTTTTAGATTCTTCCACTTCCTTGGTAAAGTAGAGGTTAGGAAATTTAAAAGGATCTCTTTCGAGGAAGATCTGGTAAGTCTCTTCATCGAAAAATTCTGGATGGCTTTTAAATAAAGCGGTTAGATTGGTAGCCAACGGGCTGTCCAAAAACACACGACATTCTGGAAGCTTACCGTTTTCGTAGAAATCCCTTAGCACGAATAGGATTTCCTGAGCTCTCTCTAAAGCGTAGGAAGGTATTAGAACATTTCCACCTCTACTTAAGGCATAGGTTACAGCTTCAAGCAATTCTTCTTTTGATTCCTCAAAGCCTTTGTGATTCCTATCCCCATAAGTGGTTTCTACAAATACATAATCTGCCTTTGAAGGTTTTTGTGGATCTCTAATTATGGGCTTGCCTTTGTTGCCAAGATCGCCAGAAAATACAATCCTCTTGTTTTTCTTGTTTTCATAAACTTCGATCTCAACGAAAGCGGACCCAAGTATATGTCCAGCATCTTTGAAAGTAACTTTCACATTATTGGAGATGCTAAAACTTCTACCATAAGTAAGTCCTATATTGAAAAAATCTATAGAATCCAGAACCTCGTAATCCTGATAGAGAGGTGGGCTAGGAACTTTTCCTGTACGAAGCAGTTTTTTTAACTGAACTTTGTAATTTTCATACATTACCTTAGCAGCATCTAAAAGCATCAATATTGCTATTCTCTTTGTTGCTTCAGTAGAAATTATCCTTCCCCTAAAACCTTCCTTTACTAAAAGTGGAATCCTTCCACAATGGTCTATATGGGCATGAGTGAGGATTAAGTAATCTATGCCCTTTGGCTCAAAGGGAAAAGGTTCGTAATTCTTCTGTTCTTCTGTGCCCTGAAATAAACCACAATCAATAAGGATTTTCTTATTGTCAACCTCTAACAAGAAACAGCTGCCAGTAACACCTTCGACCCCGCCATAAAAACCTACTCTCATTTGTAAAGACCCTTACTAAGTATATAACTTTCTACACGCTCAGGCACGAGCCAGGTTATACTTTTTCCCTCTTTAACCCTACGCCTTATTTCCGTAGAAGAAATGTCAATTCTTCTTATACTAAGGATGATGTAATCTGTATCCTCTATTAGCTCTGGGAACTTCTCCTTTAGGTAAGCCTTTACCTCTTTCCCTTTTGACCCTCTGTCTACGATTATAAACCTTGCTAAACTTACCAAAGTGGCTGGATTTTTCCAGAGGTGTAGGTTTAGGACACTGTCCACCCCTACCAAAAAAGTAGGTTTATCCTTAAGCTCTTGAAAAAGCTCCTTTGCTGTATCCACTGTGTAGGATATACCTTTTCTGTTTATTTCTACCGAGCTTACAGAAAAACCCTTAACATTCTCTATGGCAAGCTTTAGCATATGAAGTCTTTCCTCTGGACTTGCTCTGTGAGGTTCTTTAAGTGGTGCTTGGTAAGCAGGGACAAAGACCACCTCTTGCACTTTTAGTTCCTCCAGAACGTCCCTTGCCACTAAAAGATGTCCCAGATGAACCGGGTCAAAGCTTCCGCCAAAGAAGACTTTCATCTTTCCGTCCCATTTTTCCTTAATCATATTTATACATCTGGTGAAAAATTACCTAAGCACATAGCTTTTTCTGAAAAATCTATAGCCAATTATAAACATGTAAGAAAAAAACTGAGTTTGGGATAAAAGGGTTTTTTGAAAGACCGTTTCAATCCCCTATAGGCACGTAAGAAACCACCCCATTCACATATTCAACTGGCAAGTTAAAAACATTGGGAGACAAAGCCCCCAACAAACACCCCATCCGGGGGGACACTTATAAAATATAACAAATTTTCTGTCGACCTGCAATAGGGTAAAAATCCCGGGAGGTCGACAAGTTAAGGAATATCAAGGGTTTGAATAGCATTTCTACCCTCAAGGGACGGAGGTTTTCTAATAAAGCAACTCAACGCTTTACCAATTTCTCACCCAACGTATTAAGTTAATATTTGTTATAATAAAAAACTTGACAAAAATACACTAAATCTTTAAATTAGATACTACCAATTAAGGAGGTGTGAGTATGGCAGAGAAGGTAATAGGAATTGATTTAGGAACTACAAACTCGGTGGTTGCGGTTATGATAGGTGATGAGCCGGTGGTCATACAGAATCAAGAGGGTTCTAGGCTGACTCCCTCTGTGGTATCTTGGACAAAGGAAAAAGAAATTCTGGTAGGTGAGCCTGCCAAAAGGCGTGCCATACTGGACCCAGAGAATACAATTTACGAATCCAAAAGGTTCATAGGTAGAAAGTTTGAAGAGGTAAAAGATGAAGCCAAAAGGGTGTCTTACAGAGTGGTTCCTGATGAAAAGGGAGATGCTAGCTTTGAAATTCAAAACTTAGGGAGAACAGTAAGGCCAGAGGAGGTAGGTGCTCAAGTTCTGAAGAAATTAAAAGAGGCCGCAGAGGCATACTTAGGAGAAAAGATAACAAAAGCTGTAATCACTGTGCCTGCATACTTTAACGAAAGGCAAAGGCAGGCAACAAAGGACGCCGGGAAAATAGCAGGGCTTGAGGTGCTAAGGATACTAAACGAGCCCACAGCTGCGGCATTAGCCTACGGGTTAGACAAAAAAAGCGATGTAAAGATACTGGTTTATGACTTTGGAGGAGGCACTTTTGACGTATCTATTTTGGAAGGTGGAGAAGGAGTAATAGAAGTTAGGGCTACTGCTGGAGATACGCATCTTGGTGGCGCCAACATAGATGAAAGGATAATGGACTGGTTAATAGAAGAGTTTAAAAAGGAAACAGGTATAGATCTCCGAAAAGACAAAACAGCCCTCCAAAGGCTAAAGGACGCTTCTGAACAAGCCAAGAAGGAACTATCCTTTAAGCTGGAGACGGAAATAAACCTACCCTTTATAACCATAGACCCATCTACCAATCAACCACTGCACCTACAAAAAAAGCTCACCAGGGCAAGGCTGGAAGAGATGATAAAGGATCTGGTTGACAGGACTATGGAGATAGTTAAAAAAGCTTTGGAAGATGCTAAGCTTAGACCTCAAGATATAGATGACGTAGTCTTGGTAGGTGGTTCTACCAGAATTCCGTTGGTGCAGCAAAGGATAAGGGAATTTTTCGGTAAGGAACCTCATAAAGGAGTCCATCCTGATGAGGTAGTGGCAGTGGGTGCTGCCATACAGGCAGGCATACTGTCAGGAGAGGTAAAGGAAATACTTCTTGTGGATGTGACCCCTCTCTCCTTGGGTGTGGAAACCTACGGTGGGGTTATGACCGTACTCATCCCTCGTAATACGCCCATACCTTACAAAAAGTGCGAAACATTCACCACTGCTAGCGACTATCAAACAGAGGTGGAGATTCATGTCTTACAAGGGGAAAGACCGCTGGCTAAAGATAATAAATCCTTGGGTAAGTTTTATCTTACTGGCATACCACCCGCACCAAGGGGGGTGCCAAAGATAGAGGTTTGCTTTGACATAGACGTGGATGGCATACTGCACGTAACTGCCAAGGATTTAGGAACAGGCAAGGAACAATCCATAAGAATTCAACCATCTTCTGGGCTCACCCAAGAGGATATAGAGAGGATAGTAAAAGATGCTCAGATGCACGAGGAAGAAGACAAAAAGAAGAGAGAACTGGTAGATGCCAAAAATCAACTTGATATGCACATCTATAACTTAGAGAAGGTCTTGAAAGAAAACAAAGACAGAATACCAGCGGATCTCGTTTCAGAAGTTGAAAATGCTATTCAAGAGGGTAAGAATGTGTTTGCTTCCTCTCAGGACATACAGGAAGTGCGTAGGGTAACAGAAAGGATCTTAGAAGTTGCTGGAAAGCTCGGAAGCCATATTTATCAATCCACCGAAAAGAAAGGTGGAGGAGAAGGTGGAGATGTGATAGAGGGCAAGACTCTATAAAGGGATTATCTTTATAAAACATGTTTTTTAAAGAGCTTAACGAAAGAACAAAGGGTGAGCTAAGAGATTACTTTGAAGATAGGGATTATGCAGTTATTGCGGTGCCAAAAGAAGAGCCCGTAAGGGTTTATGTAATAAAGGCAGACAGGACGGTAGAAACTGCAAGAAGAATACACAGACTTGATGCCCACGCAACTGTTCGTATGGGGCAGTGGCTCCTGTCTGCTCTCATTCTTTCTTCCCTACTTAAACACGCCAGTTCTCAAAAGGTCCTTCTTAAGTTTGATGGTAAGGAAGAAATTATTGTGGCAGAAGCTGACGGAATGGGTAGAATTAGAGGATTCATAAATTTAGTTTCCCAAGATACGGAACCGGAAACTATTACGGTTATTAAAGAGCTTAGAATGGGTACGCCTTACACTAGCATAATTCCTGCTGTTGGTAAGGATATTAAGGAAAATTTGCTTTACTATTTTCAGCAGTCTGAGCAGATTAGGACTGCTTTGGATATGGCGGTTTTGTTAAACGAAGATGGATCTGTAAAACATGCTGGGGCTTATATGGTTCAAACTATGGGAGGCACATCACCAAAGGTAGAAGAACTTCTCAAGAAGAGGATAAAAAGCCTACCTTCCTATTCTAGTATTCTATCGTTGGAGAAAAGACCAGAGGACGTAGTGGAAGGCATTCTTTTTGATATGGATCCCAGGATAGTGGGTCTGAAGGAGGTTGATTACTATTGTCCCTGCAACGCAGAAATAGCAGAAGCAAGTTTAAATCTTTTGAGCAGAGAGGAAATGGAAGAGATTCTATCGGACGGTCCGGCGGAAGTCATCTGTAACTTCTGTGGAAGGATATATAGGTTCGACAGAGGGGTTTTGTTTTTGTAAAACATAGCCCCCGGGCCTTCCTTGCACTACCCGAATTTTTATGGTATAATGTATAGTCTGTCTTATTAAGGAGAGGTGCTATGATACAAAGGCAAAGTTATTGCAATGTGGCAGATAACTCTGGAGCTAAGAGAGTTCAGATTATAGGTATACCATATGCGCCAAGGAAGTATGCAACCCTTGGAGACGTAGTTACAGTTACAGTAAAGCAAGCTACGCCTAACAGCCCTGCTAAGAAAGGAAACATATACAGAGCAGTGGTGGTCAGGACCAAAAAAGAAGTGAGAAGACCAGACGGTAGCTATATTAAGTTTGACGACAACGCGGTAGTGCTTCTCAATCAATATGGAGAACCCTTAGGTACAAGAATTTTGGGTCCCATTGCTCGTGAGGTGAGAAACCGTGGTTTTACCAAGCTTGCATCCCTTGCGCCGGAGGTGGTCTGATGGCAGCCAGGATAAAAAAAGGTGATACGGTAGTGGTGCTAAGAGGAAAGGAAAAGGGTAAAACAGGAGAGGTTATTAAAGTCCTGAAGGAAAAAAATAGAGTAGTGGTAAAGGATGTAAACCTGGTTAAGAAGCACTTGAAGGAGATACCAAACGTAAGAGAGGGGGGTATATATGAGTTTGAAGCGCCTATACATATAAGCAATGTGATGTTGATATGCCCCAAGTGTGGCAAGCCTACTCGGGTGGGTTTTAGAATTGTGCAAGAGGGCAATACACTACGAAAGTATAGATACTGTAAGAAATGCAATGAAAATGTAGATCTGGTAACAGAAAAAGTCAAAAAAGAGAGGGTTAAGAAATGAGCGTAGAAACTAAATACGTGCCCAGACTGTATGAAAAGTATAAAAATGAAGTGGTTCCCAAACTTATTGCAAAGTTTGGCTACAAAAACCCTATGGAAGTGCCAAGGTTGGTGAAGATTGTGGTCAACATGGGTGTGGGTGAAGCAGTTAAGGACATAAAAGTTCTGGAGAAGGCTACAGAAGACCTGAGGGCTATCACAGGACAACAGCCTGCAGTCAGAAGGGCCAAAAAATCCGAGGCTGGTTTTAAACTCAGGAAAGGAATGCCAGTGGGTTTAAAGGTTACTCTGAGAAAGGAGAGAATGTGGGACTTTTTGGATAAGCTTATCTGCGTTGCTTTACCACGGGTGAAGGACTTCAAAGGCTTGAACCCAAGGTCCTTCGATGGTAGAGGAAACTACGCCTTTGGTATAGTAGAACAGATAGTCTTTCCGGAGATAGACTACGAGAAGGTGGATGCCATAAGAGGTATGGATATAATAATACACACTACCGCAGAAACCGACGAGGAAGCCCTATGGCTCTTAGCCTTGCTCGGGCTACCAATAAGGAGTTTTTAGGAGGATAGGATGGCAAGAAAGGCTAAGGTAGCAAAGGATGTTAAGCACTTTCCTAAGTATGAAGTAAGAAAGAAAAACAGGTGCCCACTATGCGGAAGGCCAAGAGGCTTTATAAGATACTTTGGTATGTGTAGGTTATGCTTTAGGGAACTCGCCCTTAAGGGCGAATTACCTGGTGTTCGCAAAGCAAGCTGGTAGGGAGGTTAAAGCATGGATCCAGTAGCAGATATGTTTTCCGCTATTAAAAATGCCATAATGAGAAGGAAAGATTATGTGGAAGTGCCTTCTTCTAAGCTAAAAGAGGCTATTCTTGAGGTGTTGAAAAGGGAAGGTTATATTCTTAACTGGGAAAGGATAGATGGAGAAGGGCACAAAAAAGGTACCCAGTATAAGTTGAGAATACATCTAAAATATGCAGACCCTAAGAAAAGCAAAAGCGTTATACGGGAATTGGTAAAGGTATCTAAACCAGGTAGACGCTCATACGTTCCCAAGCACCTAATACCCCATGTTAGGAAAGGACTGGGTATAGCCATTCTTTCAACAGATGCAGGCGTGATTACGGACCACGAGGCAAGAAAGCTTGGTAAAGGTGGAGAACTTATAGCATACGTATGGTGAGGTGTTAGCATGTCAAGAATAGGTAAAAAACCAATACAAATACCTAGCAATGTAAAGGTAAGTTTTAAAGACAGTGTGCTAGTGGTAGAAGGACCAAAGGGCAAACTTTCTACGGAAGTCCATCCAGACATAAAGCTAACCATGGAAGATGGTACTATAAGGTTGGAGAGGCCTTCGGATGCACCTTTTCACAGAGCCATACATGGAACCATGGGAGCGTTAATCAAAAACATGATAAAGGGCGTTACAGAGGGTTTTACTATCGTGCTAGAAGTAGTTGGCTTGGGATATAAGGCAGCGGTTAAGGGAGCAAATTTGGAGCTGAGCTTGGGTTATTCCCATCCCGTAATTTATCCAATCCCCCCCGACGTAAAAATAGAGGTTAAGGAAAACAAAATATATGTGAGCGGTATAGACAAACAAAGGGTTGGTCAGGTGGCGGCTGAAATTAGGGCTTTCAAAAAGCCGGATGCATACAAAGGTAAAGGTATAAGGTATGAAGGAGAACAGCTGAGGCTGAAGGCAGGAAAGGCTGCAGGAAAGGGTAAAGGTGGTAAAGGTAAGAAGTAAGGAGGTTTGTTATGGCTAAGCTTAGTAGACACGAAAAAAGGGAAAGAAGACACAAAAGGATAAGAAAGAAGGTTTTTGGAACGCCAGAAAGACCCAGACTATGCGTTTACAGAAGTTTGAATGCTTTCTATGCCCAGATAATAGACGACACTAGAGGCATTACTTTGGTTTCTGCATCCTCCATAGATCCAGAGTTTGTTAAGATAGCAGGTAAAAGAGGAGGTAAATCCATAGAGGATGTGAAAAAGGTAGCAGAAATACTAGTTAAAAAGGCGTTGGAGAAAGGTATAAAAAAGATAGTGTTTGACAGAGGGGGATTTTTGTATCACGGTAAGATAAAGGCGTTTGCAGAAACTTGTAGAGAGCTTGGTTTAGAGTTTTAGAAAAGGAGGTAATACATGGGTGGTTTATCAATTGAAAAAATGATTGATGAAAGGAGAAGTTTGCAGAATATAATCGAGCTTGAAGATCAGCTTCAACTAGAGGAACGTCTTATATACGCTAAGAGAACTACAAGAGTTACAAAAGGGGGTAAAAGATTCTCCTTTAGTGCTCTGGTGATTGTAGGCGATAAGAGAGGTTTTGTGGGGTTCGGCTTAGGTAAGGCAAGGGAAGTACCCATAGCTATAGCAAAAGCCATAGAGGATGGTAAAAAACACATCATAAGGGTTCCCATAATAGAAGGGACTGTTCCCCATGATGTAGTAGGTCATTATGGACCTACTATGATAAAGGTTATGCCTGCCAGAAGGGGAACGGGTATAGTGGCAGGTGGTGCTGCAAAACCTATTTTTGAACTAGCCGGCTATACGGACGTTCTTACCAAGCTAATGGGAAGTACTAACCCTAACAACGTGGTAAGGGCTGTTTTTGATGCTCTCCTAAAGCTAACATCCCCCGAAGAGGAAGCAAAACTCAGAGGAATAAACGAAGAAGAACTAAGAAGAAGATACCAACTTTATGCGAGGGTATGAAGATGAAAAAAATTAGGGTACGTTTGGTTAGAGGTTTGGCTGGAAAACCTGAAAAACATGTAAAAGCTGTGAGAAGCCTAGGCTTAAAAAAAGTAGGAGATGTTAGGATCCTTCAAGACAACCCTATGGTTAGAGGAAATATAAAATCTGCCCATTATCTTTTGGAAGTTCAGGAGGTGGAAGAATGAAACTTAACGAGTTAGCACCCAACCCAGGAGCTACAAAAGAGAAAAAAAGGGTTGGTAGAGGTATAGGCTCTGGACTTGGTAAAACTTGCGGAAAAGGACACAAAGGGCAAAAAACAAGATCTGGAGACAGAAGGCTTCCCTCTTGGTTTGAGGGTGGACAAACTCCCCTGCATAAAAGAATTCCAAAGAGGGGCTTTAGAAGTCCCAACAGAGTTGAGTATTCGGTGGTTAACGTAAAAGTATTAGACAGGCTATTCTCTGAAGGAGAGGAAGTAAATCCACAGAAACTTTTGGAAAAGGGACTTGTAAAGCCCGGCATGCCGGTCAAGATACTTGGAGATGGAGAACTTACAAAAAAGCTAACTGTTAAAGCTCATGCTTTCTCTGAGTCTGCTAAAGAAAAAATCGAAAAAGCCGGTGGTGCCTACGAGGTAATAGGGTGATAGATTATATAAAACAGATTTTTTCCATAGAAGACTTACGCAAAAGGTTCATATATACCCTTTTTATGTTTGCCATATACAGGTTGGGTAGCCATATACCCTTGCCTGGTGTGGATGCCACCGCTTTGCAGGAATTTTTCGGAAGTTTTCAAGGAACGCTATTTTATCTCTATGACATATTTTCTGGTGGAAACCTCTCTCGTATGACCCTTTTTGCCCTAGGCATCATGCCTTACATATCAGCATCCATCATGATGCAACTACTAACGGTTGCCATACCAGAGCTTCAGAGATTGGCAAAGGAAGAAGGTGACTACGGAAGATACAAGATAAACCAATATACCAGATACTTAACTATCCTGGTTGCCTTTGTGCAGTCCCTGGGTGTAGCGCTTTGGTTAAGAAATCAGGTATCACCAAGGGGTTTTCCTCTGGTTCTTGAAGGGGGTTTTTTGTTTGTGCTAACCACCGTGATAGCTCTGGTGTCTTCTACCATGTTTTTAATGTGGGTAGGGGACAGAATAACCGAAAAAGGTATAGGAAACGGTATGTCTTTGCTCATCTTTGCAGGTATAGTGGCTGGTTTTCCTAGTGCAATCATAAGAATATACGACATGCTCAAAAACGGTGATATAACTCCTTTTGCGGTGGTGGGAGCTGCTATTTTTGTTTTGGTTGTAACTCTGGGTATAGTTTTCATTCAGGAGGCAGAAAGAAGAATACCAGTTCAACATCCCAGACGTCAGGTAGGTAGGCAGGAAGTAATAGGTGGTTCCACCTATCTTCCTATAAAGATAAACCCTGCAGGGGTTATACCCATCATATTTGCCCAATCCTTGCTCATAATACCCTCAACTGTGTTTGGGTTTATCCAGCATCCCATAGGAAAGGCTTTGCACGACGCCTTTAATCCAACTACGTTCTTATACAACTTCCTATACGTTCTATTTATAATCTTTTTCACATACTTCTACACTGCGGTGCTAATAAACCCAGCGGATGTGACCGAAAATCTGAGAAAAGCCGGGGCTTTTATACCTGGTGTCAGACCTGGACAGGATACGCAAAAACTTTTAGAAGGTATAATAAACAGGTTAGCCTTTGTGGGTGCTATCTTCTTAAGCGTGGTGGCTGTGATTCCTGTATTTGTAAGCCTTTGGCTGAAGGTTCCTTTTTACTTTGGTGGTACTACCGCCCTTATAGTAGTGGGTGTAGCCCTTGATACCCTGAATAAGATAGAGGCAAGTCTGCTTCAAAAGAAATACACTCAATACAGGAGGAAGGTAAGGTGATACTTGTGTTCATTGGACCACCAGGGGCGGGTAAAGGCACACAAGCCAAACTCCTTAGTCAGAGGATGGGATTTTTACACCTATCTACTGGAGATATTTTAAGGGAAGCGGTAAAGAAGCAAACACCCTTAGGTATAAAAGCCAAAGAGTACATGGACAGAGGAGAGCTTGTACCGGACAGTCTAATAATAGCGCTTATAGAAGAAAATCTGCCAGAAGAGGGAGGAGTTATTTTAGATGGTTTTCCGAGAACCTTAGCCCAAGCTGAAGCCTTAGATAACATGTTAAATGCCAAAGGTAAGGAGCTTTCAAAAGTTTTAGTGTTTGAAACTCCGGATGAAGTACTCATAGACAGGCTTTCTGGAAGGAGGGTTTGTTCAAACTGCGGTGCAGTGTATCACATAAAATACAATCCTCCAAAGAAGGAGGGAGTGTGCGACCTGTGTGGTGGAAATTTGGTGCAGAGGGAGGATGATAAAGAATCGGTAGTAAGAAACAGACTCGAGGTCTACAGAAGACAAACACAGCCACTAATTGATTTCTATAAAAAGAAAAGTATAATATATAAGTTGGATGCAATGAAAGGTGTAGAGGACTTGTTTTCAGAAATTGAAGGCATCATAAAAGATGGTGGATAAAAAACAGGTAGAACTATACTCTTTAAAGGAGCTGGAAAAAATAAAAAGGGCTTGCGATGTGGTTGTAGAGGTTTTGGAAGAGGTAGCAAAGCATGTTAAGCCCGGTGTTTCTACCTATGAGCTTGACCTGATAGCAAGGGATGTGGTAAAGAGCAGAGGAGCAAGGGCTGCCTTTCTTAACTACAAACCATCCTTTAGTAAAACACCCTATCCAGCTGCTTTGTGCGTGTCTGTAAACTCCGCGGTGGTTCATGGTTTGCCGAAAAAGGATGTTATACTACAGGAAGGGGATTTGGTAAGTCTTGACTTTGGAGCCATACTGGATGGGTATGCAGGCGACTCAGCCATTACTGTGCCAGTGAGAGAGGTATCTGAGGATAAGAAAAGACTCTTAAAAGCTACAAGGGAAGCCTTAGAAGAAGCAGTAAAAGCCTGCGTGCCTGGAAATTGGCTTTCCGATATAACCAAAGCCATAAAAAGGGTTGCGGACAAATATGGAGTTCATCCTGTAAAGAATCTGGGAGGGCATGGTATAGGAAGGAGAGTGCACGAACCCCCCTTTGTTCCTAATAATTTGGAGGACTTCAAGCACGAGAGGGATATGAGGCTCAGGGCGGGTATGGTTTTAGCCATAGAGCCTATGCTCGCCCTTGGCACAACCGAAATCACACACGACGGAGACCAATGGACAGTCCTTACAGCAGATGGAAGCCCTTCAGCCCATTATGAGTATGTAGTGGCAATTACAAAAGAGGGGCCAATGGTACTAACACAATTTAGAGAGGTTTTTTCTAATGCCTAAGAAGAAAGACCAGGAAAAGTATAAGGAAAAAGGAATAGTCCTTGAAGGTACCGTAGAGGAAGCATTGCCAAACGCTATGTTTAGAGTAAAGCTGGATACTGGACATGAGGTATTGGCTCACGTTTCTGGAAAGATGCGCGTGCACTTCATCAGAATACTGCCAGGGGATAGAGTAAAGGTTGAACTTTCCCCCTACGACCTAACCCGGGGAAGAATAGTATACAGAGAGTAATGTGGTATAATATTCTCTTTTTAGGAGGTTTGGAATGAAGGTAAAACCTTCCGTTAAGCCCATGTGTGCTAAGTGCAAGATAATAAGAAGAAAGGGCAAAGTTATGGTCATATGCGAAAATCCTAAGCATAAGCAAAGGCAAGGGTCCTAAGGAGGAAAGGCAATGGCAAGGATAGCGGGAGTTGATCTGCCAGACCATAAAAAGCTAGAAGTGGCTCTAACATACCTGTATGGCATAGGGTGGAAAAGAGCAAAGGAAATATGCGGGAAAACCGGCATACCATGCACAAAGCGATTGGGAGAGCTAAGTCCAGATGAGCTCAACACTATAAGAAAGTTCATTGAGCAAAACTATAAGGTGGAAGGAGACCTAAGAAGGGAAATTCAGCTAAACATAAAGAAACTAACTGATTTAGGGTGTTACAGAGGAATAAGACACGTAAGGGGATTACCTGTAAGAGGGCAGCAGACAAGGACTAACGCAAGAACGAGAAAAGGAAAAAGAAAAACGGTAGGCGGAACTAAGAAGAAAATAGCCAAGTAAGGAGGAAAGTAATGGCAAGAAAAAAACAAACTGCTAAAGGAGTAAAAAAACAGAAAAAAACTGTAACAAAAGGCATAGTTCATATTCTTAGCACATTCAATAATACCATAGTTAATATAACTGATGAGCAAGGGAATACACTTGTTTGGGAAAGTGGTGGGACTGTGGGTTTTAAAGGCACAAGAAAGAGCACGCCTTATGCTGCTCAGCTTGCTGCTCAAAAAGCGGTAAAGAGGGCTATACAAGAGTATGGACTCCAAGAAGCCGAGGTGGTAATCAAGGGTGCAGGTGCGGGTAGAGAATCGGCCTTAAAGGCCGTGCATGCCTCTGGACTTAGAATAACCAAAATGAGGGATGCTACTCCCATACCTCATAATGGGTGCAGAGCTCCTGCAAGAAGGAGGGTGTGAAGAATGGGTAGGTATTTGGGTCCTTTAGTAAGAATAGACAGAAAATTAGGCGTAGTTGTATCGGGGAAAAAGAGTGCTTCCAAAACCCTTTCTAGAAGAAACTTTCCACCAGGTCAGCATGGAAGGTTAAAAGGGAGAAAGAGAAAACTAACTGAATACGGATTACGACTTATGGAAAAGCAAAAATTAAAGTTCTTGTATGGTGGAATAAGAGAGAAACAGTTTAAAAAGTACTTTGATATGGCTTCAAAAGCCAAAGGAAACACAGGGCAGGTTTTGCTCCAGCTATTGGAAAGAAGGTTAGATAACGTTGTTTATAGATTAGGGATAGCCTGCACCAGAAGACAGGCAAGACAATTTGTGGCTCATGGTCATATATTGGTAAACGGTAAAGTGGTTGATATTCCATCCTATCAGGTCTCACTAGGGGATATAATAGAAGTAAAACCATCCTCGAGGGACATACCCCAAATTATTCAAAACATAGAAAACATAGATCCAAGAAGCGTGCCAGTGTGGTTAGAGCTGGATAAGGGAAACCTAAGGGGTAAGGTTCTTGATCTACCAAAAGACATACAGTTGGAAATACCAGTAAACATACAGTACATCATAGAGTTTTACTCAAGGGTTTAAGGAGGAACAAGATGATAAGGCAATTCGTTTACCCAACGAAGATTTTTTGGGAAGAGGTAAATCAAAGTTACGGTCGTTTTGTAGTAGAACCTTTAGAGAGAGGTTTTGGTATAACTGTGGGAAACTCCCTGCGACGAGTTCTTCTATCATCCATAGAAGGATATGCTATAACGGGTGTGAAAATATACGGCGTCTATCACGAGTTTTCTGCGTTAGACGGTGTGCAGGAGGATGTTTTGGAGATCATAGCAAACTTGAAGAAAATGAAATTCAGGATGAGCAATTCGGATGTGGAAATCCTTTATCTTAAGAAGAGAGGAGAAGGCACAGTTTATGCAAAGGACTTTTCTCTACCTCCCAGTGTGGAGCTGATAACTCCAGAGGCAAAAGTGCTGACTATTACAAGTCCAGATACAGAAGTTAACATGGAGGTAAGAATAGAAAGGGGTATGGGGTACGTGCCCACGGAGGAAATGGAAGCCTTTGGAGAGATCGGATGGATAATGATAGATGGAGATTTCAACCCAGTTAAACATGTGGCTTACAGAATAGAAAAAACAAGGGTTGAAAAAAGGAGTGACTACGATAGGTTGATCATGGAAGTTTACACCAATGGCACAAAAAGTCCAGAGGAGGCTGTAAAGGAAGCGGTTGGCATAATAGTTAGAAACTTCTCCGCATTGGAGCACATATCCTACGAGATACCTAGGGTAATAGAAGAACCTATTCCACCAGACGAATTTGTGGAGAAATTAGCCCTTCCGGTGGAGGAACTGGATGTATCCCAAAGGGCACTCAATTCAATAAAGAGAATGGGTATAAACACTATAGGAGATCTGGTTAGGCTTACAGAAGAGGAACTAAAGAGTACTAAAAACATAGGAAGAAAGGCCATAAATGAACTGAAAGAGGCTCTTAAGCAGTTGGGTCTACACCTTGGAATGGACTTGACAGGTAGGAGGTAAGCTATGAGACACAGGGTTAAGAAAAAACACTTTGACAGAACAAAAGAGCAGAGATTAGCCCTTTACCGCTCCCTTACCAGGGCATTGATCTTTGAGGAGAGAATAGAAACTTCTTTACAACGAGCAAAGGCAGTGCGTCCCTTCGTGGAAAAATTGATTACCTTAGGTAAAAGGGGAGACCTTGCAGCAAGAAGGAGGGCTCTTGAGCTTTTGCCAGACAGGAAAGCGGTCAAAAAACTCTTTGAAAACATCGCCCCACGCTTTGAAAATAGAAACGGTGGCTACACGAGGATAATCAAACTTCCATTGAGAAGGATAGGAGATTCCTGCGAGCTTGCCATACTTGAGTTCGTTGAATGATAAAGGGCATACTGTCTCTAATAATAAACGTCCTTATAGTGTTGGTTTTAGTTCATGCAATAGGCTCTTGGATACCACAAATAAGAGAAAGTGAATTTTACAGAAAGCTGGATAATATCATTGAGCCCATACTTCGTCCGATAAGGAGAGTTATACCTAATTATGGCGGGCTGGATTTTTCTCCCCTTATACTCCTACTGATTCTTTATCTTATAAAGCATCTTTTTAAACTTTGAGGTTGGATCAATATTTGGTTGATAAAGGTTTGGCTCCCACCAGGGAGAAAGCCCAAGCCCTTATATTGGCCGGTATGGTGCTTGTAAACGGTAAATTGGCGGATAAGCCGGGTAGCAAGGTCAAAGAAGGTGCCAAGGTTGAAATAAAAGAACCTTTTAGATATGTCTCAAGGGGGGGATATAAGTTAGAGAACGCTCTTGATAGACTCGGTTTGTCCGTGGAAGGTTTTGTAGCTCTTGATGTAGGTTCATCTACGGGTGGTTTTACGGATTGCCTGCTACAGAGGGGAGCAAAAAGGGTTTATGCGGTGGATGTGGGTAAGGCTCAAATGGACCAAAAGCTAAGAAAAGACAGCAGAGTAGTTCTCTACGAAGAAACGGACGCCAGAGAGCTAACAGAAAAGCACGTGCCAGAAAAGGTAGATGTAATAACAATGGACGTATCTTTCATATCCTCCACAGCCCTTTTGCCTAAGGTGGTTAGATTTTTAAAGGAAGACGGAATACTTTTAGTTCTTGTCAAACCTCAGTTTGAATTGCCCCCAAAGTATGTTAAAAAGGGAGTTGTGAAAGATGACGATAAAAAGGTGGAGGCTATCTTAAGAGTAGCAGAGTTCATCAAAAGTCTTGGCTATTCTGTAAAAAGAATAATCAAAGCTAAGCCGAAGGGTAGTAAAGGAAATGAAGAGTTCTTCATCTTAGCAAAAAAAGAGGAACCAGGTTTAGAGGATATCCAATCGGAGGCTTGGAATGCTGTTAAGGAGAATGTTTGAGGGTAATGAGCTTTCTGGAACATTGGGTGAATACCCCTTAACTGCGGAAAACCTATTCCGGGTTGGGCTTGCTTTATGCGCCTATCTTGTGATGGAAAGGGAGTTAGAAAAACCTACCTTAGGATTAAGTATACTTAACTTTGCCACTGCATCTTTGGCGGTAGGCTTTATGGCAGGTGGTGGAGATGTTTTTATCGGAGAAGGAGACCTGAGAGTTTTATACAGATTCAAAGAAAAACACGCATTGGTTTTCGAAGGCCTAACAGACCTTGAACTAAAAAAAGTAGAATCTATCCTTTTCAGTAGGTATAATATCCCAAGAAAGAGAGGTGAAGAGGTAGGTAAAATATGGATAGAAGGGAGGAAGCCCTAAGGCTGAGTGAAGAGACTATAAAGAAACTTCTAGAATTTGGCACAGAGTTGGACGAATACTACAGGAAGATCAGGGAAATTAGGGTTATGGAAGATTCCCTTTCTTTTCAGTCTGCGCTTATAAACGTAGAACACGCCTTTTTTATGGTGGTCCAGTCCCTCAATGTTCTTAGAGAGCAGTTAAACTTATTAAAAATAGCAGCTCAAAAAGGGGAGGTATTCTGATGGCTATAAAGTTTATTTTGCTTGATAAGGAAAGAAAACTCTTCCCTATTTTTGGAGAAATTTTGGACATAACTGGACACAAACTGATGGTTGCGCTAGATGAAACTAAGGCTATGGATTTATTAAATACTGTAAGACCAGACTTTATAATCCTGAACTATAGGGATATTAACTTTTTTTGGGATATTATCCAAAATGGTATATTCTCTTTGCCGTTGTTCTTGTTGGAAGACTACGAGCATGTAGATAAGATAAAAGAGTTGGGTTTTAGTGATTTCAACATAATTACAATTCCTTTTAATCCTTTGGAGTTTTTGAACAAGTCTGCAAAGCTTTATAATATGCACAAAGAAATTGAAGACAAAATTTCCGGCAGCTTTGGAATAACAAACATATTAATCTCTCTTCTATCAAAAGGGGTATCAGTAGGCGCCTTGCTTACTTCTGGTGATAGAATGTGTGAAGTTTATATAAAAAACGGCTCTGTCAAAGGACTCTCCTGCAGTTCAGAGGAGTTTTTGGAAATCTTAAAAGCAGAGGATGTTAACGTATCTTTAATTCCTTACGAAGCAGATGTAAAGCTTAACACTTACTTTAAAAACAACCAAGAATTCTTCGCCGTTTTTGTTTCTCGTACACCAAAAAGCGTCCAAGAGGTTGCCCAAGAAGTTGCTCCAAGTATAAAAGCATGCGTTCTATTTTCCGTTGAAGATGACTTCTTTTTGATGGGCTTAGTTGATAAAGAAGGGTTACTTCAGAGAAACGTCTATCTTAGAATATACAGAAAAAAAGATGGAAGCATACCGCTGCTTTTTAACCTTGCGCCTAATCAGAATTTTTCCACAATAAAAGAAAGCATAGAAAAGGTTCTTGGTGGATTGGAACAATTGAAGGCTCTGGTTTTGATGGACATCCTCCCTGAAGATACCCAAAGCATTCTTAACCTGCTTAGTCTATCCCCTAAACTTTATGTTATAACAAGCTTTCCCATAGCCTTAGGTTTGATTTCCTTGGGAGTACCAGAAAAGAGGATAAAACTTATAGAAAGCTTTCCTGATGGGTTGCTTAATTTAGGAACAGGTAATGCACTTAGATTTATAAAAACACCCTTTTTGCCAGATAAAGGTAGTTTTGTTGTAATGGAGGAAGGAAGGAAAATTTTGTTCTCCTCCAAACTCTTTAGCTCTTATTGCCTTCCGGAAGATTACTCTCCCACCAAAAGCGCCAGCATGAATGTGATCATGCTTTACCATACTGTTAATTTCTTGGGATATGAAAATCCGACTGTATTAAGTTTCATTAGACTTTCTGATCCTACTGCCATATATCCAGCCTTTGGAAATCCAATCTTGGAAAACGTGGATGAGCTAATGGACATAATCTCAAAGCATAAGGCGACTTTCAATCAAGCCAATTTGGAAGATGAAAGATTAGTTTTAGGTTTGGTTAGCGGTCTACTGCTTGAATTTGAGAAAGAGATGCCCAGGGAGAAATACGAAAGCTTATTGGATAATCTTAGCGAATATGCAGATGTTGAAGGTGGTGTGGTCTCTAAAGTATTTGTTGATATAAGACGCTTTCCCGAACTTTTTCTCTACGTCCTGCACTCTATAAAGGCTCCGCCAAGGATCCTGCTTTCTGCTCTTTATAAATTTGTAAAGGCAGAGATCCCTATATTTACCATATGAGTGGTTTTCCTACTCTTTCAAACCTAGGGTTCATCAAGGCTATAAGAAGCTGTTTTATTCCTGTTATAAAGCTCACTTCTGTGCTCTGGAGTGGAGGAACTTCTCCAGAGAAGTAAATAACAAATGCTTTTCCTACGATGTTTTCCCTTGGTAAAAACCCCCAATATCTGCTGTCCTCGCTGTTGTCTCTGTTATCTCCCATAACAAAATAGTGTCCTGGGGGTACTACTACAGGCCCAAAGTCCCTTCTCGAAAAAAACGCCTCTTCGTAAAACTGCACTTTATACTTAACTCCTTCTGGCAGCGTTTCTTCATCCACAATCTTTGTAAAGCCATCTTCTTTAGCTTTCTCTATTCTGGTTATTTTCACCGGTTGTCCATTGATAAAAACCTGATTGTCTCTTATCTCTATCACATCCCCAGGCATGCCTATTATTCTCTTTATGAAATCTATGCTTGGGTCTATGGGATACTTAAACACCACTATATCTCCCCTTTGAGGTTCAGAGAATCTATAGACTAGCTTATTCACAAGTATGAAATCTCCAACAAGCAGAGTAGGTTTCATAGAACCTGAAGGAATGTTATAGGCTTGAGCAATAAAGGCTCTTATTAAGAGAACTACCATAACAACCAATATCAGCTCTGTGATCCACTTTCCTTTTTTGGCCATAGATTTTTATCTTAACACAAGCCTTTTGCTTCTTAGCTGACCGCAGGCTCCGAAGAGTTCTACACCTTTGCTTATTCTTATGAAAGTTGATATACCCTCCTCCCAAAGGACTTTTTGGAATCTGTAAACGTTTTCCGTAGGCGACCTTCTGTAAGGTAGTTCGGGATCTGGATTGAATGGGATGAGATTTACCTTGAACTTTTTCCTACCTTTCTTTAACAGCCTTGCCAACTCCTTTGCATGCTCCACCTTGTCATTTACACCGTGGATCAACACATACTCTATCATTATCCTCCTGTCGGGTGGATAGGGAAAACTGTAGAGAACCCCTAAGAGCTCTTCTAAGGTGTTAGTCTTTGAGAGAGGCATCAAACTCTCCCTTAGGCTTTGGAAGGGAGCGTTTATGGAAACTGCTAGGTTTAACTCTCTCATAAGTGGGTCCTGAGCCATTCTCTTAAGCTGATTTATCAACCCACTGGTGGATATGCTTACCCTTCTCTTTGATAGGTCAAGTCCCCAAGGGCTTACCATAATTTCCACCGCCTTTCTTACGTTTTCATAGTTTGCCAGAGGCTCACCCATTCCCATAAATACCACGTTTCTTATCTTATCTTTTGTTAGACTTTGGACCTGCAAGAATTGGTCTATGATCTCCTCCACCCTTAGGTTTCTTATAAGTCCATCCTTGGCAGTAGCACAGAAAGTGCAACCCACAGCGCATCCTATCTGAGAGGATACACAGATGGTTAGGTGATCCCTTTCGTATATAAGGACAGTTTCAAGTATGTGTCCGTCTCTTGTTTTGAAAAGAAATTTTTTAGAATCAGGGGCTTCTACTACCTTCAAAAGCTCCAAGCTATGAATTAGGTAATTGTCCTTTAAAAAAGCTCTTTGCTCTTTTGAAAGATTGGTCATTTTCTCAAAGTCTAAAACAAACCGTTTGTATATCCAGTTTAATATCTGCTCTGTTCTGTAGTGCTCCCAACCTATTTGCTTAACCTTTTCTTCTAGCTCTTGCAAGGTTAGAGAAGTTATATACATTGTTTTATAATTTTAAGCTAAGGAGGTGAGCTATGCCAGTATTTGTGATGCTAACCACACTTACGGACGAAGGTATGAAAACTTTGAAAAACAAGCCGGAAAGGATCAAGGAAGTAGACAAAGAGGTAATGGACAAGTTCGGGGTTAAGATCTTAGCTCAGTATGCGGTGATGGGACCTTACGACTTTGTAAACATAATAGAAGCTCCGGACAACGACACAGTAGTAAAGATGGCCATAGAGTTGGGGTCTAGAGGGACTATAAGGACACTGACAATGCCAGCTATAGAAATTGATAGGCTGATAGAGGACCTAAAGAGCATCTGAAATTTATGTATCATGCCCTTGAGCTCTTTTTGAGTATAGCAAAGGCCTACACTGACCTTACTTTTGGCAGGAGCAAAGACGAGCTCATAAGTAGATGCCTAAAGGCTACAAGGCTTTTAAAAGAACACCCTTTGGATACCGTAAGAGCTAATAAGGAGATTAGCACTGGGATTGAGTCTTTTTTGGAACGCTTGGAAAGGTTCGTAAAAAATCATCCAGAAGAAGTAGATTGTTTTGTGGAACTCTTGAGCATATTTTTAAAATCCCCCATTCCGTGTAAAATAAGAATGATAAATTTTTCGGAGGTCTTAGTTGAAAATAGGAGAGATATTAAAGAAAGAGTTTAGCGTGTCCTTTGAGTTTTTTCCTCCCAAGTCTCCGGAGGGCGAAGCAGAGCTTTTTAAGACTATAAAAGAACTAGAATTCATAAAACCAACCTTTGTATCCATTACCTACGGAGCAGGTGGAAGCACAAGGGATAGAACAAGAAACATAGCTAAGAGAATACATACAGAAACCAATTTAACTGTAATGGCTCACCTAACGTGTATAGCGCATTCTAAGGAAGACATAATGCAGATCTTACAGGATTACAAAGATATAGGAATAGAAAACATATTAGCACTAAGAGGGGATATTCCAAAGGATGGCTTAAAGGATTCTACAATAGGATGTAAATATGCGGTGGAATTGGTAAGGTTTATACGAGAAAACTTCGGTGATTGGTTTTCCATAGGTGTGGCAAGCTATCCAGAAAAACATATAGAGTCTCCCAACATGGACTGGGAGATTAGACATTTCAAAGAGAAAGTTTTGGCTGGTGCTGACTTTTCCATAACCCAGATGTTCTTTGATAATACCTACTATTATAGGTTTGTGGAAAGGTGTCAAAAAGAAAGTATAAATATACCTATCATACCAGGCATTATGCCTATAACCAATTTTACTCAGATAAAAAAGTTTGCGAGCATGTGCGGTGCAACTATACCACAGAGTCTTGTGGAACTTCTGGAGCCATATGCTGACGATCCAGAGGGAACAGCCAAGGTAGGAGTAGAGTTTGCTATAAAGCAGTGTGAAGATCTTTTAGAGAATGGGGTACCAGGTCTGCACTTTTACACTTTAAACAAATCTAAGGCAACCTTGCTTATATACCAGGCCATAAAGCCTAAAATACCCCTCAGGGTCCTATCTGTCTAAGGAAAGGTGGAATTTCCTCGCTCTTTGTCCATCCACACTCATCAAGAATGATCTCTATGGTTTCCTCCCTTTTGCCCGTTTTTTGAGAAGCATACTTTATAAACTCAGCCCTTTTGCCCTTGAAGTTTTCTATCTCCTCTTCTGAAACCTCCGGCAATCTGGAGCTTATTCTCTGCTTTACTATTTTCCAAGCGGTGCTGTTGCTATATAGGTCAAACTTTTTATCCTTTACGGTAATCTTTGTTGTTAGCTCCTTCAGGAATTCAAACCTTTCGGGGTTTATGGTTAGAATAGCTTCGGCCATCAGAGGGTCTGCTGTGTAAAAGATCCCAAATAGCTTTCCTAAGATTCTCCTGTGGGTTAGAATTATACGGTCAAGTATTGCCTGCACTTCCTCTTCCAATTTTTCATAGACAAGGTCGTAATAGTTCAGGGTTTCAAGTTCCAAACCACCCATGTGTCTTATAAAGTTTGCCACATTCCCATAATAGACTTTCTGTTTCTCTTCTTTCTTTGTTGGAGTTGGCTTAGCTTCCCCTCCATAGTCAAGGACCACATCCGTATGGACCGGAGGTATGATATGGTAAGTTTCTGACTCCCATCCAGCCTTTCTTAGGATCTGTTCTGCACCATCTTCGTCTATGTTCAACCTTGACATTAGCATTTTTTTAAGCCCTTCCCTGTCCCTTCTGTATTTATCCAGCTCTTCCTCCGGTATATCTACTTCCACATACACAAACTTCTCAGTACCGTTTTCCCTTATGAATATGTTTTTCCTACCCTTTATGTGTCTTTTTATGAAGTTCCACTCTTCGTCGGTCATAACTGGTTCTGGATGCCACATTTTAGACATCTCTTCTTCCAACTCCAAGTAAGGCACCGATTCATACCAGGTGGCGTTGTTTAGTTTAAGCTCTACAGATTCTTTGCTTTCTCCGACCTTATCCATTACATAATCTATAAACTCCTTTCTCTTGAACTTAAAGTTTTCTATCTCCTCCAGAGTAAGAGAGGGAAAGAGTATCTTAAGTTTGTATTTTATGTAATCCCAGTTACCAAATAGGTTTTGATGTTCTATCGCTTCGTATCCGTAAGGATTATTACGCAGGAAATCAAAGTAGTATCCTATAAATGTTCTTACTCTTGGGTCTGTACCAGCCAACACCTTAATAAAATCCGGGTCGTAATACTCTATAATCTGAAGAAGACGAGCTATGTTTACTTTTTTCACATTTTCCAGATGACAAAACTCCACTCTGTATTCTGCTGGAAGGCTATGATTGCAGTATTCGTTCATCACATCCATTTCCCTTTTAAGCATACTGCGGAAAAAGGCCAACTTTTCTCTCCTGTTTAAACTGGTCTTTTCTAAGAGCTTATCCATCATTGTTATA
>Ga0197143_1001134_pt1 | contig 23656 bp, 24 predicted proteins | sample GBS70_MetaG_FD_148603 | JGI IMG/M metagenome (GOLD analysis project Ga0197143, IMG submission 148603) | Sediment microbial communities from Great Boiling Springs, Gerlach, Nevada, United States - GBS 70_MetaG | ecosystem: Environmental > Aquatic > Thermal springs > Hot (42-90C) > Sediment...
TTAAAGATGAGATAAGATATGAATTAATTTATCCGGTTTATCAAAAGGTAAAGCAATATAATCTTTCCTTTGCCACCTGTAGAGAAGGTTTAAAAGGGTTTGAGAATCCTAAAAAATGTGACGGAAGCTTTTTAATTCCTTAAACCTTATAAGCAGTATATAGAGTTACAATACCCATGGTTAAAGAATTATATTTTACCTCTTTAAAGCCAGTTTCTAAAAGCATTCTTTTTATCTCATTTGGGGCTGGAAATTTTTTAATAGAATCTGCTAAATAAAGATAGGAAGCTTTATCTCCCGTTAAAATACTTCCTAATAGAGGTATATATTTATCTAAATAAATTTTGTAAATTTTTTGAAAAAATTTATTTTTAGGCCAAGAAAATTCTAAGATAACAAGTAATCCATCTGGTTTTAAAACTCTGTAAAATTCTTTTAAAGCTTTTTCTATATTAGGTAAGTTTCTCAAACCAAAAGCAATACTTATTCCTCCAAAAGTGTTATTTTTAAAAGGTAAAATTTCTGCATCTCCGCAAACTGGGTAGATTAAATAGTTTAAAATTCTTTTTTTTCCGTAATAAAGCATAGAAAAACTAAAATCAAGAGCAAAAAGAGGATGTGAATTTTTTTTAAAGATTTCCACACTTAAAGTATAAGGACCGCAACAAAGATCAAGTATAGGTAATTTTGAGTTTTTAAAAATTTCAGCAACCCTTTTTCTCCATAATTTATCTTGCCCTAAACTTCCTATTAAATTTACTAAATCATATCTTTTGACAATTTTTTCAAATTTCTCTTTAATAAATTTCTTATCTTTTTCCATTAAGCTTTTTATAAAATTTCTAAAAATTTAAGTTTTGGTAATTCCTTTATTAATCCCATTTTTAATAAATATTCACAAAAGGTTATAAAGGCTCTTTGTTTTAATCCTGAAAAGTCATATTCTAAGTGAGTTAAATAATTAAATAGAAATTCCTTGGGAAGATTTAAATGGCTTTTTTTAGCAATTTCTTTTAAATTAGAAAAAGCTTGTGCTCTGGCATAATAAAGGTTACTACAAAATTCTTTCAATTCTTTTTCATATTTTTTAGCTATATCTTTTCTCACAATGAAAAGTGCAAATACAAAGGGAAGATGGGTATATCTTAACCAAAGTTCGGCAAGATCAGTAATTAATCCTGTTTTATTGGTGTTCTGGTTATTAAATTGAAAAATTAAGGCTTCATCTCCTATAGCTAAGTATCCTGAAAGTTCTTTTTTTTCTTCTTTTTTTAAATTCCCCCAATTTTTAGAAAGTTCCATATATTTAGGTTTTACACCGATAAATTCTTCTAATAATATTCTTAGTAAATTAAAAGAACTTTCTGTTTCAGGAGTGATACCTATTTTTTTATTATCAAGTTTTTCTAAGGGGACCCTGTGATAAAGTATTACACTTTTTACCTCTCCAACTGCACTTATAGATATATCGGGAAGTATTAAATATTTGCGAAAATTTTTGGCATAAAATACACTTGAACTTAAACTTCCATGGATCTCACCCTTAGCTAAACTTTGATTAAGTTTTTTAGGAACTTCAAAAATTATCTCAAAATAGGGATTATTCTGAGGAAAATAAAATAATAAAGGGAGTGTATTTATATAAAGAGGACTTCCTAATTTTAGTTTACACATAGAATCTAAATTTTACCTCCTTTTCAGCATTTATTAAACTTCTAATTGCATCTTCTGGGTTTTCCTTTAAATAATCTTTTATTTCTACAACAAGCATATTGGGATAATATCCAGCAAGTATTGCTCCCATTTTATCAAATCCCAAGATCTTTGCTCCTGTAAAAGTAGCTATTTTTAAAATTTCTCCTGGAGAAATATCTGGATAATAAGTGTAAATGGCTTTCATTTCTTCCCAGATAGAAATATGATCATTACTTGCTAAACTATCTGTTCCTATGCAAACATCAAGTCCAGCAGAAAGAAATTCTTTTAATTTTGGAATACCTACTCCTATAAATAAATTACTTCTAAGACAAATACAGATTTTAGGCTTAGTGTTTTTAAGTATTTCTAAGTCTTTTTCATCTATATGAATTACATGTATAAGTAATGTGTCTTCATCTAAAAGTTTCAAACTATTAAGGTATTTTATAGGGCTAACTCCAGGAGGAACAAAGCTTTCATTCCATTGTCCTCTTTCTTTTAAAATTTCTAAAAGAGGTCCTTCCCCTTTTTTTAAAAATTTAATTTCTTCAATTGATTCTGCGCAATGGATACAAAAAAGTTTTTTTCTTTTTTTGTTATAAGATTTAATGGCTTGAAGTAAAAGTGGAGATACACTATAGGGAGCATGAGCTGAATAGGTAATTTTAAAATTTGAAGAAGGCACTTTTACTTGAATTTCTTTTAAATTATAACCTCCCTTAAAACTAATAACTTCATGAAAAAAATATCCATAAAAAGCTGAATTGCAAAGAAGATCAAGAGTTATAGCGGTATTTCCAACATCACCAATTATGCCAATTCCTTCTTTCCAAAAATGATAAAGAACTGCTTTAGCAGATTCTTTAATCTCAACCAAACTCAAATCTTCTCTTAATTTGATTACGTTTTTAACCCAGGAAATAAAATCCCCTGAAGGAGGTGAAATTTTAGATCTCAGAGCTGATAATTCTAAGTGAGTATGAGCATTAACTAAGGTAGGAAGTATTATTGCTTCTCCAAAGTCAATGGTTTTTGCTAAAACTGATTCTTTAGAAACTTTTTTAAATTTCCCTACATTTACTATTTTTTTATTTTTTATTTCTACTCCACCATCTAAGATTGGTTGAGAAAGTATTGGGAAAACCCATTTTGCTCTAATAAGGTAATGATGATAAGGCTGAAGCTTTAATTCTCCCATAAAAATTTATTCTAAAAGGGTGTAATCCATTTTTCTTCTTTTAGGGATATAACCTGCACTTTCTATATAGCTTCTTATTTGTTCTTCACTAAGTCTGTGAGACACTCCAGCTGCTGCAACCACATTCTCTTCTATCATAGTACTTCCATAATCATTTCCCCCAAACTCTAAAGCTAATTGAGCTATGTGAGGTCCTTGAGTTACCCATGAAACTTGAATATTTTTTATATTATCAAGAAAAATTCTTGAAATAGCAATTACTTTCAAATATTCTGCAGCCCCCACTTTTATTAGATATCTTAAACGGGTATTTTTAGGTTGAAAAGTCCAAGGTATAAAAGCTGTAAAACCATTAGTTTTATCTTGTAAATTTCTAATTTTAGATAGATGCTCTATTATTTCTTCTCTTGTTTCTATATGCCCAAACATCATAGTTGCTGTGGTTTTAAGCCCAAGTTTATGAGCGGTTTCCATAACCATTAACCATTCCTCTGAAGAACACTTATTGGGAGAAATTAGCTTTCTTACTCTATCTGAAAGAATTTCAGCCCCACCTCCTGGAATTGAATCAAGTCCAGCTTTTATCAGTCTTTCTAAAACCTCTTTTACAGTTAAACCCGAAATTTTACTAAAATGGATTATTTCTGGAGGTGAAAAAGCATGTAAATGAATCTGAGGGAAATTATTTTTAACAAATCTTAACATTTCTTCGTAAAAAGAAAAAGCAAGTTCTGGATGAAGACCTCCTTGAAGTAAAATTTGATAACCTCCAAGATTAATAGTTTCTTCTATTTTTTTGTAAAGTTCTTCAAAACTCAAAACATAGCCTTCAGAGGATCCTGGAGGCTTATAGTAGGCACAAAATTTACAACCAGAAATACAAATATTGGTATAATTAATGTTTCTATCTACAACATAAGTTACTATTCTTTGAGGATTTATTCTAAATCTAACAATTTTTGCTAAATATCCAAGTTCAGACAAATTAAAATCAAAAAGTTCTAAAGCTTCTTTTTCATTGATTCTTTCTCCTTCTAAAATTTTCTTAAATATCTTTTCTTTCATTTTTCTATACCCTTTCTTGATTTTACACCTTTATCATAATAATGCTTAATTTTTTTCATCTCAGTTACAAGATCTGCTATCTCCAAAATTTTTTCTGGGACATATCTTCCTGTGATAACAATTTCAAGATTCTCGGACTTATTTTTAAGAAATTCTAAAAATTCATTTAAATCAATTATTCCCCAGTTTAAGGCATAAGAGATTTCATCTAAAACCAATATATTATAGCTTTTTGATTTTACTAATTCTCTTGTTTCTTCCCAGCCCTTAAGGATAAGTTTTTTTGTTTTACCAAAATTTTTATAATAAAGCTGGGGATAAAATTTTTTCAATATTTTTACCTCGCTTGAGGTTCCAGGTTTAAAAAACTGAAAAAAGGCAACTTTTAAATTTGCTCCAAGAGCTCTGATAGTTAATCCAATAGCTGCTGTGGTTTTGCCTTTCCCTTCTCCGGTATAAACCTGGATATATCCTTTAAATTGTCTCATTTTATAAGTTTAAATTTTATCTCAAAAAAGTAATTATAAAAATTCCAGCAAGCATAAGAGTTACTGCAAAAAGCCTTATTAAAACATGTTTTTCTTTAAAAACAAAGTATCCCAATATTAATGCAAAAAGAATACTTGTTCTTTTGAGGGCTATCATGTAAGCTGTTTCCATTTTACTTAAGGCTATCATATGAGAATAACACATAAGTCCTTGAGTTAATCCTACTAATAAAATTGAATTATAATGTTTTTTTATAAATTCCCAAAGTTTTATTGGGTAAAGAATTTTGATTGCTAAGGTTGAAGTTATTCCTAAGATAGAAAAATAAAAGGAAGCAAACCAAAGAGGATCACTTAATATTATTCCTCCTTTGCCAAGAACTGAGGTTATAGAATAAATAAAAGCAACTTGAAGAAGTAAAAAACTTCCCCTTTCTTTTTTGATAGCCTTAATAGGAGCAAAAACCCCTTCCTTTATAGAAGGAAGATTGATACAATAACTTCCAACTACAACCAAAATTATCCCCAGAGTTCCTTCTTTAGAAACCTTTTCTCCTAATAGAAGATAGCCTGTAAGTATTATGAAAACAGGAGTAAAAGATAAAAAGGGAATAGTTAAAGAAAGAGGAGAAAGTTTAATCCCCTTCATATAAAGAATGGTAGCTATTATCTCTAAAAGTAAAAGTAAAAAAACATTGGTAATAAATGGAGAAGAAAAGTAAGTTAAACCGTTGTATTTATAAGTTAAAAATAAAAAGAGAGGGAAGAGAAAAGGTAAACTTCCCAAAGTTCTTGCAATAACCATATAGGGGTAATCAAGAGAAGAGAGATATTTTTTATTTAGGGCATCACTTAAAGAAACAAAAAAGCCTGCTAAGATTGCAAATATACACCAAATCAATGCTTTCTCACTTATTTAAGTGCATTTTCAAGGAATATTAATAGATTTTAATGGGCAAGTTTCACAAAGAGGATCTTTTTTCTTACAAAAATTTTTACCACAAGCAACTAAAAGGGCGTGAAATTCATTAAAAAGTTGAGGATCCCGAGGAAGATTTTCCATAAATAAAGCTTGTATCTCTTCATAAGTAGCTTCTTCAGGGGCAAGAGAGTGACGATGTAAAATTCTATAAGTATAGGCATCAACTACAAAAATTGGAAAATTTCCAGCATACAAAAGAATACTATCCACAGTTTCTTTACCTAATCCTTTTATACTAAAAAGTTCTTCTTTTGCTTTTTCAAGTCCTTTAGAAAATAAAAATTTTAGATCTCCTTGGTATTTTTCTACTAAAAACTTAACAAAATTTTTGAGTCTTTTTGCCTTAATATTGTAAAATCCAGAAGGCTTTATAATTTGAGAAAGGGTTTCTAAAGGAATATCATAAAGTTTAAAAGGGTCTAAAAGATCTTTCTTTTTAAGGTTATCTATAGCTTTTTTTACATTTTTCCAGCTTGCATTTTGGGTAAGAATAGCTCCTACACATATTTCAAACAGGGTATCTGCAGGCCACCAATTTTGGGGTCCAAAATGAGCAAAAAGCTTCTCGTAAATCTCATATAAAATATGTTGAATATTTTTCATAACTCTTCTTTTAGAAAGACAACTCTTGTACCCAAAGGAAAATCAAAAAGGAAAAACCCCTCCCTTTCAAGTTCATCTCTTATTTTATCTGCTAATTCATAATTTTTTTCTCTTTTAGCTCTTTCTCTTATTTCAACCTTTTCCAATATCTCCTTTTTTTCTACTACTTCAGGAAACTTAAATATTTTTAAAATCTCATTAAGTTTTCTAAGGGATTTTAAAACTTCATTTTTATAATCTAAAGGTAATCCTTGCTTTAAATAAGGATAAATTTTTTTGAAAAAGGAAATTACCTCAGAAATAACTACAGGAGTATTTAAATCTTCTTTTAATGCCTCTTTCCAATTATTTTCAAAGTCCTTTAAAATTTGCCAAAGTTTTTCAGTGTCTTCTATTTTTTCATTTTCAGGAGCTGCTCCTAAATAGGCTGTATATTTATCAATTTTTTCTAAAATTTTAGAACTTTCCTCTAAACCTTTCCAACTAAAATTAAATTGATTCCTGTAATGGGTTCTTAAGAAATAAAATCTTAAAATTCTTCCTGAGAATCCTTTATTTTTAATATCCTCTATTGTGACCTTATTTTCAGAAGAAATTTTTTTACCATCGTAAAAAACTAAACCTGAATGAATCCAATATCTTGCAAGTTCTTTTCCGGTTAATGCCTTAGCGATAGCTCTTGTATTTTCGTGATGAGGAAAGATAAGATCACTTCCACTGGTAAAGATGTCAAATTCCTCCCCAAGATATTTTAAAGCAAGGCTTGCACAATGAATATGCCAGGTAGGTCTTACTTTTCCAAAAGGGGTTTCTACAAAATAACCCTTCTTTAATTCTAAAATTTGAACCCTTTTTAAAAGAGCAAAATCAAAGGGTTCTTCCTTATCATATTCCTCAAGATCAACTGTAGCACCAGGTTTAAGAAAACTTAAGTCAATTTTAGAAAGTTTTCCATATTCAGAAAATCTTGAAATATCAAAATAAAGGCTTGAATATTTAACATAGGCTTTATCTTTTTCCAAAACATTTATAGCAAGTTTTTTCATATCTTCCATATGCTCACTAACCTTAGGATAAAAATCAGCCTTTTCAATTTTAAGCCACTCTAAATCTTCATAAAATTCTTGCTCAACCTTAGAAGTAAGTTCTTTTAAATCTATATCTTTTTCTAAAGCAGTATTAATGGTTTTATCATCAAAGTCTGTCAAATTAACTACATGGAAAACTTTATAACCCATTAACTTAAAAAAACTTTTTAAGATATCTGTAGTAATAAGTCTTCTATAAAGACCTATATGTGGTCTTGTATTGAGTGTTGGACCGCAGGTATAGATTTTTACTTCTTTCTCAATTAAAGGATAAAAAGCTTCTCTTTTACCCGAAAGGGTATTAGTAAGAAAAAGGTCTACCTCCTTAGGAAATTCTTTTCTTACTATTTCAAAGCTCCAAAGTGGTGTTGAAAGGTATCTTTCTCCTCCATCAGGGAAAATAACTACAATTAAACCTTCATCTAATGTTTCTGCCAATTTTAATGCACCTGCCAAAGCTGCACCTGAGCTCATACCTACAAAAATACCTTCAACTTTGGCTAATTTTCTTGCCCAATAAAATGCTTCTTCATCATCTACATTTATTATTTTTTCAAGAAGATTTTTTTTATAGATACTTGGTGGATAAGATTCTTTCATATTTTTTAAACCTTGGATTTTATGTCCAGGATTAGGTTCTACTCCTATTACTTTAATAGGAAGATTATTATCTCTTACAAATCTTGCAATTCCCATAGCAGTTCCTGTTGTCCCGAGACCACAAACTACGTGAGTAACTTTCCCTTCAGTGTCTCTTAAAATTTCTGAAGCAGTGGTTTTATAATGACTGAGCCAGTTGGCATCATTATTAAACTGATCAGTACAATAATATTTATCTGGATTATTTCTCCAAATTTCATAAACAGTCTCTATAGCTCCATCAGTTCCTCTTTCTGCAGGGGTTAAAAGAATCTCTGCTCCAAAAGCTTGCATTATTTTTCTTCTTTCCATAGAGGCTGACTCAGGCATAGCAATTATGCATTTATATCCTTTTAATGCACATACCAAAGAAAGTCCTATCCCTGTATTTCCACTTGAAGCTTCAATTACAATTTTTTCTTCATTTAAAAGCCCTTTTTTTTCTGCTTCTTCTATCATAAAAAGTGCAGGTCTATCTTTTATAGAGCCTCCTGGATTAAAGCTTTCTAACTTCCCCCAGATTTCTATAGATGGCTTGACTTTTATATTTCTTAGTTTAATTATGGGAGTATTACCAATTTTCTGTAAAATATTATGAAATCTCATAAAATTTTTATAAGCTTTTTATTCGTTTTATTTTATATTACTTTAGGAACTTGCCAAGTAAATAGATTAATTCCCAATAAATTTATCTATTTTGAAGACCACTCTTATACTCTTCAAGAAAATGATACACTTGTAGATTTAGCTGTTCAGTTTAAAGTAGGATATTCTCATATAACTCTTGCCAATCCTAAGGTAGATCCCTGGATACCACCTATAGGGAGAAAAATTATTATACCTAAAAAGGTTTTAATTCCTGAAGAATTCCTCTATTTATTTGACAACTTCATTATAATTAATCTTCCAGAAATGAGACTATATTATTTCAAAGGCAATGAATTCTTAGTAGCTCCTATAGGAATTGGTGCTGAAGGTAGTCTTCCTCCTTTAGGATTATATACTATAATTAATAAAAAGGAAAAACCCACCTGGTATCCTCCTCCTTCTGTAAAAGCTGAAGATCCTACCCTACCTGATGTAGTTCCTCCTGGGCCAGAAAATCCTATGGGTGAGTATGCACTTTACTTATCAAGAGGTCTTTATGCTATACATGGCACAAATAAAATATATAGCATTGGTAGAAGAACTACTCATGGATGCATCCGTCTTTATCCAGAAGACATAAAATTTTTATTTGAAAATGTTCCTATAGGGACTCTGGTAAAAATTGTTTATGAACCTTATAAAATTGTTATAGAAGGAAAAAAAATATATTTGCAAGCCTATCCTGATATAGAAAATCTTATAAAAAATCCCTTACCTTATATTCTACAAAAATTGGATAAACTTACAGAAAGAAAAAATTTGAATTATAAAATTAATTTGAAAGATTTAGAAAGAGTTCTTGAAAATCCTGATGGTTTAATTTATGAAATAGGGGAAATTAAAAATTAGACTTATTCATTTTTTCTTAATTTTTTATAAATCAGCAAAAAAGCAAGAGCCCTGCTTTCTATTTCTTCTAATAATCCAGCTTTATAAAGGCTTTTCAAAGCTTCTATATGAAGTCTGTGATTGGAATAAATTGCTTCTATTTCTGCTACTAAAGGATATCCCAAAGCAAATAAATCTCCTACAATATCAAGTATTTTATGCCTTACAAATTCATCTTGGGTTCTTAACCCTTCAGGATTAAGGACTTTATCTTTATCTAAAATTATAGCATTAGAAAGGCTACCCCCCTTTATTATGCCTTTATTTTTTCTTTCAAAAAGTATATCTTTAAAACCAAAAGTCCTTGCGAAAGCAATTTCATTAATATAGGATTTTGGATTTATTTCTATTTCCAAACTTTGCTCTCCTATAAGGGGGTGTTCAAAAAATATGGAAGCTTTAATTTTTAAAGTATTAGAGGGTTTAAAACTTATTTTGGACATTCCGTTTTGATACTGAAAACTTTTACGAAGATAAAATTTCTTTTTAGGAATTAATAAAAATCTATATCCCACTTCTTGTAGTTTTCTAACCCAAGGATAAGCTGAACCATCAAGTAAGGGTATTTCCTCTCCATAAACATAGATATTAGCATTATCTATTTGAAGTCCATGAAGAGCAGACAGAAGATGTTCAACTAAATAAATAAAATGTTTTCCATCAGTTACTGCTGTTGAACCTTCAAGCCCAATTATATTTTCTATATTTAATGGAATAACTGGTTTTTCTGGTAAATCTGCTCTTATGAAATTAATACCTCTATTTTCTTCAGCTGGTTCAATCTCTATCTTTATGTTTTCCCCAGAAAAAATCCCTTCTCCCTCTAAAACTACTTTTCCAGCTAATGTTCTTTGATATTCCATTTAATTTTTTCTCCTTTTAATTTTTTTAAAAGGATAAGCAATATTTATGCCTGATTTAAATTATTGACTTTTTTAGTCTTTTTTAAAGGGAGGAATACCTAAATGTGTAAATTTACAAACAGGTGTGTCATAAAAGACACAATTATATAAGAGACAAATCAAAAATCTTTTCTTTCAAAATAACTTTTTTAACTCTTCCTTTGAGTTTTTTATTTAAAAGCGGGGTATTTTTACTTTTGGATTGAATTATTTCTTCAGTTAAAATATATTCTTCTTCAGGATCAACAATTATGACTTCAGCTAAGACCCCATTTTTAAAAGAAGGAGGCTCAATACCTAATACTTTAGAAGGTGTTACAATAAGTTTTTCAAAAAGAGCTAAAGGGGTTAAGTAACCTTCTCTTACTAAATTAAGGCTTAAAGGAAGTAAAGTTTGTAGTCCTATCATACCAAAAGAGGCATGCTCAAATTCTATTTCTTTTTCAAGGGGACTATGAGGTGCATGATCACTTGCTATTACTTCTATTAATCCTTCTTTTAAAGCAAGCTTTATAGTAAAAACATCCTCTTCAGTTCTTAGGGGAGGTTTTACCTTTGCTAAGGTATTGTAATTTTCTACCGCCTTTTCTGTTAAAGTAAAATAGTGGGGGCATGTTTCTGCAGTAAAGGGAATACCTTCTTCTTTTGCCCATTTTAAAAATGGTATAACTTCCTTGGTTGAAAGATGAGCTAAATGAATAGACTTTTGGGTTTCCTTTGCTAAAATAAGATCTCTTAATACTGCTATAGTTTCTGCTGAAACTGGAATTCCTTTTAGTCCTAATTTTGCTGAAAAGTATCCTTCGTTAATTTGTCCTCCCTTTGAAAGGTTCATATCTTCACAATGAGAGATTATTGGCAGATCAAAATTTTTAGCATATAGCATTGCCCTTCTCATAACCTCTGAATCTTGAACCCATTTTCCATCATCAGAAACTGCAATTGCTCCTGCTTTTTTTAATCTTCCAAATTCAGTAATTTCTTTTCCTTCTTGGTTTTTAGTAATACATGCAATAGGATAGACAGTAACATAAGCTTTTTGAGAGGCCCTTTCAAGAATATATTTAGTAACCTCTGGAGAGTCATTAGGAGGTTTTGTATTTGGCATACAGGCTAATCTTAAAACTCCTCCATACAAAGCTGATTTAGTACCTGTTTCTATATCTTCTTTCCATTCCTCTCCTGGTTCTCTTAAATGAACATGAATATCTACCAGTCCTGGTAAGACCCATAAATTATTTGCTTCTATTATCTCTACTTTTTCATGAATTTCTATATTTTTTTCAATTCCCAAAATTTTTCCATCCTCTATTAGTAAATCTCCTAAAAAATCCAAATTTTGTGAAGGATCTATTATTCTTCCTTTTTTAATTAAAATTTTCATAACTTTTTTCACCTGTTAAAAACCTTAACAAAATTGCCATCCTTATAGCTACCCCATTTTCTACCTGTTCTAATATCACTTGAAAGGGATATTTTTCCATTTCATAAGCAAGCTCTACTCCCCAGTTTATAGGTCCTGGATGCATAAGGATTGCCCTTTCTTTTATCAATTCTAAATGCTCTGGTTTTAAACCAAAAAACTCATGATATTCTAAAAAACTTGGAATAAGGGCTTCTCCATGTCTTTCTTTCTGAATCCTCAGAGCTATAATTACATCTGCATCTTTGATAGCTTCTTCTATTTTATAACAAATCTTAAATCCATTTTTTGTAATTCTAAAATAATTTTCTTCTTTAGTATCTGGTAGAAGTTGAGCTGGACCTGAAATACATACAGTGGAGCCCATTTTTTGAAAAGCTAATATATCTGAATGGGCAACTCTGCTATGTTTTATATCTCCTATAATTGAAATTTTTAAATCTGAAAGAGTCCCAAGTTTTTCTTTAACAGTTAAAAGATCTAAAAGTGCTTGGGTAGGATGTTCATGAGTTCCATCTCCAGCGTTAATAACGGGAACTTTGCTATATTTAGCTACAAAATGAGGAGCTCCAGCAACAGGATGCCTAATAACAAAAAGATCAGCTCCTATAGCTTCTAAATTTTTGATAGTATCAAGAAGAGTTTCTCCTTTTTCTATACTTGTTCCTTTACCTGTAAAGGTTAAAGTATCTGCAGATAAGGTTTTAGCAGCTTTTTCAAAGGAAAAACGGGTTCGGGTTGATGGTTCATAAAACAAATTGATTATTAATTTTCCTCTTAAAGTAGGGACCTTAGGAATGGGTCTGTAAAGAATTTCTTTTAAAGTCTCTGCTAAATTTAAAAAGTCCTCTATTTCCTCCTTAGAAAGAGAAGCAATATCAAGAAGATGTCTAATTTTCAAATCCATAAATATTCCTTAATATAATCTACTGCTTCTTGGGGAGTATCAACTATTTTAAAAAGGTCAATATCCTTGGGTGAAATTTTATTATCAGGAATAAGAAAATCAGCCATCCATCTATAAAGGGGTTCCCAAAAGTTTTTATCTATAAGTACTATAGGAATGGGTTTTATTTTCTTTGTTTGCACTAAAGTTAAAACTTCAAACATCTCATCTAAGGTACCGAACCCTCCTGGGAAAAATACAAAAGCAACTGAATATTTTGCCATCATTACCTTTCTTACAAAAAAGTATCTGAATTCCAACTTGAGATTGGCATAAGAATTAGGTTCCTGCTCCAAAGGTAATCTAATATTTAACCCCACTGAATATCCTTCAGCTTCTGTTGCGCCTTTATTAGCTGCTTCCATAATTCCTGGTCCACCACCTGTAATAACAGAAAAACCGGCTTTTACCAAAAGCTTCCCCAATTCTTCTGCTTTTTTATAATCTGGATGATCAGGGGGTGTCCTTGAAGAACCAAAAATAGTTACTGCTGGATAAACTCTGGGAAGAAGTTCAAAACCCTCTACAAATTCAGCTAAAATTTTGAATAATCTCCATGATTCCTTAGCTGCAAGTCCTTCAAGTACATATTGTTTTTCTTCAAAAAATCTACCTTCAAGAGTTCTTTGCTTCATTTATCCTCCAACTAAATTCTTTTAAAAATTTTAAAGAATTTAGTTCAAAAGGCAAAAAATATTTTAAAAACTTTTCACTAATTTTTAAAATTTTTTCTTTAATATAAACTGATTTTTCTAAATCTTTTTCTAATTTTTTTAATCTTTCAAATTCAACAGGCATTTTAATCAAGTATCTTAAAATATCAACTGTTTCAAAATCAAGCTCTTCACTATTCCCATCTTTGCACCTAAAACAAAGTATTCCTCCCTCAGGAATAGAAAGAAAAAAAATTTTTTTTGGTTTATATCCACACTTTACACACTGAAAAAATTCTGGAGACCATCCAGAAAATCTTAAAATTTTTAATTCAAAAAAAGGCTTCAATAAAGGGAATAAATCCTCCCTTTCTATTTCTTTAAATAATTTTTTTATAAAAGAAAAATATTCTATAAAAAGCCCAGAAAAACTTATTTTTGAAAGAATTTCTCCCATATAAGAAATTATTAGATATTTTTTATAATCTTTTCTAATATTTTCTGGCAAGAAAAGAAGATCTGCCTTTTCTAAAATTGGTAATTTACCTTTAGAGGTTTTTCTTAAGTGAGCTTTTATAAAATTAAATTCTTCTAAAAGATTAACAAACCTTTTACGACTTTTTTGAGCTCCTTTAGCAATACTCCAAATTTTTCCTTTAGGAGTAAAAAGTTCTATTAATAAATCTATTTCACCTAATTTTTCCTTAGAAAGAATTAAAGCTTCTAAAGAAAAAATCATTTTTATAAATAAATTTTAATGTATCTTTTTTCTTCAAGTTCATTAATCCATTTCTCTAAAACTGCTTGTGCTTTTAATTCAAACAATTTTTGATATAACTTTTCTCGCATCTCTTCAAAAGAAGGAACCTCTCCTTCTTCAGTTCTAAGAAGCCTTATAATATAATATTTTTCATCCTTCTTTATTACAGGTGTTACTTCACCAGGAGATATATTTTTGAGTTTTTCTAAAATTTCTGAAACTAACTCATCCCTTTTAAAGGATTCTTCTTTTATAAGTTGTACATTTTCAGAATAGGTTTTATAAACTTCTTCAAAACTTTTGCCCTGAAGAATTTCTTCGTATATGGATGATGCCAGTTTTTCATCTCCATTTATAATTAAAACTGATAACCAATATTTGGGAGTGGGGTCATAATTTTTTATAGTTTCTTCATAAGCTTTTTTAAGTTCCTCTTCAGTAATAACTACCTTTCCTTTCAACTGAATTTGAACAAATTTAAACTTTAATATTTTATCTCTAACTTTCTCTTTATACTCCTCATAACTTATCCCCTGTTTCTTTAAATATTCTTTTAATACTTCCTCTCCTCCTATTGAATTAATTTCCTCTGTTAGGACTTTTTTAAGCTCTTCGTCACTTACAGTTAAACCATATTTTTTAGCTTCTATTTTTAAAATACTTTCTTCTATCCATCCTTTTAGAAGATTTTTTCTTATTTGGTTTTTTATTTTTTCTTTTTCTTCTAAAGGGAGTTCTGGATTTATAAATCTCTCAAAATAGGGTTTACACATTTCATCTAAATCATAAAGAGTTAAAAACTCATCTCCTACCACTGCTGCTATTTTATTTATAGTTTCAGAAGCAAAAGAATAGGTATTAAAAACTAAAAAAAAGAATAAAAAAAGTATAGCTCTTTTTATCCACATTCTATTCTTCATTTTCCAATTTTAAAGTAATGTAGTATCTCCCTCTTGTTGTTCTAATTCCTAATAAAACTTTTTTTGTTTCCAAAGAAGGTTTAAGAGCTTGAAAGAACTCATTTAAATTTTTAACCTTTTTACGATTAACTTCATCAATTATTAAACCAGGGGTAAGTCCAGCATAATCAGCTGGTGTTTCTGGAATCACATCAGTAATTATTACACCTTGAATGGAAGGAAGTTTTAACTTTTTTGCTGTTTCAGGAGTAATATCCTCAACTATTAGTCCTAAACTTTCTAAAAATTCTTCTATATTTCCCATTTCAGCTTTGGAAATAATCAAACCTTCTTTTTGAGCTTCAATTTTAACCTTTATAGGTATCTCCTTTCCATTTCTTATAATCCTTAATTCTACTTCTGTTCCTGGTTTAGTTAAAAGAACATAATTTTTTAATTCTGAAGCATTTTTAACAGATTTACCGTTATAACTTATAACCACATCCCTTTCCTTCAATCCTGCTTTTTCAGCAGGAGAACCTGATTTTACTTCTGTAATAAGTGCCCCTTCAGTAGTTTTTAAGCCAAGTTCCTTAGCTAACGCTTGAGTTAAATCTTGAATACCAACTCCTAAATAACCTCTCTCAACCTTTCCTTTAGTTTTTAATTGTTCAACTACTGTTTTTACAATATTACTTGGGATTGCAAATCCTATCCCCATATAACCACCAGACCTAGTGAATATAGCTGTGTTCATTCCTACAACTTCCCCTTTTAAATTTAAAAGAGGACCTCCAGAATTTCCTGGATTAATGGCTGCATCTGTCTGAATAAAATCTTCCACATCCGATATTCCTATTCCACTTCTTCCTTTAGCACTCACTACACCCACAGTTACAGTATGGGAAAGTCCAAAGGGATTACCAATTGCAATAACCCATTCTCCAACTTTTATTGAATCTGAATCACCGAGAATTAAAGTAGGAAGATTACTTGCTTCAATTTTAAGCAAAGCTATGTCTGAAAAAGGATCTGTTCCTATAATTTTACTTTCAAAGCTTCTTCCATCTACTAATTTTATAGTAATCTTCTGAGCTCCCTGAATTACATGATTATTAGTAACTACATATCCATCTGAAGAAATTATAAATCCAGAACCTGCGCCTCTTTGTCTATAACGGGGTGTGGAAAAAAATCTTTTTAAGAATTCATCACCAAAAAAATCAAAAGGAAACATTTCTCTGGGGAATGAGACAACTTTTTCTGTTTCAATATAGACAACAGCTGGAGCAGCCTTTTTTGCTACATAAGAAAAAGCTTCTGAAAGTTCATTAGCTACTTCTAAACTTTTTGAAATAGTTGTTCCATCTTCTGCAATTAATTCTTTTGACTTTAAAAATCCCGTTTTATCTATAAAAGTTTTAGCTAAAAGCCCAAGAGTAAAAGCCAAGATAATAAAAAAGATAGTTATTTTATAAGAACTCCAAGGAAACATCCTCATACCCCTTCCCCTCCTTATTTAGCAATTTAGCTATTACATAATCCATTATTTTCTTAATATTTACTACATCTTCTTTGTTATAAAGAATGAGCTTTCTTAAAGAATTTTTATCCTTTTCTTCTACCCACTTTTTCCATAACTTTACTGCATCGTAACCATTTAAACCTTCAGTTTTACGAACAATTCCTAACATTTTTTCTATTTTCTTAAGACCTCCTCTTAATCCTACCTCTTTAGTTAAAAAGAAAAGATCAATATGTATTAAAGGGGTCTTTAAGTATGGGAAAGTCTTTTTTATAAAGGGGATATCAAAATTTTCACCTCCAAAGGTTACCCAAATAGGTGTAGAGGAAAGGAATTTTAAAGCTTTATCTAAATTAAAACCCTTTATAAAAGGATAATACTTTCTTTCTTTATATATCCCTATTAAAGTAATGTCATTTCTTTCCTTAGAAAGACCCTCAGTTTCTATATCCACATACATTAAATGAGAAGGGAAATAAAGACATAACTGCCATTTTTCTTTTTCAGAAAGATTAAAACGCTTAAATTTCTTTTCAAAATCTTCTAATAATTTACTTACTTCTATCTTGTTCATCTTTTTTCTTTAAATAAATCTTAGGTTGATAGGTTTTATAAAGGTTTTGCAAAATTTGTGCCATCAATTCCTCTTCCTTTTCTTGCCTATAATCTTCCTCTACTAAGTTTTTAACCTCATCAAAGGAGGGGATCTTTTCGGGTATTATTTCTTCTACTTTTACAATATGATATCCATAGGGAGATTTAATAGGAGTACTTATTTCACCAATTTTAAGCTCAAAGATTTCTTTTTCAAATTCAGGTATAGTTTGTCCTTTTCTAATTATTCCTAAATCTCCCCCTTTTTCTTTAGAACCTGTATCATCAGAATACATTTTAGCAAGTTCTTCAAAATTAGCACCTTTTAAAAGTTTCTCTCTTATTTCATTTGCTTTTTTAAGGGCTTTCTCTTCAGTAGCATTGTCTGCATCCTTAGAAAGATAAATCAAAATATGTCTAATATGCCTTGCTTCTGGTTCTTTATAATTTTCTTTATTTTTTTCATAATACTCCTTTACTTCTTTTTCGGTTATTTTTAAATTAGCTGTCTTTTTTTCAAAATACTTTTGAGCAATAAAATTTTTTTCAATTTCTGCTAATTCCCTTTTAACCGATTCTTCTTTATCAATACCTTCTTTTTTCCCTGCAAGAGAAAGAAGCGACAGGTTAACCCATCTGTTTACTATAGCTGCAACTATTTCATCTTTTAATTCAGGCTTTGATCTTAAAATCTGTTGAATTTGAGCATCTCCTTTCATCATTTTATTTACAGCTTCTTCATAAAGTTTGTAAGGTCCTACTTCAGCTAAGAGTTTCCCCTCTTCTGAGTAAGCCTTTAAATAAAAACAAAAAACTAATGCAAAAATTGCAAAAATAATAGTAAAATTTTTCATAAAGCCCCCTTATTTTATTTTTGTTCCTGGTAAAAAATAACCTGGACCGCAAACTTTACCAGGATAAACATAAGATTTTTTACCTAAAAGTGTTCCTGGTTGTAAAACGGAATTACAACCAGTTTGACATCTATCTCCCAAGATGGCTCCAAATTTTTTAAGCCCAGTGTCTATAGTTTTATTATTAATTACTAAAGTTATAATTGTTTTACTAAATTTTAAATTTGCAAGTTTTGTTCCTGCACCTAAGTTTACATTATTTCCAAGGATACTATCTCCTATATAAGCAAAGTGAGAAGCTTTAGCTGAGCTAAAAAATATACTATTTTTAACTTCTGTTGTATGTCCTATTACTACTTTTTCTCCTGTATACACACTTCCCCTAATATAGGAACCATGTCTTATTTGTGTTCCTTTAGAAAAATAAGCAGGAGGAAAAATTAGAGAAAAGGGCTCTACTATAACATCCTTCTCAAAAAATATCTTTTTCCCGGTTAAAATAGCTCCTGCTTTTAGAACCGCGCCTCTTATTTTTTCTCCTTTAAAATAATATTCTTCATTATAAATTTCTAATTCTTTTAAAGGTATAACCTCCCCTTCTGAAGTCAAAAATAAACTTTCAGGTATAGGGATTCCTATAGGTATATCCTTAGGTAATTCAGGAATCACATCTAAAAGATAGGTTTTTAAGATTTTTAAAGGCTCCCAGGGAAGAACATTTTTAAATAATTCAGCTATTTTCTCTTTTTCTAAGTTTTCGAAAAATAAATCAAATGTTATATTCATATTGGCAAAATTATAAACCTTTAGAAGGCACTTGTCAAAAAGAAAAATTTGATTAAAATTTTATAGAAAATTTGCCCCTGTAGCTCAATAGGATAGAGCAGCGGCCTTCTAAGCCGTAGGTTGGGGGTTCGAGTCCCTCCAGGGGCGTTTTTTCTTGAAAATTTTAAGTTCTAAGTTATATTCTTAAATATTATAATTTTTCAAAATCTAAAAGAGGTGATAAAAAATGAAAAAAGGAATTCATCCTCGGTATTATGAAGAAGCCACAGTAAAGTGTGCCTGTGGTAATGAATTTAAGGTAGGTTCCACAAAAAAAGAAATAAGAGTAGAAATTTGTTCTAAATGTCATCCCTTTTTCACAGGAGAAATGAAATTTATTGATACAGAAGGAAGGATTGAGAAATTTATGAAAAAATATGCAGATTTTTATGAACAAAAAGAAACAAAATAAGATTTAGAGACTTAAAAATAATGAGTTTAGCAAGTTTTTATTTTAAAAAATTAGATATCTTAGAAAGGAATTTTGAAGAAATCTCTTCAAAACTCTCTGACCCCTCTATAATTTCTAAGCCTGAAGTTTATGCTAAGTTAGCTAAAGAACATGCTGAGCTTTCAGAGATTGTAGAAACTTATAGAGAATATAAAAAGGTATTAGAGCAAATAAAAGAAAACAAACAACTCATAGAAGTAGAATCAGACGAAGAATTAATAGAATTAGCTAAGGAAGAATTAAAAGAACTGGAAAGCCGTTTGGAAGAATTAGAAAAAAAGTTACCCATTCTTCTTTTACCAAAAGATCCTAATGACGAAAAAAACGTTATTTTAGAAATAAGGGCTGGAGCTGGTGGAGAAGAGGCAGCTTTGTTTGCTGCTGATCTTTTAAGAATGTATCAAAGATATGCAGAAAGAAAAGGATGGAAAATTGATATCCTTGATACCAATGAAACTGGTCTGGGAGGTTTTAAAGAAGTTATAGCCAAAATTGAAGGTAAAGGTGCTTACAGTAGATTGAAATACGAAAGTGGAGTTCACAGGGTTCAAAGAGTTCCTATTACTGAATCTTCTGGAAGAATTCATACCTCTACCGTTACAGTAGCTGTTTTACCTGAAGTAGATGATGTTGCGGTGGAAATAAGACCCGAGGATTTAAAAATTGAAACTATGAGAGCAAGTGGGCACGGTGGACAGCATGTTAATAAAACTGAAAGTGCAGTAAGAATTACTCACATACCCACAGGAATAGTGGTATCTTGTCAAAATGAAAGAAGCCAACATCAAAATAAGGCTACTGCTTTAAAAATTTTAAGAGCTAAACTCTATGAATTAGCCTTGAGAGAACAGAATGAAAAAATTCAAACAGAAAGAAAATCTCAGGTTGGGACAGGAGAAAGATGTGAAAAAATAAGAACCTATAATTTCCCACAAAATCGTGTAACTGATCATCGCATTGGACTAACTGTTTATAATCTCCCTGAAGTTTTAGACGGAGAACTTGATGAATTTATAGATGCATTAATTGCTCATTATAGAATTAAGGCTTTAAAAGAAGAGGAAGAAAAGCTAAGCTTAGCTGCTTAATTTAAAAAATGATAACCCATTATAGTTTTGGAAGTCTCAGCTTTAAAGATAAAACATATAACAAAGATCTTATTATCATCAAAACTTCAAAAGAAGAAAAAATTTTCCCTGATTGGTGGAGAAAAGAGGGTCATAGATTACAAGTTGAAGATTTAGAAAAGGTATGGAAACAATCTTTGGAATATTTAATAGTGGGAACGGGAGCTCATGGGGTAATGAAAGTGGATCCCCAAGTAGAAAGTAAAGCAAAAAGTTTAGGCATAAAAATTGAGATTTATAAAACTGATTTAGCTGTTAAAAGATTTAATGAACTCTATTCTTTAGGAGTTTCTTTAGCTGGAGCTTTTCACTTAACCTGTTAATATACCTATTCCCAGCTCCAGGGGTTTTCTTTTCTTGTTGAAGAAGTTGTTTGAGGTGGTACTTGTTTTTGGGAAGGCGCCTCTATATAAGTTTGAGGTTGAGGAGTTTGGGGTTGAATCTGATTTGGTTGATAAGTTCCAGTTTGAGGCTGAGTTGAAGGAGCAGGAATTACTTGAGAAGAATAATATTTGGGAGTTTTTTCCCTTTCTCCAAAAGGCCATATACGAGACCATAGCTTAGAAAGGATACCTTTATCTTCTGAATAATAATAAGTATAAGGTGGTGGAGAATAGGGATAATAAGGCTGGGGAGGATACATAGGTGGATAATTGGGAGTAACAGCAGTGGCATTGTTATTTTTTTCTTTTTCCTCTTCTGCCCATCCAATTGTTCCTGTAGTAAGATCTATCACTAATCTACTACTTAGCCCTTCTGGCTCATAATCTCCATAAGGACTTTTTGCTCTGGTTACTTTTGGTTTTCTTTCGATAGCTACAGAGGGATAAAGATAAGGTGCATAATAGTAGTATCCTCTTTCAGGATGTTCTTTCCCAAATCCATAAGGTGCCAAAGCATAAAAAGGCTCTCTATAAAAATCTTCCTCCTTTCCTTCTATATACATCCTTGCTTTTTGTGTAAATCTTGAAATTTGAGAAATTATTTCAGAAACATTTTTTATTTCCTGGAAAAACTGAGCAGGCTTTTTTTCACCAGATAAATCTATTATTTGTGCATCTATACTTACTCCCTCTCCTAAAACAGTAATACTTCCCCATATAACATAATTTGCCTTAAATTTATTACCTAATTCTTCTGCTATTTTTCTGTTTATTTTTTCAAAATTTTTAGTTTCTTCCTTAACTTTTTCCATTTCTATTATTTCTATTTTAGAAGGAGAAAAAAGGCGACTTACAAGCATTTCTGGGATAGCCTCTTTTAAATAAGAATATTCAGGTGGTGAATAGATATCAAAGGGAAGTATTAAAACTTTTTTAGTCTCAGAAAAGACTTCTTCTGCAAATACTTTAAAATAAAATGAAAAAAAAGAAAGAATAATAAAAACTAATATTCTTTTCATAAGTTTTTCCCTTTTGTTTTATAATGATTATACTTAAAATAACCCATTTTAAAATTTTGTCAAAAAATTTTTTGAGTTATAATTATTATTAATGAAAATTGTAGGAATTGAGCCTAAAAATTTTAAAACGCATGTCTTTTCTGCTTTTAAACTTCCTCGCTTGGCTATGCCTCTTCTTGGCACCATTTTAAAAAATAAAGGATATAAAGTTAAAATTTTTTTGGAAGAGTGGGCACCAATAAATGAGAATGCTATCAAAGAAGCTGATGTGGTTATGATTTCTACCATTACTCCCACAGCAAATAGGGCTTATAAATTAGCTGATTATTATAAAAAGAAGTATAAAAAACTTATTATCATGGGAGGACCTCATGTAAGTTTTTTACCAGAAGAGGCTCTTTTACATGCAGATTTTGTTATAAGAGGGGAGGGTGAGAAGGCTTTATTAAAACTAATAGAGAATATTGAAAGAGGAAGTAATGACCTTTCTTCTATACCAAATCTTTCTTATAAAAAAGATGGCAAATTTTATCATAATCCCTTAGATGAAAATTTTGTAGATCTTGACTCTTTACCTATACCTGATTTTACTTTGGTTGAAGGTTATAACCCTGATAGTCTTAAAATTTATCCTATTTCTACTTCAAGAGGGTGCCCTTATAACTGTACCTTTTGTGCTGTGGTTTCTATGTTTGGTAGAAAATATAGATTTAGAAGTGAAGATCTTGTTATAGAGGAAATAAAAAACCTTAAAAAGGTAGAGCATATATTTTTTTATGATGATAATTTTGCAGCAGATAAAGAAAGAGCCAAAATTCTTCTTGAAAAGATGATAAAAATAAATTTTAAGGGAACTTGGTCTACTCAAGTAAGAATTGATATTTACAAAGATGAAGAATTATTAAAACTTATGCAAAAAAGTAATTGTAGTACCCTTTATATAGGTTTTGAATCTATAAACCCTGAAACCTTAAAACTTTACAAAAAAGGTATTACACCAGCTCAAATAGAGGAAGGAATTAAAATTCTTCATAAATACAATATTAGAGTTCATGGAATGTTTGTAATTGGTGCTGATACTGATACAAGAGAAAGCATTTTAGCTACTTTAGATTTTTCTAAAAAAATGAAAATTGACTCTGTCCAGTTTTTAATTTTAACTCCTGTTCCAGGAAGTAGGATTTTTCAAGAATTTTTGAATGAAGGTAGGATTTTTACTACTACTTGGGAATACTATGATGGGCACCATGTAGTTTTTTATCCCCAAAATATGAGTCCTTTTGAACTTCAAGAGTTAGCCTTTAAGCTTTTTAAAGGTTTTTATTCCTATAAAAGTGCTATAAAATATTTATTAAAATTAGACTTGATGCATGCAACTATTCATTTTTTAGGGGCAAAATTGACTAAAAAGGCAAGAAAAGAGAGTAAGGAGTTCGTAGAAACCTATCAAAAATTTAAATTTTTGATATAATGTTTTTAATCAATATAAAGAAATTCTAAAATTAAAGGAGTCAACTATCAGAAAATAGGAATTAAACATGAGAGACCTCCAGAACAGGGAACTTAGAAAAAGCAGGATTAAAGAAAGTTCTTTTTCTACAAATTGCATAGATAATTCTTATAAGTTTGTTTACAACTGCTATCATAGCTTTCTTATAACTGCCAAAGTTTTTCTTCTTACGTATAAAGTAGGATCTGAAGTAGAAATTCCATTTTACTACACCTACCGCCATTTGGAAAAGGACATTTCTGAGAAAGCTCGACCCTTGCTTAGATATGCTCATTTTAGCTTTATACTTACCAGATTGTTTTGTTACTGGGTCTGTGCCTGCAAACTTTATGAGCTTTTTGGCATTAGAAAATCTTTTTACATCTCTGATTTCAGCCAAAAAGAGGCTTGCAAGTTTAGAGGAAATACCTTTTATAGAGGAAATGAGCTTAATTTGTTCTTGCTGGTCTTCATCCATTTTCTCTATAAGCATTTCTTCAAGCTTTTTT
>Ga0197143_1001135_pt1 | contig 23653 bp, 15 predicted proteins | sample GBS70_MetaG_FD_148603 | JGI IMG/M metagenome (GOLD analysis project Ga0197143, IMG submission 148603) | Sediment microbial communities from Great Boiling Springs, Gerlach, Nevada, United States - GBS 70_MetaG | ecosystem: Environmental > Aquatic > Thermal springs > Hot (42-90C) > Sediment...
AATTGATAAAAACTAACTATGATAAAATTTCAAAAGAAACTATCGAGAATATAGCTTACGAAATGATGACTGAAGAACAAAGGAAAATTTTTGAAGAAGAACAAGAACTTGATTTTGCTTATTCTGTAAAAGATTTAGCAAGATTCAGAATTAATGTATATAAACAAAAGGGAACTATAGCATTAAGTTTACGCGTAATTCCTTTGGAAATAAAATCGTTTAAAGAACTTAATCTGCCGGAGGAAGTGTTAATAAAGCTTTGTAGAGAACCCCGTGGGTTAATTCTTATTGCTGGTGTTACGGGCGCTGGGAAAACAACAACTTTAAACGCTATGCTAAACTATATTAACGAAAATTTTGAATACAACATCATAACAATTGAAGATCCAATTGAGTTTTTTCATGTTGACAAAAAATCTTCTATTTCACAACGTGAGATTGGTCAAGATACAAAATCGTTTAAAAACGCATTGAAATATGTCCTAAGACAAGACCCTGATGTTGTAGTAATAGGTGAGATGCGCGAGTTTGAAGCAATATCTGCAGGTATCACAGCTGCTGAAACAGGACATTTAGTTTTGTCAACAATTCATACTATTGATGCAGTACAAACTATTGATAGAATAATAGATTCTTACCCGCCACATCAACAACGACAAGCACGAGTTCAACTAGCTAATGTGTTAAAAGGTATTGTAGCACAAAGGTTGTGTAATTGTGTAGATGGTAAATCAAGAGTTCCTGCAACAGAAGTGTTAATAGGAACACCTTTTGTAAAAAAACTTATCTTAGAAAACAAAACGCAGGAGTTGTATAAAGCGATGGAGTCTGGTGGATACTATTTGATGCATACATTTGATCAATCCCTATTAGAACTTTATAACAAAGGACTTATAAGTTTTGAAGAAGCGTTAGATAAATCTTCCAATCCTGAAGATTTACAACTTAAACTCAGGGGTATTTCTCAAATAAAAGGAGATGTATTGTGAACCAACAAAATGTTGATAAAAAAACTGAAGAAATTTTAGAAGAACTTGGTAAGATTTTGGATAAACTTACTTCTAAAGATACAAAACAACAAGACGAGTTTTTTAAAAAAGTTGACAACCTTAAACATGAAATTGAAGCAATTAAAGAAAGTTCTTTAACAGAAAAGATCTCTCAACAACTACAACTAGGAACTAAACAAAAAGAAGAAGTTAAATCTATAATTGAGGAAAAGATATCATTACCAGTAGAAAAAACGGAAACAGAAAAAATAGAAGTAACAGAAGCTACAAAAGCTGAAGAAAAAAAAGAAAGAAAACAGATTAACATAATGCTAATATTTCCTTCTGCTATTCCTAACAGTAAGGACGAATTTTTTAATAATATAAACTCAACTTTGTCACGAATAGGCAAAAATAAAGTAGAGATTTTGTTATCATCATGTATTAAATACGAATCTTTTGATAAAGATTTAGTGTTAAACTATTCTGTGATTATTGAAAAAATAAAACAACATAATATATTTGCATTGTTTTTGATTGTGAACGATAGAACTATGGAAACAACTAATTTTATCAAAAAAATTTCTTCTGATGTCACAATAGCAAAAGATATATCTTTTAAAGAGTTAAAGCTTAAATCAACATATTTAGATATTGCTATAGATTTACTTTTAAGTATTTCTTAAAAAAATATGATAACTTCTTGGGAATTAAAGTTTTTTCCAACTAAAGAATATCAAAATAGATATAGGTTAAGGTTGAAATGTGATCCTGAAGATGTTGAAGAAGTAATATCTTTTTTAAAAGATGAACTTAACCTTTCAATTTCTTCACCGTTTAATGTTTTATCTTCTGCATATAATGTTGGTATATATATAAATGATCTTACTGAAGAAGTTAAAACTACGGTTATTGAAAAATTATTTTCTGTATGCAACGAAGGTAAAGTTGAAGATAAAACGATACAAGAAAAACAAATAAAAGAAGAAACTAAAGCATCTTTACCTGATGAGTTAGAATCTATGCTTACAACTTTAGTTGAACAAGTAAGTTCAAAGATTATAGAACCCGAATTAAAAGAAACAGAATTAGAAACAAAAGAAAAAGAAAAAGAAATAAAAGAAACACAAACTACTTCTTTATTTGTTGGAATGCCACTAAATAATAAATATACATTTGAAAATTTTGTAGTTGGTGCAAATAACAGGTTTACACATGCTGCTGCGTTAGCAGTTGCTGAAAATCCTGGTAAAACTTATAACCCATTATTTATTTATGGCGGTGTTGGGTTAGGTAAGACACATCTTATGCAAGCAATTGGACATTATATTAAGAAGAAATATCCTTTAATGAAAGTGGTATACATAACAACTGACAAGTTTGTTGCACAAGTGATAGAATCAATACGTAATGGGACAATCCAACAACTAAGAGATTTTTATAGTAGTGTGGATGTATTATTAGTAGATGATGTACAATTTATGGCGAACTCTGAATCAACTCAAGAAGAGTTTTTTCATATATTTAATATTTTACATCAATTAGGTAAACAAATTGTGTTAACTAGTGATAGACCACCAAAGTTATTATCTACACTTGAAGATAGGTTAAGGTCAAGGTTTGAATGGGGACTTATTGCAGATATTAAATCACCGTCTTTAGAAACACGTGTTGCTATACTAAAGAAAAAGGTTGAAGAAGAAAATGTTAATGTAGATGACAATATATTACTTTATGTAGCATCAAAATTAAAATCGAATATTCGTGAACTTGAAGGATTTTTAAAAAGGATTACTGCATATGCTGCACTTACCAACCAACCAATAGATATGAATTTGGTTAAAAGTCTAATGAGCGAGTTATTACCGGAAGAAGAACTTACTGAAGAAGAAAAATCTCTTCTTCAAACCCAACAACAAAAGTATGAAACTATACCACAACCTTCTGTTCAACCACCAACGCCAACACCAACACCTAAACAACAAATTCCACCACAACAAAAAGTAAAACCTAAAACTATTTCAGTAGAAGAAATTTATGGTACCTCTTTACAACCGTCTGTACAACCTGCTCCACAACAACCTATAATACAACCTACTGTACAACCTTCTACAGTTGATGAACAAAAGTTGTATCAAGATATGCCAGCTAATGTTAATGTCATTGAAGTAGCATTTTTTTATCCTGAAAATGCAGTACAAGAACTAGCTTTAATAAAGCAAAAGTTTGCAGAAGTCATTAAAAAACATAATTTGAAGTATAAGCTTGTAGCCGCGTTTGATAGACCTTACAGTTTAGAAAATATAAATTATAAAATGTTTGCAGAACTGTGTAAAACAAACAAAGTAAACATTGCTATAGTTTTATCACCACCGCCAGATAGTCATATTTCTGCAGACGAGTTTTATAACAATCTCTTACCTCAGATGGAGACAGAATCAATTACTTTAGAGTATATCTCGTGGAAAGAACTTAATAAAGAATACAGATACTTAAACCTTGCATTAGATATTGCCTTGTCTAAGTTAAAAATAGTCTAGATTCTCATCTAAAAAGTTTATTCAAATTTTTACAAAATTTCTAAATTTTTGTAATATTGAATTTTTTATTTAAATTTATTAGGTTAAAATAAAAACATTATATTTAGGTAACCTGAAGTAGAAATACCATGAAACTATCAAATTTTTATTTACCCACATTAAGAGAAGCACCATCTGAATGTGATACGGTTTCTTCAAAACTTATGTTTCGTGCTGGTATGGTTAGAAAACTTGCAAGTGGTATATATGAATGGTTACCTTTAGGGTTAAGAGTGTTGAAGAAAATTGAACAAATTATTCGTGAAGAGATGAACAATATTGGTGGATTAGAAGTATGGTTGCCACATTTGTTACCTCGTGGAATATGGGAAGAAACTGGAAGATGGAGTTTGTATGGTAAAGAACTTTTTAGATTAAAGGATAGAAAAAACGCAGACTTTTGTTTATCACCTACTGCAGAGGAAGTTATTACAGATTTAGTAAGAAATGAATTGAAATCATATAAACAACTGCCTAAAATGTTTTACCAGTTTGGGACAAAATTTCGCGATGAGATACGTCCAAGGTTTGGTGTGATTCGTGCAAGAGAGTTTTATATGAAAGATGCATACTCGTTTCATAAAGATGAAAAAGATGCAGAAGAATATTATAAAAAAGTTTATGATGCGTATTGTAAAATTTTTAAACGTTGTGGATTAAAATTTACTGTTGTAGAAGCAGCAACTGGTGCTATAGGTGGGAAGTTTTCACATGAGTTTATGGTTGTTAAAGAAGACGACAAAAATTTTATAGGTGAAGAAACAATTGTTTTTTGTCGTCAATGTGGATATTCTGCAAATGTTGAAAAGGCTGAATGTATATCTTTAGACGAAGACAATGCTGAAGCTGAAAAAGAATTAGAAGAAGTTTATACACCACAAATGCGTACAGTGGAAGAAGTGAGTAGTTTCTTAAATCAGCCTAAAGAAAAGTTTATTAAAACTTTAGTTTACATTAATGAAGAGAATAAAGAAGAAATTTATGTTGTACTAGTTCGTGGTGATTTTGAAATTAATGAAACAAAACTTAAAGATGTATTAAATGTTAACGAGATACAACTTGCTTCTGCAGAAGTTGTACAACAAATTTTTGGTATCCCTGTAGGTTTTTTAGGACCAGTTAGACTAAATGTTGTTTATAGAAACCTTAAAATAAAGTTTGTTGCAGACAACTCTGTTTTAAAAATTAAAAATGCAATTTCAGGAGCTAATAAAATCGATTATCATTTAGTAAATATAAATTATCAACGAGATTTTGTCGTAGATATAGTTGCAGATATAAGAAATATAACTATAAACGATGCCTGTCCACGATGTAAAACAAAAAATTCGTTAAAGTTTTCAAAAGGTATAGAAGTTGGTCATACGTTTAAACTTGGAACAAAATATTCTAAATCAATGAACGCTACATTTTTAGATGAAAATAATAAAGAACAAGTATTTATTATGGGATGTTATGGTATAGGTGTCTCACGAATAGTAGCTGCTGCAATTGAACAAAACCATGATGAGGATGGTATCATCTGGTATCCAACAATAGCTCCGTTTACTGTATATATTTTACCTATAGACTATAACGATCAAGAAATTAAAGAAACTGCTGATAAAATATATGATATTTTAAACCAGCATAATATTGAAGTACTTCTCGACGACAGAGATGAACGTCCAGGTGTAAAATTTAAAGATGCAGATCTTATTGGTATCCCTATTAGATTAACTGTAAGCAAAAAATTGTTGCCAGATAAAGTAGAGTTGTATCTTAGACAAACAAAACAAAAAAGTATTATTCATTTTGATGAAATAGTTAACAAAATTAACGAAAGTATTGTATATTTGATGAATTTTTAGTATAAAATAAAGTTTATGGATAAAAAAATATTAGAGAAAATTGCACAAACTATTGAACCTGTACTTGCTGCAAAAAATTTTGATTTGGTAGATATTGAATCTAAAACATCTGAAGAAGGTGAAGTTTTGACTATATATATTGATAAAGATGGCGGTGTTACACTTAAAGATTGTGAAGATGTCAGTGTAGTAGTGTCTGCTATATTAGACAGTTGTGATTACATTGAACCTAAAGATTATATTTTAGAAGTTTCTTCACCAGGTATTTATAGAGAACTTAAAAAAGAAAAAGATTTTAAACGATATTTAGGATACAGAATAAAAGTTAAACTTTATGAACCAATAGAAATTAGTGGTCTTGGGAAACAAAAAGTTTTTATAGGCAAACTTAGCGATTTCTCGAACGATATATTAAAAGTTGTGTTAGATAACGGCGTAATTGTTAGTGTTGAAAGAAAATCTATTGCAAAAGTTAATTTAGAACCAGATATTTCAAGTTTATTATACGGAGAAAAATATGGTAGAGATCAAAAGTGATTTATTACCAGCATTGGAACAAATTGAGAAGTTGCATAAAGTACCAAAAGAAGACATCATAAAGTTAATAGAAACCTCTATAACAAACGCAGCATTGAAATTTTTTGGTACAGAATATAAAATTGTAAGTGAAATGGATATAGAAAATGCAAAAGTTAATACTTATATTATAAAAAAAGTGGTTGAGAAAGTAAATGACGATAAAGTAGAGATATCCTTTAAAGAAGCTCTGAACATAAAACCTGACTGTAAGATTGGAGAAGAAATAAGAATACCTGTTGATAACGAAAATTTTTTCCGTATAGCAGCACAGTTGGCAAAAAAAATTGTCATACAAAAATTAAGAGAAAGTTATAAAAGAAATGTATATGAAGAATATAGTTCAAAAATTGGCGAAATAATAACTTCCTCTGTATACGGAATGAGAGGAAAAGATATAATACTTGAGTTAGAAAAAGCTGAATGTATACTACCACAGCGTGAACAAGTGTTTAAAGAAAAGTTAAAACCTGGACAACAAATAAAAGTTTTAATAAAAGAAGTTCGTCAAAAGAAAAAAGGTGTAGTTGTAATTGTTTCTCGATTTGATAAAAATTTTATTAAAAAATTGTTTGAAACAGAGATACCAGAACTTAAAGATAAAACTATAGAGATTGTAGATATAGTTCGTGCAGCTGGATATAGAACGAAAATTGTTTTGAAATCAAACAATCCTAAAGTTGACCCTGTAGGCTCTTGTGTGGGAGTACGTGGTGCAAGAATTAAACCTATAATAAACGAACTCCAAGGTGAACGTATCGATCTTATACCATATACTGAAGATATAGAAAAATTTATTGCGTTTTCGTTATCCCCGTGGGAAGTAGCTAAGGTGGAGATAGTGGACAAGGATAAAAAAATAGCAAAAGCATATCTTCCTCAGAAAATCTATGAGACAGCTTTAAGAAACAATATTAACATCAATTTAGCAAAAGAACTTACTGGTTGGGAAATAAAAATTGAACCATATAAAGAGCAAGCTAGCGAATAAAAAAATGAAAAATAAAGATGTTCAAAAGAAAAAAATAAAAAAAAGTGGCCAGAAAAAAGAAAAAGAAAAAGAAAAAAAGAAAAAGAAATTAACTCTAAGCGAAAGAAAGAGAAAAAAAGAAGCAAAAGTAATAGAAAAATCTAACTATATAGATGTTCCTTTGGATGGAATTTCACCAAAAGAAATTGCTGAAAAAATTGAAAAAGATGTTTCAGAAATAATTTCTTTTCTTATAAGTTTACATGTTTTTGTTTCCGCTGATCAAAAGATTACTGACCATGATGTTATTGAACTTACTCTTTTACATTATGGTTATAAACCAAGATTTAAAGAAAAAGTTGAAGAAAGGTCTCAAGAAGTTTTAGAATCACAGCAGACCATTGTTGTAGAAGAAGTAAAAAAAGAAGAAAAAAAAATAGAAGTTCCCGTAAAGAAAAAAGAGATACCACCAAACTGGGTTAAAAAAGTTCCTGTTGTAACAGTTATGGGTCATGTAGATCATGGTAAAACAACTTTGCTTGATACTATAAGAAAAACAAATGTTGCTTTAGAAGAAGCTGGTGCAATTACTCAACATATCGGTGCTTATAAAGTTTCTACTCCACATGGTGAGATTACTTTTATTGACACTCCAGGGCATGAAGCCTTCTCTGCGATAAGGGCACGTGGTGCAAAAGTTACTGATATTGTAGTTTTAGTAGTTGCTGGTGATGAAGGTGTGATGCCACAAACTGTAGAATCTATTAATCATGCAAAATCAGCAAATGTTCCAATAATTGTTGCTATAAACAAGATTGATTTACCTCAATGTAATCCAAATGCAGTAAAACAACAGTTTGCTTCAATGAATATGAGTCCTAAAGAATGGGGGGGAGATGTAGAGTTTGTTGAAATTTCTGCAAGAAACAATATAAATATTGATAAATTATTAGAAACTATTCTTTTACAAGCAGAAATGTTAGAATTGTATGTCCCGTTAGATGTTCCTGCTGAAGCAACAGTTATTGAAACAAAACTTGATCCAAAAAGAGGTTTTATTGCTACAGTTATTGTAAATAAAGGTAAACTTAAAATAGGTGATAGTTTCGTATGTGGACTATCATATGGTAAGATACGAGCTATGTTTAATGATAGAGGGGAAAGAATTGTTGAATTATATCCAGGCGAACCTGCAGAAATTTTAGGGTTTGAGAAACCATGTATAGCAGGGGATACGTTGCAGGTTGTCAAAAATGAAAAAGAAGCAAAAAGAATATATGAAGAACTTGAATATGAACAAAAATTAGCTGCTGCTAAAAAGAAAGCTTTTAAACCTATTGAAGAACTTATTTCTGGTAGAAGCAATGTGTTGTCTTTAGTTGTTAAAACTGACACACAAGGTTCTCTAGAAGCAATACAAAAAATGATTAATCAACTTAAAGAAGAAATAAAAAATAATCCAAACCTACCTGAATTAAAACTAGTTCATGCAGCAGTCGGTGAAATATCAGAATCTGATGTGTTGCTTGCTGCTACAAGCAAAGCTGTTATAGTAGGGTTCAATGTAAGACCAAACATACAAGCGTTAAAGCGTGCTGAAAACAATTCTGTGGAAATTAAAACATATAGGATTATATATGAACTTATAGATGAAATTAAGAAGATTATATACAGAATGGAGGTGAAACAAAAAGTTGAAGAATTTTTAGGTCGTGCAGTTGTAAAAAGAGTTTTTGATATATCAAAAGTAGGTAAAATTGCAGGTTGTATTGTTGAAGAAGGTAAGATTGTGCGTAACGCAAACGTTCGTATTTTACGAGATAATATCATAATAGCAGATACAAAAATAAGTTCATTAAAACATTTTAAAGAAGATGTTAAAGAAGTACAACAAGGTTACGAATGCGGAATACGGTTTGAAAATTTTCAAGATTTTAAAGAAAACGATGTTATTGAATGTTATCAAATTGTAGAGAAATAATGAAAACATCACCTTATACTAGAGCTCAAAGAATTAAAAGTTTGTTGCATAGAGAAATAGCGAAATTGTTGTACTCTATGAAAGATCCAAGAGCTACTAATGTAACAATTACTGAAGTAAAACTTAGTGCTGATTTAAGAGATGCAACAGTGTATTATACTGTATATGATAAGAATTCGCTTGAGCAAGTGAAACAAATGTTTGAATCTTCCAAAGGATATATTCGTAGCAAAATTGCTGAAAAGTTAGCCTTAAAACATGCAATACAACTACATTTTGTTTTTGACAAATTTTTGGAACGCAGCACAAATGTTTTATTTATATTAGATAAAATTAAGAATGAAAAAGATAAGCGTTGAAGAAGTTAAACAAGTTATTAATCTAATTAAATTGTCAAGAAAGATTTTTATTACTGGACATATAAATCCAGATGCTGATGTTTTAGGTAGTTCTTTAGCGTTGTGTTTAGGTATTGAACAGAATTTTAGTGGTAAACTTATAGATATTTGTTTTGAAAACTTGCCTCAACAATATTCGTTTCTTCCTAAGTTTGAAAAAATAAAAGTGTTTGATAAAAATAAGCACAAAAAATATGATTTAGGAATTATATTAGAATGTTCGGAAAAATCGCGTGTGGGTAAATTTATTGACTATATTAATTTTACATATATTATAAACATTGATCATCACCAAAATCATGGTAATTTTATAGAAAGTCAATTAAGTATTGTATATCCTGAATATGCTTCTTGTGCTGAAATAATTTTTGACATTTTTGAGTTAGGAAATATAAAGGTAAATAAAGATATTGCAATTTCTCTGTATACAGGTATAGTGACTGATACAGGGATGTTTCAATGGTCAAATACAAATGAACATAGTTTCTATACAGCATTTAAACTTTGTTCACATGGTGTAAAACCGTATTTTATATATAAAAACCTCTACAGACAAAAATCATATAATAGTTTGTTATTACTGAGCAAAGTCCTTTCAACATTGAAAATTGATAAAATACATAAATATAAAATCGGAAGTATTTATGTTACACAAAAGATGTTAAAAGAGACAAATACAACCTTGTTTGATACAGAAGATTTTATTAATTTTCCAATGGATATAAAAGAAGTTAATATTGCGGTATTTTTTAAAGAAATTGATAAGAATGTTTTCAAAGTAAGTTTTCGTTCTGATGTTGTAGATGTAGAAAAAATTGCTCAACATTGGTCTGGTGGTGGACATAAATATGCCGCAGGCGCAACTGTTTATGGTAGTTTAGATACTGTTAGGAAAGATGTTCTTAAATATTTAAAAAAAGTTCTATGACAAATAAAAAAAAATATGTTTGTACAATAGGTAACTTTGATGGCGTACATTTAGGTCATCAAAAATTGATTGATGTTGTTAGAGAAGTTGCTAAAAAAAATCGTTTACAGACTTTAATTTATACGTTTGATAAAGTTGCAAAACTGTATAAAAATTATATCTACTCCTTAAAAACAAAACTACAAATTTTAAAAAATTCTCAAGTTGACAAAATTTGTGTATTAAAATTTGATAACATTTGTCATTTACCTCCGACAGAGTTCTTTGAGAAGTTTATAGTTAACAAAAATATCTCAGTTATAATAACAGGGAAAGATTTTAGGTTTGGGAAAAATGCAAAAGGTGATACTGGACTCTTATGCAATCTTGCAAGACAAAAAGATATCGTAGTTTTTATTTTAGAAGATTTTTGTGTTAAGATAGGAGAAAACTTATATTCGGTCTCTTCTTCTTTGATTAGGGATAAAATTTTGAATTGTAAATTTAATGAAGTTGAGGTTTTACTTAATAGGCCTTATTATATAAGTGGGAGAAAAACAAGTGGGCTAGGGTTAGCAAAAAAGTTAGGGTTCCCAACAATAAATTTTTTGCCTGAAGAAAATCTTTTAGTACCACGTGGTGTTGTTGTAGGTTTTTGTAAAATAAGAAACAAAATTTATCCGTCAGTTGCAAACTTCGGTTTCAAACCTACATTAGAAGAAGTAGAAAAGTTTGTTGTTGAGATACATGTGATTGGGAAAAAAGTTTTTGTCAATGATGGTGAAGATGTTTTTTTTAGACCTATAAAAAAAATTAGAGATGAACAAAAATTTGTTTCGTTAGAAGATCTTAGAAATCAGGTTAAAAAAGATATATACATAGCGAAAAAAATATTAAAAATGGGGGAGAAATATGCAAAATAAAGAAATAATAAATGTAGCAATTATAGGGTCTTCTGCAAGCGGAAAAACTTCTTTAACAGAAGCAATTGCGTATACAGTAGGTCTAACTTCAAGATTAGGTTCTGTACAAAACGGAAATACTATTTCTGATTACATGCCTGAAGAAATTGAACGACAAATGTCCGTGAGTTTGTCTGTAATAAGTTTTCAGTATGAAGATAAAAAAATAAATCTTATTGATACACCAGGTTTTCCAGATTTTATAGGTGAGGTAATTTGTGCAACAAATGTTGTTGAAAATTGTATTTTAATTGTAAGTGGTGATTCAGCAACTGACGCACAAACAGTTGATTTTGTAGATATGTTAAAAACAAAAGAAATACCCTTTGCAATAGTTGTTAATAAGCTTGATAAAGAAAACATAAATTTTGAAGAAAAAATAAAAGAGTTAGAAAACACTTTGGAACTTTCCAACCTTACTCCTATAACAGTTGCTAAAACAACTGGTAATAATTTTGAAATAGCAAACTTTTTGGCTGCTGAATTTCAAGATTCTGAGTTGTATAAAAAATTTATTGAAAACATTGTTAGTTATGATGAGCAATTATTAGAGATGTATCTTAATGGCGAAAAAATTTCTTTTCAACAATTATCAAAAGTAATAAAACAAAGTTTTCTTTCAAGACAAATAATTCCTTTATTTAGTTGTTCAGCAATAAAATTGATCGGTATAAAAGAAATTTTAAATTTTATAAGTTCAAATTTTGTTTTAGCACATGAATATTTGTTAGAAAAAGGTTTTTCAAAAGAAGGCCCTTTTGCTGGATTAGTATTTAAAACAACAAGTGAACCTGGTATGGGACAGATGAACTATGTTAAAGTGTACAATGGAAAAATTGTTAATGGTATGGATATAAAAAACCTTACAAGAAATGTTACAGAGCGTGTAGGACAGCTAGCTTTTCTTCAAGGGAAAAAACGTATTGAAACAAATGAGATAAGTTTTGGCGATATCGGTGTATTGATAAAACTTAAAGATACAAGAACAAATGATATAATTGCTGAAGATGAAAGTTTTGCTGAAAAAATTAAAAGAATGGAATTCCCAGAACCATTAACAGAAATGGCTGTTATTGCGAAATCAAAAGGTGAAGAAGAAAAAGTTGGTAATGCATTAAGTAATGTTTTACTTGAAGAACCTACGGTAAGGTTTAAATACAATCCTGAAATACGACAAATGATTCTTTCAGGTATAGGATTAGTACAGCTTGAAATCATTGTTAAAAGAATAAAAACAAGATATAATGTTGAAGTAGAACTTGTGAGACCAAAAATACCTTATAAAGAAACTATAAAGAAAAAAGCTGAAGCTGAAGGAAAATATAAAAGACAATCTGGTGGTAGGGGGCAATATGGGCATTGTTTCTTACGTGTGGAACCGCTTGAACGTGGTAAAGGGTATGAGTTTGTTGATGAAATTTTTGGTGGTGTGATACCAAAAAATTATATCCCTTCAGTTGAAAAAGGTGTTTTAGAAAAAATGAGCGAAGGTGTAATAGCAGGTTATCCTATCGTTGATATTAAAGTAACTTTATATGATGGTTCTTATCATGAAGTAGATTCTTCTGATATGGCATTTAGGATAGCTGCACGTATGGCGTTGCAAAAAGCTGTGTTAGAAGGTTCACCTTGTATTTTAGAACCTATTATGGAAGTAGAAATAAAGACACCTGAAGAATTTTTAGGTAGTATAATTAGTGATATAAACAGTCGTAGGGGAAGAGTTTTATCTTTTGAGAAAGAAGGTAAGTATCATAAAGTTAAAGCACATGTTCCGTTAAGCGAAATCCAAAATTATACTATGGATTTACGTAGTTTAACAAAAGGTGCAGGAAAATATACAATGAAACTTAGCCACTATGAAGAACTCCCTCCACATCTTGCTCAACCTTTGATTGAAGAATATCAAAAAAGTAAATCCCAGCAAACAGAATAAACATCTGTATACTACTTTTTGAAAATTTCACTTTTACAATAAATGTAGTTTTTATTACATACTGTTGACAAGCAAGTATTAAAAGATATATACTTTACTGTAATGAACAAAAGTATAAACTTTCTTCTTATATTATTTCTTTTTCTTTCAACATTAACTTCTTCTGAAATCAGGTCTATTATAACACAGAAGTTTGTAAAACTTAATTTCTCTCAACAGGAAATTGAACAAGTTATACAACAAGTTGAAATCGCACACAAAAATAATATTCCTGATTCTGTTATTATAAAACTTGTTAACGAAGCGGAAGTTAAAAAAGTATCATTCCAGAAATTTTATCCTGTATTAAAAAATTATGTTTCGTTAGCAATTTTGGCAAAGGAACTTCTAAACAGAGTATCGTTTGAAAAATTTAAGCCTATAGATTATGAATATTGTATTTTTACGACGATACAAATGTTAAACTCAAATGTTTCAGAAGAAGAATTTATAAAATTTATGAGTTTATTATCCACGAGATACACATTTGATGACGCTATTGCAATGATGAATTACTATTCTGTATTAAAAAAATATTTTTCTACACCTATAATAGATCAAAAAAATAACAGGATTGTTACACCATATGAAGTATTGTTTTTAAAATATCATTCTCGCCCTGTGAAAGAGATGAGTGTTATTATACAGAATGTGACAAAGTTTTTGTCAACTTATCATGATAGCTCTACCGAAATTTATAATCTTTTAATTACAAATTCTGCCTTGCCTACTAATAAAATAGTAAAACAAATACAATGTCTTTATGATAAAAAAGTTAAACAAGAAGTAAAGAGGGAAATTGAACAAGATATAAAATATTTACAAAAAAAGATGTATTAATTTTTTTATGAACAACACTGAAAAAACAGATTTCGAACTTATCAACGAAACACTTAACGGTAACAAAGATAGCTATGTTATGCTTGTAGAAAGATATCAGAAGTTTATGATAGACATTATATCAAGATATGTTTTTGATAAAGAAGATGTTAAAGATATACTTCAAGAACTTATTGTTAAAATATATTTTTCTTTGCCAAAGTATAATATTAAGTATAAATTTAAAAACTGAGTACATAAAATTACGCTTAACTATGTGTTAGATTTTCTCAGGAAGAAGAATTCTAGGTATAATTATGAAATTGCGGATATCACACAACAACAATATATGTTTGTTGATAATAGCAGCACTGCAGAAGAAGAAATTGTTAACAAAGAGATACTTCAAAAAGTTTACAGATGTATAAACTCGCTTAAACCAAAATATAAAGAGGTAATATTTTTAAGGTATGTGGAAGGTTTGAATATATCTGAGATTGCTGAAATTCTTGGTATTACAGTTTCTAATGTAAAAGTAAGATTACATAGAGCAATTAAAGTAATAAAAAAAGAAATAGAAATTTTGTAACTTTTTAAAAACTACTTCGTATTTATATAATGGGATGAACCAAAAGTTTAACAACATAGAGTTTCTGATACAAAAAGTTTTTGTAAATATTCGGAAGATGACAGAAAAAGATGAACTGTTGTTATCATCTCATCATATTAGAAATATAGTTTCTAGCTTACCGTTACTTACTCAAGAGATAGATTATTCTTATGACAATGAAAAAAGTTTTTTTAACTTTAAAAGCTTATTATCAGATTTAACCACACATTTGTTTATTCCGTTATCAGTAGCAATTGTCTTTATAATACTACTATTAAATTTTGTTTCTATTGGCTCACCAAAACAGATTGAAGTTACGTTTCAGTTAATATCCCCGCAGGCAAAAGTTGTACAAATTGTAGGCGATTTTACTAAATGGGAACCTGTGTCGCTAGCAAGGAAAAATGGTGTTTGGCAGGTAACTCTGAAATTGAAGCCCGGTAAGTATAAATACATATATATAGTAGATGGTAATCCATATATTGATCCAACCACAGATGTATATGAAGACCCTTTTGGTACAAAAAATTCTGTTATTTACATATGAAAGACCTAAAAATTTATTTAAATAGGAGGATTAAAATTGTATGAATATTAAACAAAAATTAGTACTATTATCAGTAGTTGTATGTTTGTTTATAAAACCTGTTTTTACACAAATATCTCAAGCTTCTATCTCAGGAACTATATTTGATTCAACATCTGGAACAGGTAAATACTGGGTATGGGTTTCAACGCAACCACTGGATAAACCACTTGTTGATAATACAGGCAGGATAATATTATCTTCTTACTCGGGTACTACACAACAAGTTGATTATGTTTTGGAAAATATTCCTTTTGATATCCCTATATATGTTAATGCTATGAAAGATGTTAATCCACCGTTTGTTGAAGAATATTTATCAAATCCTAATGAAAATATAAATCCTTATACAGGTGATCCTTATGCTACTATTAATGAACCAATTGTATTAACTTATAATAACCCTTCAGCAGTGGTAAATCTTTCTCTTGTTCTTCCGCCAAGCGGGAAAATTTCTGGTACTGTTCATTACTATGGAGAGATACGACAAGGACAAAAAATGTATGTTTTAGTATTTGATGGTTACCCACAAGAAGATGCACAACCAGTAGGTGGGACTGAAATTACTCAATTTTCAGGACAGAATAATTATTATCCTACAAATTATACTATAGAGAACCTTCCGGATTCAAATAATTATTATGTATTAGGTTTTATGAAGCTACCTAATGAGGAAAGACCTTCAGAATCAGGTATTATAGGACCTGTAAGTGTTGTTGATGGAGGAGAAACTACAAATGTTAATTTTGGTCATATAACAGGAGTGATTTCATATCCAGATGAGATACCACCAGAATCTGTATTAAAATTAGCAGTTTCACCATCACCTATTAGCAGCGGTGGTAACATACAACCTGTTGCTTATAGAGAAATACCATTATCTTCAGGATTTTACTTCCCTTATTTTTATTCAATAAACTTTGTTCCACAAGGAAGTTTTTATGTTATAGCAGTACTTGATGATAACGATCCTGACACAGCAGATCCCTATGCTCAAGTAGGACCTATGGACACCCCAGGTGTCGGGTTGGGAGAGGTGAATTTTACTTTAGTGAAACCACCTACTTATGTTTCTACTATTACAGTAAATATTATTGTTACAGCAAAGGATGCAAATACAAATTCACCTATTGCTAACGCAACAGTTAAATTCTTTTATACAAACAACAATCAGAATCCTAGCGACGATATTTTAGTTGCTTCTGGTTTAACAGATAGCAGTGGAGTAAAACAATTTTCTAATTTAAGTATTATACCTGGTCAAGCATATTATGCTGTAGTTGAAAAAGATGGGTACTTGTCTAATTCATATTATGTTTCAGGATTTGATCCTACAGCTGATGGACAAACAGTAAATCTTGATGTATATCTTACACCGATAACTGTAAATATTACAACAAGTTTAACTTTTGAACCTCAAGACAGAGTTATATCACCTGATAATGACGACTCTAATGATATACTTAAATGTAAATATAATATTGTATTTGATGCTTCAAATGTAGATCATATTTATGATATTTTGGTATCTTTAGCGATAGATGTTAATAAAGATGGTATTATTAAACCTGTTGAATGGAATAAATTCTTCTGGGATAATCAAGGAAGAATTTTTATTAAGAAAAATCCTGATGATTATATAGATTACAACAACCCTGATTATTCAAAACTTATAGGACCTATATCTCAAGATGAATACAACAGGATACTTGCAACTTACGATGTTATAATTGATAAATGGATTTCAAAATATGATGCTAAAATTAATGCACTAAATAAATTAGAATATAGTGGTGAACTTATATTTGAAGGTAAAGATAATGCATGGGCAGTCTTATCTAATGGGACATACCTGTTATTTACTAAAGTAGCAATATATGGGTATGGCCTTCCTACAGCTGTTTATGAATCTTCAACAACTTTTACAATTGAAACTGCTGGTATTAAAGGAAAAGTTGTGGATAATAATGACCAACCAGTTTCTGGTGCAAAAGTTTCTTGTTCAGGACCTAATGTATGGCAAACTGTTTTTACTGATGATAGTGGTAATTTTAGTATCTCTGGACTTAAATCAGGTGATTCTTATTATGTAGAGATTGATAAAGAAGGTTTTGTAAAAGTTGTTCGCGACAATGTTGTTGCAGCAAAACCTGAGAAAGATATAGGAAGTATACAACTTCAAAAAGCTATCTCAATTTCTGGAAACATTGTTCTACCTAACCCTCCTTTAGCAGGTACAATTAAAGACCAATGGGGTAATTTTATATACGATCTATGGATAAATATTGAAGCACAGGATTTATCTGGTGGTCCGTGGTTGTGGAAACAAGTTTCTGTTAATTTGCCTAATACCCAACAAAATTCTTTATCAGTTCCATATTCAATATCTGTTTCACCAAATAAAAAATATCGTATTGTTGCAAAAACAGTAGGATATGTATCAAAAGAAGTTGTAATTGAAGTAGGAACAACAGATAAAACTCAAGATATAGAACTTACAAAAGCGGTCAGTGCGAAAGGGTATGTCCAACTACCGACTGGTAATGAATTTAACGAGTTTATGCAAGCAGTGAATTATAAAGATTTCAGTATCAATATATGGGCAAGGTCTAAAGATGGGAAGTATAATTCATGGAGTAATATATGGTATTCTGATTTTGAACTAACAGAAGGACAACTTAAAGTGTTTTATGTTGACAGCTTAGTGCCTAACACATCATATTTTATAGGTATAGAAGGACAAGGGTTTGCAAAACAACAAAAAGAAGTATTTATTGGTAGCACTGATACAGATATAGGAACATTTGTTATTTCTACAGGGCTAAAAATTAGCGGTTCTATATTTTTTGACGATGGAGTTTATGAGATACTTAAAGAAAGTGTTCATACAGGGCAATCAGGGGAAGAAGGGATAAAATTAAATGTAGAAGTATTTGATAAAACCTATCGCTGGGTTACTGGGACAGGACCAATGTTTATTTCAACAACCACAATAGTTGAGAATAAAAAACATGATTTTACAATTTCAGGATTAGAAAACGGAATGATATATATCTTTGCAGTACATACTGATTACATTGATAATTTAGATGTTCAACCCGGACGAGAGTTTAAGTTGGAGGTTACAACATCTACTTTTCTTGATATAAAACTTTCAATACCTACAGGAGTTGTCAAAGGTAAACTTGTGAACTCAACAGGTTCTTCATTAGATTGGAGCAAAGTTACTATAATAGCTTCGGTTTTTGGGACAGAAGGAGCAAAAGTTGCTCAAGTCTATTCAAATGGCGAGTTTATGTTTACTGGTATGAATACAGGGTTTGGTGTGTTATGGGGTTCAGTTTATCCTGATGAATCATCCAGGCCTAATCCAATAAATTGGTTTGGGCATCCATCTGGAGAAACACAACTTTTCGCTAAATCATTTTATTCTATCTCAGGTTCTACTGTGGATATCGGAGCAATTGAACTTAAAAAACCAGGGATTATTGAAGTAGTACTTAGAGGTTCGCCGGAAATAATAAATGAAATATACCAAAAAGAACAGCAAATAATAAATATGTTAGGTTCACAACAAATGGAATCTGCAGGACCTTGGGGGTTTGTTCGTGTGCAAAATATTTTCTTAAAAATGTTAGCAGAAGAGATTTCTCAAAGAGATCCTCATTATACAAGAAAAAAAGAAGAAATTGCTATAGGATTAGATACAACAATATCAATTTCTTCTTCAACAGAAGTTTCTGTTGCTACAATTACATATACTTTTAATGCTGCTGAAGAAGGATTTTGGGATGTGTATTTTGCAGTTGGCGATATACCTGTGGTTAGGTATGGATATAAAGAAAATGGGAATTGGAAGGAAGAAGAGATATACTCACCAATAGCAGTATATCCTTTTAAACAAACTGTGTTTGTGAAGTCAGGTGAAACAAAACAGGTTGTGTTCAATACGAGCGAAGGTGTGAATGTTGAAGGAGTAATATCACGTCCTGTTGCAGGATTTGAAGAAGTTGTTACAGTATATTTAAAAGACAAAGTTGCGGGGAAAACAGTTGCATCACAAAATGTTGAGTTTACTTCTGATAAAAAAACACTTAGTTCTTTATCGTTTAAGTTTGAAAAAGTTATTCCTGGTGAATATCTGTTAGTAGTTGTATCACCAAATTATAAAGTATATAGTAGAGAAGTTACTGTTCCTGATGGTCTTGCTTCTGTTACTTTACCACAGATTGTCCTTGCAAAAGGTGCAAATATTACCGGTTCTTTAGTAGATGAAAAAGGAACACCTATAACTTCTGGTGTGTTTATAGAATGTTTTGCAGAACCGTTTGTTGAAGGTGCATATAGAAATACAAATATGGAAGGTAATACTATATCTGAGACAGGAAGGTTTATATTAAGAAATTTACCACAAGGAACATATACACTTCGTATAAAAAACACCGCGGGGAGTTATGCAAACTATGCTACACTTGTTAAAAGTGGCATCAGTGTGCCTAATACACAGGGTGATGTTGATATAGGTGTAATTTCATTAAGGACTGCTGTTGAAATATCAGGGTCAGTTAAAGATATTTCAGGTAAACCTTTACCAAATGTTCCGTTGGCGGTTTATCCGCAAGATGTGCAATTAAGAAAAGGGTATGAACAGTTCACCACAACTGATAAAGATGGAAAGTTTGTATTTAAAGGTATTAATAAAAACATAAAATACTGGGAACTAAAAGTTAATATACGTCCTGAGGATCCATCAAAAGTAATACCTGAGTTATTAAAATACGCTGAAGTTGTTAAAAGTTATATAAATGTTACAAAAGATGAATATAGGAGAGATATAGATATAGTGTTACCTATTGCTGATGTTTCTATAAAAGGTAAAATTGAAACTTCTGATGGTAAACCTTTGTATCTACCATTTAGATTTAGTGATGATATAGATATAGAAGAGTTCCCTGCTGCGTTAATAATTCTGCAAACAGAGAAAGAGAAATTATCTCAAGATCCTACTGTAGGAAAAAAGGTATTATCAGACCCATCAGGAAATTTTGTTATAAAAGGTGTAACAAAAGGGAAATATACACTTAAAGTTTTAGCAAAGGGATATTCAATGGGATTAAAAGAGTTAGATATTACTACCTCAGGTGAGATAGATGTTGGAGTTATCACACTTGATAAAGGTTTTCGTTTGTCAGGAACAATAACAACACCTACCGGGGATAAAGTTTCAAATAAGTTAGTAAATAAAATTGTTGCTACTACAAAGAACTATTCTGATATGGTGATAGGACAAGTAAACTATAATCCTGTAACTTATGAAGTTATAGATTATTATATTGATGGGTTAAAATCAGGTGTTACTTATTACATAGCAATGATTCCTGAAAACGCAGATGGTCCCGCTGCAGTCACAATAGATCCTGTACCTGTAGTTTTATTTGCTGATGGTACTAAGAATCTTGTTTATACAAAACCTAAACCGCATATTGAACTAAAATCGTTTAAGTATAAAAACATAAACAAAGATTATTTATCTCTATGCATACAATTTGTTAAAGAAGAAATTGACGGTTGGAGATTGCTACAACAGATTAATATGAATAATTATTCATTAGATGATCTACCAAAACATTTGTTTGTTGCATTGTTGCTACAAGATAGTGATATATCTTCTTTAGTTGACAATTTTGATATTTTCTTCATCTATGGGTTTATATCTCATCCGGTGACTGCAAATTCTGTTGAAGAAATTGTTTCTAAAAAAACAGCTTCGGGGACATTTTTGCCTGTATCGTTATCAGAATCAAAACAACAGTTTGTAGTATGCTATGTAGCAGATGGTGAAGATAATACAAGAGGATATTTTGAACTTAAAGTTGATGTAGCAAATTATTATGGTATGTCAACACAGGTTGACTATAAGATATACATAGGTGAAGATGCACGTGTGGAGAAAGTTGTAACACCGCTTTTAGGTGGTGGAACAACTATAGGTGAAAAAGATAATTCTGGTATAGAGATACCTTCAGGGGCTGAATTTGAAGGTGTAGATGTTTCATCACCTGTAAATGTGGTGATCAAAAAATTAGAAAGTTCAACAGTAGAATCAGCTTCAAAACTTTCACCGAAAATGTTCTCAAGTAAGGTTCCTACAAATAATTATCCAGGCGAGTTAGTAAGCTCAATATATGATATGGAAGTAAGATTGATCACAGGACCGCTTGCTACTTTGGCACAAAATAATAAAGTTAAGCTTACAATACAAATTTCTACATCAGTTGTTTCCCCTGAAGAAGAACAACTTTTGAAAATAGGTTATTACAATGATACAACAAATAAATGGGAGTTGTTAGAAAACATTCCTGTTGAAGTAGATTTTGAGAACGCTGTTGTTAAAGCAGAAGTTACACATTTGTCAAAATTTGCTGTCTTCAAAGTAATACTTTCTACAGTTCAACCTTATTCAGGCGAGTTTAAAACATATGCATATCCAAATCCTGTAAAAGATACAGATAAGTTTAATATAAGATATTGTTTACCAGGCAGTGGTAAAGTTAAAGTTGAAATAAAAATTTATAACATAGCAGGAGAACTTGTCCGCTCGTTAGAAACACAAGAAGTTGATGCAGGATATGTTTATGATGTGAAAGATATTGAAGTTAAAAATGATAAAGGTGAGAAACTTGCTTCAGGTGTTTATTTTTACTATATCAAAGCTGGGGATTATAAGAAATTAGTTAAATTTGCTATAATAAGATAAAATTTGTTCTTTAATTGATTGTGGAGAAAACTTTTATTACTTTTAATGTTTAATGAAGTTTTATTCCATAAAGGAGGAGGAAAAGATTTATGAGATCATTTATTTTAATCTCAACAATTATACTTACATCTTTGTTTAACATTAGCGAAGCTGTTAATTTAGGTATAGGTTGGACATTAGATACAGGTATACATTTAAGGATAGGAAAGTTTGAATTACAATCAGTTTTTGGTAGTGATACTAGTATTTATGGACTTCGCTTCTATCCTATAAATAAAGAGTTGAGTATAATGAAAAAAACATTTAATTTTTATTCAGGTATTGAAACAGATTATATTTCTTCAGATGTTCTTGATTGGGGATATGTAGGAGGTGTTTTTACTGGGTTAGACAAAGCAGTTTTTAAACATTTACATTTAAGTTTAGATTTAGGGATATTTTTTTCTACAGTTAAAGGATGGGAAGAATTTAGTGATTGGGGTGCGGTAATAAATACAAAGTTAACTTGGTATATAGGAGGTAAAAAATAGATGAAAAATAAACTAATATCATTATTCTTTTTTATAATAACAAGTCTACTTTTTATTTCTTATATTTATAGTTTTCAATTTGGTATAGGAACAAGAGGGTTCGTACAAAAAGTTATAGAAAAAGGACAAGAAGAAGGAAAAATACCTAAATCAAAAGAGGAAAAAGACAAACCTAAAACAATTTACTATACAGGAAAACTTGACAAACTTGATTTAAGTCAAGCAAAATATTTGTTTTTAGCACCAAAGTCAACTACTACATCTCGTTCTCCATCGGTTAAAGGTGCTATTTATAAAGCAGATGGTACACAACAAACAGAAAAAACTATTTTTAAAATAATAGAAGAAAATGGAGAAATGAAAATTAAAGAAGTAAATCTCTATGATGAAGAAGGAAACAGGTTTGATGTTGATGTTCATTATATTGTAAAAGTTGGCACAGGGTTTATTTCTATTGCGTTGGAAATAAAGGGTGTGTTCATAGTTACCACAACAACACAAGTTGTCAATGGTAGCACACAGGTTGTGACTTCTGAAGAATATTTGCATGTGTCAGAGTGGGGAACTGCAGCAAGTACTATACCATCATATGGCTATATGGATTATTTAAAATATTACAAACAATATTTAGTAAGGTTGGAAGATGGTGCTGTATTTGAAGGAAAATACTTACCAAATGATAGGAATAAAAAAATTTATGAAGATATATATGGAAATTATTATTATATTGCAACATGGTCAGATGTCGCTTATTGGATTAACAATTATTACTATTCCTACTCAGGAAATGGTATTCAACAAGGAAGTTTGCTTAAATTAAACACAAAAGATATGAGTGTACAAGTTGTTTCTGCACAAGGGGATTATATTACTCAAGATATTATTGAGTGGGAACCTTTTTTTGTAGTAGATAAATATGGTAATATAGCATATATGAGTACAACCGGGTCAGGATATAAATATAGAAAAACAACTGGGACCGTAGATGGTAGCGGTATTGTACATACTGTATTTTATACTTATCCTTTCTCTTCTTATGGCAGTGGATTACCACCAATAGTTGATAACAACCGTGATGCTATATATTTTCTTAATAAAGTTTCTGAAGGAGAATATGGTTCTAAAAACCTATGGATAAGAAGATTAAGATGTAACAAAGATACA